>Ga0209402_10000685_pt1 | contig 39713 bp, 35 predicted proteins | sample ArcticOcean_MG_C_3_FD_187437 | JGI IMG/M metagenome (GOLD analysis project Ga0209402, IMG submission 187437) | Marine microbial communities from western Arctic Ocean - ArcticOcean_MG_CB8_126 (SPAdes) (version 2) | ecosystem: Environmental > Aquatic > Marine > Oceanic | place: Arctic Ocean... | reverse complement strand
CGCTTTCCTTTGCTGCCAATACCTTGGTTAATGGAAATTCATAAGGAAACTGGATCTCTACGGCACTGAAACCGTATTTCTTGGCAACTTTAAACCTGTCTAGAAAATCATACTCAGTAAACATTGTTGAGATATTGACAGAAAATCGAGGCAAATTAAGTCTTCCTTAGTCGTCGTTCACTGTCCATCTGAGTTGTCGTTGTACTGGAAAAAAGCGGAGTTCAAACCTTTCGGATATCAAACCCCAGATACCTTGTGGCGCCTTGAGCATAATTAAAACCGCCGTCGAACCTAATAGTATAAGATACCACGAGCCGTAATCGGCTAAAGGCTCTCGTAACAGGAAGTAAATAATGGTTCCTATAATTGGACCTTCAATAGTCCCAATACCCCCGATTACAACGATAAAAATGACGGTGGTTGTCCAGTTAATATCAAAGGCCGCCGCAGGACTTATTCTGAGTTTTGTGAGGAATATGAGAGCTCCAATAGCAGCCGTACCGAAAGCCGCAAAAATATATACCATTAATTTTGCTCGGAAGTTATCAACCCCTAAACTACGAGAAGCTTCTTCTGAATCTCTAATAGCCGTCAACGCTAAGCCATGGCGTGATCGAAGAAGTAAATATATAACAACAATAACGGCGACTACGACAGCTAATGCTACCCAGTAAATAGTGGCTTCACGAACTGAGCGGCTAGAAGCGATAGACCTGACGACGGATACGGGCAAGCTGGCACCAGAACCGCCACCCAAAGCAATAATCTGGGCGAAGATTAGCATAAAAACTTCCGCCACAACCCAGGTGCCGATGGCAAAGTAGTGTCCCCTCAGTCGAAATACCAGAAAGGCGACCGGCAAGGAAATTAGGGCTCCAAGAATTCCGGCAAGAGGAACTGTCCAAACAGCCCCAACACCTACATGGATCGAAAAAATAAATAGCATGTAACCACCAAAACCAAGAAATGCCTGTTGGCCAACAGAAACCAACCCCCCGTAGCCCGCGAGTAGGTTCCACAGTTGTGCCAAAGCCAAGATGTAGAACACCTCAACGAGGAGGTGCATTTCTGCACGGCCACCCCAATAGGGAACTGAAATGAAAACTGCCAGCAATATTATGCCGAGAACGGCACCCAGCCGGCTCGTTGCAGTTGAGCGTTGCACCCAGTATCGCGACGAATTAATCATCCCGCATCCTTGGAAATAATCCATTCGGACGAAAAACTAATATAATTAGAAACGCAATATGGCCGGCTAGTATTTGCCACCCGGGGTCCAGTTTAGCTCCAATATTTTGGGACACCCCAAGAATTATCCCACCAGCGAGTGTACCCCAGAGTGATCCTAAGCCACCCATAATCACCGCCTCAAAGGCAAAGAGTAAACGTGAGGGTCCTGCCGACGGGTCAAAATTGGTACTAATACCAACAAATAATCCAGCTATTCCAACGACCAGAAGTGCCAAGGCCATCGACAGTGAGAATATATGCCTATCATTTATACCCATTAGTTGAGCTGTTACCGCATCATCTGACGTCGCGCGGAAAGCTCGGCCAATTCTCGTATTTGAAAATAAATATTGCAGTCCGATTATAATGAAAACTGCAACGATAAATACGATTAAGGGGAATACTCCCACAGACAAATTTTCGTAAAGCTGGATGCTGAGTATTTCCAGACTACCTGCTTTGATTCTTTGAGAATCTGCCGAGAATATTTGCAACAACAAGTTTTGAATGACAATTGACAATCCAAAAGTAACTAATAATGGAGGTAAAAGATCATCCCCAAGGGTGAAGTTCAGAATACTCCGCTGGAGAATGTAACCAAATACGAACATAATTGGTAGGACTACCACCAGCGAGATGAATGGGTTAAATCCAATAACATCTATGGCAACCATGGCTACAAAAGCCGATAAGACAATAAGATCACCATGTGTAATATTTACCAACCGCATCACCCCAAAGATAATTGCCAATCCAGCCGCAAAGAGTGCATAAAGTCCACCTGTAAGGATCCCCTGGAGAACTATGTTCACCCACTCAATCACTTTGATAATCCATTCTTGGGAAAAAATATTTTCTTTTTGATGGGCAACAAAAATATGGAAAGGGTAATACAACGGCGCTAGGTAAGTTTGTCCTTTCTACCAATAGAAAAACGCCCCGTCGATTCTCAGAGATGGAAGAATGACTGATAAAATGACTATACAAGAAATTCATCTGTCACTTCCAAGATAAGCTGCTGCAATACTATCTTTGGTGAGATTTTTTGGCACGCCTGTCAAAGAAACGCGCCCCTCTTGAAAGCAATATACTCTATCGGCCACTTCCAATGCCTTATTGATATCCTGTTCTACCAATAACAAGGTCACTCCTTCCTGCTTGATGGTAGGAAGGTTCTCGTAGATATCATTGATGACGATTGGAGCAAGACCGAGCGACAGTTCGTCAAATAATATGAGTTCGGGATTTGCCATCAATGCCCGCCCGATGGCAGTCATCTGCTGTTCCCCCCCGCTTAGCGCTGTACCTGCGACATCCCTCCGCTCTTTAAGTATCGGGAACATGCCGTAAATCCGTTCCAAGTTCCAGGTGCCTGCACGTTGGCTATATCCGCCAATTAGGAGATTTTCCTCCACACTCAGGCTTGGGAATAGCTTGCGACCCTCCGGCACCATGGCAATGCCCTTACCAACGATATCGGACGCTGCTCGGTGGGATATATCCATGCCACGATAATTAATAGCATCTGCAGTGTTGGTGACTAGTCCAGCAACCGAGCGTAAAAATGTTGACTTACCAGCTCCATTAGCCCCGATTATGGCAACGGCTTCTCCTTCTTCAATCGCAAGATCAATTCCAAATAATGCTTGAAAATCTCCATAAAAAGCATCGAGATTGTTGACTTCAAGGAGGCTCATTCCACACTAATTCCCATATAGACCTTTTGTACTTCGGGGCTTTTGATAACTATCTTGGGGTTACCATCATCAAGTTTCTGACCAAAATTAATCACGATCAGCCGTGAAACCACAGATAATAGGGCATGAACTATGTGTTCAATCCAAATTATGGAAGTCCCTTCAGCGTGAATACTATTGATGGTTTCAATCAGTTCTTTTACCTCATGCTCGGTCAAACCTCCGGCAATTTCATCGAGTAAGAGGACTTTAGGACGAGTAGCTAATGCACGTGCTAATTCTAGGCGTTTTCGTTCAAGTAAGGTAAGAGATCCGGCTAACACGTTAGATTTTTCAAGAAGGCCAGATAGTTTAAGGATCTGAGCACAAAAGTCGTAGCTCTCGCTTTCACCTCTCCCACTGCCAAAGGCAGCACCTACTAGCAGGTTTTCAAACACCGTCATACCGACAAATGGATGAGGAATTTGATAAGATCGTCCAATTCCCGCCCTACAGCGATCGTGGACTGGCATGCGGGTAATGTCGGCACCATCGAAAACAATACTTCCGGAATTGGGGTGCAAACTACCGGTTATCAGGTTAAACAGGGTGCTTTTCCCAGCGCCGTTTGGTCCAATAATTCCTAGCGCCTCTCCCTTTATCAGGTGCATGTGAAAGGAATCTATTACGAGAAGAGAGCCAAAACTTTTCGAGAGTTTTGTTGTGGTAAGTAGGTCTTCCATTTAGCCCTAAGAATATCACATCAAAAGGCCGGATACCCGTAAGGACGGCTATCCGGCAACCCTTGACAAACGATTACAATCTTAGATCGGTTTCATCACACCTTTAACCGGTATATTTGTCGCAGTTTTATTATTCACAACCTGCAAGTCATATTTATGTTTTGATCCACGTACCCACTGACCACCAACCAGAGGGGTCTTGCTGACATTCTTGACTGGCTTTCCACCCCAATGCACTCGACCAACAATCGTATCCAACTTGGTATCGGCGATAGCCTGGACAATAGACTTGGGAGAATTTACATCTTTAGTACGTCCAAGCACGTCGGCAGCAACCTCAAATAATGCATGTCGGAAACCAATCGGCTGGGTCCACTGTTTACCGGTATTCTTTTCATATGCGGCGGACAGTTGTCCCGCGCTATCGCCGGTCAGGCTGGATCTAAATGGATGGCTTGGCGTCCACCAGACTTCTGATGAAAGCCCCGCTCCGCGGTCACCAAGCGCTTCAATGGCGGCAGGAAATAGAAGAGCCTTTCCAACCGTAACGGCTTTAGGCTTAAAGCCCTGCTGAGCCGCTTGCGTCCAAAAGGTTGTAAAATCTGGCGGGATCATTACACCACTGACAATTTCCACATTGGCCTTCTTGAATGCCGAAATTTGAGCCGAAAAATCATTATTTGGCTGCTGGTAACGGCCAGTATCAATCAGCTTAAAACCTTTAGAAGCTAAGACTGGTGGAAAACCTAATTTTTTATCACCCCAGGCATTACCGTCAGAATCGTTTGGCCATAAGGCACCCACAACCTTATTTGTGTCCAGTGAGTTCCAAAGATTAAGAAATACCGCAATCACGTCTTCCAATCCCCAGAAGAAATGGTATGTCCAGTCGAACCCCTTCGCCGGATTACCACCCCGACCAAAGAAATAAGGCTGCCAAGGCGCATCCGACGTAATACAAGGGACCTCATTTATTTCCGCTTGATCAGACAGCGGATTTGTAGTTTCGGGGGTCCCGGCACCCATCAAAATATCAACCTTGTTTTTGAGGATAAGTTCCGATGCCACCTCGGCGCAGCGGTTTGGGTTGGACTGTGTATCTTTCACAAAAATTTCTATAGGATGAATTTGGCTCCCGATCTTTATCCCATCTTTGAAGGCCGACCGTATACCTGCGATGACGAAATCATCTGCTTCGGCAAATGGTGCGAGTGGCCCTGTTTTCGGGCTTATATACCCGAGTTTAACTGGACGCCCTGCAGCATACGCTAGCCCAGACCTTAGTATTGCCGGTGTAGTAACTGCAGTGGAAGCTACCAGACCTGCCGTTGAAATAAAACGACGACGAGTTACTTTTTTTATCTCGTTTACTTTGAATTCTACTTTCTTACTTTTCTTCATATTTCATCACTCCTGTTTGTTGGAGTAGTGCCTCCCTTGGCCCTTCATTTGGGACTATTTATGCCATTTTACTGGCAAGCACCGCCCATAAAATAATAGTCTGGAAATTAGCAACATTAAGTCAAGTAGTATAGTTCGCTAGGCTCGATTTTTCATTGTGTGGTAACTTAATTCCCCTGGATCAGCGAGGTCGGGCACCGTCCATCCATCCAGATCATATTCAGCCATACACTGCTCAGCAAATCCTTTAAATTTTTCGGCATTACCTGAAGCCTCAGCCCCAAAAAGACAATACCTTCTTATCTCTTCTGTGGAACCACCATAATTTATTTCATATAACTCGTGACGACCGCCAAATTCAGAAGCGATACTGTCCCAAAGCAACTTCATGAGCTTCACACGTTCCTCAGCCTTGTAACCATTTGACCCTCGAAGATAACGGTCAATATACGGTTTAAGTTCGGGATTTTTAAAATCCATGGCGTGAGAATTCAAATATATAAGCCCAGAAGCTACCGTCTGTTCAATGATATATTTAACCTTAGTGTAGGCCATAGTTGCAATTATTTGATAGGCATTACCCGGATCCATATTTGGCTGCACGTAGTCGTCTATCCACGGCTTCGGATCCCGAACCATGGCATCCGACAATCCCCAAAATAGATTTCGCCAGGCTATGACCTCCCCAACATTAGCCTGAACTCCCCGGTAATCTTTTGTACCGGCAGCTTCAACAGCTTTTAACAGAAGTCCTGCAATAAAATCTAACTTTACCGCTAGCCTGGTGCAGCCATGAACTACAAATCGAGGCAAAAATCCTGTTTGCGGGAAAAAATTATTTGCCTTCTCTATGTCACCAAAGACAAAGACGTTCTCCCAGGGAACTAATACTTTATCCATAATAAAAATAGCATCGTTTTCATCTAATCGGCTCGATAAGGGAGCATCAAAGGGACTTCCCATTACGGTAGAAGTCATTTCGTAAGAGGTGCGACAAATAAACTTTACACCGGGTGCATTGGTCGGGATCATGAATACTACTGCAAAGTTCTTGTCCTGTAGCGGGATCAATCCGTGATGCGCAACGAAAGTATAATTGGTTAATACAGAACCGGTCGCGACTACCTTAGCCCCCGAAATAACCAACCCAGCATCCGTCTCCTTCTCCACTTTGCAGCAAACGTCAGCGGCTTCGTTAGGTGGTCTATCCCGATCCACCGGAGGGTGTATGATCGCGTGGTTGATAAATGGCACACGTTCCTGACTGAACTTGTACCAGCGCTTGGCATTATCCTGGAAAGGATCATAGAATTCGGCATTAGCTCCAAGGGTTGCGAGGAATGAGGCCTTATAATCGGGCGCGCGGCCCATCCATCCGTACGTGATACGTGCCCACTCAGCAATAGCATCTCGGCCAGCAACCAAATCATCTACATTTTTTGGTGCTTTGAAAAATGCATGTGTTTTGCCACCATTGCCTGTATCGGTGGGCAGCAAGATCTTGTCCCTTTGTTTTGGATTATGAAGGGCATCAAACAGCCGAGCCGTCATTCTGGCGGTATTCCGGAATGCTGGGTGCTCCGTAACCTTCTTAACCCTCTCACCGTAAATGTAAACTTCCCGACCGTCATCTAGTCCTTCGAGATATTCTTCTGCTGTCATCGGTGAAGTATGGTTTACGCTACCCGTGTTTTCTGGAAGAGAAGCAAAAGTTTCTTTGTCATCCCTATTTACGCTTTGATCCATTTGGAAAACTCCCAATTAACGCTTTTTTCTAGCCACATTTTTATCAATTATTTTAAAATTTTTGCAGACGAGTGTTCACCCATAATTCGTACAATAGAATTATAGTCATTTGTTATGTAAAGCAATCAACCCGCGACTCTTCCCATATCTGGTCTAATTTTAAAGACGAAAATTTTAAAGACGAAAAAAAATTCTAATTCCATTGACGAGCTACTGTACAAAATAAGACTTCTTAAAATACGCCAACCGGGGCTTGACCTTGTTCTAGTAATTGTTGATATCGCTCCTTAATACATAAAATGGAGAAAAAAATGTCTCGGCTTAAAGAACTAAAATACGAGGAAATGAACCCCGAGCAGAAAGCTCTTCACGACGAAATATTGTCAGGTCCAAGAAGCCGTATAGGAGGTCCTATGAACGGCTGGTTTAGAAACCCGGAAATTGGTTCCTTAATCCAAAAGGTCGGCGCTTATTGCCGTTATCATACAACACTCGAACCAAAACTTTCGGAGCTCGCGATATTAGTAGTTGCACGCCAGTGGAACCAGCCAGTGGAGTGGGGGGCACACCAACCACTCGCAATCAAGGCTGGTCTCAAACCGGCAATTGCAGAAGCCATCGAAAATCGGTTGCGGCCAACGTTTGAAGATGAGAAAGAAGAAGTCGTTTACGAAGTTGCTCAAGAAATCCTTGATACAAAAAAACTGAGCGACCCAACCTATAAAAATGCGCTTGCCGTATTTGGCGAAAAAACCCTATTTGAACTCACCGTGATTATCGGATACTACGCCTGTATTGCTATACAAATGAATTGCTTCGATGTCGGAATTTCCGAGGGTGAGGAGCCACGTTTGAAAGACTGATCCACAAATGAGCCATCCAGGTTACAACGACTACTATTTTGAAGACATCCAAGATACCGGTAAGATATCCCGAGGCGAGTATCTGGTAACCAAGGAAATCATTCTGGATTTTGCTAATCAGTGGGATCCAATGTTATTTCACATCGATGAAGAATATGCAAAGTCGACCCCCCACGGCGGATTAATAGCTCCTGGTACGCTTCTAATGGCGATTAGAATTCGTCTACTCCATAGTGGTGGGATCAATCGCAGGGTTCTGGCGTCAGTAGGTTTTGAAAATGTTCGTTTTGTTAAACCAGCCTACGTAGGAGACCGACTTACCCTAAACGTTGAATTACAAGACAAACGCATTTCTAAGTCACGTCCCGAATATGGTATTGCAAAATATTATATGGAATTGGTTAACCAAACAGGGGATAAAGTCTTGACGATGATCGATACCGTCATGATTGAGTGCAATCCAAATTTATAGCATCAGCTGTATTAATTTTGATTGGAAACGTCTAAGAAAATTAGCCACGCATCCGGGTGTATAAGCTTAAACATTGGACTTTTGGTAATTTAGTGATTTAGGCTACAGTTCCAATAACTAGACTCTCAGTATTACAAGGGTAAAAATTCGAGGATAGCTTGGGTATGCCCAATTTGGCTCAGGACATCGGCAATTTCTAGAAGGTCTCGCAATGATTAAAGTGACTGACGTAGCTTACGCGCGTTTTCGGGCGCCAGATTTGGATCTAATGGAGAGTTTTCTGAAAGACTTTGGTTTAACCCGCTCTTTTAGAACAGAGACTGCCCTCTACATGAGAGGGATAGATGGCGATCACCATCTGTATATTACGGAACTCGGTCAACCGGCATTTCTGGGCTTCGCGTTTAATGCCGCGTCAGAGGAGGATTTACATATAATATCAAAAGTGGAAGGAGCATCTTCTGTTGAAAAGGTTTATGAACCGGGAGGTGGTAAACGGGTAACACTACCGGATCCAGATGGTTTCCTTATTGAGATTATTCACGGCATGGACGAATTACCCAAACTCCCTGTAATAAACCAGTTTTGGCCTAATTTTGGAGAAATACGCAATAGGCAGGGTAAGTTTGTTCGGCTAAATTACGCCCCGGCTCAGTGCAAAAGACTTGGACATGTTGTCCTCAACGTTATGAACTTTAAGGCTACTGACGAGTTTTATAAATCCCACTTTGGCTTAATCACGTCTGATGAATGTTTTAATACTGCTGGAGAGATTTGTTTAACTTTCAACCGTGTTGATAAAGGCAAAGAATTCGTGGATCATCACACGTTATTGACAATTCCTAGCCCCCAAGCTGGGCTAGGGCACATCGCATTTGAAGTTCAAGACATAAATCACATTTTTCTCGGGCACGAATTTTTAAAAAAAAATGGCCACCGGCACTCATGGGGTATCGGCAGGCATATCTTGGGATCCCAAGTATTTGACTATTGGTTCGACCCCTTCGGTTTTCGAGTTGAGCACTGGACTGATGGCGATTTACTAAATGCTGACACACCAGTAGGGAGATCGTCGGCTGCTGAGGCGCTGAATGTCCAGTGGGGTGCTGATAGTAGCCAACGAGCAACCTAGTCTTTTAACCCAACCAACGGCCCCACTCAGGTTTTGCGAATTACATAAATAAAGGAACTACTTTCCTTAGAACTTTCCAGTAATTCATACCCTGTGTTATCGCAGTAATCAATAAAGTCGACAGCAGAACTGGGATCTGTAGAAATCACTCGAAGTGTTTCACCCGCATCCATACTACGAAGAGCTTTTTTTGCCTTGAGAACCGGTATGGGACACTTTAGCCCCGATGTATCAATTTCCTCATTGACATCGCCGAGCTTTGTTTTTGGTCCCGAACCACCCGGGTAATCTAGGCCGACACCCTCTAGGTGACCAAACAATTCACGTACTTTCAATAAATCGTCTATTGGCAGTGGCGGTTTATTTATCGACGCTATATTCTCCATCAAATGGTCAAGATTACCAGTTCCGAATAGAATAACATCGGCACCCGGCTGGTGCCGTACAAAGCGGTAACATGCATCAATAACACTGGATGCTCCATCTTCATGAAGCAGAAAGTCGAGGGGGTTGTCCTTATTCATTATCCAGTCTGGCAATCTTCCCTGCCCCACCAATTCATTCACCTCCGCTTTAAGACGACCTGGTGTGCTGAAAATGCTCCTCACCGCAAACATAATAAGGGTTCCAATCCCTTGGTTTTGAGAGCGCGGAAAAACAAATCGCTCCGCATTCTGGTTCATGATGTGGTAGGCCAGCATAATGACATCAAAACAGTTATCATCGAATGCCCGCTGGAACATTTCATGCTGATGATCCTGGGGGGCATTTTCCGTCACACCGAGATGTCGGAATTTGCCCTTTTCCTTCTCTTTTGTCAGTACGGGAACGATGTCACTCATCACATAGTCATACCAGCGCGGATAAACACCATGTAAGTGAAATACGTCCACATATTCGACACCCAATTGCCTAAGCGAGTTTTCAAGCCCCTTAACTATTGTTTCAGCGTTATTAACGACCCCTGCCCAGGCTGGATGAAATTTCGTTGATAAGACAACCTGGTCACGTGGGATACCTTTGATAGCCTTGCCTACAGCGACCTCAGTGCCATAACTACTTGCCGTATCAATAAAATTAACACCGAGATCAATAGCTGACCGAACCAGACGAATGGAGTGCTCTTCACTCTCTCCGGTTTCCAGGCCCAGCTTAGAACCACCACCACAACCAAGGCCCGCCACACTCACACGCAAATCAGTTCGGCCTAGCTTGGTATATTCCATATGAATCCCATTATCTGTCTAATTACGACGGATATATATCGACACTAATGAATATGAATGTCTTGTGCGTTCTTGGGTAGAAATACAGACTGACAGGGGTACCTACAAGACCCCACACAACCGGTTTAACTTTTTTCAGGTTTTGGACGATGAATATAGCTGCGCTACTTTTAAAATCTTCCCGTTCCTTTGGTGAGCGACCGGCTTTGGCGTTGGGAAACAGTGTTACCTCAAATTACAGGGATACGAGCAAACGTGTTGCAGTACTAGCGGGAAGCATTAGAGAACTAATTGGCTTATTCCCTGGCGATCGTGTCGCTATTGCCATGAAGAATTGTCCGGAGTTCAGCGATATCATGTTTGCCACATGGCACGCGGGCTGTGCTGCCGTACCTATGAATGCGAAACTTCATGAGAAAGAATTCACCTATTTGCTGAAACACTCTGGTACAAAAGTATGTTTCGTAACGGAAGATCTAGAACCCAAAATTAAGACTGCAATTGAAAGTTTAGATGAACAACCAGATATCATTTCCGTAAGCGGGAACCAATATCAGCGTCTCCTTGAGGCGAACCCCATTGAAATCGCAGAATTGGACCCAAACGCCCTCGCCTGGTTGTTCTATACCAGCGGCACTACCGGAAAGCCCAAAGGGGCAATGCTTACCCACCGAAATCTTCTAATGATGACGGTTAGTTATTTTGCGGATGTAGACCCGGTGGACGAATTCGATAATATTCTTCATGCAGCACCAATGTCCCATGGTTCCGGGATTTATATCTTGCCATTTGTTGCCAAGGGAGCCTGCCAAATTATCCCAGAAAGTGGCGGATTTGATCCATCCGAGGTTCTAACGCTTTTTGAACAATATAATAATGTCAGCTGCTTCTTTGCGCCCACGATGGTTAAACGTTTGATTGAAGTTCAAAAGAACGCCGGTGCGGACACGAGCGGTTTAAAAACCATTATCTATGGTGGCGGACCGATGTACGTGGAAGATTCTCTAAATGCACTTGAGGTACTCGGTCCGAAATTAGTTCAGATATACGGACAAGGCGAAGCCCCCATGACAATCACGGCGCTTTCCCGAGCAGCACACTTCGATACGAAACACCCTTCCTATTTAAGTAGGTTAGCTTCCGTTGGAAAGTCACGAACGGATGTAGAAATTCAAGTTGCTGATGCTGAAGATCGGCCACTAGATATCGGTAGCGTGGGTGAGGTTCTTGTCCGTGGGGACGTCGTCATGAAGGGTTATTGGCAAGATCCGGAAGCAACAGCCCAAACCTTACGTGGGGGCTGGCTCCATACTGGGGATATGGGCTCACTTGATGAACACGGTTACTTAACTCTGAAAGACCGTTCAAAGGATGTAATAATCTCCGGGGGCTCTAATATTTACCCTCGCGAGGTAGAGGAGATTTTACTCCGCCATAAGGCGGTTATGGAGGTTTCGGTCATCGGACGACCCCATCCAGATTGGGGTGAAGAGGTAGTTGCGTTCATCGTGCCGGATGAGGGCACCCCCCCGGAAGAAAAGGAACTTGATAGGCTATGCCTAAAAAATATTGCTCGCTTTAAACGCCCCAAGAAATATTACTTTATTAAAGTCCTGCCCAAAAACAATTACGGCAAAGTGTTGAAGACAGAGCTTCGACAAGAGTTGGAAGGTGTCGAGATCTTCAAAAAATAAAGATTTTTACCACTAAATTATTATTCCGACTCAGAAATTATTAACGACTCACTGATACATTGATATCACTCAAACATACAGGCTAACACCCAGGAGCCTAGCATGATATTTGACTATCGATGGAACCCAGCCATGGGGCTGTGGGTTGTTGTGCACACGCGCACCAACCAAATAATCTCTACCCATTGGAGGGTAAGAGAGGCCATTAATTTCATTAAGTCTCTTGAAGTGGAACGAGGTCAAACTGCCTAATCCTCCGTTGGGCGACCTTGTTTTATCTTCAGTCAGAGCTGCCGACCTTGCAATCTCCCGAAGCCTCTCCTTGCGAGGTCGGTGAGCTCACATAAACAGTTTTCAATTGGCGTTTGAGGCACAATCACTTCCCCTGTGCGGAAGTAATTTGATTGAGCATTTAATACATCCTTTGTGCCCAATTAGCTTCGGGCAAACCGAGAAATCTTAAATAGAACGCTCCCCCTTCGACTTAATTTTCATAGAACAGGTGTGATCAGAAAAGTAACCCTTTATTTTTTTTAACCTTCATTAATTCCCGCATACCGGCGAAGTCGAATATCCGCCTGCTCCTTGTGGCCGGCGAAGCCCTCCAGGGCACAAAGGCGTGAGCAGTATTTTCCGATTGCCACAGATGCCTCCTTGGTTATTTTCTGATAGGTATGCGTTTTAATGAATTTCCCAACCCATAGACCCCCTGTGTAGCGGCCCGCGGTTTTAGTTGGCAACGTGTGGTTAGTCCCAATTACCTTATCTCCATATGAGACGTTAGTCTCAGGACCCAAGAATAAGGCACCATAATTAGTCATATTAGCCAGGAAATAATCGAGATCCCTCGTCATCACCTGGACGTGTTCAGAAGCTATCAAATCTGCAACTTGTAGCATTTCCTCGTAGTCATCACAGATGATAACTTGGCCGTGGTCCTTCCACGCCTCGCCAGCAATCTCAGCGGTTGACAAACTCGTCAGTTGGCGTTCAATTTCAGCAATGGTCTCTTTGGCCAGATCTTCGGAATTTGTCAAAAGGATTGCCGGACTAGTGGGGCCATGCTCCGCCTGTCCCAGTAAATCAGCGGCGCAGAGTTCGCCATCTACCGTGTCATCTGCAATGATCAGGGTCTCCGTAGGACCTGCAAGTAAATCAATGCCAACTCGACCGAATAATTGTCGTTTGGCTTCTGCTACATATGCGTTTCCAGGACCGACCAACATGTCCACAGGTCTGATTTCCTCCGTACCTAATGCCATGGCGCCCATGGCTTGCACACCGCCTAGACAATAAATTTCATCAGCCCCTGCCATATCCTGGGCAACAATGATAGCGGCACTCGGCACGCCATTGTAGGGTGGAGCACAGGTAATAATCCTTTTTACACCAGCGACTTTAGCCGTCACTACACTCATATGTGCTGAAGCCACCATCGGATACTTGCCACCTGGTACATAGCAACCCACAGAATTAACGGGGATATTCTTGTGACCGAGTATCACACCAGGAAAGGTTTCCTCCTCTACATCCTTTAGCGTAGATTTTTGTATTTCGGCAAAATTCCGGATCTGCGCTTGAGCGAACTTAATGTCTTCAATGTTTTGCTCTGTCACCCGCTCATAACACGCATCAATCTCTTCCCTGGTTAATCGGAATTTGATAGGTGACCAGTTATCAAACTTGGCGGAATATTCGGAAAGGGCGCCATCCCCCCTAGCCTTAATGTCGTCCAAAATAGTTTCAACAGTTTTGCGAACTTTAGCGTCCGCTGTATCTTTTGCTTCCTGGGATAAGCCCTCTTTTAGCCAGCGCGCCATTTTTTTCCTCCAAATTTTGACTCGAAATAAATCCTGTAATTTTCTTCAATAATTATTATACCCTCACAAGATAGTTAGCCAATTGGGTCGAGAATTTTGCCCGCGGTGTCATAGACGAGCATAAACTCGATGTCTCCCAATTGTTTACAGGATTTGCCTTGAATGCTAGGCAATATTTATAGGAATTAAAAGATAAAGAAAGGTTGGCGTGATGACCCAAGAGGTAAATGTAAGACAAGTTACAGCAGCAGCAGATTTTTCGGGGCAAGTTGCCTTAGTAACTGGCGCGGGAAAGGGTTTAGGCCGGGCGTCTGCTCTAGCTCTAGCCGAAGCTGGCGCCCAGGTGATTGCCGTTGCCCGGACAGAAGACGACCTTAAAGAACTCCAGGCATACTACCCCGAACGCGTTGAATACTGGAAGGAGGATGTATTGGAAGACAGCCTCTATCAACGAATAGAGGCTTTGGACAAGCTTGATATATTTGTGGCATGCGCCGGCTCTAACAAGCCTTTACCCATCACCGAACTCTCCCTTTCAGATATCAGTTGGCTGCTAGACCTGAACGTACGAGCTATTTTCCGCGGTGCCCAAAGTGCAGCTCGCGCCATGCTCAAAAATGAATTCGGGTCAATCGTGTTTATGTCCTCTCAGATGGGCCATATCGGCGCACCAAATCGAACCCTCTATTGCACCACAAAACATGCTGTAGAAGGTCTAACTAAAGCGCTAGCCGTAGAACTTGCCCCCAAAGGCATCCGGGTTAATTCCGTTGCACCTACATTTATTGACACCCCTATGACCCGACCTATGTTTGAAAACAAAGAATTCAAGCAGACGGTACTTAATAATATTGCTATGGGTCACCTTGGAACACTGGAAGATGTTGCCTCGGCAGTGGTATTCCTTGCATCTTCCAAGTCCGCCATGATTACAGGTGATAGTTTGAAAGTGGATGGTGGCTGGACTGCGTGGTAAGGATTTAAAAACCTGAGGTCCTTATGATCAGTAGGGTAGCAACCTCCGTTATATAACAAGGTGACGTAATAGAATGACTACTCCCCCCACGACGGTTGCACCTACCAAAACTGTAGGTGGAGCCCAATACCATCCAATAACATGCCCTTGAACGCCTGCCACTCTAGACATAAATAACGTGGTACCAGAGAATGGGGACGCCATTGTGCTAATTCCCCAACTACCAAGAAATGTCAAAGCAACAATCCAGTCGCTTAAACCCAATGCTGAAGGGGGGAATATTGCGCTTACCGAAATCACAACGATAATGGGATGAAGGCCGACAGCGCTGCAAACTAAAAATGTCGCAATCAATAACAGCAACTTACCGTCTGCCGAAGGCACGAGGACATTCAAGGTCGCACTGAGGTCTTCCGAGGGAAGTACCGCGGCTATACCGACACCAAACATATTGGCAGCAACAAAAACAAGACTTTCGTTTCTAAACTTGGGTAAGTTGCGAATGACATGCCTAACGAGTTTACTACATCGATACGCCCTCTTCTCATCTCGCCTGTTTTGTGATCCATACCAAATTAATGCATAGGATGGAGCAATTAGAGCCAAGGCCACAGGAATGTTAGTATCCATCAATTCCACTGTCACCATGGCTAAACCGACAAGAGAGATCAAAATAAATATAGCCCTCCCAGCATCGCGGAGCCCTATTGCTTGTAGCTTGATCTTTGTACTGGTAACCCGTGAACCTCTTAACGCTATTCTGTCAAAACCCCATCCGGATAAGACTATACACAAAGCTATTAGTGCACCAGCTGGTGCGACGTCAGCCCACGTCAAACTTGGAAGCGCCACTAAAACGACGATCATACCAATATAAAATGGGGACCAACACGACGCTGACGTAAATCCTTGCATGAGAGCAACTGATAGCCTCCGCTTCAACATCATGTTTTCTTGTTTTTCAACAATTGAAGTGAGCAGACTCAGTCCCGCGATATTGAGCACTGTCCCCAAAATATGGGCACCAAATGTCAAGTATAAATATCGCCTACCTGGCGGCTGGGAAACAATGTTGGCCCTTACAGCTCCTAGGGAGTGGCTTTCCTCTGCTGGAGCTTGCAACCACGAAATAGCAAAAAATAAGAGCAAAAATATTCGAGATCGGCCAACCCCCTCCACGATAACCGTCTGCCAGTCATGAGAAACAGCTGCAGCTATTAGAGATAAAGAGATAAGAATACCGCCAGCAATCTGTTGTGGTCTGGGTACCGATCTGAATTCAAAGGCCACAAATATGAAGATCAGGGCGGTACTAATTTCTAATAAAAAAGATATCGGAAAAAGTGCGTCAAGTAAGGTAACAATACATAACGCCAAGTAAATCCAAGCCGTTACTGATATATTTTTATATGTTTCCACTGAGATCAAATAAGAATAGAAATAATTAAGATGCGCTCCTTGTCATCATCTACCTTGAATCATTAGAGACGCTGAGAGATGCTATTCATATCAGTGAATAACCGAAGATCAATCCGTAAGAATACGTCGCTAAAAGAGGATAAGGTATTTTAATGAAACCAAGATTGGAGTTTGAACAGCTCGTTGCAGCGAACCGCATTTTGGCACACGAGCAGGTTGTCGATGCTTTTGGGCACGTGAGTTTGCAGCATCCAGACCACCGTCACCACTACGTACTATCACGTTCGAGGGCACCCGAGTTTGTGAAACTTGACGATCTTATGGAATTTGAACTGGATGGCGAACCTATTGATGGACAAGATCGCACACCTTACGGAGAGCGGTTTATTCACGGTGCAGTGATGGAGGGTCGACCTGGAATTAATGCCGTAGTCCATAATCACGCCTATGACGTTTTGCCCTTCGGTCTTACTGACACGCCCATAAAGCCCTTAATTCACACAGCATCAGTTATTGGGGAACACATTCCAATGTGGGATATACGCGACAAATTTGGTGATGCCACTGACATGCTGGTTCGAAACATGGAACAAGGTCGTGACTTAACCACTGCATTAGATGACAACACTTGCATCCTGATGAGGGGGCACGGGGCTGTAATTGCTGGTAAAACAATTAAGGAAGCGGTCGTTGCTTCGATTTACCTTATGATTAATGCAAGAATTCAAACGATCTCTATGACTATGGGCAATCCAGTCTACTTGTCGCCTAAAGAAATAAAAAATATGACGGATGTGCAGTTCTCTCCACTTGCCATGGATCGTATGTGGGAAGCTTTTTGTCTGCGAGCTGGATTAGAACCGATATAAAATCCGTCTTTCCGTGAAATATTTGCGAAAACAAGTGTTTTTGCTATGATTTAAATGATGAAGCTACAAGCAGTTGCAAAATTAAACCGTGATGAAATCCCGATAATTGATTTGGGACCTTATTTCAATGGTACCGCCGAGGCAGCAGAGCAAACGGCGGCAAGGTTGAGATGGGTTCAAGAGAAGATTGGCTTCTATTATCTGATAAATCATGGAATTGCGGCTAACCTAATTCAGAAGGCTTTAGAACAAGTTCGGCTCTTACACAATCTTCCGATTGAAAGAAAACTTGATCTAAAGGTCGATAGTAAAACAACCGGATACGTGCCTATAAGATCTACGGTTTACGTATCGTCAAACGTCAACAACAATTCAAAAAAAGATCTAAACGCAAACTTTCGCATTGTCCGTGAACGTCCTATCGATCATCCATCTATCAAAGCAGGTCGCCGTTTTACCGGGCCTAACAAATGGCCAAGCACTGATCTTTTGCCTGATTTTAAAACAAATATGCTCGAGTATCTCAACGCTATGGAAACTTTGGCGCACTCACTTCTACCTTTGTATGCGTTGGCGCTGGAATTAGAGCCTGATTATTTTGACGAATATTTCACAGACCCAACTTGGCTAACTCGCAACGTCCATTATCCGACAGAAACACCTGAAGAAAATCAATTTGGTATCTCTCCCCACAGAGATCACGGTTTTATTACCCTAATTCCAGTTTCTGAGGTACTTGGTCTAGAAGTGAGATCTGAAGACAATCATTGGATTGCGGCGAATTATGTCGAAAATGCATTGATAGTAAACAGTGGCGAATTTATGACCAAGTGGACCAATGGTCGGTTTATCGCCACACCTCATCGTGTTTTATCTCCTGTTAAAGACCGGTACATATCGGCATTCTTTTATAATCCCAACTGGAATGTCAAATCAGACCCCTTACCTAGTTGCATCGGTCCCGACAATCCACCACAATTTAAATCAACCCGCTTTTTAGACCACCTTTGCGAATATGTTGATCGCAACTATACAAAATCTTCCGGCGGACAAATGGCGGAGAACGCGTTTTCATAAATTCATCTGATTATATTTTTTTTCCCTGTTCTAGCCAGTAAAGTTCACGAATAATATTTTTCTGGATCTTGCCAACAGCAGACTTTGGAAGGGTCTTAACAAATTTGATGAGACGTGGACGTTTATGCCGCGCAATCACTTTAGTGCAAAACTCTACTAAATCATCTTCACCAAGAGAGCTACCTTCTTCCAATACGACATGTGCCGCTGGAACTTCCCCCCAGTGATCATCGGGAACACCAAAAACAGCACATTCATTCACCGCTTCATGACCGTAAAGCGCCTCTTCAATTTCAGTCGGAAAAATATTTTCACCCCCCGAAATAATCATGTCTTTAGATCTATCCACAAGAAACAAGAAGCCGTCGTCATCAAAATAACCAATATCTCCAGTTCTGATCCATCCGTCCCTTGTAAACACCTCTCTCGTCTGGTCTCGCTCTTTATAGTAGCCTAGCATAACCTGTCTTCCACGTGTAACTACTTCGCCAGCTTCACCCGTAGGCAGGGGATGGTCATTCCTGTCGAAGACCGCCATTTCAAGATCGCTATAAGGCCTGCCGACGCTTCCCGATTTAGATAAATTATATTCTGGTGATCTTACGGTTAAGTTGCCGGCCTCTGACTGTCCATATTGTTCCTGCCATATAACATCCGGTAGAGAAGCTATCTGTTTCTTCAGTTGGGCTAAACTCGTCGGTGCAGCTCCATAATTAACGTAACGCAGTGTCTTTAATCGTCCCTGATCTAATGCTTCGTGGCTGATCACACTGTTGATTTGGGTAGGCACCATGAAGGCGGCGGTTATTTTGTGTTTTTCCACCAAATTCATAAACTCAATTGGATCCCAAGCGGGCATGATTACTGATGTTAAACCCATCATAACGCCCGTCTGATACCAAATAAAAAGCCCCGCGATATGAAAAAAAGGTGACGAACAACACATAATGTCGGTTAAAGCTATCTCCATTTCACGCGCTGCTCTTATCGAGCCGATTACTCTCGCCTCATGGCTCACCACCACACCCTTGGGAAAGCCCGTAGTTCCGCCCGTGTAGGTGATACCGAATGGGTCTGTTTCCTTAATATCAACTTGCGGTGAAGAGGTGTCTGCGTCACCTAAAAACTGGTCTAATGTTTCGGCGCCATCATTAGCTTGGACACCGGTACCAAATACAATGACCCGTTTCAAATTAGGAAGCTTATCTCTAGAGGAAAGAACATTATCTGCTAAGGCCGAGTGAACAAATAACGCTTCAATTTCAGTTTTGTCCACTACGCAGATTAGTTCCTCGGAGCTAAACCGCGCTGACATGTGTGCAAGCACCCCGCCTGACTTGGCCGAACCAAAAAAAATTGAAGGGTATTCTGTTTGGTTGGCTGAATAGATAGCTATATTGTGACCTTTTGCTAGGTCCTCCCGAATTAGTGCGTTAGCAAGACAATTTGAGGCATTTTCAAGCTCGGCATATGTAAGGCTGTCTTCCCCACAAATTATGGCTAGTTTATCCGGAAATTTTGTTGCTGTTTCAGCAAGGATACTTCCAATGAGCATGTGTCCTCCCGATAAAGAACCTAATATAATTGTGATGTTTTGAGCAAGTACTAGACACGGTATCTACTTGCCGGTAGCTTTAGAATTGAAAAACCAGAGGTGATGGTTTGGGTCAAAACATCGACATACAATTGGAAGTCGAAGATTACCTTGGCTTATTTAATTCATATCCAAAATCAGAGTAATATCATCACCGTCGAGGTGGGCAGAACCATTCTGGAATCAGCTATTGCCCAAGGTATAGATTATCCACACGGCTGCCGTTCAGGAAATTGTGGGGCTTGTAAATCGGTTTTGTACCAAGGTGATGTTGAAATGTCTCCATACTCGGAATTTGCTCTCACTGCGGAGGAGAGAGCACGCGGTCTAATTTTGGCTTGTCGCTCTGTACCTTGGTCGGATTGCACAGTCAGCCCTGTCGATCAGGATGAAACGGTTGTTCATGCCAGTCGTCGGCTCATATGCAAAGTGACGGGACTCGAACAGGTTACTCATGACACTCAAATTGTTCGCCTCGCCATTGAGCAGGGTGGTCCTTATGATTTTTCAGCTGGCCAGTATGCCGAACTAACTTTTGGCAACTTACCGGCTCGCGACTTTTCAATGGCAAATCGACCTGAGCAAAAAATATTGGAATTCCACGTTAGACGTGTTCAAGATGGCTTGGTATCCCCTTACATTAATGAACATCTGGATATAGGAGAGATGGTAAGAGTTAGCGGCCCCCTCGGTACCGCTTATTATCGAGAAAAACACACGGGCCCCATAATAGCGGTTGCTGGAGGATCTGGCCTTGCCCCTATCAAATCCATAGTTGAGACAGCGCTTGGGAAAGGCGCAAGTCAGGATATTTTTCTTTATTTTGGCGTCAGGGATGAGAGAGATATCTATTTGGAGAATTATTTCAATTCGCTTTCTTCAGAACATTCCAATCTCAATTTCATTCCTATCCTGTCAGAACCGTTAACCGATACTAAACGCAGAACTGGATTCCTTGCAGACATATTGGCACAGGATTTTAGTGATTTAGACGGGTTTAAAGCCTACCTTGCCGGACCACCTATTATGGTCGAAACGTCTGTCAAAAAATTGAAGTATTTGGAAATCCGCGTACAGGACATCCATGCCGACGCCTTTTATACTGAGGCAGAGAAAGCAGTCTTGGAGAAAAGTTTATGAGTGATATGTTGCTAGAAGGACGCTCCGCCATAGTGACCGGTGGCGGTCGAGGGATAGGGGAGGCTATTTGCGAGGAACTGGCAAGCGCCGGCGCCTCTGTCATTGTTGCAGATACAGGAGGAGCTATTGACGGAAGCGGAGAAGATCCAGCTCTCGCTGCGACAGTAGCTAAAAAATGTGGCGCTAGAGCTTTACCCTATTCTAAAAATATCGCTTCACCCAAGGCTGCTTCCGAAATGCTCAAACTCGCGATGGATCACTTCGCCGGCATTGATATCGTCATAAATTGTGCAGCCATCCTGCGGGACGGGCTTGTTTTCAAATGCTCTCCCCGGGATTGGGACGCGGTCGTGAAAAACAACTTATCATCAGCCTACTACCTGACCAATGCGGTAACCCCTGTGATGCGGGATCAATTCAAGAATGCCCGAGGCGACGGCAACAATTATACCTGGGGCCGCATTATAAACATTGGTTCAACCGCTGGTCTCTACGGTAACTTCGGACAAGCTAATTATGGCAGCGCCAAGGCGGGACTATTTGGCCTTACTCGCATAACGGCAATGGAAATGGTCCGCTCCCAAGTAACCGCTAATTATGTTGCCCCATTTGCCCACTCCCGCGTTACCGATATGATCCAGCCTGCAAATCAAGAACAAGCCCAATACAAAGATCGGGCGATGCGCATTTCCCCCTACCATGTGGCCAACTTAGTGACATATCTCTGCAGCGACCAAGCAAATAATGTGACAGGCCAGGTGTTTGGGGTTAGGGGAAGGGAGGTCTTCATCTTCAGTCAGCCTCGCCCAGTGGCAACTGTCGCCAGTACTGATGCCAATTGGACACCTGAAAAACTAGGAGAAGCCGTGGACGTAAATCTCCGTAGTCATTTCACAGACTTGGCAACGGATCTAGAAGCCTTTAACACTGATCCCATTGTTTAGGAACGCAGAATATGACCGACTATCCTCATGTTGAAAATATTGAACAATGGAAAGGACAGCCAGACGAATATAAAGAGGCTTGCCGAAAATTGGTAATTAGTCACGCGATCAACGAGCTATACGGCTCAAGAGTATATGATGAACCAGCCATTGCACTAGCTCCTACTCCTTATGCAAAATGGCTGACTTGTCGCGTAGTCATGGAAGAATATGGCCATCACTATAGGTTTTTTGAACTTGGCCTCGAAATGGATATTCCAGAGGAAGAGATGCTGCCGGAGATGACAAATAAATCCCCCCTGAGTATCATGACACTAGATTTGTCAACTTGGGAAGAATTCTGCGTAATTAAAATGTTGGGTGATCTTGGTGAGATCCTCCATGTCGAGGATCTTGTTCAATGCTCTTTCCTTCCTTTGAGGAACCTCGCTCGTATGACCATGCCGGAAGAACATTTTCATAGTGAATTCGGTAAAAACTTTTGCACTGATATTTGTGAAAAGGAAAACGGTAGAAAAACCATACAGAAAGCAATTAATTATATCTTCCCGCATCTCCCTTCTTTCTTTGGAAAATCCGGCTCGAAGAATAATGCTATTTATCGGAAATGGGGCCTTAAAAAACGCACCAATGAAGATATGCGGAAAGATTTCGTAGAGCGAGCCAGGGGTATTGTAGAACAGTTAGAATTGACACTGCCTGAAGTCGATTTGAGCATCTATGATGCATAGCTAAGAATCTAATGAAGATCTATAGGGGAAATTTATGAAGATTTGTCGCTTCGACGATGACCGGATCGGGTTGGTTCAGGAAGACAAATCCGTCCTGGATGTTACTGGTGCACTGGATGTCTTACCTCTGATGAAATGGCCTGTGCCTTTGGGTGATGCATTCATTTTGAATTTGGAAACCCTTACCTCTGAAATTCAACGCCTCGCGCCTGACGCCCCCTCCCTATCCCTCTCAGACATTACGTTAAAAAGCCCCGTAGCCAACCCATCAAAAATTATAGGCGCACCCATCAACTACCAAAAACATATTGATGAATCGGTAACTGACGACGGTATTGTCTCCTCTAGACCCATTAGCCATATCTCTGACTGGGGTATGTTTTTGAAAGCAAATAGTGCTCTCGTGGGTTCAGGAGAGGGAGTAGCTTTACGCTTTACGGAAGCCCGCAACGACCATGAAATGGAGCTTGCGGTCGTTATAGGTAAAAAAGGAACCAATATCTCAATAGAAGAAGCGAGAAGCTACATTGCAGGTTACACCATTGGGCTGGATATGACTACACGGGGAAAAGAACTACAAAGTTTTCGCAAATCCGCGGACACTTATGCGGTGTTGGGCCCTTGGCTTGTAACGGCAGACGAAATTCCTGATCCCAACAATCTTGATTTAAAAATCTCGGTAAATGGTGAAGTACGGCAGAACTCCAACACTCAAGAACTAGTCTATAATGTGGAAAAACTCATCGAGTATACATCAGAGCGCTATACCTTGTACCCGGGCGATATCATCATGACCGGAACACCGGATGGAGTTGGCCCCGTGGAACCGGGAGATGTCATGACCTGTGAATTGGAAGGTGTAGGAATAATGGACGTTAATGTCCAAGCGGCTTGATTGGTGATGAGGAAGTCATGGGGATCGTGTTTTGGGTTGTATCAGGTAACGGAGACCTTCATCTCACAACCCAGTCCCCACTGACTTTTCTTCCGGCTTGATTTTGAGTCCCGCATTGGCAGCTTCTTGAACTAGGAGTGCCGAAAAATCGCAATCTGTATAACCATTGCCAATAATGCTCTGCACGCACTCCCTAGCTGCCGCCGCGACGGGCATGGGGACACCGAGTTCCCGAGCTGCCGCTAGCCCCAAGTCCATATCTTTTCTTAAAAGAACCGGAGTAAATGTAGGTGTCATATCCAGATTGACATAGGCTGGTGTTTTATATGCGGAAAAAGTTGATCCCATGACACTTTTATTAATAAAATCAAGGAAGGCATGGCGTGACACGCCTCCCTTTTCAGCAAGTACAGTTATTTCTGCCATTGTCTGTGCCACAATACCCAGCATTACGTTATGACAAATTTTAACCATACGGGCTAGTTCACCCTCACCTACATAGCTAACACCCTGACCAAGAGCATCCAGAAAAGGCCTTGCCTTTTCAAAGGCTCCGGCATCGCCGGACGCCACAATACTGAGTTTTCCCGCTACTACGACTTTCGCATTACCGCTTACCGGGGCGTCAATCATTGAGGTGCCGACCCCATTTGCATATTCACGGACCTGTCTTGAGGCTTCCTCAGAAATCGATGTGCAATCGATCAACATTCCTGGGGCTCCCCCCCCCTGGGAGAGAACACCGTTCTCTCCGGTTGTCACTTCGATGAAGTCACTTGGTCCGCCAACCATAGTGAAAACGACATCCCGGTCAGCAAGTTCTGCCGGCGAGCTAACAATCTTGGCGCCTTTTTTCGTAAGCGGTTCAGCCTTCTCCCGGGTCCGGTTCCAAACCGTCACATCAGCACCTACGGCGAGCAAACGCTCAACCATGGCATAGCCCATACGACCTGTGCCGATCCAACCGATTGTTAGGTTCGTTATGGTTTGTTCAGCCATTTGGTTATGCTCCTCCATAAAAATTGATTTAAATCAACAGGCTCTTCCCTTCTACCGACCTATCGACTACGATCACGGACAGCTTGTGCAAACGTTTGCAGCTCTTTTTGCAACTATAGCACCAAACGGATTTAGATAAAGAGGCAATAATAACAAGCGTGCAAACTCACAAACCCCGCATCACGTTGAAAGATATTGCACGGAATGTTGGTGTACACTCCTCAACTGTGTCCCGGGTTCTCAACCCTGACACGCGCAAAATGGTAACCAAGAGAATTGCGGATCGAGTGATACATGCGTCTGAGCAGCTCGGGTACCGACCAAATACCTTTGCACAAAGTCTTAGGACTAACCGCTCATACACGGTTGGTGTCATGGTTCCAGACCTTACCAATCCCGCCTTCGGCCCAATCATAAAGGGTATAGATAATGTGTTAGAACAGTCTGGATACAGCGTGATTGTCGCCAACACCGACAATGTGCTTGAAAAGGAGAAACGTAGTATCGACAAATTCCACGAACGCCAAGTTGACGGCCTAATTATTGCTACTGCACGCCGGCTAGATGACGTGGTTACAACGTGCCTCGAAGAGGGTACACCATTTGTCCTTGTTGTTCGGTCTACGATAGAAAAAGGCGTTAACTCGGTTGTTTCAGATGAGATCGTCGGTGGTCAAATGATAGTTTCCCATCTCGCACAATTGGGCCATAAGAAAATCGCCTATGTGGCTGGACCACAATTTCTCTCCACCGGGTTTGAACGTTATCAGGGCTATCTCCAGGGATTGAAGAATGCAGGTCTAGAATTGGATGAAGACTTGGTCGCCATTGGTGATGCGTTCACAGAAGCAGAAGGGCGCCAGGCGGCAAGTACGATAAACGCTAATAAAAAACCATTTACAGCAATTGTTGCCGCAAATGATCTTATGGCGCTGGGTTGCTACGACGAATTGATAACAAAGGGGCTTAAGTGCCCGGATGATGTTTCGGTGGTCGGGTATGATGACATGCCTTTCACCCGCCACTTCAATCCACCGCTAACCACAGTCCATACCCCATTGCTCGATGTAGGCATGCAAGCTGCACGTATCTTGCTGGAACGAATTTGGAAACCTGAACAACCTGCTCATGTACTTAAACTTCAGCCGCACCTAATTGTTCGGGGTTCGACAGGCATTCCTTCCTCTTTCTCTGAGACCGGCACTAAAGCAACCAACTAAAATCAACTCTAAGGCAGTGCGGCCTCCCAGTTCTTGGTTTCAATAATCTCTTTAACTTTCCGCAGGAAGGCCGCCGCATACGCACCATCAATGGCCCGATGATCAAAGGCCTGTGTTACAATTCCAACGGGGCGTATTACCAGATGATCTTCGCCGTCTTGTTCAACTACCACGGGCCGTTTGGTGATGCTGTCAGTCGATAATATAGCGACTTGGGGCTGATTAATTATAGGCGTGGTAAAAAGTGTCCCAAAAGAACCGTTATTAGAGATAGTATAAGTAGCCCCTAAATGATCGTCCGGCGTCAACTGGTTGGCACGAGCCCTGGCAGCCAAGCCAGCAATCGACCGGGCTATTTCTACAGCTGTCATAGATGATGCATTTTGGATCACTGGTGCAACCAGCCCTTCAAAATTTAAATCTACAGCTATAGCAAGGTTCACCTGGTCATAAACAACGAGGCTGTTTTCTTCCACATGAGCGTTAACGTGAGGAAATTCAACAATCGCATCACAGACGGCACGTGCAACGAATGGCAGATAGTTAAGCGAAAACCCTTCCCGCGTCCTCCATGCTACACCCTTATCACTACGCACACGATCGACACGGGAAAAATCCACCTCAACACCCTGGTGAACGTGGGGGCTCGTCGACTTGGAACGCACCATATGTTCCGCTGTCACTCGACGAATTCGATTGAAAGCGATAACTTTTTTACCATCTACCGATAGCAAACTACTTGAAGAACCGGAGGCCAGATCAGTTGTAGTTGGGGCGTTCCGTTGCAACAGGGCAAGCACATCTGATTTCTTGATGCGGCCATCCAGACCACTACCATCAATATTATTAGGATTGAGATTATGCTCCGCCACAAGTTTACGCACCACCGGCGATAACCGACGCTTAGGATCGTGATTTGGGGTGACTGCAGCAGAGGCTACAGAAGGGGATGCCGGCGGCAGAGAATGTGTCAAGTGTTGAGCATTGTTTTCTAAAGAAGGTGCGGGTTCAGGTGCGGTTGGCCCCACAGATCCGTCAATTCCGTCATCAAGGATAGCGAGAATAGCGCCCACTTCTACGGTCTCTCCTTCCTTGACAAGTATTTTCTTGATTACCCCTCCAGCGGGTGCAGGGATTTCCATCTCCACCTTATCCGTGGAAATCTCAAAGAGAAGCTCGTTCGCTTCTACCCTTTCACCAACATTTTTATGCCAGATACTGAGAGTGCCCTCGGCAACCGTTTCGCCCAATTGGGGCATTAGGACATCCATTTTAATCAACCCCCTGCCGTACAGTTTCGAAGATGCGTTCCACCGATGGCAATGCCATATCTTCTAATTCATCTGCCGAAGGAAGAGGAATATGGGGCGTGGTGATGCGGATAATAGGCATATCTAAATCCCAGAAGCGTTCCTCCGCAACGATAGACGAAATTTCTGCACCCCAGCCGCAGAGGCGAGGGTTTTCCTCGACCGTAACCAGACGAGATGTTTTTTCCACTTGTTCAAATATAGTTTTCGTATCTAGAGGCACGAGGCTCCTGAGATCGATCACGCCCGCAGAAATCCCAGCTTCTGAGTAAAGACGATCAGCCGCATCCAAGGCGCGCGGCACCATTGCTGCAAGGGCGATAATTGTAACATCACTGCCTTCTCGTACGACCTTGGCGACACCGATTTCTTCAATATGCTCCCCCTCCGGCACATCACCTTTAGAGGAATAAAGAGACTTTTGCTCAAAGAACATCACCGGGTCAGGGTCTCGGATAGCCGCCGCCAGCAGGCCCTTTACATCTGCAGGAGTAGACGGTGCTACCACCTTTAGGCCGGGGATCATCATTGACCAGTTCTCGACGCTTTGGGAGTGTTGCGCGCCAAAACGTGCCCCACCGCCGTTGGCCGTTCGGATCACCAACGGCATTGAAACCTGGCCATTAGTCATGTAGCGGATCTTGGCTATCTGGTTGGCGACGATGTCCCAACAGACAGCCAAAAAATCAGAAAACATAATCTCTGCGATGGGTTTGAGCCCCGTCATAGCTGCACCCATGGCTGCACCGAGAATAGCCTGCTCAGAAATTGGTGTGTCGCGCACTCGATCAGGACCAAATTTTTCGTAAAGTCCAACTGTTGCCTTAAACACACCACCCGCCTTGGCAATATCTTCACCAAGGAAAACAACGGTTTCGTCCCGTTCCATTTCTTGAGCAATACCCTCTGCGACCGCTTCCCTATAGGTTAATTCCGCCATGATGCTCCTCCATCCGCCCAAACCTCAGTCATCAAAACATCCTTAGATGGCGTTGAAGAGTTTTTTGCAAACTCTGTCGCGTCATCTACAGCTTTCAAAACGGCTTTTTCAATTGCAACAACTTTACTCTCTTTTACGCCAAAATCGATTAAGCGTTTCCGATAGATTTTTAGCGGATCTCTCTCCAGCCATTTCTCTAACTCACCTACGGGTCTATAAGTTGCCGGGTCGGCACGGGAGTGTCCCGAATGGCGATAAGTTTTAGCTTCAATCAATGACGGCCCGTCTCCTGCCCGAGCTTTATCAGCAGCGTCTCGGGCGACCCGGTACACCAGATCAGCGTCATTACCATCAACAATTATTGATTCAAGACCGTAGGCCCCAGCCCGGTCCGCAGCGGGATGTTCTACTGCAGTTACGTCACCTATAGGTGTATATTCCATATAAAGGTTGTTTTCGCAGACAAAAACCACAGGTAATTTCCATATCACAGAGAAGTTTAGAGCTTCATGAAATGCACCTATGTTTGTGGTGCCGTCACCAAAAAAGCAAAAAGATACTTGACCTGTCTTTAAATATTGCGCCTTCCAGGCGGCACCCGCTGCAATAGGTAAATGAGCTCCAATAATGGCATAGGATCCCATAGCTCCTTTTTCCACGTCCGTCAGGTGCATTGAGCCGCCCTTACCACCGAGCAAACCACATTCCCGACCCATTAACTCACCTAAAACACCTTCCATAGATGCTCCGCGCACCAACGTATGGGCGTGTCCGCGGTACGTACAAAAGGTATAATCGTCCGGGCGCATCACAGCAGCGAATGCTGATGCAATGGCCTCCTGACCAATTGCAAGGTGACTGGTTCCCTTTATCAAATTCTGGAAAAACAAATCGTGAGCACGTTGCTCGACGTGACGAATTTCAAGTTGTAACTGCCACATTCTCAGGCGCGTTTTTTCACCAATATCGTCATTTAGCTGGATTTTACTCTTTCTCGCTGCCTGTTTCTTTGGCTTTGTGGATTTGGAGATACGTCGTTTCGTAGTTTGCTTCACCACTGGGCCCCCTTATGAATTTTCTAACCTACTTCCTTATTTAGCTTGCTTATATGCAAACGTTTGCATGATTTTGCAAGAACCATCACATAGTCTAGAAAACGTGTCAACTACGCCCTCCCACAGGAGTACCACATTTCACCTGGTGGAAATGCCATTGGTTCTTCGTTGTGTTAATTTTGAAAATGATCAATTCATGGTTGTACTGTTTTAATTAATAATTTGATGGACTAAAGGCTGCAATTTCATTTCAATACAAACGTAAAGAACAAATTTAGATTCTGGAGGCAAAGATGCACTATAATCGACCACGCTCGACAGCAACCTGGGGCCTGAACGCCAAAGATTGGGAGGCGGGGGTCGACTACAATAAACTCCGCAATGACCGCCTGGATCGAGCTCAAACCGCTTGTGGCGACGCTGGTTTCGGAGCTTTTTTGTGCTTTAACTTCGATAATATTCGTTACATCACCGGAACTCACATTGGTGAATGGGGACGTGATAAATTCGACCGCTATTGTCTCTGTCCAAACGACAGCGCACCATTCCTCTGGGATCCTGCGTCACCGGCAAAACGTAAAAGTTCGCCTTGGCTTGGTAACCGTGTGGATGCCCCGGTCAGTACGATGCAGGGTGCCATTCCACCTGAACACGGCATTCAGAACATTTTTGCGAAACAGATTAAGGAAAAGATGGTAGAACTCGGCATCGAAAAGCAACCTCTCGGCATCGACGTAATGGAACTCCCCATGCTTCGCGCACTTGAGGCCGAAAAAATCAATGTAGTAGATGGTCAGCAAGCCTTGATGAATGCCCGCGAGGTCAAAACCGAGGAGGAAATTGAACTCCTTAAGGTCGCGTGTGCTATGGTCGATGCAGCCTATCTGGATATTGCAAAAGGTATCCGTCCTGGCGCAAAAGAGAGTGACCTCGTGGCTATCGCCAATGAGAAACTATACTCAATGGGCTCAGAGAGAGTTGAATGTGTAAACTCGGTCTCAGGTCCACGAGGGGCCCCGCATTCACACACCTTCTCTGATCGGATGATTCAACCTGGTGATATGATCTTTCTTGACATCATGAACACCTATAATGGTTACAAAACCTGCTATTACCGAACCTTCATTTGTGGCCAACCCAATGATGCACAGAACGAGGCTTATGAAATTTGTTCAAATTGGGTAAGCGCCGCAATTGATGCAATCAAGCCAGGGGTAAAACTGGACGATATCGCCAGTCTTTGGCCACGAGCCGAGGAATTTGGTTACGCCAATGAAGATGAAGCCTTCCTACTTCAATTTGGTCACGGGGTAGGCCTCAGTCTTTGGGAACGACCCATCATCTCCCGTCGGTATATGGGCCAAAAAACAGAATTGAAAAAGGGAATGGTTTTTGCAGTCGAATGTTGGAAGGGTGCCGACGACGGTTCGGGTGCGGCGCGCATCGAGGAGGAAGTAGTTGTCACAGACGATGGATGTGAAATAATTACAAACTTTCCTAGCGACCATTTAATTTCGTGTGGTCTCCCCGGATGTGAAATATATTAACAACTCATAAGTAGTGCCCGCGCCACTCATCGGCCTTTGAGTTGTTTTGATAGAACCTAGGGACTGAGATACTCGTCGCTAATTCTTCTGAAAATGGGTTATAGCCGGACAATGGAAGCATGAACAAGATTTGGATCACAGTCATCACGGGCTTCTTGGGGAGTGGCAAAACTACACTTTTGAACACGCTTCTAAAACACCCTGAAATGAACCAGGCCGCCGTCATAGTAAACGAATTCGGGGAAATTGGGATTGATTATGACCTAGTGGAACGTAGTGATGAAAACATAGTTCAACTAGCTAATGGTTGCCTTTGCTGTTCTGTAAAAGGCGATTTGATCGATACATTCCGTGATCTCTACATCCAAAGGAATGCAGGGACCATCCCTTATTTTGATAGAGTGGTGATTGAAACCACAGGCATTGCAGATCCAGCCCCGGTACTTCAAATAATTTTTACCAACCCCATGATAATGAACCACTATTCACTGGATGGGGTGGTTACGACAGTGGATGCAATTAACGGTGTTAGCTCCTTAGAGAGGTTCCCAGAATGCGTTAAACAGGCAGCAATTGCGGACCGATTGATCCTTACAAAATCGGATTTGGTGGAAGTTTCTGACCACGGAGAGAAAGTTAAGGACTTGTCTGACCGTTTAAGAGCTTTAAACCCCGCTGCGCCAATAGTTGTCCGAAATACAGGCGACGTGGATCCTGGCGATCTATTCGGTACAGGAATGTTCAATCCAGAAACAAAAAAAATCGACTTCAATTCATGGCTAAATCCCGAACAATATCTCTCTGAGACAACAGAAAACCCGTTTAATGCTAACGAAGCGGATAGTGAAGCTACTATTTCCTATTATAAAGACCGCGGGCACACGCCCGAGCATCGCCGCGGGAATGACAATCATCACCACAACCCGCTCATCAAAACCTTCTGTATAGTGCGAGAAGAACCAATGTCACTGGAAATGCTGAGGATGTTTTTGGAAGGGCTTTCCAATGAGGCTGGGCCGGACCTTTTACGGGTAAAGGGGATCGTCAACATTGAGAACGAACCCAAACGCCCGGCAATAATTCAGGGAGCTCAACTGATATTTCATTCATTGGAGTTTATGGATCGCTGGCCAAGCGAAGACCATCGTACCAGAATTGTCTTCATCACTCATAACATTGATAAAAAATATATAGAAGACACAATGAGTTTAATTGAACGTGTGGCTGAACGAACAGTCGCCGCCGCTATGTAAGTTGGATCATCCAATCTCATAAATACCTTAAAGGGAGAATAATCATGCATTTTGTCATTTTCTGCATTGATAAACCCGGCATTAATCGTGACCCTGAGGTTATGCAGGCCCACATTGACTATCTAAATAAAAGCCCGATTAAAAATGTGATATCTGGACCTCTGACCGGAGATGACGGAGAAGGAATTATCGGAAGCCTTTACATTGTTGAAGCAGAAAACAGAAAATCAATCAAAGACTTCCAAAGGGATGATCCTTTATTTAGAGCGGACTATTGGGAAACTGTAGAAATACGCGCCTTTAATAAGCGCGTCGATAATAGAAAATAATCAGGAGATTTAAAAAATGGATTTAGGACTTAAGGGTAAGAATGCCGCTATCACTGGCTCAAGCCAAGGCATTGGTAATGCTATAGCCGATTCCTTGGCTCAAGAAGGCTGTAACGTTGCTATCTCTGGACGCGATCAAGAACGACTTGATCAGGCGGTCAAAAACCTGATGGCAAAAGGTATCAAAGCTATAGGTGTGAACTGTGACTTATCCTCGGATGAAGGGTGCAAGAAATTTATTAGTGAGACTGTAGAAAAATTTGGTGGATTAGACATTCTGGTCAACAATGTGGGTGGCATGATCCCGGGTACACTCGATAACATGACGGAAGAACTGTGGAACACGGTGCTCAATACAAACTTCATGTCTTATGTTCACACTACAAAATTTGCTGTTCCACACCTTAAAAAGTCAAGTGAAGGGCGCATCCTCAACGTCTCCGGCGTTACTGGAAAACAGCTGCTGCCGGGCGCACTCACGACGACTATTCCAAATACCGCGATCATCGGGTTTACTAAGATAATGGCGGCGGAACTGGGTGGAGATGGCATCACCGTCAATAATATTTGCCCGGGGTTTACTAATACAGAGTCTTGGGGTCCACGTGCCGAGAAAATGGCAGAAGTCCGAGGTATTACTTCTGACCAGATGCGTGACGGAGTGTCAGCACAAACACTGCTCGGACGATGGGCGGAGCCAAAAGAAATTGGTGATGCTGCTGCCTTTATAGTATCCGCAAAAAATAGCTACATGACTGGTACGACGGTAGAAGTTTGTGGAGGGTTTGCAAAATATATTTAATCTGAAAATCAAGTGTTGGCACAACGCCACTGGGATTTATCTTAAGATATTCCGGGGTTAGATGCTTGTTCTCATAAGGTTTGAAGGAATGGTCTAACCAATCCAATTCTTTCTCTGCCAGGCAAATTCGAACCTTTGAACTGCATGTAGACGCGGGAAAGTTATACAATTCCAAAGTCATATTGTTATACCAATGCTAAAAAATTACTATACTAATATTATGCAAATTTCTGTTTGCTGTAGCAACGTACCCTATTGCATCAATGGGATATGACACGGCAAAATACCGACAACTTCGACACGGTCTTTTAAGGGAGAACCCTCATGCATGGCCTAATGATGGAAAGGGCTCTTACAATCAGTTCTCTGATTGAACATGCCGCCAAGTTTCATAAGAATACGGAAATTGTTTCACGTACGGTTGAAGGTCCTATACACCGCTATACCTATGGGGAGGCATATCGTCGGGTTAATCAACTCGCAAATGTATTGAAAAATTTAGGAGTGAGTGAAGGAGATCGGGTCGGTACGTTAGCCTGGAATGGCTACCGGCATTTCGAATTATATTTTGCAGTTTCTGGCATCGGTTCGATCTGCCACACGATTAACCCTCGCCTATTTCCTGAACAAATCACTTACATAATAAATCACGCAAATGACAAAGTTATTTTCTGCGATCTGACTTTTGTACCTGTCCTTGAATCACTGGCGGAGCGGCTGGTGGATGTACATGCCATAGTCATCATGACTGATATGGAACATATGCCGGAAACACAACTTTCCAACATATATTGCTATGAGGAGTTGATGGACAGCACAACCGATGAATTTGAGTGGCCAGAGATAGATGAGCTCCAGGCTTCATCTCTCTGCTACAGTTCGGGTACAACTGGTAGGCCCAAAGGCGTTCTCTATAGTCATCGTTCCACCGTCCTTCATTCATTCGCAGTTTGCAGCGCTGACGGCTTGGCAATTTCTGGCAGAGATACTGTTCTTCCTGTAGTACCCATGTTCCATGTAAACGCCTGGGGAATGCCCTATGCCAGTACCATGGCAGGGGCTAAGCTTGTATTTCCGGGCGGGGCTATGGATGGCAAATCACTAGCGGAATTATTGATTGATGAAAAGGTTACATTTACTGGTGGCGTGCCGACTGTCTGGCTAATGTTACTTCAGCACTTAAAGGAAACAGGTAAAACACTACCACACCTGCAACGTACAGTTGTCGGCGGCTCGGCGCTCCCACAATCGATGATCGAAACCTTTGAGAATGACTATGACGTTGCCTGCATCCACGCCTGGGGTATGACAGAAATGAGCCCCCTTGGAACTGTAGGGCATATGACCCATGCGCTATTAGAGGACCAGGATACTGATTTGATGCGGTATAAAGTAAAGCAGGGCCGTGTTCTTTATGGCGTGGATATGAAGATCGTTAATGATGATGGAACTCCCCTACCCCAAGATGGTGAAGCCTTTGGTGAATTGTGTGTTAGGGGGCCTTGGGTCACGAACGGATATTTCGAAGATGACTCTACATCTGCTTCGTCGTTCGATGACGAAAATTGGTTTCGTACGGGGGATGTCGCTACCATCGACCCACATGGATACATGGAAGTCGTTGACCGCTCAAAAGACGTTATCAAGTCAGGAGGTGAATGGATTAGCTCAATTGAACTTGAAAATATAGCTATAGGACATGCCGCAGTAGCAGAAGCTGCCGTAATCGGCATTGAACATGAAAAATGGGGAGAGCGACCTTTACTGGTTTGCGTCAAGGCGGACGATATTAATGCAAGTAGCGAAGAAATCTTGTCAATTTATGAGGGCAAGGTTGCCCAATGGTGTATACCCAACGCCGTGGAATTTCTGGATGATCTCCCTCACACGGCAACTGGTAAGCTACAAAAATTAACGCTAAGAGAGCACTTCAAAGGATATCGGTTTGCAGATTGATAACGGCTCCTTAATAATGAAAAGCACAAACTTACACGTAGACCCTGAATGTTAGCTATCCGATCAATCCTTCCTAACCGCCATAAATATTCCCGCGCAGACAAACAGCGCACCAATTACATGAAAAAAGTACAATCTTTCATCCAGAAAATATATCGCGAGGATAGCACTATAAATCGGCATCAAGTTAACGAATATAGCCGCTCTATTGTGTCCCACCACGGCATTACCCGTATTCCACATGGCAAGAGAAAGAATAGAGACTATTAGCGCCAACACCAAAACAACTATGACTAACTTACCCGAAAACGGCGTTGGCCTGATAAAGACCGCCTCGGCCATATAAAAAGGAAACAGCGTCAATGAACCCATAAGTAATATGACAAAAAGGGCTGTAAAAGCGCCAATTTCTTTAGGCATTTTCCTAATGTTAATGGCGTAACATGCATAGAAAGTTACCGCTAGAACGGTAATAAAATCCCCAATGTTAAAATCCAAGGTAATCAGCACCCCGAAATCGGCCTTCGTCACCATAACTGTAATGCCGATAAAGGCCGCCACAATTCCCAATATTTGTATACTTTTAATTTCATCACGAATTAATATCCGAGCGATAAGAACGGTCAGTATCGGTTGTGTGGCGTTTACAAGCGCAACGTTAATGGCTGTAGTAAAATTGACCGCAAGGAACAAAAACATCCCACCCCCCGTCATAAATATTCCCTGCACCCAGAAATATCCTAAATTTTTTATGACCAATTGGATGTTTTGTCGCAGGCTACGCCAAATAAATGGTAAGAGTATAAGCGTTGCGATTATCCAACGCCAAAATGATAGGCCTATGGGAGGAATTTCCTGGTGTACGGCACGTGCAATGACAACGCCGATGGCCCACGTCAGCACAGTTGCCGCGATCAAACCATAGGCATGCGTTGTCCTAACAGGTATTTTCACCATGGTTTGATCTTCATGTAATTATTTTTCACGATGCGCCACAACACTAAACACAGAAAACGTTGCCACAGCGAAAGCCACACCTCTAAAAATTCAAATTGTTAACTCTCTACCATCCATAGGTAGTGTACCTGTCAACCATTGTTGCATAAGTTCACTGACCGTATCCGGCCTTTCCATAGGCAACAGGTGAGCCGCACCCTTAAGCGTTACAAGTTTAGATTGTCGGATACCCCTGGAAATTTCACGAGATAGTTCGATAGGCAAAAGCCTATCTTCTTCTCCGCACAGGACTAATGTAGGACAATCAATTTTTTGCAGTTCTCCGCGCAAGTCCCCACCGTGTATCAGTGCCTTTAACTGCCGGGTAAAACAATCAAGCCCAACGGTCTCAGCCATGGTATCTACTAAACTTTTCATAGTAGCATTGTTCAAATTATCCGCATTCAAGAACACCCGTACCATCTGTTCCTTGATTTCCTCAAAGTTCCCTCGATTAGCCTGTTCCAATAACATCTGGCGGCGCTCATACTGTTTCTCCAGATTAAGATTAGCCGTACTGCCCACAAGGCAAATATGGGTGACCCGTGCCCCACCCTTTATCTTTACCAATAAGGCAACATAGCCACCCATGGAACTTCCAGCGATAGCAAAATTCGGTGGGCTTTCTGCCAAAATGGCATCAGCCATCTCGTCACATGAGCCATGGCGCAAATGCTGTTGGGTTACACGAACATCGGCTACATCGGTGAGAGTTTCCAACTGCCGGCGCCAAAGAACATCGGTGCATAATAGACCCGGCACAAATACTAAATTTACTTTTTCCATCATCTGCTTCCTTAGAGGGGGCTTCACCGTTTCACCACTCTAACTTTGCACTCAAAACAAAGAATAAGGGAGTTGTTTTGTTATTGTGCAATGTTCCAATCGGCAAAAGTTTTCCTATCCCTAGCGAGGGTCTCCAATAGGGGTGCCGGCGTCCAATAATCGCCAAACTTATCCCGGTAGGACATAACAGTTTCATAGATCGTTTCAAGGCCGATCTGATCTGCCATATACATGGGTCCTCCTCGAAATCACGGAAACCCATATCCATAAGACCAAATGACATCGATGTCACCGGGTCGGTAAGTGATGCCCTCTTCTAGTATTTTTGCACCTTCATTGATTAAGGAATACACGCAACGTTGTTCAATTTCGGTATTTTCTATTGTCGTCCTTTTGATCCTCAGCCTTTCCGCTTCTTGTAATATTAAAGCATCGATCACTGGATCATACAAAGGTCTCCTGCTACCTTCGTCATAGCGGTAAAAACCTGAACCCGTCTTTTGACCGAAGCGACCTAGTTCTCCCACCTGGTAGAGTACATTGAAGTATGGCTCACCGATTGTTCTCCTTTTTCCCCGTTGTCTTGAGGATGCTATGCATGATGTCGACGCCGGCCATATCGTGCATGGCGAAAGGCCCCATCGGAAATCCAAAGTCGTACATAACCTGATCGATCTGCTGAGGTGACGCCCCCTCCAACAGCATTTGATCCGCCTCACGGTGAAAGCCTTCCGCCATCATACGATTTCCGATAAAGCCAAAACAGACGCCGGCCACCACACCAATTTTTTTATACGCTTAGCTGTGTCAATAGCTGTCGCTAGTACCTCTGGCGAGGTTTTTTCCGCTCGCACAATTTCCAGCAGTTTCATGACATTAGCGGGGCTAAAGAAATGGAGACCTATGATCTTTTCGGGACGTTTAGTAACCGCGGCTATTTGGTCAATGTTGAGAGTAGAAGTGTTCGTAGCAATAATAGCCTCTGGCTTGCAAATTCCGTCAATCTTCTTAAACACCTTCTTTTTTAGGTCAATATCTTCAAAGACCGCCTCAATAACTAAGTCGCTTTCTGCTATGGCATTATAGTCTGTTGTTCCTGAGATTAGCTCCATTCGATCGACCATATCTGACTTAGAGAGACGCCCACGCTTTACCGTATTCTCGTAGTTCTCTCGAACAACAGCTATACCCCGTTGCAACACAGCCTCGGACACATCAATAATTATCGCAGGAATGCCAGCATTTGCGAAGTTCATAGCGATCCCACCACCCATAGTCCCTGAGCCAAGAATTGCGACGTTATTTATCTGCATCCTTTTGGTATCACTTGATATCCCTGGTATTTTTCCTATTCCCCGCTCAGAGAAAAAGATATCGCGAAGAGCCTTGGCTTCTTTACTCACTAGCGCCTTATCTCCGATTATCTTTTCCTTCCTTATTCCCTCCTCAAAAGGCAGGTTAACTGCGTTGTTGATGGCTTCTATCACTAAATTAGGCGCATTTTGCCCCCGCAAACGTCGGGCAGAAAGCTTGCGCGCATCGACCAAGAATTCTTCACCGTAACCACTCTTGTCCACAAGCATTTCTGAAACCTTGCGCGGTCCCACGCCGTCCACCAGAAGTGACCCTACATATTCCAGCGTCCCCCCCATCAGATCCTCCTTTATTACGCGGTCAAGTATACCGATTTTATACGCCTCGCTTGCACTAACAGTTACGCCACCAAGTATAAATTAAAGGGCTGCTTTGGCGCCGATCAATCTTGGCAAACGTTGCGGGCCACCAGCACCTGGTATAATACCAAGAGAAACCTCGGGTAACCCCATACGCGCATTTTCAACAGCACACCGGTAGTGACATGCCAACGCAGCTTCTAGCCCTGCACCTAGGGCCGTACCATGCATTGCAGCAATCACAGGTTTTGAGCAACTTTCAATAACTTTAAACACCTCATGATATCCGGGTTCGGCAATAGGCTCATCAAACTCTTTAATGTCTGCACCAGCCATAAACGTAGGACCGACACACTTCAGAACAACAGCCCTCACGTTATTATCCTGATCGACGGTTTGGAATGCAGTCATTAATCCCGATCTGACTTTCTGATTAATGGCGTTAACCGGAGGATTTGAGATTATGACTAAGGCAATGTCATCTGTAACTTCTACGGTAACAATATCGTTCATGATTATTTTCTTGATAAAGTTCCCTTTGTAAGTTGTGATTAATACTTATTTTCCAGATGGTCTTAAATTAAACAATCAAGTTATCAGCCGCATTCTAATTGAGACCTATGATCCATTAGACATATTGCAGCAACAAAATTAGCGAGTGAGTACTCATTAGCCGCACAATTTCAAAATAAGGTCGGGTTCAATTCGATTTGATCATATTACTTTAATATGCTTGCGCGAAGCGCGATATGAATAACGAATGCGCCTGTTCGTATACACCGGATTATAATTACAATTGGGGATGGCTATTAACCTTCGTTAGGAAGGATTTGAATAGCATACTGGTGAGAAATCTTCCTGCCTGAAACCGGATCCTCCAGCTCCACCTCAAATGCTTCCATGGGGCGGATCCCCCCAATAACCGCAAGGGTACCACAGAACATGAGAGTATTAGCCTCAAGCGTACCCAGATCAGGGTAATAGCGCTCGATAAGATCTTCGGTCGGTAGCATGGTGGTTATGGGACCCTCCTGATAAAGGTTTCTTTCCCCATTCTCTATCGCGTGAGAGCGAAGGATTAAATCATCCCAATGGTCTATAACATCATCGTAACGCCAAAGAGAGTTGGAGATTGGTTTTGCGCATACTTGCTTCGAGGTGGTGACGTTATACGCTTCCACTTTTCTGTCTGTATGATC
>Ga0209402_10000679_pt1 | contig 39808 bp, 28 predicted proteins | sample ArcticOcean_MG_C_3_FD_187437 | JGI IMG/M metagenome (GOLD analysis project Ga0209402, IMG submission 187437) | Marine microbial communities from western Arctic Ocean - ArcticOcean_MG_CB8_126 (SPAdes) (version 2) | ecosystem: Environmental > Aquatic > Marine > Oceanic | place: Arctic Ocean... | reverse complement strand
GCACCACACCGCACCACACCGCCGCTCCATGCACTCACTCGTCACGCTGCAGGCACCAACCATGCAGGTCACCCTGGCCAGTCCACGCGGATTCTGTGCCGGTGTCAACATGGCGATCGAGTGCTTGGACGAAGTCATCCGGATGTTCGGGTCCAACATCTACGTCTTCCACGAAATCGTCCACAACCGACACGTGGTCGACCGCTTCACCGCCCAGGGCGTGACGTTTGTCGACCACATGCAACAGGTCCCCGAAGGCTCGATCCTGCTCTTCTCGGCACACGGTGTCTCGCCCGAGATCCGAAGCATCGCCAAAGAACGAAAACTGCAGACGATCGATGCCACCTGCCCGCTCGTCACCAAGGTCCATCTCGAAGCACTCCGATTCGCACGCGATGACTACCACATCGTGCTGATCGGCCACGAAGGACACGACGAAGTCGTCGGGACCATGGGCGAAGCCCCCCAAAGCATCACGCTGGTCGAAACACCCGAGGATGTCGACTCGCTCTCGTTTGAACCGGACCAGAAAATCGCGTTCCTGACACAAACAACTCTCTCGGTCGACGAAGCCGCAGCCGTCATCGAACGACTCAAACAACGCTTCCCCAATATCGCGTCACCACCCAAGGAAGACATCTGCTACGCCACCACCAACCGGCAACAGGCCGTCAAACAACTCGCACAGGACGCCGATGTCGTCATCGTGCTCGGAAGCCAGAACAGCTCAAATAGCCTCAGACTGGCCGAACTCGGAGCCGAACAGACCACGCGGTCCTATCTCGTCGATTCCGTCAACGAACTGCCCGACGGCTGGGACGATGGTGTCCGCCAAGTCGTCGTCACCGCCGGAGCCAGCGCACCCGAAGATGTCGTCGCCGATTGCCTCGAACACCTCAAAACTCAATTCAACGCAACCATCAATGAGATCACAGTCCGAGACGAACACGTCCATTTCCCGCTCCCCAAAGAACTCCGGCAACTGGAATCATTCGTCGACGGCAGGGTGAGTGATCGCGGGAAGACGGATGACCCGGGTTGACCAGACGGGCGAGGCGGTTGAATCCGAATCGGCCGTGGCGGCTGGATCATCGAGCGAGAAGATGCGGAAGCCGGGTGCGATCGAGTCGACTCGGATGGTCGACGAGAGCGGCTTGAACTGGACTCCAGTCGACGGCACCGTCAACACGACCGACCTCCCAAGAGTCCCGACCGATTCCTGGTGCACGTGGCCGCAACTGATGGCTCGGACCTGAGGCGACCGCGAAATCAACTCTCGATACGGTTCCGGGTCCAGCAAGCCGACCTGATCGAGCCAGGCCGACCCGACCCCAATCGGCGGATGGTGCTGAAACAGGATGGTCGGTTCGTCGGCATGCTGCTGCAGTTCCACGGCCAACCAGTCGAGCATGCCGGCTGCTATGCGCCCGGGCACTTTGCCCGGCACCTGAGTGTCGAGCCCGATCAGTCGCCAACCGCCGACCGACACTGAAAAACAGATCTCCGAATCCGGATCGGCCGGCTCACTCGGCTCGCCAACCCCACCCGCGTTATCATCGAAGACCTCACGCAACAACGCCCGACAATCGTGGTTGCCCGGCAGCACGTGGCATCGATCGAGCCACTCGGACATCAGAGTGTGCACGGCCTGGTAGGTTTCGCGACGTTCGTCGTGAGTGACGTCGCCGGTGACGACGACCCGCGCAAACTCCAAGCCCGTTTTACGAACCGCTTCGAGCACTTCGACCAGCGATTCGCGCGTCGGCACCTCACGCAGAACCGCGTCCGGCTCGGCAAACAAGTGCAGGTCAGAAAGTTGTAAAACGTGAGTGGTCATCGGATGCTGACTGAAGATCAATCCCTCGCGATCTCTCTCAGGAACACGTTCTTGAAGTACAGCGTGTTGCCGTGGTTCTGCAGCTCGATCTGTCCGGTGGAAAAGATCGGCTGATTGCGGTCCCAGTAGTTCTCCAACGTCACGTTGTCGGCGACCGCAACACCGTTGAGCCAAACCCAGACCTTCTCTCCCACCATCTTGATCCGGAACGTGTTCCATTCTCCAACCGGCCTGTCGGCGACGACCGTGGGATTGGCCGGGTTCTTCTTGTTGTTGAACAATCCTCCCGAACCGATCTTCCTCAGGTCAGGATCCCAGATCTGAACCTGCGGTGTGCCTCTCAGGTAAATCCCACTGTCGCCCTTTTCCTTGATCTTCCAATCGACGAGCATTTCGAAGTCGCCGTAGTCCTTGGCAGTACACAGCGACCGGCCCTTGCCGTCGAAGACAAGAGCTCCGTCGATCACATGCCAGTGAGCCTTCATGTCCGAGTCGGCCTCGGCCTGAGCCTTCCGATAGGCCGCTTGATCAAGAGCCGCTCGCTTGATCGGGTTGCCGTTGGCTCCGGCCATCAACCCCTTCCATCCGGACAGGTCCTTGCCATTGAAGGCGGCCTGGAATCCTCGTGGCGGCCGGTTATCGATAACCGCAATCTCGCCACCACTGACCCCACCGACTGTGCCCGGCTTCACGACATCGCCAAACAGATACACCTCGTCAAAGTTCCCCGTATCGTCGAACGAACCCAACCCGACCTGGCCCCAACTGAAGGTCGTGTCGACGGCCGTCATGACCGGCTTGGTCATGTCGTCGAAGTAGACCGAAATCGTACCGCTGTCGACGTCGCGGACCACTCGGGCGTGATGCCAGTTGTCGTCCCAATCGGTTCCCGCAGTGGTCGTTTTCGAAATCTTCAACCGTGGCTTGTTGTTGACGATGAAGATGTTGTTGGCATGAGCGTCCATCTTCTTGCCCAGATGAACGTAGTAGAGATGCGAGGGGTCCTGGTACCCGAAGAACAGGCACAGGTCGCGATGGGGATAGTCCTTGATCGTCGACTGCAACCGCACATCCAGTGCGAAGCTGCCGACGGTGACGTCCTTGATCAGGCTGCGGTTGAATGGCGACCGGACCGGGTTCTTGACCTGGCTATGCCGGAACTGGCTGTAGACCTTGCTGCCTCCGGCCGTTGACACCTTCCAGGCGTTCGCATCGCCGGGCGCCCACTGGTCGGCCTGGCCCGATTCGAAATCGTCGAAGAACAACAGCGGCAACCCCGCAGCACCAGCGTCGACACGCCCGATCCCCTCAGCCGCCTCGACACCCACCAAGCCGCAGACGCCCAACACGACAACCATCACAGCAACAGAGCCCCGCATCCCTCTCATCGTCGTTCTCCCCGTTTCGTAGGCCCATCGTGCATGCGGACCGGTTCCAAGCGTCAGGCGGACGTCGGTGCCGAACAGGCCGCAACTTGACTTCGGTTTACAGCGACGCCAACGGCTGTGCAACCGTGAACTCGCCCCGAGCATCCCGCTCGAGCAGACTCCCTGCGGTTTCAGGATCGTGGTCGAACAGAACCCACCACCCCTCGGCTATCACCCGATTCAACAACTCGGATTTTCGTCGACGCGTCACCAACAACTCCTCGTCGTATCCCATGCACCACAGGCTCTTCAAATGACGAGTCGTCGGGCACAGGTCGGCAATGTACAACGCCCGCTGACCCTCGCTCTCGATCAACACCGCCTGGTGGTGCCGAGTGTGGCCTCCGGTGACAATCCCTCGGATCCCCGGCCGAATCTCGACGTCACCCTCAATCAACTCCAATACACCGGCATCGGCCAGCGGAGTCACCCAATCGGCCGAATAGGCCGCACGCAACTCGTCTCGACCCGACGTCGCTCGCTCGAACTCGCCCGCCTGCACCACGTGAGCCGCGTTGGGAAATGTCGGGACCACGCGACCACTGTCGTCTTCTCGCAACGCACCACCGACATGGTCGTAATGCAAATGAGTCAACACCACCGTCCCGATCTGCTCGGGCAATACACCCAACGACTCAAGACTCTCCAGCAACGGCTCGCCCGACTCCGACGACGTCCGGCGACGCTGCGACTCGGACAACCGCGACCCGTAACCCGTGTCGATCAAAATCAACTCGTCTCCGCCACGAATCAACAGGCAATTGGTCGCCTGCTGGATCATGTTGTGGTCGTCCGCAGCAAAGACCTTGGCCCACAAGGCCCGAGGCACCACGCCGAACGTCGTCCCGCCGTCGGCCCGGAAACGACCGCCTGAGACGGTTTCGAGAGTCAACTGTCCCAACTGCATCGGCGGGCTTTCGGATAGAGCATTCCGATCGAAGGCCTATACTAGCGGTTTTCCCAACCGACTGTCATTGCGAACTCAACCGATGGCCCGCTTCTATAAGTACCGCTCGGCCGAAGACCTCGAGACCGACGCCCACTCGATGGGGCTCGAAATCACGACGTCCGACGACTTCTCGGTGCTGTTGACTCCGTGTGAGATCGGACAACGAACCGCCAAAAACCGACTGGTGGCTCAGCCGATGGAAGGCTGCGACGGGACACTCGAAGGAGCACCCGGCGAATTGACCATCCGCCGTTATCGGCGACTGGGCGACGGAGGTGCGGCGGTGGTCTGGGCCGAAGCGACCGCCATCGCCGATGACGCACGAATGAACCCGCGACAACTCTGGCTCGCTCAACACACCGAAACGGCCATCGGCCAGATGATCCGGACCTGCCGCAAGGCTCACCACGACGCCAACGGAGACACCGACCGACTGCTCGTCGGACTGCAACTGACTCACTCGGGACGCTTCAGCTTCCAACGACCACAACTGGCTACTCACGACACTCTGCTCGACCCGTTGACCGTCGATCAATCGACCGGTCAACCCATCGGCGACGATTGGCCGCTGTTGAGCGATGATGATCTGAAACGGATCGAAGACCAGTACCTGGAAGCCGCACGCCGAGCTGCAGCGATCGGTGTCGACTTCGTCGACATCAAGCAGTGCCATCGCTACCTGCTCAGCGAATTGCTCGCCGCACGCACCCGCCCAGGCCCTTATGGCGGTTCGCTGGAAAACCGAACCCGACTCGTACGAAATGTCGTCGGCAGAATCCGTGACGAACTGCCCGGACTGATGGCCGTGACCCGCATCAATGCCTACGACGGAATCCCCTATCGCGGCCAAGGCGACGACTGTGTCGGCGTCCCCTGCGAGCACCAATTTCCGCTGGAAACCGCCTTCGGAACCGACCCCCACAACCATCTCGGCCTCGCACTCGACGAACCCCGCCAAGTCGCCACGATGCTCGGCGAACTGGGCATCGCCATGATCAACGTCTCGGCCGGCAATCCCTACGCCAACCCCCACGTCGTGCGGCCGGCCGAGTTCCCACCCGTCGACGGCTACAACGCTCCGGAACATCCACTGATCGGAGTCAATCGGCAGTTCCTACTGGCTCGAACCATCCAGCAGGCAGTGCCGCATGTGCCAGTCGTCGGCAGCGGCTACAGCTGGCTGCAGGACTTCACGCTCCACGCCGCAGCCGCGAACGTCGCCAACCAATCCGTCGCACTGGTCGGACTCGGACGCACCACGCTCTCACATCCCGACTTCGCACGCTCGCTGGCCGAAACCGGACAACTCGAACGCAAACAACTTTGCCGTACGTTCAGCTACTGCACCAATCTGATGCGGAACAAGAACCACCCGATGGGACAGTTCCCCACCGGCTGCCCGCCGTTCGACAAACAGATCTACGGTCCGATCTGGAAGGAAGCCGAGGACCAATCGAACCACGCCACAGATTGAAGCGATCCGGGTCGTAACCTCGCGTCGCTGCCCGGACGCCAACGGGTGCCTGGCAGCTGGCAACACATGCAGAAAACCTCCTCGGTTCGTCTCGAGCTGCTTTTGACGAAATCCACACTCATCGTCAAGAATTGGTGGGGAACCAGTTTATCTGTGCGATGGTTCTGGGTATCGATCTGCCGGCACTTTTCGTAATCCCCACCGCGGACTTCGCTCCCACCGGTTGCTTCGGCGACCGGTGGGAGTTTTTTGTGTGTTTGAGGTAGACTGAACCTTCGGTTCCCGGATCGGAGATCGTATCCATGGGTACGACGGCAACGGCATTCGAAACAACTTATCGAGTGGGCATCATCGGCCGCACCGGCAAGGGCGGTTACGGGCACGCGTTGGACACCGCCTGGTCGGCTGTCCCGCAGACCCGCGTTGTGGCAGTCGCCGACGACAACAAAAGCGGCCTGGGTGCCGCAGCACGGAAACTCAAACTCAAGTCCACCTATCTCGACTACCGCAAGATGCTCGACGAAGCCAAGCCCGACATCGTCGCCATCTGCCCGCGATGGGTCGATCAGCACGCCGAAATGGTGCTGGCTGCCGCCGAACGAGGTATCCATGTCTACATGGAGAAACCCTTTTGCCGAACACTTGAAGAAGCCGACCAGATCGTGGCCACCTGCCAGAAAACTCATGCCAAGGTCCAAATCGCTCACCCGACTCGCTTCTCACCACTGCTCAACACCATCAAGCAACTGATCGCCGACAAGGCGATCGGCACGCTGCTCGAATTCCGCGGTCGTGGCAAGGAGGATCGGCGAGGCGGAGGCGAAGACCTGTGGGTGCTCGGCTCGCACATCCTCGACATGATCCGTGCCCTCGCCGGTGCCCCGGTCTCCTGCTCGGCACGAATCGGCTGGAAAGGGCATGCGGTGACTCGCGAGGATGTCTTCGAGGGTCCCGAAGGAATTGGTCCGCTGGCCGGAGACGACGTACAGGCCGTCTACCAGATGAACGACGGCGTCACCGCTCACTTTGCCAGCGTCCGTAACCAAGGTGGCAACCCAAGACGATACGCCCTGCAGATCTTCGGATCGCTAGGTGTGATCGAAGTGATCGAAGGCACTTTGCCAATGGTCTACTACCTCGGCGACCCGTCCTGGTCACCGGGGCGAAGCGGTGCCAAGTGGCAACCTGTCTCGTCGGCCGGGATCGGCCAACCCGAACCGTTCCAGGGCCCCGAATACAAGGCCCGACACACGCTGGGAATCCGAGACCTGCTCGCCGCCATCCAGACTGGACTGGAGCCCAGTTGTGGGATGTACGAAGGGCGTGGAGTGATCGAGATGATTGCCGGGTGTTTCGAATCGCACCGGCTCGGCCGACCGGTGCCATTCCCTCTGAAAAACCGCAGGAACCCTCTCACGCTATTGTGAAGATCCTCGCCCGAAGCTCCGAAGAAGGTCAGCAGTACCCAGTGGCCAATTCCTTTACGTTGACATTCCCGCACCGAAGCGGTAATCCCTATTTCTCGCCCTTTTGGAGTTCCCGTCACCTGACCGGCGAACTCGTGACGACTCAAGCAGCGGATCCTAGATATGGCTCAAGCCGACTTGACCAACACGCCCACACCGCGAACTCTCGATCAGTTTGGTCAGACCACTCGAGGTGACCACTGGTGGGCCGGTTCGTTGGCCACCGGCATGGGACTGGGTGCCTTTATCGTCTATTCGACCTTTCGTGCACTCTACAACGGCGATTACGACTACGGCGAAGCCAGCCAATTGCTGCTGGCAGCCAAATCCGTCGGGCAGCCGTCGGCCGCCATCGCCGGACACGCTCACCTGCTCAGCCCCTTCTACTCACCCACACTCATCTGGGACGGCATGCCCGCCTGGATCTCGCCAGCCTTCCTCATCCTCTGGGCACCCGGTGGCTTTCGGCTCACATGCTACTACTACCGAAAAGCCTACTACCGAGCGTTCTTCTTGGACCCGGCCGGTTGTGCCGTCGGAGAACCCTCGGGCCTGTGTGGGTTCAAGCGAGGCCGCGAATACAAGGGCGAAACGCGGATGCTGCTCTTCCAGAACCTGCATCGCTACTTCCTTTATGTCGCACTCGCCTTCATCGTGCTGCTCTACGCCGATGTCGTCTACTCCTGTACATGGCCGGTCCTGAACCAAACCGGTGACGTGACCGGGCACCGCTTCAGCGTCAGTGTCGGATCGCTGGTCCTGTTCACCACCACCACACTGCTGGCCCTCTACACCTTCAGTTGCCACTCGCTGCGACACCTGATCGGTGGCAAACTGAACACCTTCCCCGACACCATCGCAGGAAATACCAGGTTTCGACTCTGGTCCATCGTCTCACTGCTGAATAAAAACCACATGGCGTTTGCCTGGTTGAGCCTGTTCATGGTCGGCTTCGCCGACTTCTATATCTGGATGGTCGCCCGAGGCGTCTTCTTCGACCCCGCCTTGTTCTAGACTCCACCTGGCACTCAGCCCCGGATTGACACTCCGTATCGACCAACTGACCAACTGACCAACTGACCAAACGACAGACAACAACGATGCACAAGTACGAGACTCACGAACACGACGTGGTGGTGATTGGAGCCGGAGGTGCCGGACTGCGTGCGGCTATCGAAGCCTCAGCGGCCGGTGCCCGCACGGCACTGGTCTGCAAGTCGCTGCTGGGCAAGGCTCACACGGTGATGGCCGAAGGCGGAGTCGCAGCAGCGTTGGCCAGTGCCGACGATCGCGACAGCTGGGAAACTCACTTCCAAGACACGCTCAAGGGCGGCAAGTACCTGAACCAGTATCGCATGGCCCAACTCCATGCCTTGGAAGCTCCCGAACGGGTTCGCGAATTGCAGGAATGGGGAGCCGTGTTCGACCGGACTCGGACCGGCGGCATCAACCAACGCAACTTCGGCGGACACACCTATCCCCGGTTGGCTCATGTCGGCGACCGAACCGGCCTGGAAATGATCCGCACGCTTCAGGATCAGGGAGTCCACGCCGGCATCGACGTCTTCATGGAAGCCACCATCCGCCATGTTCTTAAAGACGAAGACGGGCACGTTGCCGGAGCCATGGGGTACTGGCGAGAAACTGGTCGGTTTGTCGTCTTTCGCGGCAAATCGGTCGTGCTGGCCACCGGCGGCATCGGACGCTGCTGGGACATCACGTCCAATAGCTGGGAATACACCGCCGACGGACACGCACTGGCACTGTGGGCCGGTGCCGAATTGATCGACAGCGAATTCGTTCAGTTCCACCCCACCGGGATGGTCTGGCCGCCCAGCGTCAAGGGGACACTGATCACCGAAGGAGTCCGCGGCGAAGGAGGCGTGCTGAAAAACAGTGAAGGCAAGAGGTTCATGTTCGACAACATCCCCGAGATGTTCCAGGGGGACTATGCGGAGACCGAAGAAGAAGCCACGCGATGGGTCGAAGCAGTCGTCGCCGACAAACGACCCGATGCACGACGGCCTCCCGAATTGCTCACCCGCGACGTCGTCGCCCGAGCCATCCGGCGTGAAGTCCGAGCCGGACGCGGGACACCCCACGGTGGTGTCTACCTCGATATCGCCTCGAAACGCAGCCCCGAAGCGATCAAGAGAAAACTGCCGTCGATGTATCACCAGTTCAAAGAACTCGCCAACGTCGACATCACCACCGATCCCATGGAAGTCGGACCAACCTGCCACTACACCATGGGCGGAGTCCGCGTCGATCCCGATAGCCAGGAAACTCGAGTGCCTGGACTGTTTGCCGCTGGCGAAGTCGCCGGTGGAATGCACGGAGCGAATCGGCTCGGAGGCAACTCGCTCTCAGACCTCATCGTCTTCGGGAAACGGGCCGGAGAATACGCGGCTAGCCACGCGGCCGGGCGGGACGAGTTCGCTGATGTCGATCAGCAGGATGTCGAACAGCAGGCCGAGACCATGCTCGCTCCGTTCCATCGCGAAACCGGAGACAACCCCTTCGAACTGCACGAAGACCTGAGAACAATGATGCAGCACAAGGTCGGGATCGTCAGGACCCAGGACGACCTCAACTCGGCTCTCGACGATATCGTCACGCTCCGAGAACGAGCCGCCACCGTTCGCATCGGTGGCAATATCGGCTTCAACCCCGGCTGGCACCTCGCTCTCGACCTCGACAACATGCTCGATATTTCAGAAGCCGTTACCAAGTCGGCGTTGATGCGAGAAGAAAGCCGGGGCGCTCACACGCGGGAAGATTTCCCCGAATCGGATGATCAGACCTGGGGCAAACAGAACCTGATCACCAGCCAGGACGAAGATGGCAACCTCCAAGTGCGGGTCGAACCACTGCCCGAAATGCCCGATGAACTCAAGGAACTGATCCAGTGATACTGTCAGACGACTACTCACGACCAAGGACAACTCGATGCTAGAGGTCATGACTCAGCAGGTGACGCTCGAAATCTTCCGCGGCGACGACGACGGAGGTGAGATGAGCGAATACAGCGTAGAAGTGCAGGAAGGCATGGTCGTGCTCGACGCCGTCCATGCCGTCCAGGCACAGCACGCGCCTGATATGGCCTGCCGCTGGAACTGCAAAGCCGGCAAGTGCGGCTCGTGTAGCGCCGAAGTCAACGGACACTCCAAGCTGATGTGCATGGATCGCCTGGACAACTACGAGCCGGGCGAAACGATCGCCGTGAGACCCATGAAGACGTTCCCCGTCATCAAGGACATCGTCTGCGACGTGTCGTGGAACTACGAACAAAACAAAAAGATCGGACAACTGCAGCCGCGACTCGATACCGATTGGCTGTTCACTCAACGCGAAGCCGACCGCGTGCAGGAGTTCCGCAAGTGCATCGAGTGCTTCCTGTGCCAGAATGTCTGTCACGTGCTCAGAGACCACGACCGCAAGGACGACTTCGTCGGGCCGAGATTCCTGGTCCGGTTGGCGTCGCTGGAAATGCACCCGATCGACGCAGGAGATCGACTCGAACAGATCAAGGATGACTACGGCATCGGGTACTGCAATATCACCAAGTGCTGCACCGAGGTTTGCCCCGAATCAATCACCATCACCGACAATGCTATTATTCCACTCAAGGAACGGCTCGCGGATCGCTACTATGATCCACTGGCCTGGATCCGCAATAAACTGACCGGCCGCTAGAACGGCGCTCAAGAAGGCGAGACGACGAGATGTCCGAGTCGATCCAGGACTTCCGAATTGAATGGCATAGTGGGGTTCTGATTGTCATCCCCGGTGGTGACATCGAGTCGATGAAGTGGGACCTGATCGAACAGGCCGCCGAGGTCGTCATGGCGCCGCTCGAAGAAACCGACGTGCCACTGGTCGTCTTTGACCTCAGCGAAGTCAACTACTTCGGCAGCGTGTTCCTCTCGCTCATGCTCCGCTGCCACAAGACCGTCAAACCGCTCGGTGGCGAACTGGTCCTTTGTGGAGCCAGCGACATGGCCGAGGAACTTTTGCGAGTCACCGCGCTCGATACGCTCTGGGCCATCTACTCGAGCCGCGAACAGGCGATCGAAGCGTTGGCCGGCTAGCGGAGCACTTCATGGCGAAGAAACGACGACGCGCAGCAGTCGACCTGTCCGAATCGGATGTGATGTTCACCGAGCACGACTCGGTGCTGACACGGCATCCGACGCTGATCGAACAGATCAAACAGACCGCCGATGGACTGAAGCAGGACAAGGCCTCCCGAGGTGACCTCAAGATCCTCAGCCGGGCACTCCGCGAACTTCGCTACGCCTTCAAGGTCTTCGCACCGTTCCGACGACAACGCAAAGTCAGCGTCTTCGGTAGCGCCCGAACGCCACACGATGACCCCAGCTACCTGCAGTCGGTCGACTTTGGCCGGAGAATGGCCGAGGAGGGATGGATGGTGCTGACCGGGGCCGGCGGAGGCATCATGGAAGGGGCTCACGAAGGCTGCGGACGGACCCGCGCCATGGGCGCCAATATCATGCTGCCCTTCGAACAGGATCCTAATCCGATCATCGCCGGTGACCGCAAACTCGTTAACTTCAAGTACTTCTTCACCCGCAAACTGCTGTTCATCAAGGAAGTCCACGCCGTCGTACTCTTCCCCGGTGGCTTCGGCACTCAGGACGAAGCCTTCGAAACACTCACTCTCGTGCAAACCGGCAAACGGGACCTCATGCCGATCGTCATGATCGACCCGCCCGGGAGCAACTACTGGGAACAATGGAACGACTTCGTCAAGGATCAACTCCTCGATCAAGAACTCATCTCCCCCGAAGACCTCTCGCTGTTCACCCGGACGCAAAGCGTCGAAGAGGCCACTGAAGAAATCATGAGGTTCTACAGCGTCTACAACAGCATGAGATACGTGCGAGGAAAACTCGTGCTCAGACTGCACTTCGCTCCCGATGACGAATTCATCGATCGACTCAATGACGAGTTCTCCGATATCGTCGAATCCGGTCGGATCGAAATGACTCAAATGAACCGCCTCGAAGCCGACGACCGACACCTCAGACACCTGCCACGTCTCGCCTTCCGCTTCAACCGACGCAGCGCCGGGCGACTCAGACAAATGGTCGACCTGATCAACGACAATCTCGGAATCGTCGAGTCGGCCTAGTCCGAAAAAATGGGGCTGGCTCGCTGCACGGCTCGTCGCAAACGGGATCGTGCATGGTGCCTGTCCCAACACAACTACGGACGCTCACGCCCGTCGTAAATCAGGCACTCCGGCCGAGCCACTCGCCACGTGGCCACCTCGCCCGCCGCAATCCCCGCCTCGACCGCAAACACACTCTTCAAGCCCGCAAACTCACGCAGCCGCAACGCCGACTTCGTGCCCAAACGAGTGTGATTAACATTGAGCATCTCGAGCGAATTCGTCACCGGCCAGCCCTCGACCACCGAATCGCTCAGAGCAGTGCGGTCCAGGTACAGCCGCTTGATTCGACCCCTGCCCAGTAGACCGGCAACTCCATCGCCGGTCAGGCCCGCCGAATTGCCCAGGTTCAGAGATTCGAGTGCAGGCGAGAGCGAAAGGCTATCGAAACAGGCGTCCGTCAAACGGCCTCCACGAATCGCCAGCACTCTCAAACTGGCCAACCCGCTCAACAACTCGACCAGTCCATCGTCCGCATCAGGACAATTCCAGAGTTGGATCGTTTCGAGCGTCTCCAAACCGGCTAGCTTCCGACCGTTCGACACGCCAATCGCACCATCCTCGAACGACGCCAACACCGCTTCCTCGACACCATTGGTCTCCACCACAATACCCGCTGCGCGAAGCGACTGGATCGCTCGAGCCTGCTCGCGAGCCTTGGGGCTGGGCAACAACTCGCCAACCGCCACCGGACTGGCCAAGCGGTCCGAACTCGCCGGTTGACTCGGCGATGCCACAGCCGACGACGACCGCACGTCGACCGGATCGCTTGAATCGGCTCCACAACCACACGAGCACACCACCAACCCCGGCACCAGACCCGACAGCACGATCACTCGACACGTATCCACTCTGGCCAAACCACCGGCTCCTGTGTTCCCGATCCATCGCCCCGCTATCCACCCCACCCGGGCGTTAGTGTAGTATAGCGATGATGTCGTACGGCACGATGAAACGCCTGCTGGGCGAAACGAACTTCGAGCTGAAGAGCTTGGTGATGTTCGGCCTGGGACTGATCGTCTTGGCCACGACCACCTTCGCACTCTATTGGTGGCAGACCTCCGGACTGGTCGAAGAAGGCAACCGGCAGGCCGCTCGGCAACTGATCCCACGGATCATCCTGGCCCATCACTGGAAATGGGATCAGCCCGAAGAGGAGAAAAAGGATTTCAATGAAATTATCGACAAAATGTCGGAAGAATTGCAGCCGGCCGATCTGACCGACTTCACGTACCGACTCTTCAACCCCGGCGCCTCGTCGGCCACCTCACCCGAGAATCGACCATCATATTTCATTGAGGTCGAGGTGACACGCGAGTTGAAACGGATGCTCAGGGAGGCCCCCGATCAACCTCTGGAAATCGTGCGGGAGTTCGAGGACGAGGAGGCGCCAGAGCGGAGCGAGTACCTGTTCTTTGCCGGGATCGTCGCCACGCAGTCGTGCATCGATTGCCACCAGTCCATCGGAAATGGCGAGGACCTGAAAGCCGGTGACCTGATCGGTATCGTCAGGATCAGCATGCCACTGAACCGCACTCGAGCCTCGCTTCACCGCGTCTTCGCCTTCGTCGTCACCGCCGAACTCGTCAAGGTCGTCCTCTCCATCCTCGCCTTCTACCTCATCGTCCGCTACGTGATCACCAAGCCGGTGATGCACCTCAAGAAAGTCAGCGACGCCATCGCACAGGGCAACCTCGAACTCCGAGCCGAAATCCGGACCGGTGACGAATTCGAAGAACTCAGCCACGCCTTCAACCGCATGCTGCGGCACCTCGTCACCATCCAGAACGAACTCCAGGACGTCAACATCGACCTCGACAGCAAGATCGACCAACTGGCTCACGTCAACCTGCGTCTCTACGAAATGAACAACCTCAAGAACGAGTTCCTAGCGACGATGAGTCACGAACTGAGAACTCCGCTGAACAGCATTCTGGGATTCAGCGACGTCTTGGCCGCCGCCAAAAACCTCGACGATCGACAACACCGTTACGTCACCAATATTCGCTCCTCCGGCCAAAGCCTGCTGGCCATGATCAACGATGTGCTCGACTTGGCAAAAATTGAAAGCGGGCGGATGGAAGTACACGCGATCGAATTCCGGTTGGAAGACCTCGTCGAACGCATAGTCCATTCGGTCGCACCGCTCGCGGAAAAAAAGAACATCGATCTCAACTTCAGCGTCGCCCCCGATTGCCCGCTGCTGTTTTCCGATATCGGAAAACTCGAACAGATCCTGCTCAACCTGCTCTCCAACGCCATCAAGTTCACTCCCGAAGGAGGCCGGATTCGAGTCCAGGGAATCGGCCACGACGCGAGACAGGTCGACATCGTCGTCGAAGACAACGGAGTCGGCATCCCGCTCGACGATCAGGAAGCCATCTTCGAGAAGTTCCGCCAGGGGAGCGGGATCCCCGGGCAGGAAGATGCGATGACTCGCGAATACGGCGGAACCGGACTGGGACTCTCGATCGTCAAGGAACTCGCCCGACTGCTCGGCGGACACGTCTCGCTCAATAGCGAATTCGGTAAGGGAAGCACCTTCACCGTCCGCATCCCCGTCCAACACACCGACCCTCTCGCAGCCAACGCAACCGAATCGCAACCCGAAAGTCACCAGGTCGGACTCCATCGCACTTCGATCTCTCCCCGGCCGCAACAGACAACACCGTGACACCACAGATCGACTCGGTGGCCTGCGAGATCATCCCCGTGCTCGACTTGATGCACGGACAGATCGTTCGAGGCATCGCCGGACGACGAGAATCGTATCAACCCATCCAAAGCCAATTGCTCGATTCGGCCCGTCCGCTGGAAGTTGCAAACACCTTCCAGTCACAACTCGGACTCGAACGCATCTACCTCGCCGACCTCGATGCCATTCAGCACGATCAACCCGACTGGGATACGCTCGATGCTCTCGTCGCGGCCGGACACCGACTGCTGGTCGACGCGGGACCAAGAAACACGGATCGAGCCGTTCGGTTGATCGAACACCGAGTCGACTCGGTTGTCGCTGGACTCGAGACTCTCGACCGACCCGAACTGATCACGGAACTCGTCGAAGCCGTCGGCAACAGCCAACTCGTTCTCAGCCTCGACCTCAAAAATGGCCAACCGATGATCGACGCCGGGACCTGGCCCGATCCCACACCACTGGGACTCGCCACCATGGCCGTCGACATGGGAATACAACGCATGATCGTGCTGGACCTCGCCGGAGTCGGCACGCAAGGCGGACCGCCGACCCTGGAACTGTGCCGACAGATTCGCAAACGGTTCGACGAGATCGAGTTGATCACTGGCGGAGGAATCCGCGACCTGGACGACATCACCGCCGCCGCCAACGCCGGAGTCGACGCCGTCCTGGTCGCCTCAGCACTCCACGACGGTTCGCTACTCGAAACAACCTGACCCGACCCGACCCCCCGCCCCCCGGGGGACTGACTCGCAACGCCGCCAGGCGATGGTGCCTGTCACATGCTCAGACTCGCCACCCTCGCTCTCAACCCTGCCGCTCGAACACCAACGGAGTCGGCCCGTCGGGTGTGACTCGAAGAGAAATCTTCCCATCGAGCACATCAGTCAGCAGGTCGCCACACACCTCGGCTCGCCAACCGGTGCACAGACGAGGCGGACCGTTCTCGCGGTCGCCGTGGACGTGCCAGCGGACCAATGTCTTCAACTCGTCACTGGTACCCACCAAGGCCACCGCCACGTCCAACTCGGCACACCGGTTCGACAATGCGATTGCCAACAACTGGCCCAGCACGTGATCGTCGTCATGCAGCTCCCCGCGTCGCCGCTCACGCTGAGGGTAATCGTCCTCAGGACCGGCAAGCACCTCGCAAACCGTCACCGCCAACGCCTCGGCATGACACTTGAAATTGCGACGCGTCATGTCGCGGGTAGCCAATACCTCCTGAACCGTCTTTGGCTTTCGCTTGGCCAGATCGATCAACAGATCGTCACGCAACACACGACGCACCGGCTGGTCCAGCTCTTCCCCACAACGGTCACGCCACCAGTAGACCGCTCGAGCCACCGCCAACCCGGTCCGATCCAACCGGTTCACACCCGACAGACGACGCCAACTCTCCTCGCCACGCTCGGCTTCCACCTCGTCAATCATCCGCTCGAATTCCGCCTCGGCCCACGATTGGCGGCCCATTGACGCCAACGACTGAGACTGCCGCTGGTGGATCTCGAGCAGGAAACGGACGTCGTCTCGAGCGTACTCGACCTGCCGATCGCTCAATGGACGACGACGCCAATCGGTTCGAGACTGCGTGCCGGGGACCTTCTGACCCAACACCCGACCCACCAGACGCTCGTGGTTCAACGGGTAACTCCGAGTCCTCAAACCCTCGGCAATCTGAACGTCCCACAACCCCAGCGGCCGACTCGATACGTTGTCCAGACAAAACCGAACTTCCTGCCGAGCCGCATGAGCCACCACGGTCACCTGGTCGTCGGACATGATCCGCCACCAGTCCGACAGATCCGGGACCGCCAATGGGTCGACAATGATCTCGCGATCAGGCAACGCCAACTGCAACAGGCACAACTGCGGACGGTAATACCCCTCGGAAACAAACTCGGTGTCCATCGCCACGATGCCCGCCTCGCGGATCGCAGCACACACGGCCGCAAACTCTGCCTGCGACGTCACCAAACTCTCCGACATCACGATGCCTCCATTCGCGTTTGTTGACTCGGGGAAGCCGGCTGACACGCCGGACAGAAGAACGTCGAACGCTGAGCCTGCACGACTCGAACGATCCGAGCCCGACACACCACGCACGGCTCACCCGCTCGGTCGTAGACCCGATGAGACTCCTGGTAGCTGCCGTCCTGGTTCAATGCGTTGCGGTAGGTGCCGTCGGACAATGTCGAACCCTCGTGACGGATCGCTTCTCGTAAAACACGTCTCGTCGCCCGAGACAACCGGGCGGCCTCGTGATCGGCAATCTGATCCGCAGGCCGAGACGGACCGATCCGGGCCCGGAACAGGATCTCGCTGGCGTACATGTTCCCAATCCCCGCCACCAGCTTCTGGTCGAGCATCGCCACCTTGATCGCTCGACCGGTTCGGCCACACAACTCGCGCCAACCCTTGGCTGCTAACTCCAACGCGTCCGGTCCCAGTCGAGATGGACCCAATCGCTCGGCCAACTCCGAGGCTGACAGCAGCCGGACGGTCCCCAACCCGCGACGGTCCCAGAAATACAACTCGTCGACCAGGTCCGGATTGTCAGATGGGTCCAACCGCCAATGAAAACGCAGGTGACTGCGATCGGGAGGATCGGTGACCAGCATCAGGCCGGTCATGCGAGGTTCGATCACGAAGGCATCGCCGCTCGACAGGTCAAGAATCACCCGTTTTCCGATTCGTCGCACTCCCGTGATCCTCACCCCGTCGACTCGACTGCGGATGGTCGAAGCGGCTGGAGTCACCTGGATCGGCCGGAACCGGCAGCGACAACGAACCGCCGCAACCAGTCGACGACCAGTCACATGCCGGGCAATCCCGCGAACCATCGTTTCGACTTCGGGCAGTTCCGGCACGGGATGATCCTGAAACAAGACGCTCATAACACACCAATGACGGCCAATCGGAAGGCTCGACACCGAAGGATTGTGCGGGTTCTCGGGGACGTGATACGTTTGTGGATTGTCCGACCCCCGGGCTGGGGATCAAGGCATGGAATTTGTTTGACGGATTCCCGAAGCTGCACAATGCTTTATAAAGACAGCGCCCTAGAATATCGCATCCTCCCCTTGGGATGAACTCACCGGTCATAAGCCGGACGAATGGAGCCTCAGTCATGTCAGCCAGAGATCACCGAAACGCATATCTCAATCGTCGCCAACCCACCCGACGCACCCCGATGTGGGTCGCGGCCACAGGGTTCGCACTGGTCATCGGTGCACTGGCCGTGATGGCCCGTACCACACCGCCACGACCGGCTGACTCGACTCAGCTCGCCGTCGCCCAGACCGCGGCCTCGGCAGCAAGCGATTCCGCCGCCGCCGAAGATCGGTCCGCTCGGCCAACCCCATCATCCTCGTTCCAGGATCTCAACCCCGTCTCCGCCCAGTCCGCACCGCGGCAGACGGTCGCCGGAGGCAACCAGGCCGACTACGACTCGCTCGTCGACCTGATCCAATCAGAAACCAGCGGACCCTGGGAAGAAATCGATGGGTCCGGCGGTACGGTTTCCGACACCGGTCAAATGTCCGGCGTCCATGTCGATCCGAGCGGACTGCTGACTCGGATTGCGACCGCCGACACCAGCGGACGACTCGAATCACTCAGCCACTTCGCCACCACCGCCGACGACAACGCCATTGTCAATCGCCGCAGCCGACTGCGACTCGTTTCGCTCAAACGACTCGAACAGGAAGTCGCACGTCGACTCGAAACCGGTGAACCCCTGCCCGCAGACATTCGCCACCTCGCCGGTCTGCAACAGATTCAGTTCGTCTTCACCTACCCCGAAACCGGCGACATCGTGATCGCTGGCCCGGCCGAAGGATTCCGAGTCAACACGACGACCGGCACGGCGATCGGTGCCACAAGCGGCCACCCGGTCCTGCAACTCGACGACCTGGTCACCGTGTTGCGAGCCTTTACGGCCGAAGGTGGTGGAGTGATCGGCTGCTCGATCGACCCACGCCCCGAAGGACTCAAGCAGATCAACGACTTCGTCGCTCGCTCCAATCGCAAGGGATCCCTGTCGCCGGCAGCCGTCAAGAACTGGACCAGCCAGTTGGGCGATGCACTCGGACGACAGGATATCACCGTCACAGGTGTCCCGGCCGACTCGCGAGTCGCTCGCGTGATGGTCGAAGCCGACTACAAGATGAAACTGATCGGCATCGGTCAACTCGACGCAGGAACACATGTCCCAGGCATCTTCAGCTTGATGAGTGCCGACGAACAGACAGCCAGTTCGCTCGACGCCCTGAGATGGGAACTGACCATGTCGTACCGACAGGTGCTGCACAGTACCGCCGGCGACGCCTTCCAACTGGTCGGGCGATCCGTGCTCTGCCAGTCCGAAAACCAGTTCGTCAACAACGACGGACAACGTGTGTCGACCGGCAAAAGCAACGGGTCCAACCAGACCTTCGCTCAGAACTTCACCGAGCACTACGTCGAACTGTCCAGGAAGGACCGGGTCTTCGCCGACCTGCAGAACATCTTCGACCTCGCACTCGTCGCCGCTCTGGTCAACCGACAGGGGCTGGCCGAACAGGCTGGGTGGGACATGGGAGTCTTTGGCAACCACAAGGAATTCCAGCCGGCCGTCCACCTGGTGCCCCGCACCGTCGACTCGGTCGTCAACCACCGTGTCTACAACGGCAAGGATGTGGTCGTGCAGGTCGCCGGTGGTGTCCGAGCCGACCTGGGGGGCCTGCTGGCTGACCGCGGCCGGACCAGAAGCCACTCGAAACTCAATGGCATCGCACCAGCCGCTCGACCGGCCGGCCTGGCCAGTGACCGCTGGTGGTGGGACATCGCCCTGCCTGCCGCTACCGCCAATGCCAGCAACTCCGCTCGGCTCAACCAATAGCCGTCGCGGATCAACAGGATCTCCTTCGACGCCAGCCATTCCCTCACGGGTGGTCGGCGTTTTTTTTCGTTGACCACCACGCCACCTCGCCCTACAACCGACTCAACACCCAAAGACACCACCTCTCAAGACGATCCGACAACAACCATGCCACTTCTCACTCAGGCCGACCTCGCCGAACGCAACAAGGCGTTCCAGTCGCACTCGCCGCAAGAACTGCTCAAATGGGCGGCCGATACGTTTCCCGGTCGAGTTGCAGCCATCTCAGCTCTGCAACGTGCCGGAGCAGCCGTCTGCCACATGATCGGGCAACTCGAACTGGACATCCCCATCCTGTTCATCGACACCGGTGTCAACTTCCCGGAAACCCTCGAAACTCGCGATGCGATCGGACAGCAGTACGGCCTGGACATCCGCACACTGCAGGCCACGCAGACGATGGAACAACAGACGTCCGAACTGGGCGTGCTGTACGTCACTCCCGAAGGACAGAAGGAATGCTGCCGGTTGAGAAAACTCGAACCGCTGCGAGCCGTCGCTGACCAGTTCGATTGCCTGATCGGCAGCCTGAGACGAAGCGAAGGTGGCCAACGCTCGTTTTGCCCAATGCTGGCTGCCGACCCCGAAATGAACGTTGTTCGAATCAACCCGCTCGTCGACTTCGACGACCAGGCGCTCGACAACTACATCGAGACACATTCGGTGATTCTCAACCCCCTCCACAAACAAGGTTACCCGACAGTCAGCTGCAGCCGCTGCACGACCCCGGTGCTCGAGAATGAACCACGGAGAGCCGGCCGCTGGCGGCACTTGGGCCCCTGGCAGGCCTATTGTGGCATCAACCCCACCGACCTCGAAACCGACACCCAGACTTCCATCGAATTGCCCCAGCCGGTGATCGACAAGGTACTGGGCCGAGAGATCGACTTCATGATCTAGCCGCCGGACTCGTCTTGCACGATTTCGCCGATTCTCGGATCATCCGCGAGCCCACCCTCTCCCCTCTCACAACGGGCTCCGGAGACTCTCTCATGCGGTTGCCTTCCTGGCTGACGCTCTGCCGTCGTGCGCGCCGAAACCGTCGCCGACTGCTCGCAACATCAGCCCTCCCCGCCGCAGCCGAACAGCTCGAAGAGCGGACTCTGTTGACCCCTTTCTGGGATTTCGATCCCGGTACCGGTCACCTCGAATTCACCACCGACAACGTGGCCACCACGATCATCGTCCAGGCACCTTTCGGCACCGTCGAAGCCGTCGGCTTTGGTCAGTTGACCGACGGCGACCTCACCGTCCTGGCCGCAGACGTCGTCTCGATGTCGGTCACCACCGGTGACGGCAACGACGCCATCAACCTATCGGCCGTCAACGAAATCACGTTCCCCGCGATGTCCAGCGAACCCGACAGCCTGGTGATCCACACCGGCAGTGGAGTCGACACGATCGTCGGCAGCGGGTTTGACGATACGATCAGCGGAGGAAGCGGCATCGACTTGATCTGGGGCGGCGATGGCGATGACCTGATCTACGGAGATCGCACGGACGGAGGATCCGGAGACGACCTGATCTACGGCGGAGACGGCGACGATGCGATCTACGGTGGCAACGGCGACGATACGGTCTACGGCGAAACCGGTGACGACAGCTTGATGGGCGAGGCGGGGAACGACTGGATCGACGGTGGCACCGGACGCGACCTGGTCTACGGCGGACTCGATGACGATGACATCTTTGGCCTCGCTGGAAACGATACGCTGTATGGCGGTGTCGCCTGGGACGGAGAATGCGACCCGCTGCTGGCCGATGATTGCACGACCGACACCGACGGAGTCGACACGATCGATGGCGGCAGTGGACACGATTCGATCGACGGCAATGCTGGTAACGACCTGCTGCTGGGCAATACCGGCAACGACATCGTCAACGGTGGCGATGGTGACGACCACATCGAAGGTAACCACGGTCAAGATACTCTCAATGGAGCCGACGGCAACGATACGGTCTTGGGCCACTCAGGAGTCGACTCGATCACTGGCGGCACTGGCGACGACTTTCTCTCGGGTGGCATCGACCTCGATGTCCTCGCCGAAACGGCCAACGTCGACTTCACCATGTCCGATTCGCTTCTCAACGGATTGGGCGAAGACCAGTTGGAAGCGTTCGAGTACGCTCGGCTGACCGGAGGCACGGGCGGGAACCGAATCGACACCACGGCGTTCTCCGGCAACGTGACACTCGTGGGCGGTGCCGGACACGACACGCTGTTGGCCGGATGGGGTAACGATGTGCTCAACGGAAACTCCGGTGATGATGTGTTGTCCGGAGGCAGCGGAGACGACACGCTCGGCGGCGGAGGCGGTGGCGATACCCTGGACGGGTCGATCGGCGATGACGTCGTTCGAGGCCACGGTGGTAGCGGCGACGTGCTGCAGGGCGGACCCGGACTCGATACGCTCGATGGTGGAGCCGGACACGATCGGGTCTTCGAATGGGCTGACACCAACTTCACCCTCGCACCCGGCTCGCTCTCAGGACTCGGAAACGACCAACTCGCCAACATCGAATCCGCCCAGTTGATCGGTGGCAACTCGTCGAACTCCGTCGACACCGAAGCTGTCGATTGGCCGGTGACGGTCAATGGAGGAGCTGGCGATGACACGATCCGCACCGGAGCCGGCAACGACAAGATTCTCGGCGGACGTGGCAACGATGTGATCCACTCCGGCGACGGAACCGACAACCTCCGCGGACAGGCCGGCCACGACATTCTCGACGCTGGCAACGGAAACGATCGACTCGATGGAGGATCCGGCAACGATCAACTACTGGCCCAAGACGGCGACGACCGACTGCGAGGACACTCGGGTAACGACCTGATCGATGGCGGACTCGGCAACGATCGACTCGATGAACTGGTCGGCGGCAATGCCACACTCGTCGATGGGCAACTGCAAACCACCAGCAGCATCAACAACCTCGTCGATATCGAAACCGCTCGGATCAAGGCTGGCGAAGGCGACGATGTGCTCGATGCCTCAGGGTTCTCAGGACCCGTCACACTGATCGGCGGACCCGGCAACGATACGCTGCAGGGAGGCTCGGCGGGCGATCGGCTGTATGGACGACAAGGCCGAGATCAACTCGAAGGCGGTGACGGTGACGATTGGCTCTCGGGTGGAGGTCAAGACGACAGCCTGTATGGGACCGCCGGCAACGACACACTCGTCGGTGGAACCGGCAACGACCTGCTCGCGGGAGGCAGCGATGCCGACACACTGCTCGGCCGAGACGGCGATGACTCGCTACAGGGTGGCGATGGTGACGACCGACTCGACGGAGGCAACCACAACGACCAACTCGCCGGACTACTCGGAAATGACCTCCTGATCGGTGGCCACGGTGATGACTCGATGATCGGAGGCGACGGCAACGATCGACTGCTCGGTGGCGCCGGCGCCGATGTGACCCTCGGCGGTGAGGGTGACGATACGCTCAGAGGCCAAGCCGGCGACGATACGATCGGGGCCGGAAACGGGCAGGATACCGTCCTCGACGAAAATGCCGTCATCGACGAACTGTATGTGTTCCTACCCGATTGGATCGATGCCTGATTCGAAACCCGCTCTCGATCCCCTTCGCGTTCTCGATTCCAAGACGAGACGCTATGTAAGTGTCGTGGATCTGCTGCAACCATTCACGCTTGCCCACCGACTGAGTGTCACCCACATCGCACGCCTTCTGGCATCGTGACAACTGAGTCAAAGAATTGCGGATCCAGCGACGGGCGTCGTCCCAGGCGTCACGGTCCTGATGCGTCGAAAACTCCTTCTCCTCGTACTGCAGATCCCGATTCATCGTCTTCAATTGACCCATCATGCTGTCGACCTGCTTGCGCAAGTATGTCGAGCTTTACCGTCTCGGACTGGATCCCAAGCCAGTGAGACTCGATCGATGTGTACAACTCCTCGTCAACCACACCACCACCCGATACCACCGGTTGGCCACCTGGCACACCAGCCACCGAAACCAGCTCCAGCCAACTCGCTCGCAAAATCGATTCGGCCAAGTGGGCGATGAGGGACTCGAACCCCCGACATCCACGGTGTAAACGTGGCGCTCTAGCCAACTGAGCTAATCGCCCTTTGCAATTCGGTGCGAATCGTAGCTTTGATTCTCGCAGATGCAAACGTCGTTTCAGGCACGCTACAACGATATGACACGTGGCTGGGCTGGTTCGACCACTTTGACGCCAGTTGTGGTTATCGTTTGGGGTGTTGCACCGTGAGCTTTCGCCGATAGATCTTTTTTCCGTGGGCGATGTACAGGGTGCTGTGGTCGCTGCCTGCCAGCATGCAGGTGGTCAGCGGCTGGTCCTTGTCTACTTTAGGCAGGACTCCGCAAGGCCGGCCGGTCGGGTCAAAGACCTGCACGCCGAGATCGCTGGTCACGTAGTAGCGGCCCGCCTTGTCGACAGCCATACCATCGCCTCGGGCGACGGCCACGTACGGTGGTGCTTCGTGCCGCAGGAACTCGCCTTTCGCATCGATGCGGAGTCGCATTGGCATCGTAGGCATCTTTGAGTCGAGCACGGCCCCGGCATGGACTCGGAATGTCCACGTGTGAGTGCCCCCGTAATCGGACACGGCCAGAGTGCCTCCATCGTTCGACAAAGCGATGCCGTTCGGTTTGGTAATGCCGGTATCGGCCGGGGTCACTTCGCCGGTTTGAGGATTGATCCGAGTCACCTGCTTCGCGCCAGTTTCTGTGATCAGGATGAAGCCGTCGCGAGTGACAGCCAGGTCGTTTGGTTTGACGCCCTCGGCGACCGTTTCGACTTCACCATTGGCGACATTGATGGAGATGACTCGGCTCTTTGATCCCTGGCACGCGTACAGCAGCGAACCGTCCGGACTGAACTCGAGACCGCTGACGGATTCTTTGGCGATCTCTGTCTTCGTGCCATCAGCCGCGTTGATGCGAATGACTGCTGGTGCCCTCATGTCGCAGAAGTACAGATTGCCCTCCTTGTCTGCACATAAGGCATCGGCGAAGCCAAGATTGTCGGCGACCAGTTCCCAGGACTCGCCGTGGATCAACAGGTTCAGCAGCGTCAGGTCACCGCCGAGATCGCCTCGGGTGTCGATCGCCGGAGTGTGAACGTGTTTTCGCCACAGCCACTTCATGGCGTCAGGAAATCTTGCACTGCCGAAGTCGGCGTTATGAGCGTACCCTTCGGCCCAGTCGAAGCGAGTATCGTAGCCCATGTATTTCAGAGCCGACGCCATCCGCTGATTGGACCACGGCCAGCTTCCGAAGGCGTTGTCGACGTCGCCGCTAGTGTCGGCCATGTAAACGCGAATGGGCTTCGGTTCGGTTTTGCGAACCAGAGCTGGATAGACGTTGCCGCCTCGCAGATTGGTGAAGCTGCCGACGCTGGAATACACCCTGCGAAAAAAGTCCGTCCGTTCCCACGCGGCGGTGAACGCACAAATGGCTCCGGAGCTGGAACCGCCGATCGCGTGCATCTCGGGATCGTCGGAGATCGTGTAACGCTTCTTCAATTCGGGGACGATCTCTTCCAGCAGGAAGCGGATGTAACGATCGCCCAGACTGTCGTATTCGAAGCTGCGATTGGAATGTCTTCCGTTATTGCGAGGTTTCGATTTGTCGTGACCTGGATTAATGAAGACTGCAATTGTGGGTGGCATGTCTCCGCGAGCAATCAGATTGTCAAAGACGATGGGGATTCGCCAGCGGCCTTTGACGTCACGCATTCTCTCGCCATCCTGGAACACCATCAGCGCGGCGGGTTGTTCAGCTTTGTATTGGGCGGGCTCGTAAACGGCCCAGTCGCGAGTTGTGCCGGGGAACACGCTTGATTCCCACGGTTCCATTTTTGTGACCAAGCCCTTTGGTACGTCATTACGAACAACCGCGTCCGGATGCGGTTCCCACTTTGGCTTCGTATTGACAATCGGAATATCGGTCGACTCGGCTTTGTCGTCCCACAACCACTTCAGCGCGTCCGGCAGTCGTTCGCCGCCCCATTTGCTGCTGTGTCCTCCGTCGGTCATCTCAAGCTTGTACGTGTATCCTGCAAACTGCAGAGCCGCCGCCAGATCCTGATTTCCGAGCGGCCAGTTGCCGTGCAGATTGTTCAGATCGTCGCGCCCATCCTGCAGGTACACCTTGATGTCTTTCGATTTGTCCTTCGTCTTACGCACCAGTCCGGGATACGCCCAGCCGCCTCGAATATTCGTAAAGCTGCCGATGTGGCTCAGTACTTTGCCGAACTGATCCGGTTTCTCCCACGCGACAGTAAATGCACAGATACCGCTGGAAGAGATGCCGCAGACAGCTCGTTCAGCCGGACTGGTCGACACGTTCAGCCCCTTCAACGCGACGGGCAGGAATTCGTCGACCAGAAAGTTCGCATAGCGATCCCCCAGCGAGTCGTATTCAAACGATCGATTGCTGCGGTTTTTCGCTCCCGGAGCCGTTGCTGGAACCGTGCCAGGATTCACGAACACCGCGATCGTGACCGGCATGGTTTTCTGATGAATCAGATTGTCAAACACAACGGGAACTCGAAACGACCTCTTCGGATTCGCATAGCCGCCGCCGTCCATGAACACCATCAGTGAGGCGGGTTCGTTGCCCTTGTACTGAGCGGGCACATACACGCTGTAGTCGCGGGTCGTGCCTGGAAATATTTTACTCTCGCTGAATTGCCCTGGCGTGACTTTGCCCTGAGGCACTCCATCCTGAACGACTCGATCCGGATCGTCTTCCGCCATCGCACTAACAGACAGCAGGGACACCGCGGAAAATAACAGGATCAAATGACGTTTAAGATGAATCATAGCCGGACTCCGGATTGCTTACGTGGTCTCTGCACTTTGCAGTCGCGATTAATCATTCAATACAACGTGCGTCGAAGCGCGAGTCGCTCGACATGGCAAACGAATTCACAACCACCGTGACGCGGCTGAATTCTTACAGCTGCGAGAGACAATTTCACGCTGGTTGCCTTTATCAGGCGAAGTGGGACAAGAAGCGTTGGGATTGCATTTTTACCGGCACTTGCCGCTGGAGACTGCTTCATGCCATTGCGTCAGCGATGTAACCCAGGCCCGCTCACTATGCAAAGATTGACAGCGGCGAGCCTTCGCACATGGTCAGCGGCCGGTCGTCCTGGTCGCTGATTTGGAAGGCAGGGCTGATGCCCAGAGCGTGGAAGATGGTGGCGTGAATGTCTTCGGGTGTACACGCTGCTTCGATTGGGCGCGAGCCGATTTTGTCCGACTTGCCGAGTACCGTTCCGCCTTGGACGCCAGCACCGGCGAACAACACGCTGTAGCAGTTTGGAAAGTGATCACGCCCGGCGGATCCATTGATCTTCGGGGTGCGTCCGAATTCGGTCAGGAAGACGACCAGCGTGTCGTCGATTTTGCCGCTCTGAACAAGGTCCTGAACGAGTGCCGACGCGGCGCGGTCCCACGGCGGTAGCATGTCATTTTTGAGACGATTAAAATTGTTGCCGTGCGTGTCCCAGTTGTCGCCGGATGAGCCGTTCAAATCTCCAACGCTCAGATTGACTGTCACCAGAGGAACTCCGGCATCAGTCAGCCGCCTGCCGAGCAGCGTGCTTTGCCCGGAAACGTGGTCGCCGTAAAGCTCGTGTGTGGCTTTGTCTTCTTTCGAAAGATCGAATGCCGATTCCACATCCGGCGACAAGAGCATATTGATCGCTTGATCCTGCGACGCCTGCAGGCGGCGGCCCGAATCTCTCGAAGTAGTTCGTTGGAACCTCGAGTTCAGTTCATCGAGGAGTTGCCCACGCTCAGCCATCCGACGTCTGGTGACTCCGTGAAGTGTCAGGTCGACGGTACCGGAGTTGGGCGAGACCCCTTTGTATGACGTGCCCTGGCCAGGATGGATGAAGACTGGATCGTATTCCAGGCCCAGGAAACCACCGAACTGCCCGTTGAGTAGTCCTCGATCAGCCAGCGGATAGGGAATCGAGATCGTTCGCGGCAGATTGGCCGCCAGTTCTTCCGTCACGGCAACGGCGGATGATGCGACTTCGTCAGGTTCCGGGTCTGGAGGCGGTTCGGGAAGTTCGCCCTCAACTTCGTGAAGGTCCACATCCCTCATCGCAATGTCGTCGAAGAATGTTGATCCGTCTCCGTTCAGCATCGCGAGTGTCAAATACTTTGCATCCGGGCGAACGATCGCTTCCAGTATCTGCGATCGTGAATCTCTCCGCAAAAGCCCGCTCAGTGCAGCTGGCTTTCCATCCAGCCAGATTCCCACCTGACCGACAGCCGACTCGTGAACGCCCGGGTCACCATTGACTCCGACGCGGCAAGTCAAGATGAACGGCTTGCTCGAATCGGCGAAATGTCGCGCGCGGATCTCGTCGAGATTGAACGTGATGAACTTGTTCGCGTGGCAACCAAATCCGGTGTGCGGAACACTGGCTTCGCCATCCCCGACGAGGCACAGATTGCCGCCTCGCCCATGGGTGTCCGATCCCCAGTCGCCGGCCGTGCCATCGCCAGCAACCAGTTTCGAAAAGTCGCTCTGAGGTCCGGTCGTCTGTCGAGTCAACGGAATCGACGAGGCGAAGGTCTGACCGATCATGCCAATCAGCTCGACGGTATGCTTATTCGTAAAACCGTCCTGATGCCCGAACGATCCTGTCGGAAATCGTCCAGGGCCGAGTACCGTGCTGCTCAGGCTGACCGTTTTCACGATCCGCAGTTTGTCCCAATCAAATCGTGACTTTGTCTCTGCTTCTGCGAGCTCCTCAGGATTCACACGCCGTACGTGCTTGCGGTTCTGGTATCGCTGGTCGTTGCTCATCGCGATGGCAACTTGCGAACCGACACTTGGCCAGTCCTTCCGAGATGGCAGCACCGCCGCCGTGACACCTGCTTCGCCTCCGGCAGGCGCATGCCCTGTCAAATTCCAATAGGCCGCTTTGCGATGGTCTCCCGATTCGTGATGAACGCTGCGGACCAGAGCCAGGTGGTGCATCTGCCGAGACATCAACGGCAGGTGTTCGGTAATCCCGATTCCCGGGACACTGGTCGAGATGGGGCTGAACTCTCCGCGGACATCGCTGCCCGCTTCGGTTTTCATATCGAACGTGTCGACATGACTCATTCCTCCCCAGCAGAAGACGACCATCACGCTGCGAGCGCGACCGAAGCTGCTTCCACTCGGAGACGGAAGCTGAATCGATGGCGATGCAAGCGCCGACAAGGATCCGATCTGCGAGGCAGTCGCGCCGGTAATTCCCAGCCTTAGAAAATCGCGGCGGAGATAGCTCAGTGTTTTGAGATCTGCAGACATTGGTGTCGCAACCTGGTCGACCTGGGAATAGCCCTTTTTTGTACCAAAGCGGCTTCCATCAGGCCATAAGGATCCGAGTGCGAGCCGGGACGACTTTCAACAATTCAATGCGGAATCGCTCAAAAACGCAGAACCATCTGGTTGGGTCACCCGCACGAATGCTTGGGTCGCGAAGCGACAGGATGTTTCATCATCCGTGTGCGGTCGGAGAACAGACATCCTGATTCATCGTGAGATGATGATGCGGAATTCTGTGCCTGCGGTAGGCTACCACAATTGTCCGGGGTACCTTGCGATTCACTCGCCCACAAACGGCGTGATTATCCCGCAGCGGCAGTTGATCCGTTCCGGCGCGGGCGGTTGGCTTGTGGCTACCAACACCAGGTTACAGTACGCTCAGCGAGATTGTTCTGAGGCAGGTCCGTTCCCTCCTGCAGTTGGTGACACGATGCGAACACTGTTCTGCCTGGTGCTGGTGTGGTCGGCGTCGCTGAGCGATGCGAAGGCACAGACCACAAACAATTCGCAGCCGTCGGCCGTCGCGGCCATCAGGAAACTGGGCGGCAAAGTCACGTTCGATGAGAAGAATCCCGGCAAGCCACCCATTGGTGTCAGTCTCTCGCAGAATCCCCTTGATGAAGTCAAAGTGACTGACGCCGGGCTGGTGCACCTCAAGGGGATGACGGGCCTCGGTCAGCTGTAGCTCGAAGGGAGCGGTGTTACCGCCGCAGGTGTGAAAACACTTCGATCCGCGTTACCCGGGTGCAGGATCTTCAGGTCACCGAAGACGGCGCACATCGAAGGCAAAGAGTCTCGGCTTGCGGGGATTTTGCCCGAGGTCTTGCCGCTGCTGATGCAGCAGTCCGAGTTGGCTGATAACGGAGCCGAGTTTGTGCTTCCGAGGATGGCACACAAGAACTATCGGAAGTTCTTTCTGAAGTATCTTGAGCGCGCAGGCATCAAGCCGTGACCGGCGTTGTTCAACAACCTGCGAAAGTCATCCGTGACGGATGCTCATGATTGGTTACCTCCGCATGTATGCGACTCGTGGTTCGGACACTCAGAAACAATCTTCAAAGAACACTATGCTCAGGTTACCGAGGAGCACTTCAAGCTGGTCCGCCAGCGTCACTCAAAAACACCTCAATTTACACCTCAGCGGGCGTCGGAAATGCCCGAAAAGAGTGGCACAGAAAAGAAAGAGGACATTGAGCAAGACGCTCAATGTCCGTTGGACGCAGCAGGTTATGGAAAGGGATCGAAAGCGCCGGAAAACGACGGAATCGATCAGTGGGCGATGAGGGACTCGAACCCCCGACATCCACGGTGTAAACGTGGCGCTCTAGCCAACTGAGCTAATCGCCCGGTCCGGCAGGCACTGTAAAGGATGCTAAGCCGACCCGGCAAGTGGCTCGCCTCAACTCGCATCACGACCCCACACAGCACTGTGCTACAATCACGCCCCATACTCAACTTCACAGCCCCAGCCAATCACAAGCCCCGCCCCGGGCCACTCGAATGACTCACTCGCTGGCCGATTGTGCCGACTCGCTCGAGCAATTGCGTGGCCACGTCGAGACGCTCGGACAACAACTCGACAGCCTCGGATTGCCTCGCCCCGATGGCGAACCGTGGCACGAACTGCTCGTCAGAAAACTGCTGCCACAACTCGACCCCGACACTCCACTGATCGCCGCCGTCGTCGGGGGCACCAACACGGGCAAAAGCGTGGTGTTCAACCACATCGCCGGCGACACCGTCAGTGCCACCAGCCCCCTCGCCACCGGAACCCGACACCCGCTGTGCCTGATCCCCGAATCGTTCGACTCGAGTCGACTCGAACCAATATTCGATGGATTCCTCGTCACACCCTGGTCCCGACCCGAACAGACCCTCGAGGATGCCCCAGAACACCTGCTGTTCTGGCGAACCTGTCACTCTGTCCCCAAAAACCTGCTCGTCCTCGATTCGCCCGATATCGACAGCGATGCTCGAGTGAATTGGGATCGAGCTGAATGGCTCAGACAATCGGCCGATGTCCTGATCGCAGTCCTGACTCAACAAAAATACAACGACGCTGCCGTCAAACAGTTCTTCCGACGGGCCGCCGACGAAGACCTCGCCACGATCGTTGTCTTCAACCAGTGCCAGCTCCCCGACGACGAACAGTACTGGCCACTCTGGCTCGACACCTTCGTCAACGAAACCGGGACCGACCCCGAATTCGTCTACCTGGTCCAGTACGACCGCTTGGCCGCAGAATCCGGACAACTCAAATTCCTCGGACGACACACCACCAACGCCGCCACCAAACCCGAATCCGACCAGCCCCCTGCCTCTGATCCACCACGAAGTCTCCAGCAGGATCTTTCAAGCCTGAGATTTGAAACCATCAAGTTCCGGTCGCTCCGAGGATCACTCGGACAACTGCTCGATACCGATTCGGGCGTCGGAGCCTGGTTGGACGCGGTCCGAGTTCGCAGCGACGAGTTTCAGGCGGCGGCAGACTTGCTGTCGGCCGAACACCTGGCCGCCATCGACGATTGGCCCAATATCCCGGCTCGACCACTGATCCGCTCGGTCCGGAACTGGTGGAGTGACCAGCGAAGCGGTTGGACCGCCCGAGTGCACACGTTCTACAACGCCATCGGACACACACTGGCTTGGCCGCTCAGGCAACTGGCCGCCGAACCCGACACTGCGGACGATCCGCTGGCGGCGTATCGCGACTCCGAATGGTCCTCCATGCTCGCCACACTCGAACAGGTCTACCGCCGACTGGCTTGGTGCCGCGACTCCGGCGGCGAACGACTCACACCCCGCCTGGCTCCACTGCTCGACGGCCACTCGCGACAACACGTCATCGAACAACTCCGAATCGCTCACACCAATTGTGACCTCAATCTGGAACTGGCTCGGACTGTCGGCGAAGCGCTCGAAGAATTTCGTGCCGCAAGCCCCCGGTCGTTTCAGCTGCTGAAACGAGTCGACAAACTGGCGGCCGTGGCGCGACCGGCGACCAGCGTCGCACTCTTTGTCGTCGGATTCGGACCCCTCGGTAACGCCGCGGCCTCAGCAGCAACCGATGCCGCCATGCAATCCGCCTTGCACGTGGCCGGTGATGTTGCCGGTGGCACCGTTGCAGCCACGCTGGGCGAATCGGCAATCAGCCAGTCCACAGCCACCGGAGCCGGTTACCTGGAATCGAAGTTCCGCAACCTGCAGGATCGGTTCGCTGTCCAACGAGCCGGCTGGCTCGCCGAACAACTCGAACGGCTCCTCCTGGGCGACCTGACAAGACAACTTGGATTCGCCGCACGAACACCGCAATGCGACGAGTTTCAAGAAATCGAGTCGACGGTGAGCCGACTCGCTGCCATGCTCGATGACCTGATCACTCAACCCGATCCAACCTCGACACACACACCATGAGCGACGGTGAACTGGCACGACTGAAGGAACTCGCCCGGATCGACGAACTGGTCGAACAACTCGACTCGTGGGCCGAACTGGACGTGCCTTGGCAACCCGCTCGCGATGCCATGGCACTGGTCCGACGACTGCTCGATCGAGTCGACTCGCTTCGACTCAGACTCGAAGCTCCACTCGTCGTCGCCGTCTTCGGCGGCAGTGGGACCGGAAAAAGTACACTGATCAACGCACTCGTCGGACACGATGTCACACCCAGCGGACATCAACGACCTACCACTCGACGACCCGTCGTCATCACCACACCCGACCTCGACCTCCAACCGCTCGGACTCCCCGACGACGCCATCGATGTCGTCCGAATCGACTCGAGCGTGCTGCGGGATGTTGTGCTCGTCGATTGCCCCGATCCCGATACCGATGCAGCTGCCGATCCCACTACCGGCGACCCCTCGCCCGATGCCGGTCAACTCGAACGACTCCTCCAAATCCTCCCCCTCTGCGACGTGCTGCTCTACACCTCCACTCAACAAAAATACCGCTCGGCACGTGTCGCCGAAGTGCTGGCGGCCGCAGCAACCGGCTGTCGTGTCTTCTTTGTGCAGACTCACGCCGACGTCAACCAGGACATCCGCGACGATTGGGCCAAGCAACTGGCCGACGATTTTGATGATCCCGAACTGTTCCTCGTCGATGGCGTCGCCGCACTCGAACAACAAAGGCAGGGACGACGACCCGGTGGCGATTTCGCCCGCCTCGAACACCTGCTCACCTCACGCTTGGCCGCATCAGCACGGTTGGGAATCCGTCGAGCCAACCTGATCGACCTGATCGACCAGGCACTCGAAGCCTCCCAAGACGACTTCAACGCTGCCTGGCCACACATCGAAACTCTCGAAAACGCACTCGCACAACAACACGAACTCCTTGTGAGTTCCCTCGCACAGAGGCTCGCCGAAGAACTCGAAGCCAGCCACTACCTGTGGGAACGCAGGCTTGTGGAACGAGTGAGCAGCGACTGGGGCTTCAGCCCGTTCAGTAGCCTGCTGAGACTTTCGCAGGGGATCGGCGGACTGCTCGCGTCGGCGTCGCTGTTGCGAGCCCGCTCGTCCGCTCAGGTCGCTCTGCTGGGGGCCTGGCAAGGAGGACGCTGGTTGACCTCTCGAACCAAACAGCGGGATGCCGACGAAAGATTCGAGCAAACAGCCGGGCTCGGGATCGACGACGCCGCACTGTGCGAAAGCCAACTCGTCATCGAAGGGTTTGCACAGTCCGCAGGCCTCGACCGGGCACTTACGCAACCCCGAACCCTCGAATTACTCCGCGACGATGCAGCCTCGCTGCAACGGGCGTTCCTCAACGATGCCGGAACTCAAGTCGATGAAGTCATCGAAGCCCAAGCCGCTCGGAGCCGAGGCTGGACTGTGCGACTGGTCTACGAAACTCTGCTCGGTACGCTCCTGGGCTTCCTGCTCTACCGCATCGGTCGCAACTTCTTCTACGAAACACTGGTCCAGGACCGAGAGTTTCTGCCGCTGGAATTCTACCTGCCGGCCACCGCGTTGGGACTGCTGTGGAGCGGTTTTCTGGTGATGGCCTTCACCAGACGGTTACGCAGAGGACTCAGACGAGCCATCCACGGGCTGGCCGAACGCGTGGCTCGACACCGGGTCGCCCTAGGACCATTCGTTCAAATCGAAGACGCCTGCCAACAGGCCGCTCGCTCACGTGAACAACTGCAAAACCTCGGCGAACGCGTCCGCGAACTGAAAACCAGCCTGGCTACCAGCTCGCTCGACCCGAACGACAACGCCGACAGCTAGTTCCCCTTCGAGAAACGGCCCGAAGTCTTACCGGTCGATACCGGCTGCTTCTTCAACCGCTTGCTGCGAGTGAACAGGCTCGACACCTTGCCGGTCGACACCCGGTCACCGACACTGCCGCCGACGCCACTACTGGCGGCTCCAGCCTTCAGATTGTAAGGACGATCCACCAGGCCGGGGACGAACAGCCGACGACGTGGGACGTAGCCGATGTGAGCGAGGAAATCGCTGAGATTGATGCGGCGGACTGCCGTTTCTCGTGCCTCGGCCACCATCTTCTTGTGATGCCCAATGATCTCCCGGAACTGCTGCTTCTCGAGATCCGTTGCCGCCTGACTCAGATCCGGAATCCCACCAATCACCAGGTACTTCATCTTGAGGTTGATCGTCGAATCGTCCTCGGTGAAATCATGGCTCTTGGAAGGGAACTCCGAGTAGTACACTCGGCGACCATCGTCGAGCACCTCGTGGATGATCTGGCCACCAATCCCGCTGATCATCTCGTGCATCTCGCCACGGTTGCTCGCTCCGTCGTTGTCGAAATCGATCAGGCCGACGAAGGCAAACGCGGCGGGACGACCGGGTGCCCACAGTGGAGTGTAAATCAGGTCGTCGGGCTGGATGGGGTCGTAGATGTCGTACTTGAGAATTCGGGCTTCGGCCAGATGGGCTCCGATCACACGAGTCACCTCGATCGTACCCTTGATGTCCTCGAATCCCGGCGAAAACCTCTCGTCGGCCGCATCACTCGCTTCCTCGTCGTCCGCCGTGTTCGCCGGAGCCGACGGGCGGCCAACACCGCGGTGAGTCTGCTTGTAGATGCTGAACTGCGTCCTGGTGGTCAACTTGTCGTCACGACCAATGTTGATCCAGACCAGGCCACTGTCGTTGTCGACCCAGCGGATCAGACCGTCGGGACGGTCGTAGGTGATCCGTTCCCGCTTCCGCACCGCATCGGTCAGGAAATCGTTGATGCCCTCCAGGCGACCGATCTGAGATTCCGAATCCTTCTTGAGCTTGTCGTGAGCGTCCTTGGTCTGCTTCAACGTGTTCTGCAGGTTGGTGGTCACGCCCCGCAACGTCACGATCTGATCATCCCGGTTGCGGATCTCAGTCTCCTTCGTCCGATTCGCATCGTCTCGCTCACCCTCGGCCGCCTTCCGACGTGCGTCGTGACCGCTGGCAACGTCCTGGTAATGAGACTTCATCACCGCCAGATACTCGACCGACAACAACTGGTTCTTCTCCGTCAGGTTCCGGTTCTCCAATTGCAGATTGTCGACCTTCTGCTTCATCGCACGAAGCGTCTCGGCGTACGAATCCCGCTGCAACTCCGGACCACCCAAGGTCTTGATGTCGTCGATCATGCTGCCCACGACCGTTTCGCGACTGGTGTCAGCTGTCGAACCGACCGACGCCACGTTCGGATAACCCACCTTCGACTTCAACTCGTTGATCTGGTCCGAATAATCCCGCTGCAACTTCTTCTCGTCACCCGCCTCCGCGGTCTTGGCAACAAGATCGCGACGGATCTTCTGGCCCTCGTCGTACAACACGTACGTGAACACGGCGAATATCAACATCAACATCGCCGTGAAAATGAAACCGATTTCCTTGAACCCGATGGTCTTAGTCGAGGCCATGGCCTGTCCCCTGTCGCATGACTGAGTCGCAAATGTGGGCGTCGTCCGGCTCGACGCCGAATCAACGCGTTAGGTACAGACGGCCAGAGAATCCAGACAGCCTGTCTCTGGATTCTAGGTGGGGCTAGAGTGGAGTCAAGAAATCGCCACGCTGTCCGCACCACCACGTACAGATCCTAACGGTTTTTCCGGTCCTGATGGAAGACTGCACACCCGGATGCTGACTCCCGGATGAAGATCACCAGATGAACAACCCCGTCTACATTCTCGACGTGTTTTCCCTGGTCTTTCAGGTCTTCCACGGCCTGCCGCCGATGACCGGGCCGGCCGGCCAACCCACCAACGCGGTCTATGGCTTCACCCGCGATCTGATGAACCTGCTCCGAGACCACCGGCCCTCGCACCTCTATTGCGCTATGGACTCGCCCGGACCAGGCATCCGCAAGGACTGGTACCCCGAATACAAGGCCAACCGTGACGCGATGCCCGAAGATCTCGTGCCGCAAATCGCGATGATCGAACAGGTGATGAACGGGTTCGGACTGCCAGTGATTCGGGCCGAAGGCTGGGAAGCCGACGACATCTTCGCCACGCTCGCCAAACGAGCCGTCGAAGCAGGACACGATGTGCGGATAGTCACCAGCGACAAGGACGCACGACAACTCGTCGGTGAACACGTCCAACTGTTTCACATCCGCAAGAATGAGTTTCAGGATGCCGACTTCGTGCTCCAACAATGGGGTGTTCGACCCGATCAGGTCATCGACTTTCAGTCGCTCGTCGGAGACAGCGTCGACAACGTGCCCGGTATGCCACTCGTCGGTCCCAAGAAAGCTCGCACCCTGCTCGAACAGTTCGACACCCTCGAAGAAGTGCTCGCAAATGCCGACCAGGTCAATGGCAAGAAACTCAAGGAAAACCTCGTTCACTTCGCCGATCAGTCCCGACTCAGCCGACGACTCGTCACCCTTTACGATGACCTCCCACTCGATCTCGACTGGGACGCCCAGAAAATCACTACACCCAATGTCACACGACTCAACGAACTCTTCGCCGAATTCGGATTTCGGTCCTTCCCCACCCAACTCCAAACCCTGATCGATTCCTCAGACGACAATCACCCAACCTCGACACCAGCCCGCAACGACGACATTCCCACCGTCGACTCGACACACGAACAACAGCAGGGACAACTCTTCGGACAATCTCCTCGCGATTGGACACTCGTCGATACACCCGATCAGTTCGTGACGTTTCTCGAGGAACTCGAGAAACAAAACCGCTTCTGCTTCGACCTGGAAACCACCAGCCTGAACGAACTGGCCGCCGACATCGTCGGCTGGGCATTCTGCTGGGAAGCCGGACGCAGCTGGTACCTGCCGGTCCGAGGCCCCAAAGGTGCCAAACTGCTGGATCCCGACACCGTGAGCGAATCGCTGCGGAGTGTGATCGAGAACCCCGAGATCGAAAAGACGAACCAGAACATCAAGTACGACATGCTCGTGCTGCGTCGAGCCGGACTGGAACTCCAGGGAATCGGTGTCGACCCGATGATCGGACACTTTCTGCTCGACTCCGGATCCCGCAGCCACTCGCTGGCAGCACTCTCGGAAAAATACCTCAACCACACCATGATCCCGATCAGTGACCTGATCGGGAAAGGCAAGAACCAGAAGTCGATGGCCGACATCGATACCGCCGTCGTGGCCGAGTACGCCAGCGAGGACGCCGACGTCTCGTGGCAAGTGGCCGAAATGGTCACCACGCAACTCAAACACGAAAACCTCTGGGATCTCTACTGGGACATCGAACGGCCCCTGATCCCCATCCTCGCCAAGATGGAACACACCGGCATCCGACTCGATTCCAACGAACTCGGCCAGCAGGCCGAATCGGTCGGCGAACGACTCGAACAACTCGTGACCGAAATCTACGAGTTGGCCGGTCGAGAATTCAATATCGACTCGCCCAAACAACTCCGGGAAATCCTCTTCGAAGAACTCAAACTGCCCGTCCAGAAACGGACCAAGACTGGACCAAGTACCGACCAAAGCGTGCTCGAAAAACTTGCACCGCTCCACCCTCTACCCGAACACATCACCGCTCATCGACAACTCGGAAAACTCAAGAACACCTATCTCGACGCACTGCCGGCACTGGTCAACCAGCAGACCGGTCGGCTGCACACGTCGTTCAATCAGGTCGCCGCCGCCACCGGACGACTCAGCTCGCTGCAACCCAACCTGCAGAACATCCCGATCCGCACCGAAGAAGGTCGACAGGTCCGGCGGGCCTTCGTGCCAGGCGACGACAGCATGCTGCTGCTGTGCGCCGACTACTCGCAGGTCGAACTCCGTGTGCTCGCTCACTTCAGCGGAGATCCGGCCATGCAGGACGCGTTCCAGAATGGCATCGATATCCACAGAGCCGTTGCCGCCGAAGTCTTCGGGGTCGAAGCGGACCTGGTGGACTCGGATATGAGACGGATGGCCAAGGCCGTCAACTTCGGCGTCGTCTACGGACAAAGTCCCTTTGGACTCGCCGCCGGACTGGGCATCTCGCAACAGGAAGCCGCCGCCTTCATCGACGACTACTTCACTCGCTACTACGGAGTCGCCGAGTACCTCGATCGTGTGCTCGAAGACTGCCGACGATCGGGTTACGCCGAAACGATCCGAGGACGGCGGCGGCCAATTCATGGGATTCGCCCCCTACCGAATCGGCAAAGAAACATGCCCGAACGCACAGCGATCAACAGCGTGATTCAAGGCTCGGCCGCCGACCTGATCAAGTTGGCCATGATCCGAGTCGATCAAGCCCTGACACGTGACTCGCACCCGGGCATCATGCTGCTGCAAATCCACGATGAACTGGTGTTCGAAGTCCCCGAGAACCAACTCGAATCACTCGTCGCTCTCGTCCGAAAAGAAATGGAATCGGCCCTCGATCTCGATGTGCCGCTGCTCGTCGACTGCGCCGCAGGACCCAATTGGCTGGAAATTGAAGAGATTCCCGCCGATTGACTGCCAATCGACTGCGACCCGGATTTTTCATTGACACCCCGGTCAGCAGCAATCACCATGAAGCCTAACGCTTGGAATCCCAAGCCCCCCCAAAAAGAACGACAACCGTGCGGAGGATCCGCACGACCCACTCTCCTTCTCCTTCCCCAATCAACCACGGATCGGTTCCCCTCGGCCACGTTCGGCCACGTTCCTCAAAATACACCTCACAACTCGACTCTCCCTCCACAAGACAACTCAGTGTCACAGGATTCTTGCGCCCCGTCCGCTCCCGTCATCGGACTCGTCGGCGGAATTGGATCGGGCAAAAGTGCACTCGCTCGCTGGGTCGCACAACACGCTCACATCGAAATCCTCGACGCAGACCAACTCGGACACCAGGCCCTCGACGACACAACACTCGCCAAACTCGTACTCGATCGGTTCCCCCAAGCCGCCAACCCGGACTACACGAAAGACACAACACACTCGAACCAGCCAAACCAGCCAAACCAGCCAAACCAGCCAATCAGGCGAGCCGCACTGGCTGAAATCGTCTTCGGAGCCAATCCCGAATCGCAATCGGCTCGAAATGACCTCGAAACGATTGTCCATCCTTATATACGC
>Ga0209402_10000678_pt1 | contig 39830 bp, 31 predicted proteins | sample ArcticOcean_MG_C_3_FD_187437 | JGI IMG/M metagenome (GOLD analysis project Ga0209402, IMG submission 187437) | Marine microbial communities from western Arctic Ocean - ArcticOcean_MG_CB8_126 (SPAdes) (version 2) | ecosystem: Environmental > Aquatic > Marine > Oceanic | place: Arctic Ocean... | reverse complement strand
CTGGGCTGCCCCGGACATGGGACAGGAAATGAAGTCCCCCCGCGACATCCAGCCGCCAACGCGGCAAACTCACACTCAACAACAACTTACGTCAGCATAACCACCGCCACGTAAAGGGATCACGCCCTTCACGGCCTCCATTGACCCTGTGTCGGTGGAGCCACGACTGATCGGCTCCGTCGCAGTGAGTCAACCGTGCTCCCACGGCACGGGGTCGGTGGAGAGCGGTAAACGCGTCAAGTTTGTCTTGTAGCTCGTCAGTCAATTCTCCACCGACGCTGGGTCGGTGGTGGAAACAATGTGTGAAACGGTCCATCACATCTCAATTGTGAATCGCTGCCGCTTTTCTCGTGCGACAAATGACTGAGCAACCGTGTCACCGACAATTGCCTCTTTCTCCGGATTCCATTGAATCTCCCGCCCGAGTCGTGCGGCAATCCCCGCAAGATGGCAAGTTGTCAGTGCTCGATGGTGGCTAAACACATCGGAGATCGGCTGCTTCCGAGCGGCAACTGATTCGAAAAAGTTGCTCACGTGGTCGGTCAGAGGCCGGTCTTTGTAGACCTTCTCAAGCGATCCGTCCGGGAGCGGGTTCGAGGCCAGGTCCTCTACAGGCTTACCAACCAGCTTTCCGCGATTCACAAAGATTCGACCTTCAGTGCCTTCAAACAGAATTCCGTTGTCGGTGTCGTGCCGAATTACGAGTTCCACTCCGTCGTCGTAGACTGCTTTGATGTTGAACTTCGTGGCAGTGTTATAGCGATTGCTGACCACCGGATAGCCGGCCTTGAACTCGACCGGGTGCTCGATCATGACAGGATCGATCGAGACCGGCCCCGTGTTAGTCTTGTCCATGCCCCAGGTGGCGATGTCGACATGATGGGCTCCCCAGTCCGTCAGTTTTCCGCCCGAGTACTCGTACCACCAGCGGAACTCGTAGTGAGACCGTGACCACGACCCGATGATGTTTGGTGCTTCGGGCTTGAACCGATAATCAGTGTCTGGAGCAGGTCCAAGCCAACGGTCCCAGTCGAGATACTCTGGTGGCCCGGCAATGGGCAACTCCGGGCTTTCGGGAGCACCGCCAATGGCACACTGAACTCGGAGAAGCTTGCCGAGTCGCCCCGCACGAATCAGGGCGATCGCTTTAATGAATTGTTTCGTACTGCGCTGCTGCGTACCCACCTGGAAAATCGCGCCCGTCTTTCGGCACACGTCACAAATCAACTGACCTTCCTCAATCGTCAACGTCATCGGCTTTTCGCAATAGACATCCTTGCCGGCCAGCATGGCCTCGATCGCAATCTTCGCATGCCAGTGGTCAGGAGTGCTGATGTGGACCACATCGATCTTCGGATCATCGATCACCTTGCGATAGTCGCCCGTGCCATCCGGGGCTTTCCCGTGCCAGTCCTTGACGACTCCTTTGGCCCTCTCAAGCCGCTGGGCGTCAACGTCACAGACCGCCACGATGTCGCCGAACTTCGGGAACTGCTTACCGACTCCGTATCGTCCATCCGGAACAAATACGCGCTTATCCCAGCGAACGCCGCAGCCAATCACACCGATCCGAGGTCGCGCATTAGCACTTTCAAAGCCGAAAGCTCGACCGACTGTTCCTGGACAAAGTGACGCCGCAGCCATCCCGACGGTGGCTTTGATGGCGCTACGGCGGCTGAGCAGATTCCGTTTCTGTGTCATACGTGTGTTGTTCCTCGTGCGGGCCACCATCGAGTTGCACACCGCAAAATGGTCAAGAAGGGTCTTCAAATTCGGAAGGCGGCCGCGTGGAAGTCTATCGCAGGTCGCGAATCAATGCGTCGGTTATCCCGTCCTGATACCGGCCGGAGAGCCGATGACCAACATAATGTTTGTCGCTCACGTTATAAGGTGAATGACTGAAACCAGACATTCCGCGATCGCGCGTGGGTTCAACCTGACAGGCAATCGCTGAGTCGTGTCTTTCGTGCTTGCCATCCGGCGTGTCGTTAAAGCGATAGACTTTGTCGCCAATGCGTATGTACCCCGGCAACAAATCAACGATACTTGATTCATCGATGCAAGCCGGTATCCGACCGGCCAACACCCCTCCATGTATCTCCCTGGAGGTCCGCAGGTAGATTCCTGCCCCGGTGATTCACTGCAGGCTTTGGTCGCGCTGCAGGTTCAAATCCGAAACGGTCTGGCCATGCTCTGATTGCCCCCAGTTCGGTCAAAACACGTGGAAGGTAAAACGAGGACAACGATTCATGACGAACGAGACAGACGATATTCAGGCCGTAGAGAAGCTCGGCCAGGCGAGGGATGCGATTGTTGCCGAATTGCGCAAGACGATTGTCGGCATGGACGATGTGATCGACGAGATGATGATCGCCATCTTTGCTCGGGGGCATTGCTTGCTCGTGGGTGTGCCGGGGCTGGCTAAGACGTTGCTGGTCAGCTCGCTGGCGAGGACGATGTCGCTTTCCTTCAAGCGTATTCAGTTCACTCCGGACTTGATGCCTTCAGACATCACCGGGACGGAGCTGCTGCAGGAGGATCCCGAGACGCACGAGCGCAGATTCAAGTTTCAGAAGGGGCCGGTGTTTACCAACCTGTTGCTGGCCGACGAGATCAACCGGACGCCTCCCAAGACTCAGGCCGCTCTGCTTGAGGCGATGCAGGAGAAGCGGGTCTCTTCTGGCGGTGAAGACTTTGTACTCGATAAACCGTTCTTCGTCCTCGCGACTCAGAACCCGATCGAGCAGGAAGGGACCTACCCGTTGCCGGAAGCTCAGCTCGACAGGTTCCTGTTCAACATCATGGTCAAGTACCCGAGCCATGCCGAAGAACTTGGCATCATGCGCAGTGTGACCACCGACGATGAGCCAGTGCTCAACGAGGTTGTCGACGGGGCCACCATTCAGGAATTCCAGCATGTGGTCCGCCGCATTCCGGTGGCTGATCATGTGTTTGAATACGCGGCGGCACTGGTTCGGGCAACACGTCCCGATGAATCGGAAGCGCCGGAGTTTGTGAAACGATTCATGGCCTGGGGTGCCGGACCGCGGGCATCGCTGAACCTGATTCTGGCGGGGAAAGCCAGAGCCGCTCTCCGCGGGCGGTGTCATGTTTCCGTCGACGATATTCGCGAGTTGTGCCTGCCGGTTTTGCGGCATCGGATCATCCCCAGCTTTGCGGCGCGTTCAGAAGGAATGACGTCCGATAGCCTGATCGAAACGCTTGTCGGCGAGATTCCGTCGGATGAAAAGCTGCTCGCACGGAAGACAGGCTGATGACTATTAGTCATTAGTTATTGGGGATTAGTCATTAGTCAGTTACGCAGCATTCTTCGGGTCGCCCAATGATAAATGACTATTTTCAAATAACTAATAACTAATTCAGTCGTCGCCAACGAAGTGGACGAAAGTAACGATGTCTGAACAGTTACCACAAACCGACTATCTCGACCCGGAAGTGCTGCAGAAGCTGGGCGACCTGGAACTCATCGCGCGCGAGGTCGTGGAAGGGTTACGAGTGGGAAGTCATCGCAGTCAACTGCGCGGCTTCAGCACTGAGTTCGCGCACCACCGGCAGTATGCCCCTGGCGATGCGCTTCGCACGATTGACTGGCGCGTGTTCGGCCGCACCGACCGTTATTACACCAAGCTGTACGAAGCAGAAACCAATTTCGATTGCCATGTTCTGCTCGATGCCAGTTCGTCGATGAACTATGCATCGGGGAAAGTCAGCAAGCTGGAGTACGCGAAGTATCTTGCGGCGTCTCTGGCGTACATGGTGCTCAAGCAACGCGATTCCGTGGGGCTGTCCATATTCGATTCTGAGGTCCGCGAGTATTTGCCGCCGCGTTCCACAATGAGCATCATCCTTCAGATCGACCAGCTTCTGCGCGACATCAAGCCTGTGCCGCGAAGCAGCATTGCGAAGCAGTTGCACGACATCGCGCTCTTGATGAAGCGCCGATCTTTTGTTGTGGTGATCTCGGACCTGCTTTCTGACGCAGACGATATTCTGGCCGGGCTCGACCATTTGAGGTTCGACGGTCACAACGTTGTCGTGCTGCACACATTGGATCCGTACGAACTCGAGTTTCCGTTCAAAGGTGCCTGGTGCTTCGAGGGGCTTGAGGAAGAAGAGCCACTGACCACACAAGCTGATCGGATTCGAGAAGACTATCTCGCCAACTTCAACACCTGGCTTGAGACGCTTCGCAACGGATGTATGGCGAGTCAGGTCGACTACACGACCGTCGATACGTCGCTTCCGCTCGATAAGGTCCTGAGCGAGTTCTTTTTTGAACGCCAGGCAACGATGAACGGAGGCCGGTCATGACCTTTCTCAACCCACTGCTTCTGCTGGCGGGGTTGGGAGTGGCGTTGCCGATCCTTGCTCACCTTCTGAACCGTCATCGGGTCAAGTACACGCCTTGGGCGGCGATGCAGTTCTTGAACCGAAACGTGCGCGTTCGATCACGTCAGTTGCGACTGCGTGATCTGCTGCTCCTTTGCCTTCGCTGCTTCGCTTTGCTGTTTCTAATTGCGGCGCTTGCTCGACCGGCTTGGCGGGACGGAATCGCCAGTTGGATTCCCGGCGAACCTCGGGCCGGGTTTGTCATCGGGCTGGATGCCTCGTTCAGCATGGAACACGGCGGGGAGGACGCGAGCCGCTTCCGCCGCGCCCTGGTTCAAGTCGAGGTGATCAGCGAACACATTCAACCCGGCGACCCGGTCTCCCTCATCCTGCTGGGTGGTGAAGACGAGGTCGTCATTCGCAACATGGCCTTCGACCGGGAACGGTTCCGCGACATCCTGCAGAAGGCAAAAGCGGCTCCGGTGGGGCTGGACCTCGACCGCGTTCCCAAACGACTCAAGGAACTGGCCGAGGATATGGAGGCACACCAGAAAGAGGTTTACTTCATCACCGACGTGCAGTCGCGCGACTGGAGGCAGTCGTCGGCGCGTTTCCAGGAAGCGCTCGCCGATCTGCGTAACAGCGCGGAGGTCTTCCTCGTTCCAGTCCCTGGCGATTCTGCAAACCTCGCCGTCACCGACCTCGACCTCATCTCCGGAGTGTTGCGCAAGGGCACCATCGCTCGCTATCAGGCCACCGTGAAAAACTACGGGACGGATCCGGTTGCTAACGTCGAGGTCCAGTGCCGCGTCGAGGGCGTGCAGATCGACAGCAAGACGATCCCTCTCGTCACCGCGGGCGGATCAGAAACGGTGTCACTCTTTGTTCCCTTTCACAACGCAGGTCCGACCCGCATCACTGCCGAGATCACCGGGGACCTGCTCCCGACCGACAACGTGCGGCGGGTCATGGCGGTCGTCCGGGACCGCGTCTCAGTGCTTTGTGTCGACGGCTCGGACGGTGATGCGGGCCGCCTGATCATGGCCGCGCTGCTTGCTCGCGGCGACGGGGCGCAGGACGAGGACTATGTGGTCCGCTCGGTGCCGTGGCTTTCCCTGCCAACCCAAAAGCTGGACGACGTCGACGTGATCGTTCTCGCCGATGTCCCGGTGGTCACGCCGGAGCAGGTCGAACAGCTCTCGCGCCATGTCCGACAAGGGAACGGCCTGGTCTGGTTCGCCGGGGAAAACGTGAAGGCCTCAGTCTGGAACGAACGCTCCGCGAGCGGCACCAACCCGCTGCTCCCGGCCACGCTCGGCCCGCCGGTCGACACGAGCACTACGCAGGGAGCCGGTCGGCCATTGGATCCCTCTATGCCAGACCACAGTGTCTGCCATCCCCTGCGTTCGCTTCCGGAAGACCTCTTCAGTGAAACGCGTTTCCTCATCCGGATGGACGTCACACCGACCCCCTCCAGCTTCCCGATTCTGAGCCTGGCTGGCAGCGGGGCGCCGATTTTGTTGGAGCATTCGCTCGGCCGCGGCCACGTCTTCATGTTCACCACCTCGGCGGAGACCAGCTGGAACAACATGGCCCTGACGCCGGTCTTCCCGATGCTCATGCAGCAGATCGTGACCTACCTGGCGGGTCGGGAATTCGAACAACCGCGCGTCGTTGGCGATTCCCTCTCGCTGTCCTATGTCGAACAGCCGGATGCCAGCGACGCGGTCTTCGACACGCCGTCGGGGGAGACGATCACCGTCCCTGTCCAGAAACACCGCAACCAGTTCGTGGCCCTGCTGGAAAATTCCCGGGAAGCCGGATTCTACGTCGCCCGAGTCAGCGTGCAGGCTCCCGGAATGCCGGTGGCAGTGAACGTCGACCACCGAGAGTCGGACGTCACATCGCTGACCGCCTCCGAGCTGATGACGAACCTCGAGGGAACCGACGTCACGGTGGCCAACTCGGAAGCAGATCTCGCCGCGGCGATCGAGACGACACGCACCGGACGGTCGTCCTGGCGACAGTTCATGATTGCGGGACTCGTCCTCCTGCTGATCGAGAGCCTCTTTGCCGACCGGCTCCGCAAACGAAAACGAGCGAGTAGCAAACAACCGGCCCCCGCCCATATGCCGGAAGCCCTCGCCGGAGCACAAGATGCCTGAAGCGTTTCCCATCATCGCCCAGATAGAGCACGTCTTCTGGGCGCGACCTCTGTCCACCGGCAGTCTCGTCGCGATTCTCGCCGCGATCGTCGTGTTGAGCCTCTACCTCTACCGCCAGCCGTGGGGCTTGCCGCTGTGGCTGCGGGGCTTGCTTGTGGTTTCCCGAGTGGCCGTGCTCGCCCTGGTTGTGGCCACCCTGCTCGAACCGACTGCCGTCGAGACGGAAACCCACACACGGGTGCGCAGCCTGCCGATCCTGCTCGATGTGTCGGAAAGCATGTCGATGAAGGATCAACGCAAGCGGCCCGAGGACCTCGTTGCCGCCGCTGCAGCGCTGGGCATGATCCCGCTCGGGGATGACACCGAGGCCGACCGCGCCGTGATGCAGCTTGATGCGAAACAACGTCTGGCAATCGATTCCTCTTCGCGCTTTGACCTTGCCGAAGCCGTCATCACCCAATCGGCCCGCCCGATCTTCGAATCACTCGGTGAATCGCTCGAGCTCAGCTACCACGCCTTCGGTCAATCCACGCGCCTGATTAGCGACGGCAAAGTGATGACCGCCGAGGACCTGGCCGGGCTGGAAGCCACCGAGCCGGGTACCTCGATCGCCGCTTCACTGGAGGCGGTTGCCAATTCCGGCGGAATTCCCCCGGCAGGCATCGTGTTGCTTTCCGATGGCATCGACAATGCAACGTCGCAGCGGTCCGAGGCCGTCCTGAAGGATCTCGGTGCGCGCGGCATTCCCGTTTACACCGTGCCATTCGGCCTGCCCGATCCCGATGATGTTTCGATCCGCAACATTGTCATGCAGGAAGTGGCCTTCTCAGGCGACCGCGTGCCGGTTCGAGTGCACTTACAATCCAAGGGCTACGAAAAACGGACAGCGCGGCTGTCGGTGCTTCTCAATGATCGACGCGTCTCCTCTCGCATTGTTCGCTTTGACGGCGGACTGCAATTCGAAGAGGTCGACTTTCGCGTTGATGTTTATGAGAAGGGCGCAGCACAGATCGACGTGATCATCGAGCCGTTTGACGACGAAGTCTCGATGGTAAACAACCGTATTACGCGAAGTATCCGGATCGTGAATGAAAAGGTGAACGTGCTCTACATCGAGGGTAATGCCCGATGGGAGTTTCGCTACCTGCGTGCCATCCTCAAACGCGACCCGCGCATCAATGCCACCTTTATCGCGTCCAATGTCGGGCCCGAGGTCGCACGAAACTCACCGGAGCACATCGTACGGTTTCCTGACAACCGAGATGACGCTTTCCAATACGACCTGGTGATTCTTGGTGACGTCGATGCATCCTTTTTCACCGATGAAGAGTTCGGGCTGCTGGAAGAACTCATCCGGGACCGCGGCGCATCGCTGCTGATGCTTTGTGGCCCGATGCATTCGCCCGGCTCCTATGTGGGTACGCCAGTGCAGACCATGCTGCCGGTGCGGTTTGATACCGAATCGGCGTGGGAACAAGTTGCAGAATCGGTTTACCCGGTGCTGACCCACGAAGGCCGAAGCAGTCTGGTGATGACACTGGAGAACGACGTGGAGCTCAACGACCGCATCTGGAGACGTATGGCACCGATGGATCAGTTGCCTCCACTGCTGTCTGCCAAGCCTGGCGCGACCGTGCTCGCGGTGCTCTCCGACAATACCGCGCGGGACCAGAGTTACCCGTTGGTCGCCTGGCAGCGCTACGGGACAGGCAAGTGCATGTCGATCGCTTCGGACCGGCTGTGGAGGCTGCGTTACAAGACCGGCGACAAGTACCACTGGCGCGTCTGGTCGCAGTGCATCCAGTTCATGACGCTCTCGCGGCTGATGGGCGAACACAAACGCATCCGATTGGAAACCGACCGCTCGGTGTACCCCGTCGACGGTCAGTGCCGCCTGTATGCTCATGTTCTGGACGATAACTTTGAGCCGATCGTGCAGCCGGTGTTTGAGGTTTACGTGACGAGCATTGATGGCGGAGCAAAGGAACTCGTCAGCCTTCGGCCAGACAGGTCGCAACCCGGTCTGTACGAGGGCTACTTCGCGGCGTCTGGCCCGGGCCGATACAGGCTCGAGGCCAACGAGAACGACCAGCGGATTTCCAGCACGACGGAGTTCCAGGTGGCGGATGTCAATCGGGAGTTGGCGGATACCAACGTGGATCTCGCGAACCTGGAACGGATTGCCAACCTGACTGGCGGCGAGCGCTTGAGCATGCAGGAAGTTTCAAAACTCGCCTCGTTAGTGAACGCCGAACCGGTGACGATCGAAGTGCGTTCCGAGCGTCCGCTGTGGGACAATGGATTGGTCGCGTTTTTGTTTGTTGGGTTGCTGGGGATGGAGTGGATTTGTCGGAGGAAATATGACCTGCCGTGAGGTGGAGAGAATTGTCAGTAGTTAATTGTCAATTGTCATTTGTCAATGAGGGATGCAATGGGAGACGTTGCTAAGTCGAATGACCTCGAACGGCGATTGATCGACTTTGCAGTTCGTGTGATCAAGGTGGCTGACGCGTTGCCGAAATCACCTGCCGGAAAACATATTGCTGGACAGCTATTGCGATCCGGCACATCGCCAGCACCAAACTATGCGGAAGCTCGTGGTGCGGAAAGCACTGCGGACTTTATTCATAAGATTAAGATCGCTCTGAAGGAGCTCAACGAGAGTTGCGTCTGGCTGAAGATGATCTGCCAGGCCGAATTGATGAAACCCGACTTACTGAATGACCTCATAGACGAAAACCAACAGCTTTGCCGAATGCTCAACGCCTCAGTCAAGACAGCAAACCAAGAGTAGCACGGTCGCGATTCCTCTTCTTCATTGATAAATGACAATTGACAATTAACTAATGACAATTCGATTCCCCATGCCTACACGAAAACACCGCGATCTGCCATGAGCGCCACGACTTCTTCACCCCAGCTCGATCACCTCGACTCGCGCATACACGCCGTATGGCGACGCACTCAACTCCTGCATCTCACCGCGGGCATACTGGCTCTTTGTCGTTGGGCGATCCCATTGTTTCTCGTCGGCATGACAATCGACTGGATGACGTACATGCCCACGCCGGGCCGCGTCGTCATCGTGACTACGCTGCTGGTCGTGTCGCTCTACAAAGCCTGGCAATGCGGGTGGCGGCATTTCTGCGCATTCGATGCAACGCATACCGCGCTGCGAATCGAAAAGCACCACGGCGGTCTTGAGAGTCTGCTTGTGTCGGCGATCCAACTCCGGGATTCCGACGCTGTCGCCGGAGCGTCTGAAGCACTGCGAAACAGAACGTGTCGCCTTGCCGAAGAAGCTGCCTCAGGTCTTCATCCGCAAGAAACTGTTTCTTACCAACGGCTTCATCATCCAGCGCTGATTGCTCTGGCGCTTGGCGTGGTCATCGGTGTCTGCGCCATTGTTAACGGCCCGTTTCTGGTCGCAGGGCTGACCCGAATTTTCACCCCGTGGATGCAAGTCGCCTATCCGACCAAGACAAAGATCGATCCTGGAGATGGCGACATCGTGGTCAAAGAGGGCGACAGTGCACAGATTGCGATTGGCGTATCTGGGATCGTTCCCGACAAGGCGAAGTTCTATCTCCGCACCGGCGATGGAAATCCTCGCGAAATAGAGCTCGATGTCGCCGACGGCAGCTGCGAATACACGCTTGCCTCCGCCTCGCGTGATTTCAGCTATCGGATCTATGCCGGTGACGCGCGCAGCGACTGGCATCAAGTGCGGGTGATTCCCGCACCACGAATCGAAAAGGCAGATGTTCGCCTCGAGTTCCCTGCCTACATCGAACGCGACACCGAAACAATCGAGGCCCTGACGTTGACCGTGCCGGAAGACACCAGGGTCCACTGGCAACTCACTCTCGACCGTCCGATCCGAGAAGCGGTCCTGCATCGCGACGGCAAGGATCCGCTGCCGCTGCAGGTGACCAGCGACGGCCGTCAGGTTGTCATTGATGAAGAGGTGGAAGCCTCGCGGGGCTACAGTTTCTCGTGGGTGGAAAAGGAACACGGGTTCGATTTCACCAGCTCGCGTTATTACCTGCAGGTCGCTTCGGACCAGGCGCCGCGGGTCGAATTAACTTCGCCGGAATCGAATCTCGTCGCGATGATCGGTCGCCCGCTCAGCCTCGCTGTCCGCGTCCAGGACGACCACGGCATTGGCTCAACAGCCGTCGCCTGGCGTGTGAATCAACGTGATGAAAAAGCCGTTGAACTTAAACTCTCCCCTCAGAGTGGGCAGGGCGACCAGCCAATCGACTGGGACTACCGCGAGACGCTACCCAACCTGGAACCTGGCGACACCGTATCCTTCACCGTGGAAGTCAGTGACCGTTACCCGGGGCAGAACGGCCCGCACGTCGTTCGCTCGGAGACACGGCGGATGACATTTCTCTCTAAAGAGGATTATCTCGAACAGATCCAGAAGAAGAAGGACCGCCTGCTATCGCGCGTACAGACGATGTACCGGCAGCAGCGTTCGGCGTTCGATGTCGTGCGCAACCTTGAGCCGGCCGACGACGCCTATATGCAGACCTGCCAGATCGAAGCGATCCGTCAGGAATTGGTACGGGACCAGCTCAAGCAGATCGCGGCACAGGTTCAATTCCTGCTTGATGACCTGGCCGCAAACAACGTCTCGGATGCGCCTGAGGGCGAGTCGCTCGACCACGTTCGGACAGCGTTGCGCGACATCGCGGACACACACCTGGCAAACGCGGCGTCCCGCCTGCGACACCAGTCCGGAGTCGTAGGGGGCGATACGCAGGAAACACCCGACCCTTCATCCGCAGCACGTGCAGTCAATACCGCCGCCCGCGAGTTGGGCAGCCTGGTCCTGCTCCGATCCATTGATACGGCCCAGGAAGTCTACGCACGGGAAGCCCGTATGCTGGCGCAGGTCCAGGCGTCCTTGCGTTGGCGCAGCGTCCAGGCCGAATCGGCTGAGGCGGGAGTATCTCTCTCCAAAGAACAGGATGAACTGGCGCAGTGGACCCATCGCTTGATCGCCGATCTTCAAAATGGGATGCGGTATGAGAAGCGACCGTTGGCCGTTCTCCGGCTGATCCGAAGTGTCAAGGATTTGCAGACTGCCCGGACTGAAGAACGGATGCATCAAGCTGCGGTATTAATCACGCAAGGCCCGGCCGATCAGGCGGAGCGTCTTCAGGCCGGGTTGGTCACGACCTTGCTCGATGCGGAGTTCAGTGTGCGCCTCAGTGGGGCGTACTCGACGCTGATCAAGACCCGAAATCAGATGCGTTTGATTGCCCATGCCCAGGCGATGCTCCGCGAACAGTGTGCCGGCATGTCAGCGCAAGCCTTCGAGGCACGCGGTCCTCAAGCCGCACAAGCCCAGGAAAAGCTTCGCATGCGCCTGCTGACCCTGCTCCTGCCAACCGTACCAGCGCCGCGGACCCAGCTGTTTGATGAAACTTTTCCGCAAGCGCCCCCGGTTCAAGCCCTGTTGAAGGGAGCGGATCGCGCGATGGCGGACGCGATTGAGCAATTCGCTGCCGGTCAACAGGCCGCGGCCATCTCACAGCAGCGCGAAGCAGAGGAGGCACTGACTCATCTGGCTGAGCTCGTGGATCGTTGGTCCGTGGAATTGGGACTCCAGACTCTGGGCCTGAGTACCCTGGTCGCAGTGACAGGCGAACGTCTCGCGCTCATCGAGGAGTACGAAGCGAAGGTGATCGCGATACTTGAGAAAACCGATATCGCTGCGGCAGACGAGCAGAAAGTCGATGGCCTGGCTGAGCCACAGCTTCTACTAACCGAGGAACTGGCCGCATTTAATAGCGACCTCGTGAAGCAAAGCCAGTCGAAGTCGGATCAAGACATTCCGCCGCTGCTAAGCCGAATGGAGCGGGCGGAACGAGCGACGCGTAGTGCGGTTGCGTCATTGGAAGCGAACGACGCTGACCAGGCGATCGGCCACCAGGAACAAGCGGCCGATATCCTGGCCGAGGCGTTGACGATCGTTGCCACGCAAAACGAACAGCTTGGGCTGCTGCAGAGTCTGTTGATGTTTCAGCGGTCGATCGGGTTTGCCAATGGCTATATGGCCGACATTGTCGCTCAGCAGCGGGACATGATTGCGGCGACCAAGGCGTTGGAATCAGACGACCCGTCACACCTGCTTCCGATGCTCAACAACCTGAGACGCTGTATGGATGACGTCGCGCCACTGCTGGACATGGTGGCCGCGCGAGTCGATGCCGGCTCGCCGTTGGCCTTCGCGGTCGCGGACCTTGAGGATGCAGTGGCTTCTCTGCAAAGCGGCGATAAGCTCGACGCTCTTGATGCTCAAGACGTCGCGGCCGAATCACTTGAAGAAGTACATGCGCTTGTCAAAGGCGTGAAATCGGAGACAGGCTATGTCGCTGAGATCGTTGAATTCCTGCATATCGCCGTCGCGGATACCGCCACGCTGGAGTATCAGCAAGGCGAACTGACGCGCAAGGCCGAGTCGGCCACGTCGAATCAAATAGAAGCCCTGGCAGGCGAGCAGCGCACGTTGCTTGCCAAGGCAGAAAAAGATGGGCAAGTCCTCGCGTCGGTTACGGGAATGTCAACGTATACCGAGCCCGCCAGGTTGATGCGTGAGGCCTCGGCCCGGCTGGAATCGAACGACGCGCCGGCGGCGATCGAGCAGATGGAGCTCGCGGGAGTGGCGCTCAAAGAGAACGCCGAATCCTTGTTTGCGGTGATCAGCATGCTCCACGGCCTGCCGAGTATCGAGATCATGGCCTATACCGATCCAGACATTAAGCGATTGGTTGATGTGCTGGCTGTCGCGAGTGCGCACAAGGTGTTGTTCCGCAATACGAACAACGCCGAGGCCCCGGCGAAGAAAGACCTTGCTCAGCAGCAAGGCGAACTCGCGACGCGTTGCCAGGAACTCTCCAGGGTGGGTGAACCACACGCGATGCTCAACACCGCGTCTTCACAGCTTGTGGCGTCCGCCACAGCCATGCAGTCATCCGATCAGGACGCGATCAAACGCCACCAGAAAGCTGCGATGCAAACGCTTCGGCATTTCATCATTGAACAGGCCCTGATCCTGGAAACTGCCGTGCCGCCGGCGGTAGCCCAGGACGCGGACCCGGCCGCTGATGGCGAGGGCAGTGACAGCGAGTCGGCCTTTACCGCCGGCTTTATCTCCGACTTTGTGAGCGGTGAAGCACCCAAAGATCAGCGAACGGGGTGGAAAGTTCGCGGCGACCGTAACCGAGCCGCGCTGAATCAGAACTTCGCACGCGAACTGCCGTTGGAATACCGCGGCTTGTTGAAAGACTATTACGAGAGGGTTGCAGAATGAATGTGATCAGCAACATCAAGCCGCGTTATTTCACCACGGTCTTGTGCTTTGTCACGGCCAGTTTCGTCGCGGCGTCACTTGCCGCGCAGCCACCTTCAACCGTTGAAGCGCCCGCGGATGCACCTTTAGCCGTCGAAGCGCCCGCCACCGCGGAAGCCGAGGCGCCCGAGTTGACCGAAGAGGCTGAAAAGGCCATCGAGCGCGGCCTGACATTCCTGATCGCCACCCAGAACAAGGACGGCTCATGGTCTTCGAAGGACAAAGAAAAGGGTGAGGCTGGGGGTTACGCGATCGCCGGCACCAGCCTCGGGCTGATGGCGTTCATGGTCGAGGGCCACTTCCCCGGTTTCGGTCGCTACGGCAAAGCGTTGGATCGCGCAAAGAATTATCTGCTCAAGAGATCCAAGGATTCCCCAACAGGTGCCATGGGCGTGAAGATGTATGAAATCGGCCTGTTCACCATCGCGATGTCCGAGCTTTGGGGGATGACCAGTGACCCCGAAGACAACAAGGTGATTCAGGAGTCGCTGGAGCGAGCAGTCCAGATCATCTTGAGATCGCAGAGCCCGCTTGGGGGCTGGCGCTACGCACCACGGCCGGACTCCGGCCAGGATACCTCGGTCACCGCCATGGTCTTTGTCTCCCTTGCGTCGGCACGCGAGGCGGGCGTCCTGGTTCCGGCCGAGACGATCGAGCGGGTGACTGGCTACCTCCGTGATCAGGCCTTCGACGAGCGAAGAGGCGGCTTCGGCTATCAGGGGAAAGGCTACACCATCGCCTGCACGGCCGGGGGCGTCTATGCCGCGCAGCTCGCTGGAAACCGTGACACCGAATGGGTCCTGGCGGCGCTCAACGCCCTTGAAAACGACCCAAACATGTTTTCGAGAAAAGACAACGGCCACTTCTACTACTCACACTACTACGCGATGCAGGCGATGGTCCAGGCCGGCGAAGAACGCTACGCCAATTGGTATCCCAGGATCCGTGACTCGCTGATCTCGCTGCAGAAGCCCAACGGATCGTGGCAGGAAAATGAGCTGGATTACCCGCACAAGACGCCCATGTCGATCATCATCCTCGGGACCCCGAACCGGTATATCCCGGTCTATCAGCGGTAAAGCACGAGAGTTCCAATGATTAATAGGCGAAGGAAAAACATTAAGCCAGACCGCCTGCTGAGCCTCGGCCTGGTCATTGCATTGACCTTCATTGCCCCGGCACGCGCGAGCGAAAAGAAGACTGGCAAGCACCTGTTCATCCTCTCAGGCCAATCGAATATGACCGGCACGGTCAAAGATGCGTTTGCCGATCGTGTTCAGGAGCGTTTCGGCGAGGAGAACGCCGTCGTCGTGATGCGCATGAAGAGTGGCCGCGGCATTCGTTTCTGGGTCGCCGACTACCGCCAGCCCACCGGTCGCGGTCTGACCGACAAGAAGATGAATTCTAATGGTCAGGAATACAAACCCCTGATCGAGGCCGTAATGGCCGCCGCAAAAGATGAATCCTTTGATACGGTCGGCTTCATCTGGATGCAGGGCGAGTCGGACGCCAACAACCGCCTCTCCGAGGTGTACGAAGAAAGCTTCCTCAAGCTAATCAAACAGCTCGAAAAGGATCTGGGTCGTGATGACCTGTACTTTGTCATTGGCCGCATCAACGACTATGCCCGAAGCAGACCAGACAACGAGCACTGGCACAGCGTCAGGGATGCTCAGGTCAAGCTAGGGAAAACCAGGGGCAACGCGTGGATCGATACGGATGACCTCAATGGCGGCGATGCAAAGCAGCCCGACGGTGACATCCATTTCCCCAGGGAAGGCGCCGTGATCGTGGGCCAGCGATTCGCAGATAAGGCGATGGAACTGATCGACAAGCAATAGAGACGGACATTCATACGGGGCCATCCCCGATGGATACACGTTAATAATTGGGCGGGAGTCAAGCTTCTGCCAGACAAAGAATAAGGGAGCACATGATGGCAACTTTACAACGATGGATGCGATCGCTCATGGTGGTTTGCGTCGGGTGCCTGGTCGGCCTGGCGACTCCTGCCTTTGCAAACTCTCCTGAACCCGAATTGAACGCGCAGGGCGAGCAAATCCGCGTCGGTTATGCCCGGATGCTCGATGCGTTGAGCAAGGAGATCGCCGGCGAGTTGCCGCAGTTGGATTCGGCGAAAGAGGCGGCGTTTAATGATGCTCGCGCCGCGCTTGCAGCGCTCAAGGCCCCCGGCGCAGACGCCGCGCCTCAGGCTCACTTGGCATTCCAGACGCAGAAGACATTAACCGAAGCGCAAGCCCTTGAGGCCGCGAGGGCGATCCTGGCCGAGACCGATGCGTTCCTCGCCAGCGACAAGCTGGACGCCACGCTCATCACGGTCGCGATCCTGCGTCACGGGACACCGGCCGCCCTGGCCGAGTTCGCCCAGCAGGGCGAGGCGCAACAGGCCTTGCTCGACAAGCTCTTCGCCGACAAGGCGCTGATGAAGCAGATGGTGATAGCCGGCGGCGCCAACGGTGGCGAATATGGCGAGGCGATGCAGGTCTATACCGCCATCCTCGAAGCAAGCGAACGTGCCCGTAAGCCCGGTATGCTCCAACGCCTGGCGCTGGGCACCGCTCTGCACATGCCCTGGATCCCCGGCAAGGACAAGGGCGCCGTGCCCGGCATCGTTTACCGGACGCAGACCAGGATCGACCAGGTCCCACGCTACCTGCACTACGAAAAAGCCTACCTCAATGATGAACTGGATCCGGCGTTCAAGGATATGACTACCTGGGAGTGCCGCTTCATCACGAACAGCGAGTACAGCAATGAGGAACTCGCATGGACGCGGGAGATGATCCGCAACTTCCGCCCGGATCACATCACGATGCCTGACTACAAATGGCGCTATTCGCGGATTGTGAAAAGCGATGTCCCGTATACGAGCACGCGTCACGACCCAAAGTTGGGCAGCCCAGCCCAGCAAGCGATTTGCCTTGGCGGCATCTGTGGGCGACGGGCGTTTTTTGGTCGCCTTGCGACACGTGCCTTTGGTATCCCCACACGCGCTTCCACCCAGACCGGCCACGCGGCGATGAGCCGTTGGACGCCAGACGGCTGGGCTATCAATCTGGGGGCCTGGTGGTCGATGGCATGGTGCGGTCCACAAGGCGGGCTTGATTTCCTCCTGGATTCGCAGGCGCGCGAGTTCCCGGAACACTACATGCAGGTACTCCGGGCCCAATGGATTGGCGAGGCCCTCGGCGAGGAAGACGTCAGCATCCGCCAATACGGTAAGGGCGGCGGGGTCTGGAACGGGCTGGCTTTTTACAAGAAACGGGCCGTCGTTGAAGACAATCAGGCCGCCGCAGTCGAAGCGGAACTCGCGGCCCTCTCTGCGGATGAAGCCCGTCTGCTCGGCGAGTCGGACAATGTCCTCGGCGATGCAGAGATCAAAGCGATCGAAATTCCCGAGGAGGACAAGAAGATTGTCGTCGCCGAGGACGGCACGATCACTGTCCCCGCGGTCGTCTGCACCAGCCCGAAGAACAACACCGACAAGGTCGCATTCCTGAAGAGCTGGGACGGCGGCATGCAGATCCACTACCAGCGGCTGGGCAACCGCCCCGAAATTCTGCGATACACGGTTCAGGCCCCTACGGCGGGGAAATACGAACTGACCTTGAATGTCTGTACGGTCTCGAAGAAGTATGAAGTCATTGCCCGGCTCAACAGACGCACGCTCGTCAACACGATGCTCCCTTACACCAAGGGGAGTTGGCAACGTACCGAACCGGAAATTATCGAGCTGCGCAAAGGAAGGAACACGATCATGCTGACCTTCCGCGCGCCCAATCGCGGCGTGAGCATCAAAGAGTTCCAGCTCAAACCGGTCGAGAAGTAAAACGAACGCAGAGTGAGAGGTAAACCGACGCGTGAGCGAGGGACCGATCGCAGGAAGAGATTTGTCATTAGTTAATTGTCATTAGTCATTTGTCATCGAGAACACGCGTCGCAATTTGACAAATGACAATTGACTAATGAAAAATGATTGGGGTTTCCTGGCCATTCCTTATGGGCCCAAGGATAAGAGGACATTTGTGCGATGAAAACACAACAAAAAACAATCGCCACCTGCGTGATCCTGGCCACGGTATGGACTTGCGCGTTCTCCGCGGGCGCTCAGGACAAAGCCCCGGCCATTCCTGGCAGCGAGATCGCTGCCTTGGATACGAAGCTTGGCGATCACGTAAAGGGAACATCAGCGGCGAGGAAGAAGCTCGCGATGCGGCGTGTGATCCGTGAAGCCGAGTCGCTGATCAAAAAGCATCCGTCCGCGCCCAACCGCTACGAAGTCCTGAGCACCCTCTTCCGCAGCCAGCAGGTGCTGGTCAGTCTGGATAACTCAAGCACGAATCGGAAAGCCTTCCTGACGACCTGCGAAAAGCTCGCCGCCGCGCCGGATGAATACGCTGCGATACGCCTTGACGCCGACCTCTTGCTGACCCAGGCCAAGTCGGCACGGCAGGGCGGGGACTCCCACGCCCGCTCCGATGCGCTCCGCCCCCTGGTCAAGCGCTACCTGGACACCGAGGTCGAGGCGAAGGTGATCCAGATCGCCATGATCATGGCGCTGGAGTTCGGCAATAACAAACTGGTTAATGACCTGCGGAAGGTCATCGCCCAACGCCTCCCTGGCGACATGGATCTGATCAATTTCCAACGCGACAAGCTCGCGGGCCAGGTCTTCGGCGCCCCTTTCGTGGGCACCTTTGAGCAGGCCGACGAAAGCGTCATTCGGTTCCCGATGGACTATATGGGGACGACCACCGGAGTCTATTTCTGGTCGAAAGACGATGGGGGGCTCGAAGACCTCAAGGAACTGGCTGAGGCATGGAAAAAGGCGGTCGTCGATCCCGAGATTGCCGCTTCGGGCCGATACCGTTTCGTCAGTATTAACGTGGACGATCTTCCCGATGCGGGCGAGAGCATCCTCCGTGAACACGGGCTCGATTGGCCCGCGCTGCGGTTGCAAGGCGGGCGCGCCCATCCGATCTATAAGACTTATTGCCGTCATGATCCTCGAGTTGTAACGGTCAGCCCGACCGGCTACGCCGCGATCTTTATGACCGGCGGCCGTCGCAGCCGGGGGTATGAGCGCAACCTGCAATCCTGGCTTGCGCGTCAATGGACCAAACCCAGGTACAACAGCCAACTCCAGTCAATATTCGCGGGCGAGTTTCTGGTCATGGACCCCCAGGGCGTATTTGACCCCGCCGCGCCGCCGGAGTGGAAGGCTGTCGCCGCGGGTGATTCTGTAACGGCTGACAAACTGCCCCGCACTGCAGGTTCAGTACCGGAGGGTAAGCTGCGCGCGATCCAGGCATGCTTCATCGATCCGCCGATTCGCTACCGCACGCCGCACGATCAGGTCATTACGAACTACGAGAAAGCCGATGCGCTCTGCCACGCAGCGATCGCGGCGCACTCGAAGGCGCCGGACCTGTGGATCGTTCGCAACCGCCGTATCGTCGCGCTGCTTGGCTTGTGGAAACTCAAAGGTGAGTATCAGCATTTTGCTGCCGCCGTCGAGGAAGCCAGGGTCGCTGTCGAGGCTGGCTACCCGCCCGGCACTGATGTGATCGCACGCTTCTGTTTGGCAAGGGAGTCACTTCGCAATGCGGATATCGATCCTGAATCTGTGATCCGCGGCTTTGCGGAGGCAGGCGGGCAGCACGCATCCGCCCCGGTGCTCGCGGCCGCCGCGCTGCTCGCCCTGGACGTCGCCGATCGAAAGCTTCACGAAGATTTCCGCCGGGCCTATCTGGACGAATACGCCGAACACCCCGCGATGTGGACGGCGACCGCGTTCCTGGTGGATCGCTATCACCGCTACTGGCAGTACCACCCGCCCTTTACCGCCGGCTGGACGTACGGCCGACGCCAGGGGCACTTCCTTGCGGTCGGCCTTCCCGAAGACGCGCAGCGCACCTTCCAGACCGAGTTCAAAACACTTGATGGCGAGACAGTCAAAATCCCCGAGTCGTCCGACGGCAAGTGGACCGTGATCTCGTTTGTCCCCAGCGCCGCGGGCAATGGGTATCTGCAGCGCTATGCCACACCCGTTGCGGGTCGGCCCTTTGATGATGTCAACCTGATCGCCGCGGTCCTGGATGATGATGCCGATGCGGCACGCAAGCTACTCGAAGAGAAGAAGAAGCCCGACACCTTCCCGACGCTGCTCGTGCCCGACGGGATGCACAACCCGATCGTGCGCAAGCTCGGCATCCTCGCGGAGGAGACAAGACCCAACATCGTGATGATCCGACCCGATGGCAGTATCGCGGTCGCGTTGTCGGGCCTGACGATGAGCGCTCAAAAGGGCTACGTGATCCAGAACGTGATCGAGTTGCACGACGAAAAAGCCGTCGATGAGGCGCTGGCCCGCGGCGATCTCGACGAGGCCAGGCGTCTGGCCTTCGCGTTCGCGCCGCTCGAAGAGCCGACACCAGCGGGTGAAAAAAAGAAGCCCGCGACTAAGATCTCCATCCCGCACCTGCGCAGCCGGGCCAAGGTCTACCTTGCGATGGGGGATCTGGAAGCAGCCTTAACCGACGCCGAGCAGTGCTACCTGACGGTCAACATCCAGGCCGGTTACATCAGCATGCGAACGGACGAACTGGAAGAGACCGAAGCACTCAAAGCAACCATTCTCACTGCCCTGAAACAGGCAGAGTCAAAAAAGTAATCGACCATGCTTTGTATCATGTCGAGTTGGTCCCGCCCTTTGATCCCGATGCGGTCGACGAGAAGGGCAACAAACCGAAGAAGCCGGTGTTCAGTGTCTCCCACGTCCGTGCCCGCGCCCGGTTCTACATGGCTCTCAAGGACTGGGATGCGGCCCTGGCCGATGCCGAGGAGGTCGTGAACCGCCTGACGGCAAGTGGCGGATTTCTGAGCATGCGCCCCGAAGCTCTGGACGAAGCCGAGGAATTACTCGATGTCATCTGCATAAAAGCTCAACGAGCCGAGGCGGTAAACGTTGCTGCCACCTGCTGACACTCGCATCGAAGGCAACAACCCATGTTTGACCGCAGAGAGTTCCTCACTGGCGGCGCGGCCACTGCGGCAGCACGCTTTAATCTCAGCACCCGTCCATGATTCGTCGTTCGGCCGTGGCTGCGTCTCGTCGAGGTCAGATGTGCGGGTATGAATCCGCCAGACGGCGTCACGCTGTTGGCCGTTTGGCAGATCAACGAAAAGACACCAGCAGGCTGACCTGAGCGACACCAAGCGGCTAGATAAGAGCGTCGCGCACCACTTCGCCGACGTCGCGAAGTTTCAGCTCAGGTCCGTATCCGAAATACCCTCCCGATATTGCGTCGGCTCACGGAAATCGGCAACTTATTTCGGACCCGTTCCCCAGGTCCGGCCTGCCGCGCAGGGGAGAAAACCGGTCAGTTGACGCTAACCGCTCGCCAACCTGAATTGCTATAAGCCGTTCCTGATCACCAGGAGCCAGCATATGCGAGACATCCGCGTCGCCACCGCTCAATTTGAGAACAAAGACAACGATCCTGAATACAACCTCGGTCGAGTCAGGGAACTGACTCGTCGCGCGGTTGATCAGGGTGCCGAGATTGTCAGCTTTCACGAAGGCTGCGTTCCCGCCTACACGTGGCTTCAGCCGCTCAGCTACGACGAACTGGCGGCGGTTGCAGAGCCTGTGCCCGACGGACCATCCGTGAAGAAGCTGATCGAGATCGCGCGCGAGTTTAAAACGGTTGTCATGGCAGGGCTGGTGGAGATCGATGCGGACGGGAACATCTACAATTGTTACGTCACTGTCAGTGCCGACGGGTTCATCACGAAATACCGGAAGTTGCATACATTCGTGAATCCGCATCTCTCACCCGGCAACGAGTACAACGTCATCGATCTACTTGGCTGCAAGGTCGGATTCCTGATCTGCTACGACAACAACCTGCCGGAGAACGGACGCATCACGGCGATGCTTGGTGCAGAGATCGTGTTCATGCCGCATGTCACGTGCGGTTTGCCATCACCCATGCCCGGTCGGGGTGTGATTGATCGAGACCTGTGGGAAAACCGTCACAGCGATCCTGTCCGCTTACGTCAGGAATTCGACGGCCCGAAGGGCCGCGGCTGGTTGATGCGCTGGCTTCCAGCGCGCTGCTGGGAGAACGGCTATTACGGAGTCTTCAGCAATCCGATTGGCTGGGACTACGACACCGTCAAGCCCGGCTTGTCCATGATCCTCGACCCCTTCGGCGAAGTGCTGACCGAATGCCATGCGCTGGAAGACGACGTTGTGGTTGGCCTCCTGACACCGGACAAGCTCGATCAGTCGTCCGGTCACCGCTACATCAACGCCCGCCGACCGGAGCTGTACGACAAACTCGTCGAGCCGCACGAGTCCGTCACATCGCCGGGCTGGACGATGGAGCATGAGAAGACGTGAGCTGGTGGCATACAAGCCCGAAGCGCGAGCGAACCGCGAATGTCGTAAGAGAGACTCGATTGCGCAAAACGCGAGGCAGCATACAGTGCCGTGGCGATACGAGCGGCTCCTAACCGATCATGTGTGTCGGTGCAAATGGGGCGAATTCTGCCATGCCGCGCGAATCTAAGACGACGGCGATCAACAGTATCGGGACAAATGATTCGCCCGATTGAGCTCAGCCGGCAATTTCAGTCTTGACGATCTTGATCTGAGATGTCCTTTGAGTCAGGAAGATCCAAGGCGCGAAGAGATTCACGGATTTTCATACCGATATCAGCAATTCGATGGCCAATCTGTTTGATTTCTGGCGCAACACCTTGATCAATTGGGCCTCCTTTCTCAAGGTCTTCCAAGCGGTGGATCACGAATTCAAACTCTTCCACTGCCTGCCTAGCTCGCTGAAAAACAGCTACCAATTGTGGATGTGGATATTGCTTCTGCAGCTCTTCGAGTTGTGAGGTGCTGCGATCTCTTGAAACAGCACAGATTGCGACGAAAGAGCGGATCGCCGCTGAGAGTCGGCTAGGTGAAATCTTGGAAGTGCTTTCGGTGTAGTTGTAGTGGTTACCGATCGCGATCTTGGCGATGTGTGCTAGCTTTATGGCAAGCGTTGGGAGTTGCAGCCTCACAATTTCCAGTTTCAAATCGGTGTTTTCAACCTCGATTTGTTCCAGCCGTCTCGACTGAAGTTCCCTTCTCTCGATGGACAGCTCCCTTTCTTCGATTTCTTCTTCTCGCTTCTTGAGACGAGTCTCCCGCTCGTCAAGTTGGTTCTGTTCCTCTTGGACGGCGGCTCGTTTACATACAAGTTCTTTACGAATCTCGAGTACTGAAAGTTCCAGGTCAGCTCGGTGTCGCTTGCGGATCAAGTGTGGTTTGCTTCTTGCGCTGTCGACCAACAACGCGAGCCATGGCATTCCCAACACGTAGATTAACGCCCCAACAAATGGGACAAGGTGGAGATTGAGGTTGTGCCAATCCGTCAGCTGTCTGGCCTTAACCAGTTCCAAACGCTGCGACATGGGTTCGGCGGCCACGAATATCACTGCAATCAAATCCCAGTTACAGATGCACCAAGTAATGGCGAATGATCCAATGAGGGGATTCGTGACACGTTCAGACAGTGAATTCTGAATCGACTCGATTGTTTCTTTGATCATGACTCAGCGCACAAAAAAGCCCGACCTGAAGCCGGGCCAAAATGGACTCTTAAAAAAGCAAGGTTCAGGTGAGTTGCAGAAGCTTCTCAAGGCACTCCATCGCATTTTCTTCGTTCCCTGCGAATAGCTCACGGAATGCCTCCGTACGGATACGTGTGCTCTCGACCGCGTGAAGCAAGAACTCATGGTCTCCAGCAGATGCTTCAATGCTTTTCATTGCCTCGATTGCTTTTGGCAAACCGTCGACGAATGACCTGAAGAACTCGCGGTCGTCTCCCTGCAGAAAATCATCCCAATCAGGAAAAAGCAATCCCCATGCCTCTCTGTGGGTCATGCAAAGATTCTCGGCATCGGCAACAGTCTTGACGGATTGGGCTCTTTCACCAAACTCGCTTAGCTTGTTTTCGATTCTCTCACGCACTGTTTTCGACAACATGCAAATGCCCTTTGCGACACGACTACCTCGCATCAACGAATGTTGATGGAAGATGTTACCCAGTAAGGAATTATGTCTCAGTATCGGCACCAGTCAAGGTCTGGCTCGATGACTTGAGCTGCCATTCACCTATCGCCGTCCGAATTTGTTGCGCAAGCCGCACACACTGTGCGAGTTTCGCCTCAGGACCGGCGTCCATCTCACGATCTCCGTTAACTGAAGTTAACATATGTAACAGATGTGAAACGGTTGCGTGGCCATTGTGTTCCTGAAGTCGCCGAACTCCTGCCGAACGAGTGTCGCTCCAGACAGAGAGCAGGTTTTGTACCGATTCAACCTGCGAACGCGGCGAGGCTTTATTCGCAGTGGTGAACACTTGGAACGAACGCAGCATGTTGTCCAGATGGCGGAGCTCACGTTCCACGCAGGGTCTCCCGCTTACACTTTCGGTGTGCGTCTCAGTGATCTTCAAACCTCGCGCACGAGCCACGTCCGTCCGTACATGCAGCCGAACCAGACGCTCCGACATGCGTTCAGATCATTCGGCGGCAGCATGAGACAGGTTCCGGTACCCGTCAACTGATCTGTCGCCGCAAACTCGCGACTCGATTCACGTCGAATCGCAAGTTAAAACCCGACGCAGCAACCGGGCTCGGGACACGACAACTGTCGGCGATCGAAAGCTATCATTTGCTGCAGTCGCTTTGCTCGTTCATAGACGAGTCGACCGCCCACGAAGACGTGTGTGACGTGCGTCGCGTGTTCGAACGGGTCGCCATCGTACAGAACGAGATCGGCAACTTTGCCCTTCTCGATCGAACCGTAATCCTGATCGATTCCCAGAATACGGGCCGCGTCGAGTGTGATGCTGCTGAGTGCTCGCTGATGGCCCAGTCCGTAGACCATGCCGATGGCCGCTTCCCAGCGAATCACTCGGGTCTTCGGAACGTAGCCTTCGAAACTGCTGCAGATCGCCACTCGCAGTCCCGCGTCGGACATCGCCGCCGCATTGCCCAGGAACGAGTTGTACGTCTCGATGCTGCCGACACGTTGCATCGGCGGATGAGCGATGATCGGGACGTTCGCTTTCTTGAGTTGATCGGCGATCAGGTAGCCCTCGGTCGCCAGCGCCAGCACGGGATTCAAGCCAAACTCGCGCGAGAGCCGCAGGCTGGTCAGCATGTCATCCGCACGGTGAGCAGTGAACAACGACGGAATCTTCTTCTCGATCGCGAGACTGAGTGCTTCACTCTTCAGATCAAGGTCCGGCGCGGGTTCGTCTTTCTTCTTCGCCGCTGCCTTCTTGCGTGAGTAATTCACTGCCGACTGCAGCGCCTTGCGAATGATCGACGCGGTCCCCATGCGTGTTCCCGGTGCCTTGTCGCCGTACGTCTTCTTGGGAGCCGTTCCCAGATTGAAGACCATCGCCTGAGGAAACCGGATCGTCATTTCCTCGGCCGAGTTGCCATGTGTGCGGAACACGCCGCTGAGTCCGCCGATCACGTTCGCGTGTCCGGGCGTCGCGTGAACGACGGTGACGCCCTGTTCGAGCAGAAACCGCAACAGCCGTTCGGACGGATTGAAACCGTCCAGCACGCGAATGTCCGCCTGATTGGGGTCTGTCTTCTCGTCGCCGTCCTGATCCGCAGGAATGTTGTATTCCCCGGACAGCGGCACGACCGTGTGCGTGTCGATCAGCCCCGGTGTGACTTCAGCCGCGGCGATCAGAGGAAAATCACGATACACCTCGACCTGGTCACCGGAGACGACGTCGACAATCCGGCCGTCCTTCACGACGACCAGACTGTTGTTTTGCGGTTTACCAGAGACCGTGTGAACGCGACCGGCCCACACGACGAAATCGTCGGCGCCGTCTTTCAGCGGAACTCCGTTATCCGGTTTGGCAGGTGAGGCGACGGGCTGCAGCGGAGCGATCAGGTTTTCCTGAGCCGGTACGCGTTCCGGCGCTCCCAACGGAAATCCGCCGGTTTGAAACAGCCGCTGCCGATCGTCGGATAGATCAAACACCTGCACGCCATCGATCCATGTTTCGAGCACTCGCGTGTAGATGCTGAACGGTTCGCCGCTCAGGATCGCGAAGTCCGCATCTTTGCCTCGCTCCAGCGAGCCAACTCGATGCGACAGGTGCATGGCCTGAGCCGGATTCAGCGTGATGGCTTTCAGTGCGGCCGCGGGATCAAGTGCTCCGCGGACCGTTGCTGCTGCCGTTCTCAGGAAGAATCGACTTTCCGTCACGGGATCATCGGTGTTGACGTGGACTGGAACGCCAGCCGCGGTCAAGTCTCGACCGGTTGACTCGACGAAATCAACAACCTCGGCCTTCCCGCCCGGGCTGTCGACGATCGTCATCGAAACCGGCACCTTCGCGGCGGCGAGTTCCTTCAGGACCTTGTAGCCCTCAGTACCATGCTGAATGACCAGTTCGAATCCGAATTCACGCCGCAGTCGTAGCACGGAGAGAATGTCATCAGCTCGGTGCGTGTGGAAATGCACGGTCCGTTTGCCCTGCAGCACTTCGACGAGCGGTTCCATTGCCAGGTCCGTTTCAGGAGGACTGGCGTCTTCGTCATCAGCCAGCTTCTCGCGGTATCGCTGCCATTTGCGCATGTAGTCGCGGGCCTTCATGAATTCGGTCCGCTGCATCGCGGCCACCTTCATTCGCGTCATCGGCTCCTTGTTCTTCTGGCCGTAGCGCTTCGGGTTCTCACCATTCGCCATCTTCAGCCCACCGAGAACTCCGTCGGCCTTAAACAGCATTTCGTCGATCGTGTTGCCACGGAGTTTGACATAGGCCGTCTGTCCGCCAATCACATTGCTGCTGCCCGGCATAATGTTCGCCGTCGTCACTCCGCCGGCCTGGGCCATGCGGATCCCAGGATCGTGCGGGTTGATGGAGTCGATTGCCCGGACGATGGACTGGACAGCTCCGGTTCGCTCGTTGCCATCGCTGTTGGACGGGACATGCGGACGCGATGCCACGCCCAGATGCGAATGTGAATCGACCAGCCCCGGGATGATCGTCTTACCGGAAACGTCGCGGACTACGGCGCCGGCCGGCAATGGCGTCTGCTTTGAGTCGCCTACGGCCACAATCTTTCCGTCGGCAATCACCAGGACGCCATTCTCGATAACAGGCCCGGCCACCGTGTGGATGCGTGCTCCTTTGAGAACAATGGTGTCGGCAGCAGTCAGCGAGGTGCTGATCAGAACGATGGCGGGCAGAGTCAGTTGTAGAAGTCTCATCGCTGGTCGCCTCCCTGAGTCATCGAATCTGTGTCAAATCACGCAGGGGATGTTAGCGGGCTCGTCGCCGGAAGTGAGAACGTTCGCCACCGACGCTAGACTAGCTGTCCGCCCTGCTCCCACGAGATGACACCGCCGATGCCTGCTGTTCCGAATCAGCTTTGGGAAATTACGAGTCTATCGCTCCGTGTATCCGGTACGGCGGTCGTGCTGAGTTCGGCCGTCGGAATTCCGTGCGGCGTGTGGCTGGCATTTGCTCGACCAAAGTACCGACGGTCTCTATCAGTGCTCGTGCATACGGGCATGGCGCTGCCACCGGTTGTCGTGGGACTTTTGCTGTATCTGACGTTGTCACGCAGCGGTCCGTTGGGCAATCTGAACTGGCTGTACGAGCCGGCGGCCATGATCACCGCGCAGTTCATCCTGTCAGTCCCGTTCGTCATCGGAGTCACGGCTGCGGCCGTCGCTGCCGTTCCCGGCGAACTGGTGTGGCAGCTCCGTAGCCTGGGCGCGACGCCGTGGCAGTCGCGGCTGACAGTGCTGCGTGAGGCTCGCGCTGGTGTCGCGCTGGCCGTGGCGACGGCATTCGGTCGCAGCATCTCGGAAGTGGGAGCCGTCATGATTGTGGGCGGCAACATCGAGCATCACACACGCGTGCTCACGACGTCCATTGTGCTGGAAACGCGTCAGGGACACTTCGCGCTGGCATTGTGGCTGTCCGCCGTGCTGCTGACACTCGCGGTGCTGGTCAACGTGGCGATCGTCCGTGCGCAGGGGCGGCTGCCGGCATGAGTGAGTCGCCTCTGATTCTCATCCAATCACTACGAAAACGGCACAGTCCGGATTTCGAACTGTCGATTCAATCGTTGCACGTGGATGCGGGAGACGTGCTGTGCCTGCTGGGACCGACGGGCTCCGGCAAGAGTACGCTATTGCGACTGCTCTCCGGTCTTGACCGCCCGGACAGCGGAGATGTGCGGTTCGACAATCAAAGTGTGTTCGCAGCTGCGCCAGATGTCACTCGCCGCATTGTCACGGTTTCTCAGCGTCCGCAGCTCTTGTCCGACACTGTGCGAAGCAACGTTGAGTACGGATTGAAGGTACGAGGCCACCGGGAGCGTGCTGCGAATGTTGATGCGGCGTTAAAGCAATGCCGTTTGACGACGCTCGCGAGTCGTGACTGCCGCACACTGTCTGGCGGGCAGATGCAACTGGTCGCTCTGGCTCGGGCGCTGGTGGTTGAACCGGACCTGTTACTGCTTGACGAACCGACCGCGAACCTCGACCCGGCGCACGTCGAGCTGGTTGAGGAGATCATTCGAGAATCGTGTGCCGCGCGCCAGTTGACGGTCATCCTGGCCACTCACAATCTGTTCCAGGCCCGGCGTCTGGCGAATCGCGTCGCCTTGATCCTCGACGGCTCACTTGTTGAAACTGCGGTCACCGCCGACTTCTTCGATCGACCGACCGATTCTCGAACCAGCGCATTCATCGAAGGCCGGATGATCTACTGAGACTCTCATCAGAAACCTGGAAGGACATGTGACATGTCAGAAAACCGCCGCGAGTGGATGTTGCGATCTGCCGGTCAACTGGCCGCCGTTGGGGCAACGGCCGCTGGAGTTGCATCGGCCCAGGACGCACAGCCCCAGGCGGCGGCCAGCGCCGCGACGCCTCCGGATGGGAAAGCCTGGAAAGTGGGTGTCATCTCAGCCCGCAGGAACGGCGAGCCGCAGAAGATCAACGGGCACACATGGCACTTCGCGCAGTACCTGCATCCGACAATCGATCTGCCGACCGCCCAGAAACACCTCGATCCCGCCAACCAGAGGTACTTCGAGGAGGTCGTGCGGAATCCGGCCTGCGACTTTGGCATCCTGCCGTTTGCCGACACGCAGATCACGCATTACTACGAGGGCGACCCCGAAGTCTCGCAACTGTTCGCCGATTCGTTCCCCGGCGTCCAGGTGGCGACGTCGCTGGAGAAGATGGTCGATGAAGTCGATGCCATTTGGCTGGGCGACGCGTCTGGAACGGGCGACGACCACTTCGATCTGATTGCACCGGCACTGGAAAGAGGTCTGCCCACGTTCTGCGATAAGCCGATCGGCCAGACCGTCGCGGGCACCCAAAAGATTCTGGAGCTGGCGCGGAAACATCAGGCGCCGATCATGTCAGGCAGCATCTTCAGTTACGAATGGGGTGTCGAAGAGGTTCGGCGACTGCTGGCTCGAGGCGAGTTGGGCGACATTCAATATGTCGTCGCCAGCATGATGGGCGGTTACTCGCCGGAAGGCTGGTTCGTCTACGGCCAGCATCCGGCCTGGTCCATCGTCACGCTACTGGGTGCTGGCGTTGAGGCGGTCAGTCTGTACGCGCGCGGCAACTCGGCCCACGGACTCGTGACATATCCAGACGGGCCGCCAGCGGAGATCTGGTACGGTCGCCCGGACCTGTCCGTTGATTACAAATACAACGAGACCAGCGTGCATTTTCAGAAGGGTGTTTACCGTTACTCACCGGCAATCGAAAACAACTTCTGGTTCGGCCACCACTACGAAATGTTCAACATGGCGCGGGCCTTCCGCGAAATGATCCGCACGCGAGTCGAGCCAACACCGCACGAGGAGATTCTCGATGTCACGGCAATGATCTACGCGGGAGCAAAATCGCTGCAGGAAAGCAGTCGACTGGTTCCGCTCGCGGAAGTACTTGCGTGAATTCCATGGCGCGTACGGCGAGGACCGCTGTCCGGTCGTTGATGGTTCGTCGATTTGTCCTTACGAAAACAACTCACGAATTGGCCGCGCGTCTTCCAGGATATAACGAGGTCGGCCTGCGAAGTCGTCGAAAGTGCGAGTCGGGTCGATATCCAAATGTCGGTACACCGTGGCCAGCACGTCTTGCGGTCCATAGGGAGACGATGCCGGGATCTCCGCATTCGCGGACGACGATCCGATGACCTGACCCATTTTCAGGCCACCACCGGCAAACAGAACGCTGTACACGGCCGGCCAGTGGTCGCGGCCCGTTCGTTTGGGATTAATTCGAGGTGATCGGCCGAACTCACCCATCGCCACGACCAGCACGTCACGATCCAGACCCCGTTCGTGCAAATCGGAAATCAGCGCGGCGAGCCCACGATCGTAGGCCGGTCCCGCCTGGCGCATCGGTCCGACAATCCCATCGTGATCGTCCCAGCCTCCACCGGACCCACCCGCCGGTTGAACCTGCACGAACGTGACTCCGGCTTCGATCAGTCGCCGCGCCAGCAAGAACCGTTGCCCGGTTGGATTTCGGCCGTAGCGCTCCCGAACCCTCGCTTTTTCACGCGACAGATCGAAAGCCGTTTGTGCTCGCTGGCCCGTCACCATGTCGAATGCCTGCTGCCGAAATTGATCACCGGCATCGGTGAGGCCGGAAAGAACATCCACCTGCTGGCGGTCCAGCCGATCCAGGAGATCACGGCGATTTGACAGTCGCTGGAGATCCAGCCCGTTGACTGGTTTTAAGTTTGGAACTTCAAAGTCATCGGCGTTGGGATCTGCATCGAGCTTGAAGGGATCGTAGCCCTGGCCGAGATAAACGCCGCCTGCATATCCAATTCCACCCGGCAAATGTGGTAGCAGGACATAGGGCGGCACACCTCGATCTGCAGTACCTCGCAATCTGGCCGCTACCGATCCACAGGAAGGATTTCGCGGGTACTCGTCGGCTCGACTCGTGGGAAAGATCGGATAGCCGGTTTGAACCAAGTGGCTGGCCACCCGGTGATTGCTCGATTGATCGAAGTCGTGATGGACCGAACGAACCACCGCCAGCTTGTCCATCAATTGAGCCTGGTCGGACATGAACTCGCTGAACAACACGCCTGGCACACTCGTCTGGATGGCCCCCAGTGGTCCCCGGAATCCTTCCGGAGCATTCGGTTTTGGATCGTACGTCTCCAGTTGCGATGGTCCACCAGCAAGAAAGACGTAGATTACAGACGTCTCTCGTAATGACCGACCCTCAGCGGCGGACGTTGCCCGGCAACGCAGTATGTCGGCGAGAGACAGACCACCAAGTGAAATGGCTCCAGCTTTGAGCCAGCTACGGCGACTGAGTCCGCGGCCGCTCTGAAAAGGACTCTTTATCAAGGCCATGCCATCCTCAGTCATATGTGGACTTCGCCATCAATCGAGACTGACCTTCGTGCCGTGACCACTTGAATTCCGAGTTTTGGCCAACTCGGCAAAGGAGTAGCAAGCCGAGGACACCGCATTCCGATTACCCTGTTCGCTCGCGGTCTCCCCCGCCACCACACTGGCGATGGACCGGATAAACTGCAAACAACAGCGACCTTCGACTCAGAGACTGACCAATGAACAGTTTTTTTCGTGCCGCGATCTCGTCGCTGACAGTTCTGTTGCTATCTGTGACCTGCCAGGTGGCCCGCTCCGCTGATCCCGTTCGAGTCGGAATTGTCGGGATCGACAGTTATCAGTGTGTCGCGTTCACTCAACTGTGGCATAAGCCGCCTGAAGACAACGCGGACATTGGCGGCCTGAAAGTCGTCGCGGCCTGGAAAGGCGGCAGCCCGGACATCGAGAAGACGATCACTGACGTTGAACGCTGGGTGCCGCGACTGACGGGTCTGGGTGTGACGATCGAAGAGTCGATTGACGACGTTCTGCGTCAATGCGATGCCGTGATCATCATGACGGTCGATGGTCGTGCTCACCTGAAACTTGCGGAGCACGTGCTTAAGGCTCGTAAGCCGACTTACATCGGACGACCGATGGCGGCGTCACTGGAAGATGTCATCGCGATTTTCGACCTGGCGAAGAAGTACGACACGCCCGTCTTCTCATGCTCACAGCATCGCTACAGTCCCGGTTTTATCGGTATGCGAAATCATCCGGAGGTGGGTGAAGTCATTGGCTGCAACGTCTTTGGTGGATGCCCGACCGTTGAGCATCATCCGGACCTCTTCTGGCACGCGATCCACAGCTTCGAAACGCTGTACACGATCATGCGGCCGGGAGCCGTTTCGGTGACTCGCGCACGCACCGACGATGCGGAACTGGTGACCGGTGTCTGGAAGGATGGCCGGATCGGTTCGTACCGCGGGATTCGGCGAGGAAAGCCCAAATACAGTGCCACTGTGTTCGGAGACAAAGGCGTCGCACCGGCCGGCATCTATGGCTACGAAGCTCCGGTCAACGGTGTTGTTCCCAAGGGCCGGTACAAGGGCTACGAAAACGTCTCGACGGAGATCGCCAGATTCTTCAAGACCGGCATATTGCCCATCGATCCGGCTGAGACGATTGAACTGTTCGCCTTCATGGAAGCAGCTCACGAAAGCCATCGACGTGGTGGCGTGCCCGTTCGAATCGACGAAGTGATCGCGAACGCACGGCAGAAACTCGATGACGGTAACTGAACGCTGTGCGGAACTCGGAAGGTTCGCCTCAGACGTTTTTGAAGAGCAGGGTCTTAGCGCGGCCTTCGGCCGCAACCGGAAGGAACACTAATCGACGCTGATAAACGCTAATGAAGTGCGGTAAAGGGATTAGCGTTTATCAGCGTCAATTAGTGTTCCCCAAAACATGTGTTGAATGGGAAGAAGCCTGATGACTGCCAGCCGACCGAACATCCTGTGGTACTGCACTGACCAGCAACGCTTCGACACGATCGCGTCGCTGGGCACTCCTCACGTTCAGACGCCGACGATCGACGGTCTGGTCAATGAAGGCGTTGCGTTTACACACGCGTATTGCCAGAGCCCGATCTGCACTCCCAGCCGCGCGAGTTTCATGACCGGGCAGTATCCCAGTCGAGTACACAACACGCGAAATGGGAACGACACGTTTCCTGCCGAGGCGCCTCCGCTCATCACGCGCATGATTGCGGACGCCGGTTACGAATGTGGGCTGATCGGCAAGTTCCACCTGGTCAGTGCGGGAATGCGTCCCGAACCTCGTCTGGATGATGGCTTCACCGACTGGTGGCACAGCCATGCGCCGCGCGACGACTGGGCGCCGGGGACTCATGACTATGCCGATTGGGTGCGGGCCAGGGGCGGCGACCTGAATGCGCTGCGGGAAACCGAGGAACGCGTTCCGACCGAACTGCATCAGACGACCTGGGCGTCGGAACGTGCGATTGAATTCATCACGCGGGAGCGTGCGGACGTGCAGCCCTGGCTGCTGAACATCAACGTCTATGACCCGCATCCACCATTCATTCCGCCAAAGTCCTACGCCGACCGCTTCAAGGCCGAGGACATGCCCGGGCCGTACTTTCGCGAGAGTGATCTGGCCCATCAGGCGAAGCTGGCGTCGGTCGACTTCCAGGGTGATGTCAAGACGCCCGAGGAACACGACGCGCACGACGCGCAGGCGAAGTACTACGCAATGATCGCTCAGATCGACGATCAGTTCGCCCGTATTCTGCAAACGCTGGAAGAGACCGGACAGCGAGACAACACGGTCATCATCTTCACCAGCGATCACGGCGAGACGCTGGGCGATCACGGCCTGATGTGGAAAGGCTGCCGCTTCTACGAGGGCCTGGTGCGCGTGCCACTCATCTTCTCGTGGCCCGGCCAGTTCCAACAGAACGTCCAGGCAAACGGTCTGGTCGAGCTGCTCGATATGTCGGCGACGATTCTCGATCTGTGTGGCGTCGAAATTCCGGACTATTTCCAGGGCCGCAGTCTGTTACCGGTTCTGCGCGGTGAGCAGTCTGGTGAGCATGTCCGTGACTTCGTGCGGTGCGAGTACTTCGAGGCGTTGGATCCGTTCTTCACAGATGGAGTCGGCAGTCACGCGACCATGTATCGCAACGATCGCTTCAAACTGTCGCTGTATCACGATCAGAAGCTTGGCGAACTGTTCGACCTGCAGAATGACCCGTGGGAGTTCGACGATCTGTGGGACCACCCGGACTATCAGGACGTCAGGAACGAACTCGTTCTGGAGAGCTTTCATTCGCACGCGGTCATGACAACCGACGTCGGCACACGACGCATCGCGCCAATGTGAGCCGCAACGATGCGCCACCATAGCTTCCTGTTCACCTGCGGAATGGCTGTCCTCGGAGCGATTGCCCTCGGCATGGCCTATGTCCAGGCGAGCTTTGTCGAGGGCGGTGCCGGCTCATTATTCGTCTGTTACGGCCTGACCGTTGTCTTGCCAGCGGGAGCGGTCATGGGTGGCTGCCTTGCCATGCTGCTGCAGTGGATTGCCGGATATCGAAAACTGTGACACAGCCTCACCTGTCAGAAGCTGTCCGTAGCTGAGCCGGACTCCACGTTCTGTGACAGACGTCGTGAAGCTCGCCAGGCTAAGGCGATCGTCGTGCAGGCTACGATTCCACCCCGCTCGCTGTAATTGTTGCAACCTGGAACGGGGCAAATCGTGTCTTCGCAGACACGTACCTCAGGGCTTCAAACTGCCGTCGCTGGAAATCCTTGTCAATTTTTCAAACACCCCCAGCAACACTGCAGAGCCCGTTGACCAAAAAATCGGGCCTCGGATACACATCCGCCACACTTGAGCGACACACATCTGAGAGCTTTGCAACCACCGCGTCGTCACAGTCACGTCCCCTCCTCGGAGCCCACTCGCTCTGCCAGACACGCGTCAGCGGAACGAACCCCTCGGGACCTTCCGGTGAAGAGTTCTCTTCGCCAGGTCCTGTTCCGCAGACCGAACACAACTCCCTCCGGTCGATCATCACGATCGACTCCCTGGTCATCCATCAAATATCCCACCGCATTCCTGCAGGAAGATTCCTCATGCTGCGTCTGACTCGCATTGCTTTGAAATCGATCAGCGCAACCGCCGTGGTTGTGTCCACGACAACTGCCTTCGGTCAGTGGTTCTCGCCGGCCAATCCGTGTGGTTGTGGCGTGGCACCGCGACGGGTCGCGGTTGCACGGCCGATCATGCAGCAATGTGTGCAGCAGGTGCCGGTCACTCAGTACCAGCAGGTGAAGCAGATGGTTCGCCGGCCTGTGACTGAGGTCGAATACGTCGACCAGCAGGTCACAAGCTACCGCCCCGTCACCGAGACTCGGACGATCGATGTTCCGGTGACGACGTATCAGAACGTCGTCCATTACCGCCAGGTGGCTCAGCAGGGCGGATACTGGAAGACGAATTACTACAACCGACCGAAGCAGTCCCCGTGTGCCTACGACCCGCGGCCGGGTCTGTTGGGATGGGTGAATCGCTCGGCCTATCGGGTGCGAGCGTCATTTACGCCGCGGACCGTTGCCGCTCGACAGTTCGTGCCAACAAATTGCACGGCTCAGGTGCCGGTGCATCAACGCGTCGCCGTCCAGAGCACACAGAAGCGACAGATTCAGGTCACGAAGTATGTCCCCGAGACGACGACCAGACGCGTTGCGGTGAACAAGGTTCGCTGGGTCGAAGAAGAACGAACTGCCCTGCGACCAGTGACGGTGATGCAGACCGTTCCAGTCACTCGCACCGCCTGGGGCTGGGGTGGTTATGGAGCCGGATTTGGCTCGACCGCCATCGGCTTTGCTCCCACTGCCACAACGATCACGCTGGCACCGTCCGCGTCGGCAACTCAAACCAGCCTGGCTCCCAGCCCCGATCCCGTCAGTTCTGCTCGCAGGCCCGCGACATCCCGGACAGCGACTCGTCCGAACGAGGGCGGTCAGAATGGTGACGCCATCGACGACCGCAACGACATTAACCGAATTGAATCTGACCAGGCCCCGCTGCGTCGCAGTGCGGCCGATCCGATTGACCGCACCATGGGCCAGCGTCGCTCGCTGTTCGAGCCCGTTGGTCGCAGTAGCAGCCGCACTCCAGGACTCGTTCGAGTCAGCGGCTGGCGAGCCACAGGTGGTCAGAATTCCGAAGCTCCCCTTCTCCTGCCGGTTCAAATGTCTGTTGCAGTGGCTGACTGAACCGGACCACTTTCGCATTCGCGAAAACCTCCCTCCCTCCCCTCCCTCCTCACTTCTTCTCTCCCTCCCTTCTCGCGGACCACTCCCTCCCTGGTCGTCCGTGAGGCAGTCTCCCTCCACTGCGATTTTTTCCCCGCGGCACCGGTATCACGCCGGTGCCCTTTTTTTTGGTACATGCTCGATTTCCAGGGAACGGGGCTCGAATAAGTTCCCGACCTGGATTCCGCGAGACCTCTGAGCCGTAGGCGGATTTCTCCGAAATCCGCTGCCCTGGACCTGGGAAAACTGAGCGGCGGTCGATGTGCCGGCAGGTTGCGATGTCGTCTGGTCCCGATTTCGGAGAAATCGGGCTACGGCTACGGCTCGCAATTCCGGGACTCTTCAGTGAAGAGCAGCCGCGTCGATGTCAGTCAACTCCGGTTGCCCCGGTTGTGGCAGGTGCTTCGTCGAGCACGATCACGCATGGGTCGTATTCATCGCCGACACTGTTGAGGTCGGGAGTCGGGATGAGGCTCTGTGCGAGTCGGTCATAGAGATAGATGTCGCGCTCCCCCACAGCATCCAGTCGTTCCGAGACGAACGCGATGAAGCGGCCGTCCGCGCTGATCGACGGAGATTGCTCCTGGCCGGCCGAATTCAAACCGGGAAGTGGCAACAGTTGCTGTTCCTGTCGATCGTAGAGATAGACGTCGCGAACTCCTTTCCCGCCGGGGCGATCGGAGACAAACGCGAAAAACCGACCGTCGTTGCTCAACGCTGGCTCGGTTTCCATTGCTGCCGAGTTCAACTCGGGCAGAGGAACAACTTCGTCGCGCTCGCGGTTGTAGAGCCGGATGTCAGTCAGTGAGGCTTCAGTGGTCTCGTTGGTCGTGAACGCGATCCAGCTCCCGTCCGGACTGATGAGTGGCTTTCGCTCGTCGAACTTCGCGCTGTTCAGACTGGGCGTATCAACAAATCGTTGGCCGGCAACGTCGTACAGCAACACATCCCAGCGACCAGCGATTCCCGGGCGATTCCATGCTTCGCAGGCAATTAACCCCGTGGCTGAAGAATACGACGGAGCCATTTGCGCGGTGGTCGTCACGTTGAACGAAGGCAACGGGACCATGGCTTTCTTCGTGAAGTCCCAGAAGTGAATCTGATTGACAACACCCACAACCTCACCGGCAAGGACGCCCATGCTGCCGTCCTGGCTGAGAGACGGATGATGGTCGCTGCGCTTGGGGCCGGGAGTCACCTTGCCCGTGATCTTTCCTTCTCCCGTTGACGAAAGTTCGTAACGAAAGACGTTCGCGTAGCGGTTGTCGTCGCGGAACGACGTGAACGCGATAACGATTGTCGGTCGTGGGGGTAGTTCGTCGTCGGCAGTCGTGCGCGAGAATGGAATCACGACAGCGGCAATCAGCCAGAATAAGCAGCGCTGGCGGACTCTATCAGGCTGTCGAAAAAGGTAACCCGACGCGTCAGCGAGGGATTTAGATCTCCGGTTCTCCCCGACATTCGTCCCTCGCTGACGCGTCGGGTTACCATAAGGAGCGTTCTTCAACAGACTGCTAAGCACCGGTCAATTCTCCGACCGGAAGAGCGTTGTTGATGTAGGGGCGAATCCGGGCGTCGTTCGTCGTGTCGATGCCCAGGATGTTGTAAATCGTGGCAGCGAACTCGGTCGGGCTGACCGGACGTCTGGCCGGATAAGCTCCTTTCCGATCACTTGCCCCGACAATGGTCCCGCCGGGTATTCCGCCACCTGCCATCAGTGCGGAAAAGCAGTGTGGCCAGTGGTCTCGCGCACCGGACTTGTTGATTTTCGGTGTGCGTCCAAATTCGCCGGCGACCACCACCAGCGTCGAATCGAGCATTCCGCGGTCGTCCAAGTCGTCGATGAATGCTGCCAGGCCCTGATCCAGACGCGGACAAAGCTGTTGCTCCATGCGCATCATGCCCGGCAATTCGGCGCCATGGCAGTCCCAGGCATCGAAGGCGACCACGTCGTACCACTTGATCTGCACGTATCGAGTGCCCGCTTCGACCAGTCGTCGTGCCATCAGACAAGCCTGGCCGAAGAAGTTTGCACCGTAGCGCATCCGCAACGTCGCCTTCTCGCGGTTGAGATCGAAGGCATCGCGTACGCGCGTGGATGTCAGCATCTCGATCGCGCGGCGATAATAAGTCTCCATGCGTTCGACCGACGGACTCTGATCAAGCTCACGTCTCGATTGATCCACGGCGTCCAGGAGCGCCTGTCGCTGCTGGAATCGATCGGCGGTGATATCGGCGGAAAGTGAGAAGTTCGGCAGCTCGACTTTCTTTCCAGACGGGTCCCGAACAGAGATCGGTCCGTAAGCTGAACCCAGTGACCCGCCACCGACGCGATCAATGTTGGACGTGACTTGCGAACCGTCGCCGGGCGTCGATCCAACATGCACGTAAGGAGGCATGGCACGCTGGGCTCCCTGCAGTCGAGTGACGACTGCGCCAAACGCCTCCAGCTTGTTATCGAAACCGGTCAGCATGGCCGTCGAGCCATGGCTGGTGTTCTTGTGCGTCATCGAGCGAATGACCGAGTACTTTTCCATCCGCTGCGCCAGCATGGGCAACAACTCGGAAATCTGCACGCCGGCCACCGGAGTGTTGATGCAACCATACGGTCCACGGACCGTATCGTCCGTGTCTGGTTTTGGATCGAACGTCTCAAAATGACTTGGTCCACCATTTAACCAGATGAACACACAGGACCTGTCGCTAACTGGTTTTTGCTCTGCGGCCTGAACGGCACCTCGGCGCAGAGACTCAGCGAGCGAAAGTCCCAGCAGATTCAGCCCACCGACCTGGAACACGTCACGTCGCGTGACTCCCTGGCAGTTGCTCGAAAATGTCCGTCCAAAATTCCACATCGACCACGACCCTCAATCTCACTCAGAGAATACACAGCGAGGAACTCCCCCACCGACCCCGCGTCGGTGGAAACATGACCGGCAGCTACCACAACGGCGCCGTAGCTGCCGATCATGGATCCACCGACACAAGGTCGGTGGGGTTTGGTTGTCGGCCGCAGGCAGCGACGTTGTACGGCTGATGCGTATCCCCAATTTTAGCGGATCTGAAGAATGCGAGAGTCACATCGGTGTCCGCCACAGTGACGGATGAGCGATATGGATTCCACTCCGCCGCTTTCGGCGCGTGCGTGACAATCACAAAGCGCTGGCCTCCTCAATTCCTCGCCGCGTGCGCACAGAAGGCAACGTCTGAAATAATGCCTCGCTGGACTGTTAGTTCGAACAGTGCGACCATCTTGCGTCGGTGTGGTCAGAACGGACTACGGTACACGACTGCGGCAAGGACCATGACTTATGCCCGATGCAATCACCATTCTCCATGTTTCCGACATGCAGTTCGGCAAGTTCCACCGCTTCGCTGAGGAAAACGGTGACCTGCCCAACCCTCGCGACACACTCACAGCCCGTCTAATTGACGATCTGCAACACCTCGCAGAACACAACCAACTAAGTCCCAATCTCATCATCTGCACTGGTGACCTGGCAGAGTGGGGCATGCCTAAAGAGGGCTCTCCCACGGAATGAATGGGTAGATTCACGCATTCCGACCTCGGCTCAGGATCAGCAGAAGTGGGCCGCCCCTTCCGCCTCACCGTCGCTTCGGCCGGAGCAGCAGGTTTGTGCGGGCCGAAGC
>Ga0209402_10000673_pt1 | contig 40060 bp, 38 predicted proteins | sample ArcticOcean_MG_C_3_FD_187437 | JGI IMG/M metagenome (GOLD analysis project Ga0209402, IMG submission 187437) | Marine microbial communities from western Arctic Ocean - ArcticOcean_MG_CB8_126 (SPAdes) (version 2) | ecosystem: Environmental > Aquatic > Marine > Oceanic | place: Arctic Ocean... | reverse complement strand
TAGGTAAAATCCGTTTGCCAGAGCTCATTGATACGCTTGGTCGGATTCTTGAATTTATCACTGGCTGATATCAGTACATAATTAGGACTGGTGATCAGGCAGGTTGCGGTCAACTCCGTACTGTATTGGTGGCGACCCCACGAAAGGCAGCTTGAGGCAAATATTCGTCAAGAGATTGAATTCTCGGTCATTCCATTCAATCTCGACTCAGATTCGCTCGAATATCTCTGGTTGATCGATGGCGAGGATGATGGCGATATTGAGGACGGGATATTTGCGAGGTTCAACGATTTTGGCGAGCACCACGTCACGGCAATTGTGCATGATGGTGCGGATGTTGATTCAGTGGTCTGGACAATTTTAGTTGTCGAGGAAAACGCTTTAGATGATGACGCGGCGAGCCTGCTCCCGACCGAAGTTACGCTCTACCCGGCAGCTCCCAACCCATTCAACAGCACCGTCTCAATCCGCTACTTCCTATCTCGCTCGGCGGATGTTAGCTTGACAGTTTACGATTCGGCGGGGCGGTTGGTGCAGACACTTAGTGAAGGTGTAACTGCTTCTGGCGAGCAGCGAGCGACCATTCAGGGAGCGGAACTCTCTGCGGGTGTTTATCTGATAAGGTTGGATACAAGTGGAACAGTACGCTCAATGAAAGTGGTGCTTCTAAAGTAGCGTAGGCGTCCCCGCCTGCGTCTTTATCCTGCACCATTCATACTACAACTTCATCGGCGTTGGCGATGCACACGCACGGAGGCGTATGCTACTGATAAAAATGCCGTAAATTTCGCCGTTATTCATCTTAATCGGTACTCCATAACTTTGTCTAATACCGATTGAGCATCATTAATCTCCATCATTTCCCCACGAAACCTCCCCGATCCCGCCATACCCTTCGTGTACCACCCAATATGCTTGCGCATGAGCATGACCGCATTTCTCTCTGTATAGTGCTCCAGCATAAGTCGGTAATGGTCGAGTAATACATCCAGCTTCATTTCCTTAGATGGAGCTTCACGTTCATCATAAGTGTTGACATCATCCTTTAGATTTTCAAACAGCCACGGTTGTCCGTATGCCCATCGTGCAATCATTACCCGGTCACAACCAGTCTCTTCCTTCATTTGACGCACAGAATCAAAGCTGACAATATCACCGTTTCCTATCACAGGAATACGTTTGACTGCTGCTTTCACACGCTTGATTACTGCCCATTCTGCTGCAGAATTATTGGAATTGCGAACGTATCGACCGTGAACTGCCACGACAGACGCACCTGCTTCTTCGGCAGCAACCGCTGCCTCGACCGCAGTTTCCTCTGGAAAGCGATATCCCGAGCGTAGCTTTACCGACACCGGCAATTTTGTCGCTTTCAATACCGTTGTAACAATATCAGCAATCAACATCGGGTGCTGCATCAGGTACCCGCCACATTGACGCGTGACAAACCGTTTCACCGGGCAGCCACAATTAATGTCAATCATGTCCGGATGGTATTTTTTTTCAATCATAACCGTAGCATCTGCAAACTGTTCGGGGTCAGATCCGAACAGTTGGATCGCTATCGGACGCTCTTCCTCAGCAAATCGACAAAGCTCAAAGCTCCCTTTTCCTTCACGGCGAACACCCTCAGCCGAGATGCACTCACTATAAAGTAGTCCCGCTCCATAGCGGCGAGCTATGCGCCTGTACGGCGAATCGGTGACTCCCGCCATCGGTGCGAGGATCTCACCGGCAGGAAGTTGCCAATCTTTAATTTTATATTTTGTTTTCAGTTGATTTCTTCAAAATGTAGTTATATATTTATTAGTCTTTAGTAATAATCAATTAATCACTGTTTTCAACGAGTTTAATAATGTCGCGCAAATGTCAATTGACAGGGCGGGGGCCGACTGTCGGTCACAAAGTCAGTCATTCCCATAAATTGAGCAAGAAGGTTTGGAATGTCAACCTTCAAAAGGTCAGAGTATTAATAGATGGAAAAGTCGTGCGGATGCGAGTTTCCACCAAAGCGATTAAATCCGGCATGATTGTCAAGCCGCCAATCAAGTTGAGAGAGCGTCGCGCAAAAGCAATTCGTCCAGTCGCAGTAGCGGTTATGGAAGAGGAATCTTTCGATCCAGAATCACCACCGGATTATTTTTCCCCTGGCTCTGTGGTCAGCACTATGTTTAAAAATAAACGTAAAAAAGACACCGATGGCGAAGATTTGACCAATGAGGATGCTTTCATCAATGAAGGATTTAGAGGTAGCGAACGCGATGCTGTCAAACAGGTTGTTGAAGAAGTAGTCGAAAAGACTTCTGACGATACTGTTCCCCTTGAAGCATATGCTGAAGCCATCCCCGCAGACCCAAGCAATTCAAGCGAGTCTGCTGGTGAATCTGAATCAGACGATAGCACTAAGGCACCTGTTTCCGAATGAGCAATTACGCTTGTTAAAATACAACCGTGCTGAATTTTTGGATATGTATTAGGATAACAGTTGGTTAGAGTTGCACATAGAATGATATTTTCTTTTAAGGGTCAGATGTTTTTGCATTTGACCCTTAATTTTTTATAGTGAAAACTATTCAGGTCATGCCTGCTTCTGATGCTGGGCAATATTGTGCTCGTGAGACTGATACATTGTTTAGTGATGTAAATAAATTTGTTCAGGCTATATCGATTGGTGGAGGTTCACCGCGACTGATGAAACGCCGTGCCATGCTGATGCTGTCGCGCCTACCGCGAACAACAACGCATTCGGATACAGATGACTTTACGCTGTCAGGAAGGCTGTGGATTACTTAGTACGAAATGACTATGTTATTGTAACTTCAGCGGGCAGTAATGGTTGGAACTATATTACATGGTATGCTGCGCAACAAAGAGCATCGTTGTGGATAATATTTCCACCTGAGGGCACGGACAAACTTAAGCAAATGTCTGATGAAATAGTTCAGGAACTTCAGATTGCTGATAAATCCGCAACTTTTTTATGCCAATTGTGGAGGAAACTTTGTCGAAATCTACACGTTTGGAAATCCGAGATCAAACAGTGTTTTCGTTCGCACATGTTCACTATCATATTTGCCTGAGAAATAACAGATGTTGGCAAGGTCGATTCAACCAGGTTCCAGAAATCCACAATAGGTATCAGGTTGAATATCCAGATCAACACAACGAAGATTGGCAGCCACTGCTCTCCAAAGGACAATATGATGGTGTTAAGCTTGAAGAGAATAAAAATTATATGATCCATTGGACGAGAGGCACAAATGGACCTTGGAAGGGAGAATCTGAGGCTGATTATTTTAATGCACTTACCGAGCATAACACGGGGAATCCGCGCAATGGATATCATACTCTCATTCAAATTATTCTCACAAAAATGTTGCGTGGAAGCGGGAAGATGATAAAAGGGGGAGAGCCGGTAATTAGCTTTACCAACACAAACTTCACTAATGTATTCAAGCTCATTCAATACAGAAATACACTCGGACATTGGAATTTTGAGTCTTATGGTATTGGATTCCATAAAGCATTGTTAAAATCAATCGGTGCAAGAAGCGTATCATATGGCAAGAAAGAGAAATATTTAGAGCTTTCAGAGGAAGATAAACCCTACTTTCAGTACAGTGCGATAACAGCTGATCCAAATAGGAAAAAAATATCTTCTTATTGGTCGATTGAGGGAGAGTGGAGAATTCTGGGTGATTTAGATTTTGCCAGCATAATTCAAGAAGCGATTTTCATCGTTCCGACCAAATTTGAAGCTGACAACCTTTTTACAACTGTTGGTGAATATCTTAGTTTGAAGCGAGAAAATTTTCATTATTTATCGGAGCAATTGGACAGGTGAAGAGTGATTATCTGAACGATCTCATAAGGATCGTTAAACCGTACAAAACGAGTCTGATAATAGGATTGGCATCTACAATCTTTGCTTCAGCACTTGATGTAGCCAGCCCGATGCTGCTGAAATTTGGAATAGATGGGCTACAGGATCACAACAATCTTGGCTGGTTAATGACCATTGCTGGTCTGATATTGCTGGCAGCAGGGGTTTCTGGGATATTTCGCTATTTTATGCGGATGCGAGTAATCGGTATTTCGCGTAGTGTAGAAAGCGACATCCGTGATGGATTTTTTAAGCATTTGATTGGTCTATCGCCTACATTTTTCGATAATAACCATACCGGCGACCTGATGACACGGGCTACCGAGGATGTGGAACGAGTCAGAATGGTAGTCGGACCGGCATTGATGTACAGCGTCAGCACAATCTTAATCATTTCCTTTTCGGGCATAATGATGTTTTACCTCGATCCTGTTTTGTCAGGATGGGTGCTGTTGCTCGCTCCGATGATCGGAACGGTAGTTTTTCTCATTGCCCGCAAACTGCACAAAGCAAACCTTTTGCAACAGGAAGCTTACAGCGAACTCACAAACAAAGTCCAAGAGAATCTATCCGGTATCAGGGTAATAAAAGCATACTCTCGTGAAGATTACGAATTGGAACGATTTACCCAACATTGCGAGACTTACTTTGATCGCAGCCTTTTGGTTGTCAAAGCACAGGCTATGTTTATGCCATTCCTTGGGCTGCTGGTCGGGCTGGGAATTGCTGGGATTTTGTGGGTTGGTGGTCACAGAATGGCAGATGGAAACCTGACACTCGGTTCGTTCATTGCCTTCATAAGCTACCTCTCGCTGATGACATGGCCCATGATTGCATTGGGCTGGGTTACCCACCTGTATCAGCGAGGATCTGCCTCACAAAAAAGACTGGACTATATTCATGCAACCGAGCCTCAGTTTGAATCTAATAGCAGTGATCATAATTCAGCAAACGGAACATCAGAACCGGTAATAGAACATGCCCCTAAAATCACCTTCAAAAACCTTGAAATGTCATACAAGAATGGTAAAGCACCTGCGTTATCTGGCATTAATCTGACAATCCCCGCCGGTTCAGTTACAGCCATTGTAGGCTCTGTTGGATCGGGAAAGAGCACACTGGCGCGACTGCTGCCACGACTGTATGAGGCTGATTCAGGTGAAGTATTGATTGATGAGTTGCCATTGGAAAGCTACGGGATTGAAAGCTTGCGTCGCTCAATTGGATACGTTGACCAAACTGCCTTTTTGTTCTCAGCTACCATCAAGCATAATATTTCCATCGGACTGCCTGACACCTCACAAGAAGACATTGTTCAAGCAGTGCGCACGGCCTGTTTCGAGGAGGAGATCGAGACTTTCCCCGATCAATATGAGACCCGAATCGGCGAGCGTGGAGTAACACTTTCGGGAGGGCAGCGACAACGACTGACACTTGCTCGTGCCTTGCTGATGGACACGCCAATTCTGGTTCTCGACGACTCGCTGTCTGCGGTTGACTCAGACACTGAAGCCGAGATAATAAGCAAACTTAAAACTCGCATGAGTGGACAAACGGTGCTATTCATAACTCACCGTCTTGCAGCTGCTGAATCCGCTGATAATATTATTGTTCTTGATGAAGGAAAGCTGATTGAATCTGGTAATCATGATTCCTTGCTGGCAGATGGTGGTTTGTATGCCGAAATGTTCAAACGTCAACGTCTGGCTGAAGAGTTGGAAGTAATGGAATGAGTGCTAAAAAACAAAACTTCGATCAGGATGATTCTGTTGTAGGGAAGGTGTTTGATGCTAAACTGCTAAAAAGACTAATATCCTATATGAAGCCAGTAAAATATTATGTAGTGCTTGCAATTATTCTGTTGTTTCTAACTACTGCAGTCGAGCTGACAGGTCCACTTGTGATTAAATACGGCGTTGATCACAACTTGACTACTGGCAAACTTGATGGATTAGGGATAGTAGTTTTTACCTTGATAGGTGTGCTAATCCTTGGATTCATACTTCGCTATTTACAGATGTATCTCACGCAATGGATTGGACAAAAGGTTATTCTCAGCATGAGGATAAAGCTGTTTGATCATCTTCAGCGGCTCGATCTAAAATTTATTGATTCGCGTCCCCTCGGCTGGCTAATGACACGAGTCACAGGCGATATTGGCACACTACAAGAGATGCTCTCAACTGGATTGGTACAGGTTTTCGGTGATATATTCACGCTTGTGGGAATAATGATTGTGTTGCTCATTCTAAACTGGAAGCTCGCTCTGGTGACGTTTGTCGTATTACCGCTTATATTTTGGGTCGTTTTTGCCTTCCGCACGAGAGTCCGGATTACCTTTCGGGTAATTCGTGAGGCGTTGGCTCAGGTCAACGGATTCATGCAGGAGCATATCACCGGGATCAGGACAGTTCAACTTTTTGTGCGTGAAAGTGATACGTTGAAAAGATTTCATACACTCAACATAAATTATCGCGACGCATATATCAGAGCCATCAGGTATTATGCACTGTTCTTTCCAGCGATAACTTTTCTTTCCTCGTTGGCGATAGCCTTAATATTATTGGTTGGTGGCAACATGATAATTCGTGATGTCCTGACCTGGGGAGCATTGGTTGCTTTCCTACAATATTCGGAGCGTTTCTTTCGTCCTATTCGTGATCTTAGTGATAAATACAATACAATGCAGGCAGCGATGGCAGCAGCTGAAAGAGTGTTCTGGTTGTTCGACACTGTGTCTGACATAAAGGAACCAAAAATACCAAAATCTTTGGAATCACCAAAGGGTAAAATCGAGTTTAAATCGGTATATTTTGAATATAACTCTGGTGAACAAGTGCTACAAAATGTATCTTTCAGTGTTGAGCCGGGTCAAACCGTGGCAATTGTGGGGGCGACAGGTGCAGGGAAATCTACCATGCTAAATTTATTGCTGAGGTTCTGGGATGCTACTTCAGGTGAGATAACACTGGACGGGATTGACATCCGCGATATTAGCGTTATAGACTTGCGCCGGCAATTTGGATTAGTCCAACAGGATGTGTTCCTTTTCAGTGGAACTATCGCCGAAAACGTTACGCTCGGGAACCCTGAGTATGATGGCAAGCGATTGGAGACCGCACTTCAGCAGGCAAATGCCATGTCGGTGGTCAGATCCGCTCCTGATGGATTGGAATCAACAGTTGGCGAGCGAGGTGCGAAGCTTTCTGGAGGTCAAAAACAATTACTGGCAATAAGCCGGGCATTAATCACTGATCCATCTATCCTGTTATTGGACGAAGCCACAGCTGCAGTGGATACTGAGACCGAGCGTCGTATTCAAGAAGCGTTGGAGCGGTTGATGACTGGAAGAACGACCTTGTTAGTCGCTCACAGGCTTTCCACCATTCGCAACGCTGACAAAATAGTCGTGTTGCACAAGGGTAAGATTCGAGAGGTAGGCAAGCACAGCGAGCTGATAGATCTGAACGGGATTTATGCCCGGTTGCACAGTTTGCAGTTTGCAAACGGAGTGACAGCGTAAAGCAAAAAATTATGATCCCTTACTCCTCATTCCCAACTTGATTGGGAATCCAGATAATTACTATTAATAATAGATTGACTGCGCATCGGCTTGTCCTGTGCCAGTCCACGTTTTCACGGGAATGAGGATTTCAGCACAATTATAGCTAATAAAAATTATAACAATAAACAGAGAATATATTCATGTCAATTCAATTGATTTTTGACCATGACAAACCTGACCGCCGAAGTGGGTTTTGTCCCATTGATGATCTGCCTGCCGAAATAACTGGTCCGGCACCCGAGCTATTGCGAGATGAGTGTGATATTCCACAGGTCGCAGAGCCTGAGGTAGTGCGTCATTTTGTGAATCTGTCAACGTTGAATCATCATATTGACAAGGGATTTTATCCGTTAGGTTCCTGTACGATGAAGTACAATCCGAAGATCAATGAGGTCGTGGCATCTATGCCCGGTTTTGCAGGAATACATCCGCATCAACCTACGGAAACATTGCAAGGTGCATTGAAGCTCATGCGTGAACTGGAGAGTATGCTGTGCGAAATCACAGGCTTTGATGCCATTACGTTACAACCGGCAGCGGGAGCGCACGGGGAATTAACTGCTATGTATATGGTCAAGGCGTATCACACCACTAACGGCAACCCTCGCCGCAAGGTGTTGACTCCAGACTCATCTCACGGTACAAATCCAGCTTCAATTGTGATGGCAGGTTACGAACCGGTATCGATTCCATCTAATGCCAGCGGTCGAGTTGACCTTGAAGCTCTTAAAGGGATGTTGGACGATGAGGTTGCTGCAATTATGATCACCAATCCCAACACGATGGGGTTGTTTGAAAAAGAAATTTCTGCAATTGCGGATGCAGTACACAATGTCGGTAGTTTGATGTACATGGACGGTGCAAACATGAACGCTCTGATGGGTATATCCCGACCGGGAGATATGGGTTTTGATCTTGTACACTTAAATCTGCACAAAACCTTCTCCACACCTCACGGTGGTGGCGGTCCAGGATCGGGACCGGTAGCAGTCATAAAAGAACTGGAGCCATACCTTCCGCGTCCGAGGATAGTACAACTTGAGGATGAAAAGTTAGATTGGGATTGGGACATACCGCAGTCGGTCGGTCAGATACATGGCAATTACGGCAACTTTGGAATGCACGTAAGGGCATTGACATACATCCGCGCACTCGGAGAAAACGGACTGAACCGTGCCTCGGAAATAGCCATTTTGAACGCCAATTACATCCGGCGGAAGCTCGACGATGTTTACCTTCTACCCTATAATGACACCAGTATGCACGAGGTAGTATTCTCGTCAGACTGGCAGGGTAAAAACGGCATCAAGGCGATGGACATAGCCAAGCGACTGCTCGATTTTGACATCCACGCTCCGACGATAAACTTCCCTTTGATAATCCACGAAGCGATGATGATTGAGCCCACCGAGACCGAATCTTTGGAGACGCTCGACAGGTTCATCGAGGTTATGCGTCAGATCGACCGCGAAGCAATGGAAACTCCGGAGGTACTGAAGAACGCTCCGCACAATACACCAGTGTCTCGATTTAATGAAGCTGCAGCGGCACGGGCTTTGGATATTGTTTGTGGGAGTTAGCGGTAATGGGATGGATTACAACTAGACTACTACTTTAGACTCGACGCTGACAGAAATAATAAAGATTATTACTGCGATAAACGTCGAGTCTTCACACATTGTTTCCATAATAATTGTTTGGGAACAAGTAATTCGACTATTTGTCTCAGTGCTATTTAATCAGTATCAACTTCCGCGTACTCTGATAACCACCTGCCCGAAGGCGATAGAAATAAATGCCTGCAGCCTGATCACCCGCATTCCAAACGGCAGTGTAACTGCCAGCATCAACCTGCCCGTTTATCAGCGATGCCACCTCGTGACCTGCAACATCAAGAATCTTCAGGCTTGCATAACCAACTTTGGCAATGCTGAAATTGATCTGTGTAACCGCATTGAATGGATTCGGGTATGCTGAACTTAACGAAAAGTTCAGCGGCTTCTCGACATCCCCAGGATTACCAATTCCCAGCGTCGGCAGAATAATCGTAAACGGCTCAATGCACACCGTTTCGCTTTCTTCGTCGATTGCAATAACCGACCATGTAATCTCGATATCCTCACCTTCATCTATTATGCCCAAGCTCTCTATCAATACGTTGATGTCATCCATTATTTAGACAACGTCCTGAATTCCATAGATTTCGTATTCAGACTCATCAAACGTGAATTTAAGACTGTATTGGACAGCATCGATTTCGAATTCGTTTTGTTCAGCTTCCTCCCAAACAAATGCGATTCGTACCGCGTTGACCTCCCACTCATTTTCAGGTGTACTCAATACAAATGGGTCCGGTGGATCGTTGACCGATGAGACATTAATTAAAAGATCCGTATCCGCAGAATTGTCATCCTGATCGGTGACAATCAATCGGATGTTGTCTGATCCCCACCAATCTAATTTAGGGACGATGATGAGGATGTCGTTCTCAAAATATGCAAGAACGTTCTCGCCGTTCTCAACCGAGATTTGCAGAGTGGAATCCGCATCGTTGATATCCACGATGTGGTCCAAAAGAAATTCTATTTCGAGTTCAACTTCACTGTCTTCGTTGATTTCGATGGCATCAAGTGGCAGCCAGCCTGGCATTCCGAGTTGTGGATCAGCACTAAGCTTAAGAATTGCTAAGTTGTTGCGTTCGTTTTCATCCGTAAAGCCTAATGCATAACCACCGTCATTGGTGAGTATCGCGCGAATTCCTTCTCTAAAATGGGCTAATTCTACTTCCCTCAATCTAAGTGTCCATAATTCTTCGCCATCTGCACTTGCTCTATAAATGCCGGGATAATAATAAGCTCCTATTATTGTAAATCCACCATCTACTGCGGGAAGTAACATGCAGTTTCCTTGACCTTGAACGTTGACCTCACCACGCTCCCAAATTTCCTCCCCTTCTGCATCAATTGATATCAGCCAAGTTGGTGAGCCATCACCAAGAGATCGGTTATACCCTACCATTGTGTAGCTACCGTCTTCGTTCGATAGCACATCCGTAAAATAGTCCTCCCTACGTCCTCCATAGGTTTGATGCCATTCTACTTCTCCATCGGCATCTATTTTTACCACCAGACCGTCTCTGCGTACTGTATCGAACGAGAATGTTGAGCCCACCAGCATAAGCCCATCATCCTGTGATTGAACATGCGAAAAACAAACATCAGATTCATCACCACCGAATTGGGATGTCCAGACTTCTTGACAATCTTCATCTGTTTTAGTAATATAGAAGTCACTTTCGTTATAACCAGCAAGCGAATAGCCCCCATCCACATTTTGAATAAATGACTTGACACTGTGATTGAAATTGCGCTCCCAAATTATTTCACCATCCTCATCGATTTTAATTATGGTTGCATTATGTGTGCACAGTATATATCCGCCATCTTCAGCTTGAAGGACATAACGGAATACTCCTAAAAAATAACCATCTATTTCCACAGTCCACTCAATTTCGCCATCCTCGTCGGTTTTTACGATCCATGTATCCGGATCTTCTGCACCAAATGAAGTTTCAATTCCAGTCATTATGAATCCCCCGTCAGCGGTCTGGATAATATCGTGAATACTGTCTTCATCCTCACCACCATAACTTTTTTGCCATTCAATTTCCGGTTGAGCGACCAGAACATAAGGTATTGTGCCCATAATCAAGGCGGTTAAAATCATTGTTAACACATTCTTTTTCATGAAAATATTCCTTAATTATTATGTTGTCTAAACTGTTTTACAAATACTTAATCTAAAAAGCTTTACACTATAAGATATTACAAGTAAACCTATTTAATCAACATCAACTTCTTGGTATGTTGATAACTGCCCGCCTGAAGGCGATAGGAATACATACCAGCAGCCTGCCTGTCGGTATTCCAAACGGCAGTGTATCTGCCTGCATCAACCTGCCCGCCTACCAGCGTTGCAACCTCATGACCATTTAAGTCGAGAATTGTCAGACTTGCAATACCAGATTCAGCCAAGCTAAAACTGATTTGAGTGAGTGCATTAAATGGATTTGGATATGCCGAGTTTAATGAAAAGGTTAATGGCTTTTGGCTATCCCCGTAATCTCCAACTCCAAGTGTTGGTAAGATAAATGTAATCTGCTCGATGCAAATCCTCCATCCTCAGTCCTAATAATTGACTGACTTTCGTTCCATTGGGCATAAGAACCAACCCTTATACTCCACAATGAATCTCCCTCAGAGTCTGTTCTGTAGATCTAGGCATATGAAGAAGATTGGTAACCGCAAATAATTAAGCCGTTGTCTTCAGTAGTCATGACATGTTTCATCCAATCGTCATTACCGGTAATAAAAAAAATTGACTTTCAAATTCACCCTCTTCGTTTGTTAGCACCAACCAGCCATCTAAACCCCCACGGTCAAAAGAGAGTGTTGAACCGACAATAGCAAATCCACCGTTTTCCATCTGTACGAGATCAAAAATGTAATCATTTTGGCGACCACCGTGGAGTTCGTACCATTCGGTCTCGCACTCTTCATTTAACTTGACTAAAATACCGTCATATCTCTGAGCATTCAGATCCACCGTTCTTCCTGCCATCGCATATCCACCATCTCCAGTCTCTATTATTGAACGGGGATATTGAGCAGCTTCACCGGTTATTTCATTTAACCAAAGCATATCGCCCTCCCGGTCAATTACACCAACATATTCGTAGCCTAAGATGAGAAAACCTTCTTCATTTTTTTAATGACTTAAAACCACGTAAGAGATCCTGTGTTGCTGACCATTCCTCTTCACCTTCCTTATCTGTCTTAAGTAGCCAGAGTTGACCACGACCAAATTCTTGTGAGTGTCCAGCAAAGAGATAACCCCCATCTTCAGTTTGAATTACCGATAGAAATCCACTTCCTTCTTCGCCACCATATTCGCGTGACCAAAGGCTATCACCATTCTCATCTGTTTTGACTGCCCAAGCATCCTGCCTGACATCTCCAAATGACATATTATATCCAACAAGTAAAAATCCAGCGTCATTGGTTTGAATTAAATCACTACAGTGATCCTCATCCTCACCACTGTATGTCTGCTGCCACTCAACTTCAGGCTGAGCAACAATAATTTCGGGGATTGTAGCAATAAATAGGGTAGTTAACAAAATTGTCATCACGTTTTTTTCATGATAATTATTCTAAATATTAAAGTTAAAGATGTGTAATTTTGTATTCCAGTATCACTAAATGTCCAACTATAAAATGCAGGTAATTATATGGTGAGTATTAATCAAATTTTCTATTCAGATGTAACCCCTTTACCTGTTTCCAAAAATGACTTCAAGCTGCTTAGTGCCCACTCCCAACCCTTAGTAAGGTCAGCCATTTCTTCTGCATCTGCGAGATTTGTATGCGTCAGGAGCAATCTTGTGGACAATGTGCCTGTTGATTTAAAATTCAGATGAACAACTACTGCCAGGTTGATGATGTTTATTGTTCCATGTGAAGCTGAGAGCAACAGGGCGGTCAATATTTAGATATTCACCAGAATCGCCATCATCGTTTCTGAACCCTCCCCCAAGAATAGGGTTGACTGTTGCACCACTGGTGAACCAATTATTTAGTTGTGACGGGTTGAGCCAGGCATCAAATACCTGCAATACCGGTACATCTAACTCGCTACTGACATTTACAACAAATTTCGAGGTAGTCAATTTTGTTCACTCATCAAAAATGCCTCAATAAACTGATCCAAATCACCATCGAGCACTGCTTCTGTGCTCGATGTCTCCACGCCTGTGCGAACGTCCTTCACCATTTGATAGGGATGCAACACGTAGTTGCGGATCTGTGATCCCCAGGCGTTTGCCATCTTTGTTGCCTCAAGTGCGTCACGTTCTTTGGCTTCTTCCTCGCGCTGACGACGGAGCAGTTTTGCCAATAAAAACTTCTTTGCTGCATCCCGGTTTCGATGTTGCGAACGCTCGCTCTGACAGGTGGCAACGATTCCTGTGGGGATGTGGGTCATCCGCACTGCCGAGTCAGTCTTATTTACGTGCTGACCACCAGCACCCGATGCGCGGTAGGTGTCAATGCGTAAATCAGCTGGATTGATCACAATCTTCCCCGCATCCTCAATCACTGGGAACACAAACACCGAAGCAAAACTTGTGTGCCGACGGTTGGCGGAGTCAAACGGTGATATTCGCACCAAGCGATGCACACCCGATTCCGATTTTAATCGTCCGAATGAATATTCACCCTCGACCTCAATCGAAACGCTCTTTATTCCCGCCGCCTCGCCCGGTTGAAGGTCAATCACGCCGTGACTAAAGCCCCTCCGCTCAGTATAACGTAAATACATCCGCAGCAGCATCGAAACCCAATCTGTAGATTCCGTTCCGCCTGCTCCGGCATGGATTGTGATAATAGCATTTCCTTGGTCGTCCGGTCCGCTCATCATGCGATCAAACTCCCAGCCGGAAAGCTCGATCTCTATGCGCGAAACTTCGGATAAAACTTCCGCCCAATCCTCGCCGGAGTGATCGTCAATCATCTCAGAGAGTTCACTCATGTCGTTAAGCTCAGCACTTAGACGCTCATATTTTTCGATGGGGTTGGAGAGTTTTGATACTCGTTGGGTTAATTTACGCGCGATTTCAGGGTTATCCCAAAAACCGGCTTCGGTGGTTTTGACAGAGAGCTTTTCTAACTCTACACGCTTGTTTTCGAGGTCAAAGCAACCTCCCGAGCAGCTCCAGCCGCTCCATCAGTCCATTTATAACGGTCATTTATTCTCTGAATTAGTTAATAGATTATATGATTGATGAGCAATAGCTATACATTCGTCTTTACGAGGAACGAAGTGACGAAGTAATCTCGCTCCTCGCTCGCAAAGACTAATTATTGTTCTTCGCTGCCAGATTGAAAACCGAAGTTTTTATCTTCATTTTTCTCAGAAAATGTCTTTATTTCGCCAAATTTATCTTCATATTTTTTTAGATTGCCTGCGAGTGCCTTCATGAGACCCTTGGCATGTTGGGGTGTAAGCAATATCCGGGCTTGCACGGCTGCCTTGGGCATACCGGGCAAAACACGGGTAAAATCTATGATAAATTCTGCGCCAGAATGCGATATAAGTGCGAGATTGGCGTAAATTCCCTGTCCAATTTTTTCGTCAAGCGAGACTTGAATCTGCTTGCCACCAACTGATGGTTGATTCATATTGTAATAACTCCTAAGGTTGTAATATTAATTGAACAATCAATATATTACACTTTCCAAGCGAATTCTACTTTATCCTGAGGGTTGGTGATATTTTAGAAAGTAATGTATGGAGGGAATATAAGGGATTTTTTCCACCAAGGGCACCAAGAACACCAAGAAGGAAATGAGCGAATTTCAGGTTTGTCCAAAATGAAATTTCATCTATTTCGTCATTCCAGACTTGATCTGGAATCCAGTTTTTCAATAGGGTATTATCCTTAGTGATCTTGGCGACTAAAAAGAGTGACTTACCTAATCAAAACCACACTCTGGTTATTAACGATTCCACCAACGTCCAACCGTACAAAATACGTCCCCGATACTAATCCCGAGCCATCCCAAATGAGTCGGTGTTGCCCGAGAGTGCGCATGCCTTGATCAAGCACATCGACCGTTCTGCCATTTATGTCGAGGATGGATAGCTTGACATTGGCTGAGGTTGGAAGGCTGTAAGCAATTCTCGTTAGGGAGTTGAACGGGTTTGGGTAGGCTGAGTATAAGATGTAATTTGTTGGGGTGATTATGTTTGAGTCGTTGACCGCGTTGGGTCAGTGAAGCGGTAGATTCCTATGTTTGTGAGATATGCAACGAATATAAGTCCATCTGAGTACCCAACCTTTAGAGCCTGCCCAGGTGTATCATAGTATCCTATCAGTTCGGGATTAGTTGGATCGCTAGCATCAATAACAATAACACCACCAGTATATACATCTGCAACGTAAACAGTATCCTCCCAAACAAAAACTCCCGTAGCATAGCCGGGCGTGTCAAATCTTCCAACTTCTTCTGGACTAGTTGGGTCGCCCAACACATTAATTATCCGTAAACCACTTGCCCAATCTGCCACAAAAGCATAATCACCCCATAGCGATACATCTTGCGCATTGCTCGGAGTTGCCCAATGTCCAATTTCATCAGGATTCTCAGGGTCTTCAAGGCTATATATCGTTAGACCTCTTTCTTCATCAGTCACAAATGCATAATCACTGTCAATCTCAATTCCTGTTGGATCTTCTGGTGTACTACTAAAGCCAACCTCCATGGGATCTCTGTAGGATCACCAATAGAAATAACCCTGATAAAAACTCTTCTATCAATTAGATATGCATATTGGTTATAAACAGCAGCATCGATAACATATCCGACACTGTCACAAACACCAACTTCTTCAGGGTTTGACGGGTCACTGATGCTAACAATGCTCAATCTTTCAGACTGCTTCGATAAATAGACCAAAGAATCATAAACAGATAGCCATCCTACAGATTCAGCATTATCAGGATTATTCAGATGTCCAATTTCTACAGGCTCTGATGCATCATTCACATCCAATATTTTCAATCCTTCCCACCGATCAGCAATGCAGACTATATTATCTGTAATTGCAATATCTACAACATTCCCAGAGATGTTGAGAGAGCCCGCCTCTTCTGGTGATTCAGGTTCGGCAATATTTGCAATCTTCAATCCACCCCACATTGCCACACCAAAGATGTGATCTCTATTTTTTGCAATACCATCAGCGATTCCGATGTTTTCCGATTGTTCCACTTCCTGTGGGTTTGTGGGATCGCTTATATCAATTACCCGCAATAATCCTCCAGCTAGATAAGCAAAATTTCCTGCAACTGTTAAAGTTTTTACGCTCGTTTCAAGTGTGCCTACTTCCCTTGGATTGGGCAAATTGCTTACATCAATGACTCGTAAAGCTCTGCTCTCGTCAGCTATGTATGCATAATTCCAAAATGCCTCAACATCAGTAGCTCTCCCAGGAGTCTCCATGAATGCTATTTCTCGCGGACTAGTGGGATCATTCACGTCTATAATGTATAAACCTCTATCGGATGCCAGAAATGCCACACCCAATAATACATCAAGATTGTTAGCATAAATATTGCGAGAACCAACCTCTTCAGGGTTTGTAGGGTCTGAAATATCAATAATATGAAACCTCGATCCTGTTGCATATGCGTAATCTCCTAATACTGCAACCTTATTGCACTGAGTATCAATAATAATTAATCCTGAATTATCAGCAATAAATGCAATACTATCTTGGACAGCAACACCATATGCCCAGCCAGCATTGTCATCAAAGTAGCCTGTGACATCGGGTTGGTTTACATCAGAAATGTCAACTATCTGTAGTCCTGACAATCCTGCTGCGATAAAAGCATATTGCCCTGATATAGCAATATCGTGAGCCGAACCCCATTGATTATAAATCCGCCCGACCAACTCAACATTTTCGAAATCTTGAGAGAATAATTCACCTCCCAATAGAGCAAACAATATCACAGACGCTGTAATTTTCAAATATTTCATTTCAATATCACTTTAGTTTCCCAAAAGGTAACTCCATACGCTACCTAATTGCAATGGATGTACAATTAGCTGGTTTTCGATAGTCAGTAAAGATATATAATACTGGATCATCATTAAGTCCTTGGGTAATAGGGACTGCTTTATTTTCATTTCTTCACCTTGTCCTGCTCCAAAGAGAATCGACTGTTGCCAACTTGACTTAAACCCAAAATAATTTTATATTTAAAGTTCAATTAAATATGTAAATTAATATTGGCTATAATTTTCGCATGAACCAATCGGATGTATATTATGGGGACTATCTAAAACTTTCAGAACTGCTCTCTGCTCAATCACCTCGCTCGGCTAAAATCGGTAAGCCTGTCCATGATGAAATGCTATTCATTATCGTACATCAAGCTTATGAGCTCTGGTTTAAGCAGATACTCCACGATATCGACTCCATCGCCGGGCTATTTTCAGGCGAACATCTGAGCCAAGCCGATCTCGGCACAGTGCTCTCGCGGATGGACAGGATTATCAAAATTCAAAAGATCCTTATCGATCAGCTTGAAGTCCTCGAGACCATGACTCCCATGGATTTCCTCGAGTTCCGAGACCTGCTCAGCCCCGCTTCCGGCTTCCAAAGTGTTCAGTTCAAACTGATCGAGAACAAATTGGGACTGCCGGTTGAAACACGCGTAAAAATTGGCGGACAGGATTATAAACAGCATCTTAGCACCGAAGATAGGGATACAGTTCAGGCAACCGAAACTGGTGATTCTCTGTTCATACTGGTCGAGAAATGGCTGGAACGGACACCATTTCTGAATATTGATGGGTTCAATTTTTGGGATTCGTATCGGGAAGCGGTGAACAAAACCTTGGAGGCGGATAAGGAGCGGATACGGTCGCATCCGATTATGTCCAAAGATGGTATCGCTGGAAGCCTGAAGCAGTATGAAAAGATCGAACAATCATACAATGCTCTGTTTGATGATACTGAATATAATAAGTTGATTGCCACCGGCGAACGTCGTTTATCGCAAAAGGCAACACTGGCAGCATTGTTTATACTATTATACCGTGATGAACCGGTGATACAGCTTCCCCACTCTTTTCTGCGACAATTGGTCGATATAGATCACAACCTGATTTCATGGCGGAGCAGGCATTCGCTGATGGTGTTCCGCATGATCGGCAGAAAGATCGGCACGGGAGCGTCAAGCGGGCATGAGTATTTGAAAAAAACGGTAGATAAACATTATATTTTCCAAGACCTGACCAACTTGTCTTCATTTATAATTGCGCGCTCATCATTACCGGAATTACCGACAGAATTGCGACGAAAATTGGGATTTTATTTTACACATGAGTAGCAATAACACACAATTAGGCTTAAAAAACAAAACCGCACTCATTTGCGGTAGTAGCAGCGGGATTGGCAAAGCTACAGCGATTGAGCTTGCACGGCAGGGAGCAACGGTAACATTGTTTGCCCGAAATATTGAGACGCTGAAATCTGTTCGCAACAAGTTGCCAACACCATGTGAGCAAGTCCACAACTTTCTGACAGCTGATTTTAACGATGCTGAAAAGCTCCAATCTGTTGTTGAAGCTCACCTTAAAACAGGAGCTTCCTTCCAAATATTAGTAAACAATTCCGGTGGACCTCCGGGCGGACCGATTATTGAGGCTTCAGTAGACGAATTTCTAATTGGCATCAATCGCCATTTAATTGTCAGCCATACACTCTCTAAATTGTTGCTAACGGGCATGAAAAAGGCGAGCTACGGACGGATTATCAATATAATTTCCACTTCTGTAAAGCAACCCATAAAGGGACTTGGTGTTTCCAATACTATCCGCGGAGCCATGTCAAGCTGGGCAAAAACTTGGTCGTACGAGGTTGCTGCCTTCGGCATCACAGTGAACAACGTGCTCCCCGGATATACTGATACAGATAGACTTCACACGCTGATCGAGAAGACCGCTAATAGGCTGGGTGAGTCAGCTGAAACTATTGAAGATCGTTGGCGAGCATTGATCCCCACCGGTCGTTTTGGACAGCCTGAGGAAATTGCCAACGTGATAGCTTTCCTCGCTTCACCGGCTGCGAGCTACATTAGTGGTATCAACCTTCCCGTCGATGGTGGTCGCCTCGAGGCAATGTAATATCCTTGAAAATTCTAAACTATATCAATGGTGAATTTGCTGAACCAATCTCAAATGAATGGATTGACTGCTTTGAGCCCGCCACGGGCAAGACCTATGGAAGATGCCCTGATTCTGGTGCTGGTGACATAGATAATGCTGTAAATGCTGCAAATGAAGCCTTTCTGGGTTGGTCAAATCTCTCCTCTGCGGATAGGGCGGGCTTTCTGAATCGTATAGCAGATGGAATAGAAGCTCGATCAAAGGAATTTGCCCACTCGGAAAGCATCGACACCGGCAAGCCACTATGGTTGACTTCCTCGGTTGACATCCCCCGTGCAATTCAAAACTTCCGTTTTTTCTCCGCCGCAGCGACTCAGTTCAGCTCAGAATCGCATTACACCGAGGGTATTGGAATAAATTACACCTTACGCCGTCCGTTGGGTGCTGTAGCCTGCATTTCACCGTGGAATCTTCCGCTGTATTTATTCAGCTGGAAGATCGCTCCGGCACTTGCTGTTGGAAATTGTGTAGTTGGAAAGCCGTCGGAAATTACCCCGTTGACGGCTTTTCTGCTGTCCGAAATAAGTATTGAAGCTGGGTTGCCTCCGGGAGTATTGAACATTGTTCATGGTAAGGGCAGCAAGTCAGGTGAAAGCCTGATTAATCATGCCGAAATCAAGGCTATCTCATTTACAGGAAGCACTGTTGTAGGTAAACACATAGCGAGCACGGCGGCGAAAACGCTACAAAAGACCTCGCTCGAACTGGGCGGTAAAAATCCGGTTGTAATATTTAATGATTGTGATCTTGAGACTGCACTTGAAGCCACATTACGCTCCTCATTCGCAAACCAAGGGCAAATATGTCTGTGTGGTTCTCGGATTTATGTGCAACGGGAAATTTATGATGATTTCCATCAAGAGTTCGTCAACCGAACCAAGAAAATGAGTGTCGGCGATCCACTGGAATCTACCTCAAAGCTGGGTGCTCTCACCTCGCAAGCACATTTGGAAAAGGTGTTGTCTTACATACAATTAGCTCGTGACGAAGGTGGCGAAATCCTCTGTGGTGGCAATCAGGTTACACCTGAGGGTCGGTGTGAAGATGGCTGGTTTGTGGAACCGACTGTTATCGAAGGATTGCCCATAGACTGTCGGACGAACCAAGAGGAGATTTTTGGACCCGTGGTTTCCATCGCACCATTCGATAGTGAAACAGATGCTCTTGAACTTGCCAACAGCACCGATTATGGTCTGGCAACTGTGATTTGGACAGCTAATATAAACAGAGCACTATCGATGGCAGAATCTATCGAAGCTGGAATAGTCTGGATAAACGGCTGGATGCCACGTGACTTACGCACGCCTTTTGGTGGAGTCAAACAATCGGGTGTTGGCAGAGAAGGTGGAAATGAAGCCATGCGATTTTTTACAGAGCCGAAGAACGTGTTTGTGCAGTATAAATGATGGAGCAATATTTTGCCTTCAAAGCTTGATAAATTTCAAACTGACAAAGCCCCCAAACCTGTAGGGCTATATCCACATGCCCGTAGGGTAGGAAATTTGCTGTTCCTCTCGGGTGTAGGACCTCGATTAGCCGGCAGTAATAAAATCCCCGGTAACGTACTTGACGAAAACGGAAAAGTGATCGAATATGATATAGAAGCTCAATGTCGCTCTGTGTTTCAAAATGTCCGCGTCATTCTTGAAGAGTCTGGATCATCTTGGGAGCAATTAGTAGATGTATTGGTCTTTCTGACTGATATGGAACACGACTTTAAGGCTTACAATCGTCTCTATGCCGAGTATTTCGCTGACAATCAACCTTGTCGTACTACGATAGAAATTAAGAGTTTGCCCACGCCAATTGCTATTGAGCTTAAATGTGTTGCAGTAATTGAGTAATGTTAATTAGGGCTTGGGATGATTCACAGCAGATTTCGCGGATTTCGCAGATTCAAGATTTATCACTGACAGTATCATCTGCGTAATCTGAGAAATCTGCTGTGAGTAACGTCTTTTGGGATTGCTTCACTTCGTTCGCAAATTCGTATCGACTGACAGAAATAATATATAAGGAAAAATTATGGCTATAAGGCCCCCAATAAATTTCAAGAAATGGATTGATGACCACCGTGACAAACTAAAACCTCCGGTAGGAAATCAAATAGTATATAAGGACACTGAACAGGTTATTATGGTAGTTGGTGGACCAAATATACGTAAAGATTACCATTACAATGAAGGTGAAGAATTTTTTTATCAGCTTGAAGGTGATATGGTTCTCCGGTTAATGGAAGATGGAAAGCCAATGGATGTACCCATAAAAGAAGGTGATATATACCTCCTTCCACCCAGGGTATTGCATTCACCCCAAAGATACTCTAACACCATTGGACTAGTAGTTGAACGCCGTCGTAATACAGGTGAATTGGATGGCTTCAAGTGGTTTTGTGACGAGTGTCACACACTTTTATATGAAGAATTTGTCCAGCTTAAGGACATAGTAAAGCAATTACCACTAATTTTTCAGGCGTTTTGGGCTGATACGGAAAAGCGAACTTGTAAAAAATGTAGTGCAATACTACAGAAACCATAGGAATTATGTTTAAAGTCGATATACACACCCACATTTTGCCGCTCGATCTGAACAGTGTAACCGGCAAATTCAAGGATTCAAGATTTCTAAAGGTTAGCCCAATTGACGTTGACACAGCTTGGATGGAAAAGGGCGGAAAGCAATTTCGCAGAATTTCCTGCAACTGCTGGGATCACAACGTCCGGGCTAAGGAGTGTTGTGAAACCGATGTTGATATGCAGGTTCTCTCGACCGTACCCATTTTGTTTTCCTATTGGGCGGAAGCGTCAGAGGCGTATGACCTATCACAATTTCTAAACAATCATATTGCGGATATCGTAGTGGATTCACCTGAAAAATTTATTGGTCTCGGAACAGTTCCTATGCAGGATACTAAACTCGCCATCCGTGAAATAGAGCGTTGTATGGGAGATCTTGGAATGAAGGGCATCGAGATAGGAACTAATATCAACGGTGAGAACCTCGGTGAGCAAAAATTCCGCCCTATCTTTGAAGCAGCAGCAGAGATGGGTTGTGCCATTTTCGTGCATCCGTGGGATATGATGGGTGAGGATCAAATGCAAAAATATTGGCTGCCGTGGTTGGTGGGGATGCCTGCGGAGTTGTCGCGGGCAATCTGCTCATTGATCTTTAGCGGAGTGATCGAGCAACTGCCCAACTTACGCATTACCTTTGCGCATGGTGGAGGCTCATATCCGTGGACGATGGGGCGGATCGAGCACGGGTTCAATGTCCGACCCGACCTCTGTGCAATTGACAACCCGAAACCGCCCTCCGAGTATAACGGCAGGATGTATTTTGATTCGTTGGTTCATGATGCGGATGCCTTGCGATTTCTAATAAATCGTTTCGGTGCAGATTCCATAGCGATGGGGTCAGATTACCCTTTCCCGCTGGGTGAGGAAAAGCCGGGCGAATTGATTGAGTCAATGGATGACCTTAGTGGTGACGTGAAGAAACAGTTGCTCTCTGGGACAGCATTGGAATGGTTGGGGATGGAAAGCGTGGATTAAAGACGACTGAGTAGTGGTTACATCCCTGATTGCCTCTCGCATTTGCAATCTCTATGATATTCACAGCAGATTACTCAGATTACGCTGATTGTACTACCTTTGGTGACCAAATTCCATCTGCGAAATCCGCGTAATCTACTGTGTAAGTTGTGGGCAGGGACGCCCGCCCTACCCGCTTTTTATTCCAAAATGCTACTGAGTTGTTTACTAATTGATTCCCCAAATCTCGATGTCGTCGATGTATACACCTTCACCACCGTTATTATAATCTGCTTCAAAAAGAAATCCTATTCTTAGTAAATTTGCTGGTGCTACTTCGCCTAAATCGGATACTTTTACTTCCCATTGACGCCATGTAAAATTATCTCCTGACCAGCTAAAGGGATACCATTGATCATCGTTGCCTCTTATTAAGAACCTGAAAAAATCAACACCTGTTTCCATTTCATATTTCATCCAGAACCTGATTATGACATCACTATAATCACTAATGTTTACTTGCTTATCAGCATTTTGATAAGCCCATGCTTCCATATTATTATCGTAGCGTCCATCGGGGTGATCACCACGCCCATTGCACCACATGGATGCTGATCCACTATGCGCATCATTGGAAACACGCCAATAATCATCTTCAGTTCCCCAATAATTGTTGTTATCCAGGCATTCCCAATTACTGTCCAAATCTTCATTTGTAGTAAAATCATAACTCCAGATAAGCGCACCCACGCTCACATTGACTGATATGGCGTTATCACCTACGTTGGATATAATCGTTAACTCGGCAGTATAATCTCCTGCCGAAAGCCCACTTCTGCTAATTGTTACAGAAATTTCGGCAGTTTCCGATGTCGTTTCCCCACCTGATGGAAGTGCTGTTACTAATTCCTCGTCTGACGAGATAGACCATTCAAGGGTTCCACCACCGTTATTAACAATTTCAAAACTTAATTGTGTATCCTCGTTTCCAAAATCCAGTGAGCTAACAGATACACTTAATTCTGGAGGTGGGATAACCATCTGTACCAAAATGGTCTTGGCAGAACCAGCATTTGGCTGAATAGTAATGCTTCCATTGTGGGTACCGTCCGATACACCAGTGCGATTTACCGATATAGTAACCTCATCATCTTCAGTAGTAGTTGTGCCCGATTCCGGTGTAATAGAGAGCCAAGATTCACCTGAAGATATAGTCCACTCCAAAGATCCTTCGCCACTGTTTGTTATCGTAAACGTTTTTTCAGTATCTGCGGGTTCAAATTTAAGCGTGCTGATTGAAACGGAAATCTCTGGATCAGCGACAGGTACAACTGGATTGCTATCATCACTCCCACATCCTAATAGGAATACTATCAGGAAAAGTGATGGTAAAACTGATTTGAGTGAAATTGATTTATACACAATTTCTCCTTGTTTTTGGTTGGTTATTTAATAGGGATTATATGCATGATATAAGGTCAATGCCCAACTTAAAGAGGGAATTATATTTATCGATTTTTGTTTACTTGCAATCATAATAGCCCATTTTCAATTTAGACTATAGTTCAATTTATGAAGAAAAATATATATGCAAAAATAGCTAATATCAAGCATTAATTGTTACTAATTAATGTATTATCAATTACTTTCAATGCAATAGTATTCCCCAAACGTACTGCAAGATACAAGGATCTAATAGGGTGGCACAGCATATTAGATATTCATTTACGTCATCCTGAACTTGATTGACTACACAAGTTTGTCCTGTTCCAGACAGGATCAAGTTCTTATCTTAAGCAGGCAGTACCTGCCTAAACTGGATTCCAGATCAAGTCTGGGATGACGTGGGAAAGGTTGCGGATTGACATGGAAAATGTCGTGAAATAACATGTGAGGATTTCGCGTCATTCTGAATTATTGCATTTCCCACAAATGAAATGTCAAACAAAAAACATTATGCAGCACTTTCGAGAAATACTATATACTTCTCAGGCAAAATGGTAAAGCATCAAATAGATGACAACACCTGAAACAGAGACGAACATCCAAATTGGAAAAACCCAGCGAGCAAGCTTTTTGTGCCGGGCAAATTTTCCTTTTAGGGCAAACACAACATTCGTGATAATTAATGGCACAACGAGTGTCGCTAATATCGTGTGAGGTATCAAGATGGAAAAATAAATCACGCGGGTGAAGTCGTGACGAGGATATGGCGTTGAGCCGGTATTGTAATGGTAAATAAGGTAGCTCGTCAGAAACAAAATCGAAACGAAAACTGCGGACAACATAAAACGTTTGTGAGTTTCCCTGCGTCCCTTTTTAATGCTGAGCCACCCCATCATCAATAGTATCGCTGAGGTACTATTCAGAATGGCATTTAATGTGGGTAAATTATCTATAGTCATTTTGACCTGTGAAGCTAAAGGATTACTGCATTTATTTTGTCCATATTATCACTGTAAAACATTATAGAGCACATCTACCGGCTAAATATCGAGGTAAACAGATTAATAATATTATCAACTGAACTACCTAATAATTATATATTAGCTAATAATAAACAGGAATTCCGGCAATTATACATAAGTTAATGGGTCGGAGCGTGTTGATCCTCATCATCATCTTTTTTTGCTTCATCGTGGTTATCCCCAGAGTGCGAATCATTTTCGGATTTGTCGATGTTCTTGTAAATTGCTGCTTCACGCACTATGGGGTGCCGGACTTCTTCATAAATATCACCGCGTCGCATAGTGTCAGACATTGTGATGATGATAAACACTCCGAGAAATAGCATGGACATCAACATCGCTGACATATAGAATCGTCTGTCCCAGAGAAGGTGCATGAAAAACAGCCCAACAATTGATGCCTTAATGATGGCAATAATCATGGCAATTATAAGATTAAATTGCCCGAAATCGAATCTGGAGACTGCAACCGTAACAATAGTTAGAAAAAACAGTACAGCACCAACTGTGAGGTACATTTTAACTGGTAAAATATGATCTTTATGTTCGGATTGTGTATTGTTATCTGTCATAATTTATCCGATCAGATAGAATAGTGGGAATAAGAAAATCCAGATCAAATCGACGAGATGCCAATATAGTCCGGTAACTTCAATCGGAGTGTAATACCCCGAATGATAAGAGCCCTTGCGCGCTTTTGTCATTAACCATAATATTACACCAATTCCAATGAGCACGTGGATTCCATGTAATCCGGTCATGGCGAAGTAAATACTAAAGAAAATATGAGGATTAGTGCCCTCTATTCCCGTATAAGTATAAAACTTGCCAGGTAACTGCCCAACGTGAAATTTATGGCTGTATTCAAAGTATTTAATTACCATGAACGTACAAGCTAACAGAACCGTAGCCCACATCATACCTATACCCTGTTTGGGCTTATCTACCTGGAATGATCTTATCGCCATAGCCATAGTGACGGAGCTCGCTATCAGCACCAATGTATTGATCCCACCCATTCGCCAATCAAGGGCATGATGAGCATTGATAAACATTTCTGGATGCCACGAACGGTAAATCGCATAGACACAAAACAAGCCCCCGAAGAACAGTACTTCGGTAACCAGAAAAATCCACATTCCAAGCTTGGCAGCCTCGCGCTGCTGATCTACATCACCGTAGTGGTGGTGCAGATATGATGGATGAGTTGAACTGTCGCTCATAATCTAATGACAACTTTATAAAATATTATTGTAAACTTATGCATTTATTTTGGTGCCCTGAAATCATATGGATCATGTGTAATCGCTGGAACTCCATCAAAGTTGTGCTCATCAGGAGGCGACGTAGTGTGCTCCCATTCTAATGTCCTGGCACCCCATGGGTTTGGTCCCGCCGGTTTACCCCGTTTCAACGAAACAATCATGTTTATTAAAATAATTGTATATCCAATACCCTGAATCAGTGCTCCTACAGATGAAAAACCATTTAACTGAGCAAATTCTGGCAGATAGTCGTGATACCTGCGTGGCATCCCCTTTGATCCAAGGAAAAACTGAGTCATGAAGGTCAGATTGAAGCCAACGAATACAAAGACAAAAGCTACAACTGACCAAAAGTTGTTATACATTCTGCCAAACATTTTTGGCCACCAGAAATGTATTCCACCAAGAAATGCTATGACCGCACCACCAATCATGACATAATGAAAGTGAGCGACCACATAATAGGTGTCATGAAGGTGAATATCAACTGAAAGAGCACCCAAAGTGATCCCTGTCAGCCCACCAATTGCGAACAAGAAAATAAAAGCCATGGCATAAAGCATTGGCGTTTCCAGACTAATGGACCCCTTGTACATCGTGGTTGTCCAGTTGAATACCTTGATCGCTGACGGAATCGCCACCATAAATGTTAAAAACGAGAATATCACCGATGATAATTCCGATTGACCACTGGTGTACATGTGATGACCCCAGACCAGAAATCCAAGGAATGCAATCGCCAGACTGGAAAATGCAATAAACTTATAACCAAATATATTGCGACGGCTAAAGCAGGCAATCAAATCGCTGATAACACCCATTCCCGGCAAAATCATTATGTAAACTGCAGGGTGAGAGTAGAACCAGAAAAAGTGTTGGAACAGCACCGGGTCACCACCCATTGCGGGATCGAAAATTCCTATGCCAAATGCTTTCTCTAAAATTAACAATAACAGCGTTATCGCCAGCACTGGTGTTGCCAGCACCTGAATAATAGCAGTAGCATAAAGCGCCCATGTCATCAATGGAAGCTTAAACCACGTCAATCCCGGCGCACGTAATCTATGGACAGTAACAATGAAATTCATTCCTGTAAAAATCGAAGAGAAGCCGAGTATAAATACCCCGAATGTCATCGATATTACTGCAGTCGAAGTGGATGTTGAATAGGGCGTATAAAATGTCCAACCTGTATCAATAGCGCTTGTAAGCATTGAATAAACGGCGAATGAAGCACCAATAACATATAAATACCAACTGGCAAGGTTTAACTTAGGAAACGCAACATCAATTGCGCCAATTTGAAGCGGTAATACAAAGTTTCCAAACACCGCCGGTGCTGATGGAATAATGAATAAAAAGATCATTATTGCACCGTGGAGGGTGAAAAACTGATTATATAGGTCTGGACCGTAAAATTGCTCGCCTGGCTTGAATAATTCCAACCTAATTAACAGAGCAAAAATACCACCAAGGAAAAACGCAATCGTTACCGAAATCAGATATAGAATGGCAATTCGTTTATGATCAACCGTAGTTAACCAAGATTTAAGCCCCTTAGCCGCATTAATATAGTGAAGTTTGGGAATCGTGTAATCCCCATTTTTTGCCGCCACTGTGCTATTCATCCTTCCCTCCCAATGACTTAACGTAAGCTATCAATGCATCGACTTCCTTTTCCTTTAAAATTCCTTGAAAAGTGGGCATAACCGGTTGGTACCCAACAACCACTTTAGATATTGGGTCCAATATGGATTCACGAATATAATTCTCATCAGCTGTAACTTTGGTGCCATCAGTAAGTTCAACCTCGTGACCGAAGATACCTTGCAGATCGGGTCCTGTCCCCACTGTGCCATCCACATGATGGCATGTAATGCAAGCACGACTGGTGAAAAGTTTCTCGCCATATTCGGCGGGAGTTACACCCTCGCCTGCTGAGTCAAGTGATTCCAACCATTCAGCAAAATCACTGCTTGACCTTACCTTTACAGTGCCGATCATCTTGGAGTGGCTTGTGCCACAATATTCTGCACAGAACAGATGATAATCTCCGATTTGAGTCGCTTCAAACCATGTAATAGAATACCTATTAGGCAATACGTCTCGTTTGAGCCTGAACGCCGGGATAAACATCGAGTGAATGACATCCTTGGATGACATCAGCAGTTTTACCGGCTTTCCAACTTCTACCACCAATTCATTAGTAGTCATTTGACCATCGGGATAGCTGAAAGTCCAAAACCATTTCTGACCAGTAACTTTTATTTCCATCGCGTTTGCGGGAACGACGCTCATGATCATATAACCTCGGAATCCCCAAAAGAAAATTATTATAACAATAATGACCGGAACGACGATCCAAGTTGTCTCCAAAAAAGTATTATGGGTTGGACCATCTGGGGCTTCCGTTTCACCTTTTTTGCGACGATACCTGATCGCAAAATAAATCATTGCCCCGACAATCAGGGTAAAGAAGAATATTGATATATAAAGGATAAAATAATAAAGCGCATCTACGTCTCCAGCATATGTGGACGCAGCAGGCGGCATCATCCATGTTCCAACTGTATCAATCAATATAGAATCCCAAGGATATTATTTTCCAGTGGTACATTATCCAAAAGTTTGCAATTGTTATTTGTATGATAACTAATTTTATTTCCTAATCAGAAATATATAATAATTTTAATATAATATGACTAATATAAGTCAACGTAATCCCTAAATAATTTCTGATGTTTCTACCGGCTTAACAGTAGATTTATATTTCTTTTCTCGTCTTGCGTCATTTAGTCGCAACATGCTGATCATTAGAATAAGTCCAATTACAGTTATAATGCCCCCAAGCTTCATAATCCGACTTGCTACAGCAACGTAACCATTTGCATTGGGATCATAGCGGAAGCAGTATAGTAATACTCGGTCAACAGTTGTGCCGATTTTACCCTCTGATGCTTCTAACAGAGCTAATCTAAGGTCGCGCTCCTTAAACTCTATTCCATATAGATACCGCGAAATTACTCCGGATTCGGTCAGCAGAAAAATCACCGCAGTGTGGGCAAATTCGCCTGTATCCACTACATAATTATATTCAAAGCCAATGGCATCGGTCAAGGCATCTATTGAGGCTTGACCACCTGTAAAAAAAGTCCAGGCATCCTTGACTGCACCAGCTTTCAGATAGCCAGCATACCTTTCCTGCGTCTGTTGACACCTTTCGGTTGATTCATTGGGATCAACCGAAACGGTCAAAATCTTAAATTCATGTCCCGGCACAAACCCTATCTCTTTTAACGAGTTGCTCAACCCATTCAAAACCATTGAACAGAGCATGGGACAATCCGAATAATGCATTACCAAAATGTTTGGGTGATCGGCATTAAAATAGTCTTCAAACTCAACATCCTCACCACTGTGATTACGAAATCGTAAATCAAGCGGAACTTGATCGCCAAGATGTTCGACAATTCCTACATTCTTTAGCTCAGCGAGGGTGTCAGAAATAACTTGTGAATAAACTGAATGTGATAGCATGATTGCTATTAGTAATCCTGCCAATAAATGATTTCTAATCATCATCTCGCAGAGATTTTTCAAGGAACTTTTTTTCCACCATCAATTTCATTGCGTCTTCAATTGGTATTCTCGCTATACCTTTGGCAGAATCCAATAGTGCAAATGAATTCAATTTTTCGGTCTGACGTACATTGATTTTACGTAGTAGAACAGACTCTGCGCTAAGATCAACTTTATGTATTAATTTTTCTTTTTCATAGATAAAAAATTCATTAAACCCAATAATTGTAATTATCAGTAATACCAAGCCAATCACAAGCAATAGCAGAACAAACCCTCCCTTGGCATCTCTTTTTTCGTATGTCGCTTCTGTCATAATATCAATCGCAATTTAATTAGGCACCTTATATATTAACAAAATTAATTGAGCTTTGCAGCTTGGGGTCATGGATGGGAACAACGGGTTGCGAGCTGTATCTTCGCCAGAAAGCCCACTTAAATACTCCCGCAAATCCGATCATCGTGGTAACATCCATCCAGGAAAAACTTACTCCCTCGGGATGAAGTGTTGGCATTACATTCCAATACATGTCTAACCAATGGAACAATAATAACCACAGTGCCATAACTATCAACCATGTCTCACTGCGTTTGGCAGCGCGGGTCATCAATGCAAAAAACGGAATTGCAAAATGTCCAAACACTATCACTAACGAAAACGTTTTCCATGATCCTACGCCTCGTTGGTGGTACCAGACTGTTTCCTCAGGTAGATTGGCATACCATATCAGGAGATATTGCGAGAATGCCATGTATGTCCAGAACACCATGAAAGTAAACATTAACTTTCCAAAATCATGGTAGTGCTCCACAGAAACAATCCCCTCCAGCACACCTTTTCGCTTCAGGTAAATAGCAGTTAATGTAAAGAATGAAAATATTCCCATCACACAACCGGCGTAATAGTACAATCCAAATATAGTTGAATACCAGTGGGGATTCAGTGACATTAACCAGTCGAAAGATGCAAAGGTGATAGTCAGCGCAAAGATTATCATGCCGGGTGCGCTGAATCTTGCCATTTTTAAGCCGATCATGTTATCTGATTCTTCGTCCTGTTTTTTGGACATTTGGGCAAGCCGGATCGCAAGAAACGTCCAAATAGCAAAGTAAACCACGGAACGTATAATGAAGAACATAGAGTTCAGGTACGGTGCTTTCATTTGTAATATCGCATCGTGAGCTACGGCGTCATGGTGGCTCCAGTGATAGAGGTCGTGCTGATTAAGCAATATTGGAATGAATAGTATTCCCATCACGGGCAACGTCAACGCAGCTGCTTCAGAGATCCGCCGGATCACCACGCTCCAGATTGAGCCGGTCAGATGATGCAGCATGGTAAAGAACAGTCCGCCCAGACCGATTGATGTCCAGAACGTAAACGCTACAAGATATGAATGGTAAAACTGTTCATGGTTCTTAAGCAAGCCAGCAAAGCTCACAGCCAGTCCAAGGATACCGACAATCATACTAATTTTGATTACGTTGCCAACATCCTTTATCCGATATGTGTTTTTGTCAAATGTCATGGATAGCTATTTAGTAATTTTATTTCTAAGCTCAGATGGCAAATCATCTATCTTGGCATGCTGGCTGAACTGCAATGTACGCAAGTAATTAATGATCAACCAACGATCTTCAACCTTGATCTGTGGCGCATACGCCGGCATATTGCCCTTACCATTGGAGATTACATCAAAAATGTGTCCATCAGGGTAATTCCGAACTAAATCGGAGTGAAAAGTTGGCGGAGGGACATACTTATATTCCAGCATTATACTCCTGCCGTCGCCAGATTGTCCATGGCAAACTGCACAATAAATGTCAAATCGCTCCTGACCGCGTTTCAATCCCGTCATAGTGACATCCACGGGTGAATCTTGGATGAAACCTCCAGTGGTAGAGTCTTTTCCGCGGTAATACTCGTCGGATTCTCTCAGGTTTCCGCGGGCAATAGTCCCCTCAATTGGCATCCTCATCGCACTACCGTTATTGAAAAACTCACTCTTCGATTGTGCTTTGTATTTGGGCTGATTGTCCATATTGGGAACTATATGAATCGGAGGATCAGAGAACGGATTCCCCTGACAGCCAAGAAATATTATGGAAATCACAATGATTCCGCTAAACCGAAAAATGCTCTTTAGTATAATCATTCTGATTTCTCGTATATTTCAGTGTTTCCTGCACCAATGCTCTTTAAAAAGGCTTTGGTTTTTTCAGGATCAAACTGCGGGTCATCTGCTTCGATGTGGACAAGGAAGCCATCATCCGAGAAGCATGGGAATAATTTAGATTCAAACAACGGATGATTCCATTGAACTTTAATTATCCCCAATAACCCAAACAGAGTTCCGAATGCAGCAAAAAGCACTGATACCGCAAAGGTAATGGGGAAAAATGCTTGATAACTGAAAAGTGCCTTACCGGAAATTACGTGCGGATATGCCGATGCAGCAGACCATCCCTGTAGCCATAGCGCACCACTGCCACCAATTATGGCACAGGCACCAACTATCCAACCAAGATTAGACCGTTTTTCACCCATAGCCTTGTCCATTCCATGAATTGGAAATGGACTGTGACAATCCCACTTGGAAAACCCAGCAGCCTTAACCTTTACTGCTGCATCAATCAGCTCCGCAGTGCCGGCAAATTGTGCGACTATCCCTAATATCTTTTTGTTCACAGTGCTCATGCCTGCCCTCCTTCAACAGCCTTATGTGCATGGTGTGGATCAGCTTGGGGCAATACACCCTTTACTTCCGACATTGCAATCATAGGCAAGAACCTTAAAAATAGTAAGAACAGTGTAAAGAACAGGCCAAATGATCCGATAAGCGTCCATACATCAACCCAAGTTGGGTGATAGTAATCCCAGCTCGAAGGCAGGAAGTCAGCCGACAGAGTAGATATCACAATTACAAATCGTTCAAACCACATTCCTATATTCACAAATATTGTCAGAATGAATAGCCAAACTATATTTCGTCGGCATTTCCTGAACCAGAAAAATTGTGGTATTAAAACATTACACGAAACCATTATCCAATAAGCCCAACCATAAGGTCCAAACGCTCTTCTGACGAAAGCAAACCTTTCGTATGAGTTACCACTGTACCAAGCGATGAAAAACTCGGTAGCATAAGCATAACCGACCATCATCCCAGTCAGCAAGATAACTTTTGCCATCTTTTCAAGATGGTTTATGGTGATAAAGTTTTTTACCGGATAGACTATTCGAGCAATGATCGCTAAGGTCATAACCATAGCAAACCCGGAAAATATAGCACCCGCTACAAAGTACGGCGGAAATATTGTTGTGTGCCAACCGGGAATAATTGAAGTGGCAAAGTCTGTCGAAACGATACTATGAACAGAAAGCACGAGCGGCGTAGAAATCCCAGCGAGGATCAGGTATGCAACCTCGTAGTGTTTCCACTGGCTGTTTCCGCCACGCCAACCCAGTGCAAGAACTCCAAAAATTACTTTCCTGATTTTGGAAACGGCTCTGTCTCTGACCGTAGCGAGGTCAGGAATCAGACCGACAAACCAAAATATTATTGAACAGGCAAAGTAAGTCCCCACTGCAAAGAAGTCCCACATCAAAGGACTGCGGAAATTCGGCCACATGCCCATCTGATTGGGTAGAGGCGCAAACCAGTACAGAAGCCATATTCTGCCAACGTGAATAGTCGGAAACATCAGAGCGCAAACAACTGCGAAAATTGTCATAGATTCAGCGAAGCGGTTTATTGATGTCCGCCATTTTTGTCTGAGCAGAAACAGAACTGCCGAAATAAGTGTGCCCGCGTGACCAATACCAACCCAGAACACAAAGTTTACAATCGCCCAACCCCACCCTACGGGATTGGTGAGTCCCCAGACTCCAGTTCCTTCCCAAATCAGATAGCCTATCAATCCTCCCAGCACAGAGAGCATAAGCGTACTGATGCCAAAAGCAACGTACCACCTGAATTGAGTTTTGTCTTCGAGAATCTTGGTGATAACATCGGTAACCTTACCAAAAGTTGGGTTCCCAGCAATCAGTGGCGGCTCAGCCATCACATTTAATTTTTCGTTTGTAATAATAGAACTCAAATTATTAATGTACTGCTGTTTGTTTTATGAAAATCATCACTAACCCCAAAAATCCAGACCTGCCTTTTAATGTGTATCCCATCTATATATTCTCCATTAGAGGATTTGGGTTTCTGATCTTGGCAAGATATGAAGTGCGTGGTCGAGTGTTAAACTCTTCCAGCATTTTATAACTACGATTAGATTTCTTCTGTTTTGAAACCGCACTGTTGGGGTCATTTATATCACCAAACGTAATTGCATTTGTGGGGCAAGCTGCCTGGCAAGCTGGAATAACGTCTTCATCTGTAACTGCTCTACCTTCAAGCTTTGCAGTAAGCTTCCCTGCCGTAATACGTTGCACACAGTATGTACATTTTTCCATTACACCGCGAGAACGCACGGTCACATCAGGATTGTGTACCATCTTCTGAACTTCAGGAGTGTCCTTAGTGAAGTTAAAGAAATTAAAACGACGCACTTTGTATGGACAGTTGTTTGCGCAATATCTTGTTCCAACACAGCGGTTATATACCATGGTGTTCAAGCCTTCTTCAGAATGAACTGTAGCAGCAGTCGGACACACTTGCTCACAAGGAGCCATTTCGCAGTGTTGACAGGCGACAGGCTGATGCACCATCTCTGGATTATCCTCCTCGCCATTATAATACCTATCCAAGCGGAGCCAGTGCATTTCGCGACCTTTGGCTACTTCCGCTTTGCCAATCACCGGTACATTGTTTTCGCTCTGGCAGGCAATAGCACAGCCGTTGCAGCCGGTACATGTGTTAAGGTCTATCGTCATACCCCATTGATGACCTTCATCATATTTATGTTCTTTCCACAGCGATTGCAGTGGAAGAACTTCAACCATTTCTTCAGCAAATTCAGGATGTTTCTTGTATTCGCTTAGAGTAGCTTCACGAATTAAGGGACGACCCTCCATGCTGTGATTGTCCTGGGAGCAAGCAATTGCCATAGTCGCACCTGTGCTGACTACCTTTAGTCCGGTAGCAAAATCTCGATTCGCCACAGTTCTTATTTTATAAGCGTCAAAACCTACCGAATCGCCAACCCTTCCACTGTGTTCGCGCCCATAGCCAAGCGCGAGAGCTATCGTTCCATCAGTATGACCAGGTTGAACCCAAACCGGGGCTTCAATGCTGTTTTTACCTAAGGTCAGTTTGACAATGTCTTCGCTTTTAACACCAAGCGACTCAGCAGTTTTCCTACTCATGCAAGCCACATTATCCCACATAATTTTGGTAACGGGGTCAGGAATCTCTTGAAGCCAGCCATTATTTGCAAAGCGACCGTCATAAACATTAGAGTCTGCCATAAATACCACCTCAAGAGCGTCGTGGTCAACCTTCCTCAAGATGGATTTATATTTGGTCAAATTTGAATTGATTGCATCAACTTGGATCTTAATCTGTTCAGGTTTGACCTTACTTCCCGTATATACACCATCATGGATTGTGCGTCGCCACATCTTATTGGCATCAAGACTATTAAAGGTTTTATCCCAATTATCTTGCACCAAATCGTATGCGGGTGAATCCGTCCCAAATGTAATCAAGCTCGCAACTTCAATGTGACTTTTGCCTCCATGAAGTGGTTTAATCAACGGTTGAACTATACAAGATGTACCATCAAGTTCACGCGTATCACCCCAAGCTTCCAGAAAATGAGCCTCGGGAATATGCCAATCAGATAGCATCCCCGTTTCGTCGCGATACTGGCCCACATGTATTGAGTGTCTTACTTTTTTAATCTGATTTCTTAGATCAGAATCAGCTGGGGCATTATAAACCGGATTGACACCGAGCATTATAAGACCCGACACCTTACCGGCTTTGATATTATTTGATAAGGTCGTCAGTTCATCTATAGATGACTGGCTGATGTGGAAATTATCGTAATAATTAACAGTAATTCCGTTGTTACCAAGCGCCGTATTAATCATTGCGACCAGCACATGAACGGAAACCGGTTGTCTCCTGCCTGCTACCACCAATGAATTGCCACCGCATTGGCTAAGATTATCTGCGACGAAGGTTACCCATTTTGCCGGAAAAGCATTATTTGAACTTACAGCAAGACCTTCGGGTAAAGTTATCTTAAAGCCGATTCGCTTTAGCTCGGCAGCCAGAGCATAGGCAAAAGATCCAATCATGCTGGACTTTATCTGGAGTCGATGATCGGCGATAGCGCCGGTCAATGTAAATGCAGATTCTAAGCAGTACAGACGATTCATTGAATCGTGCTCGTCTCGAGCCTTACGACCCTCCATAAACCCGCGACTACTCACCACATTGTCTGTTTCGATATTTAAAAAGTCGGAATCCAATGACAAAACTACCTTCGCCTTGTCAAAATTATAGCGAGGCATGCATGATTTGCCTGTGGCAATTTTTAATCCCTTAGCGATGTTTTCATCGCTGACCGGTTCATAGCTTATCCACTTCGCTTTGGGAAATTGCTTTCCAAAATCATTTTTTAATGACAATAGTGTCGGTGAGCTAAATTCACCACTCACTATTACAAGTCCCTCGCCCTTAAGCTCGACATATTCGGAGCGAGCTTTGCGCCAGTACTCAACGAACTGATCCCAAGTTTTTACAGATCCACCGTGAAAGAGGTGCTCTGATCTATCAGGATCATACAGCCCGAGAATTGATGCCTGAACAAAGGAATTTGTCCCCCCAAGACTTGAAGGATGAGCTTCATTGCCCTCAATTTTTATGGGGCGACCTTCACGCGACTTAGCCAACACTCCGAAGGTTGATGCACCAATGGTCATAGCTGTAGCGTATTGCAAAGGCTGACCGATGACGATGTCTTCGGGATTTTTAACGTATGGAACGATCTCTTCGAGCGGTCGCCGGCAACCTGAAAATGTAGCTAATGCTAATGAAGCCCCCATAATGGACAGGAAAGTTCGCCGGTCAACCGGTTCATCACCGTTTGTGTCTAAGCTCGGAAATTCATTATACAATTTCTTTTGGAAATCAGGCGATTCAGCCAATTGATTGATGCTGCGCCAATAATCTTTATTTTTTAGTTCGGATTTCATTTTTATCTGTGGCATGCCGCACAATCTGTCGGTGGAGAAATATTTTTTTCAGCTTTGAGTTGCTCAACAAAGCGTTCATGATCAGCGGACGGTGTCCATTCCATATTAGTTATTTCTGATGAGGGGCGTAAATTTTTATCAGGGTCACGATGGCACTCGAGGCACCAAGCCATATTCAGAGGCTCAGACTGTGTAATCTTGGGCATTGACCTAACATTCCCATGACAGGTTGCACAGCCTACTCCGGCGTTAATGTGAGCGGAGTGATTAAAATATGCATAGTCTGGAGTTTCATGAACTCTGACCCAATTAATAGGCTTATCCTCTGCCCAGCTTTCCCGCACGGGCAACAGTTTATCTGAGTCCGTAGCGATAATCTTATGACAATTCATACACGTTTGAGTAGGAGGGATGTTGGCGTGCGCTGAAAATTCAACTTGTGAATGACAATAGCGACAGTCCATTCCGAGATCGCCAGCATGGATTCTGTGGCTGAAATCGACCGGTTGTTCAGGCCGATAGCCTACGTCTGTAAATTCAGGCGATCCAAAATACCAAAAAAAACCCACAGCACCAGTGCCAATCACTGCAACAACCAGTAGTAACACTATTGGAAGTTTATTAGTCCAAGGAGGAAATATCTGAGCCAATTTATCCAGTTACGTTAATTTATTGTATTATACCCCGTACGCCAATAATTGTACAAACTACAAACAACTATGATTTGCATTTTGAAACAATTTTAGACTAATAAATAACTTTTGGCGAAGATTCAAATAGAGAACACAATAAACTTTGATCCGTTTGATAAATAGTTGTGAATTGCACCGCATAATCACTAATTTGATACACCAATTTTTGAATAGTTGTATTTTAAATTTAACCGATTATACAGAGTGCATTTAGGAAGCTTAATAAGTATGTTGAAACTTGACATTTGTTTATTTGTGATATAACTTTAGTTTTGCTCAGTTGGGACATTGGCAACTATCTTTTGCTCGTACTGAATTCTTAATATTTTGCCATCGTTTTGATGATGTATCACATTATAAATATTAAATTCAAGGAGTTATTTATGAACGATGTACGAATTAAATTAGTTTTACTATTATTTTTCATTTTTGCCACCGCTACGATTTCGAATGCGGAGGTTATCATATCCCCATACGGAGGTTCTGTCGGACTGGAAAACGGCGAAGAGTCTTCATCAGATGTGACTTTAACAAATACTGATGAATCTTTGGTGAACTTTAAGATTATAGTGCGTGACCCGCCTGAGGAGGAAGAGCGCGATGAATTACGACGATCTGTTCGACGGATTCTCGGTGCACCTTACAGGGATCGGCGAGGTGATGACGGTGAAGATGATGGCTATGAATGGCGCGACAGTGACGAGGATGATGGTCCCGAGTACGAATGGATTGATATTCGAGATTTTTTTGATAACGACCAGATAACAGTAATGCAATTTTCCGATGACCAAAATCATGGACCGTTTGATCTCGACTTTGAAATTGAATATTATGGCAATGTTTACGACGAAATACGGATGTGCTCTAATGGATGGGCATCCTTCAATGATGCTGATGGCGGATATTATTGGTTACCGCGTGATAATCAATGGCCATCTGATGACGGTCCGACCAATGCTTTGTGCGTAGCTCGTACTGACTGGGATCCTGGTCGTGATGGTGGCACCTTTTTGTTTGCTACTGATGGTGAAATAGCCGTCTGCTCTTGGATTAATAACCCACATATTGGGGGTGGTGGCTCTTGGACTTTTCAAATCGTTCTTTATGATAACGGCTTCATCAAATTTCAATATCAGGATGTTGACGCTAATGTTGGGCAATGGTTAGTCGGCTATCAGAATGCCAACAAACAAATTGGTGCATTGGCGTATAGGGGTGGTCCAGGCTATCCCGAAAACGAATTGGCAATTGGAATCGGCACAGCAGAAATGTTTGGACCAGCTTGGCTGATGGCTGAGCCTGACGAAGGTGATATTGCCGCTGGCGAATCTCTGGATATAGAGCTAATAATTGCTCCCGTAGATATGGAAGATGGAATCTACGAGTCTCGGGTTGTTTTTGAGTTATCTAATGGTGAGGATGAAGATGCGGATCAGTGGTTCATTGAAACTTCCGTCGTCCTTTCCGTCAGTTCACCTACCATCAATGTTACTGGCATTATTACTGACCCAGCAGATGATGACGCCGTTATCAGCGATGTGAGAGCCGACCTTGATCAGTATATTATCAGTCGTTTCAGCAACGACGATGGTGCATTTGAGTTTGCTGATCTGCCATCCGGTGATTACGAGCTTACCTTTACCGCTGAGGATTATCTACCATTTGTACAAGCGGTAGAGCCGAATGAGGAAGGTGACGATGTTGAGCTTGAGATTTCGCTTCTCCATAGTGAGTGCAACCCGAGTGTGGAAGCCTTACAAAACGAGATTGCGCCCGAAGAGATGGCAGAGGTTAGTTTCCGCATCGACAACGATGGCAACGGCCCATTGACATATATCACCGACCGCAGGCTGATTGGCGATGCAAACGCCGATCCATACACTGTTAGAGCCGAAGTGCTTGCCGGACAAGCCAATGACGACAGCCACATTCGCGGGGTGATGTTTGCCAATGATCGATTTTACATTTCCGGGTCTAATGACAACGAGCCGGTGATCTACGTTCACAATCGCGATGGCGAACACCTCGAGACCTTTGAGCAACCGGGTGAGGATCGCAACGGTATGCGCGACCTCGCCTTTGATGGTGAACTATTGTGGGGTCCATCCGGTGACAGGATTT
>Ga0209402_10000672_pt1 | contig 40160 bp, 32 predicted proteins | sample ArcticOcean_MG_C_3_FD_187437 | JGI IMG/M metagenome (GOLD analysis project Ga0209402, IMG submission 187437) | Marine microbial communities from western Arctic Ocean - ArcticOcean_MG_CB8_126 (SPAdes) (version 2) | ecosystem: Environmental > Aquatic > Marine > Oceanic | place: Arctic Ocean... | reverse complement strand
GTGATATTTTCATTTTCCTTACTTACCCAACTTCTCCCTATGCGTCCACGAGCCTTAGTTTGAGATTCAGCAAAAACAACTAAACCTTCATTTAGTTTGTTGTTTGAATATTGACGGGCTATATCCATCGTGGAAGTAGTTTCTTCTAAATAAATAATATTTTGCCCAATAGTATTGTTTTTTAATTCACTTCTTATGTAATTAAGGTTAATAGAAATAATAATCCTCTATTTCTGCTATTAGATCTATTTTTAATTATAATCAGATTTGTATAATTAAAAATAAATATATATTCATCTAAATATTGTAAAACAAATGAACCAATTATTTATATTATTACTCGTATGTTTATTACTAACTGGGTGCAATCAACAGTCAATTAGTAATAAGATAGGTCATCAGGGCATCATTCGAGATTATAGTAACTATAGAATTAACGAAACACAGATAGATGTACAACAGATATCCTTAAACAATACATTTGATAACCCTTGGTCAATAGAATTTATTACTGATGAGCTATTAATAATTACAGAAAAAAAAGGAGATCTATCATTAGTAAATTTAACTTTGGGGATAATAACTAGTATTAAACATAATATTCCTGTAGCAAGTTATAACCAAGGAGGATTATTAGATATAGTAAAAGATAAAGAATATTTATATCTATCTTTTACTATTATCAATGAAAAAGAACAATATACTACAGCTATTGGTCGTGGTAAATTTGTCCATCCTTACAAAGAATTAACGGATTTTGAAATAATTTTTAAAGCCTTGCCGTACTTTGATAATGGAAAACATTTTGGTTCACGCATTATTATTCACAACAACATCTTATTTGCATCTATTGGCGAAAGAGGCCATGGAGAATTAGCTCAAGATAACTCGAATCATATTGGAAGTATTATACAAATACCTTTAGATGGAACCGCACCAATAAATCATTTCGCAAGCGAAAAAGATTCTCTTCCAGAAGTCTATCAAATGGGTGTAAGAAATCCTCAAGGTATGGCTTTATCCGATAATGGTAATATATATATAAGCAATCATGGTGCTAAAGGAGGAGATTTTATAGGATTAGTCAAACCGGGTACTAACTATGGATGGAATGCAGTTGGTTGGGGTGGGACAAATTATATAGGAACAAATATAGGAAATGGAAAAGCTTTTGCTGACGAATTTATAAAACCAATATTATCATGGGTGCCATCTATAGCTCCGAGTGATATCATTTTTTACAAAGGGGCTGAATTCAATGACTGGACAAATGATTTATTAGTAACGTCCTTAAAATATAAAATGTTAGTCAAAATAAGAATCGTTGAAGGGTTAGTTGTTGATGAGTCAATTATCCTTAAAGATACACTAGGTAGAATTAGAGACGTTGATCTTAATTCAAATGGGGAATTGTTTCTGATTAGTGATGAAAAAAATTCAGGGATCTGGAAAATAACTAAAAATTGAAGGATATATTTAATTATGCAAATTTCTATAATGGGAGCTGGGGCGGTTGGTAGTTATATCGGCCATAAACTATCTCAGATAAGAGCCAATGTAACACTTATAGCAAGAGGAGAACATTTAAAAGCAATGCAAAGAAATGGATTGTTACTAGAATCAACTGAAGGAGAAAAGGTAGTCCCTGTAAAAGCAACAGACTCAATTGAATCTATCAGAAATTCTGACCTAATAATTTATACAGTTAAAGCCTATCACAATGAATCTGTTGCTAAACAAATTTCAGAGTATATTAATCCTTACGCAAAAGTGTTATGTCTTCAAAATGGTGTTAATAGTTGGAAGAATTTGGAAGGCATTATTGGCAAAAATTCAATCATACCAGGCCTTATCTATATAGAGGCAGAATTAAAAGATCCTGGAAAAGTTAGTCAACATGGGAATGTTATTGATTTAATATTTGGGGCAGTCGACAAAAGCCAGGGTGACGTAATTAATAAGATGTCAGATATATTCATGAAGTCAAATATCCCTTTTACTAACACAACGAATATATTTGAAGAAATGTGGAAAAAATGGTTTTTTATTTGTGTATTAGCAGGGATGACATGTGCATATGATGCAAATATAAGTGCGATTTTACAAAATACTAAAACAAATAAGGTTTTACAAACATGTATGAAAGAAATTGAACTTATCGGTATAAAAAAAGGATATCAAAAGGATTCAGGAGTAACTGATACTATTTATCAATATTTATGTGATGAATCAGATGAATTAATTGCTTCAATGAAATTAGATCTTGATAAAGGCAACAAAATTGAATTAAATGCTTTGAACGGGACAATTTTGGAGTTAGCTAAAGAAACAAACATAAAATGTCCTATCAACACAGAGATATACAACAAAATTATTCATATATTTAATTCTAAAACGAAGGATTAAGGAAACCTATAAGCCGAGTTCTGTACCTTTATTATAAAGGTGGTGACCATCTATCTAGGTATAATGTTACCATTATACTCATGCGACCTACCCGGAAACTACTCGAACAGTTACGTTTCTCTATTCGGTCTTGCACCAAGTGAGGTTTACCTAATTCCTAACGTCACCGCAGGAACCGTGAGCTCTTACCTCGCGTTTTCACCCTTACCTAGCTATGTAGGCGGTATATTTCTGTGGCACTTTCTATCAAGTTACCTTGCCTGGGTGTTACCCAGCACTTTGCTCGATGGTGCTCGGACTTTCCTCTACTTAAATTTAAGTAGCAGCCACCTAGTTTCCTCAACCCTTTGAATTATCAATGATATATTAGAATATGGAATAAGTAAAATAAGATTAAATGATAATTCTTAGTCGGTTTTGATACACATTTATACTTTTTGTACAAAGTTCTATAGTTATTTTTTTTAATACAGGATCAAGTTCAGTCCATTCTTCAGTAAAAATTCTATAAATATAAGTTAATAAACTTCCTGATTTCCACGAGTTAATAATTTGAGGCATGAAGTTTTTGGAAGATCTTTGGTTATATAAGTCTGCAGTAACAAGGGTGTTAATAAGTGTTGTATTATCAATTTGATAATCGATAGTATCTTTAGTTTTCAATAATTGAATCTTAATATTTTCAACATCAAATTGATTTAAAAAAAGATTGTAAAAAATAGTCGAAATTATATTGTCTTTAGTAGTTAATAATAAAATAATACGTTTTACAACTTCCGTTTCGAAAGTATCGGCTCGCCGTGATTCGGTCATACATATATTGTTATTTAGATTTGATAAACATTTATAATATTTATAAGAACCTTTATTTAATCTAGAAGTCTGAGTTTTCCAATACTGATGTTTTTGAACACCAACATAACTGTTTTTACAATAACCACATTTAGCTAATCCAGAAAGTAAGAAAAAATCTTTTTTAGGGAGTTTTCTTAATGGTGTTCTTGAGGATAGAATATCTTGAGCTTTTCGAAAAATAGAAGAAGCAATTATCGGTTGGTGGTTAGAAAATTTTGTAAACCTATATCTTTTATAAGTTCCCATGTAAATCGAGTTCGTAAGTATTAATCGTAGTGAAGCAATATTCCAAGTATTACCTTTACGTGTTTTTATATTCTTAGAATTCAAAAAGGATGCGATCTTTCTCAAACCATAATTTTCATTGACATATAGCGAAAATATCTGTTGGACAATGTCTCCTTCATGTCCAACAATTCCAAAATCACCGTGTTCATTTTTCAAATATCCGAATGGAGTACGGCCTAATACTTTTCCTAAACTGGCTGGTTCTTGAAAATATTTCTTGGTAGATTGTCCTACATTTTTTTTAGTTTTATTTACAAAGTCATTAATACTTGTTGTAAATCCTTCTGGAGTTATTACCTCAACATTTAATCCTAACGAATATAAAAAATTACTCAACTTAAGAAAATCCCAAAAAAGATTGTTAATATGAGAAGGTAAGAGGATGGTAAATGTATTTATTGATTTATTATTGATTGCAATATTGATTAAATCTTTGATCTGACCAGGGTTGGAAACAAAAGGTTTATCGAACAGGAATAAATTATTTCCCAGTTCATGAGTGTTGCTTCCAGGATCAACTGATGAAACGATAACAGAATCATTCATGACACAAAAAACAGAATAGCACCACAGGTTTTACAGTAATAAATATTATCTGATCCCTTTAGTGAATTTAGTTCCCCGGTAGGAAGTTTAACACTGCAAACAGTACAAACTCCTTTGTCTGTAGTGCCTACTGCATTTGATTTACGTTTTCGTATAAGAAAGTATTTTTCAAGGTAAAACTTATCAACAAGTTCGACTACATCTTTTTTATCATTCTGCAAAACAATATACTTCTTTTTTAATTCTTCTAACTCTCTGTGCAATGTTATCCGTGTATTATCAGTTTGTTTTTGCAAATCTTCATATGCAAGTGTAAGAGTTATTAGCTCTTTTTCGATTGGTTCTAATTTGATTATATATTCTAATGATTTGTCTTCTAAATCTTTAGTTTGAAACTTTAGAGAATCTATTTCCGCAAGGGTGGCGTCAGATTCTTTGTTATTTTTTATATCTCCTCCATAGAGTCTTGTTTCTAAATTCAATACCTTATTATTATTCGCTTCAATATGGATATTATATTTATTGATTTGTTCATTAAGTAAATAAACAACTTTGTTGATTCTATCGATTTTATTTCGAAATAAATCCAAACGAGAATTATCTTGGATCTGAAATTCTAAAGAAGATATTTCTTTAAGAGCGGCGTCAATTAACAAATCTACCGATTGTAGTTCAATCAAACTTTTCATTTTCCACCTGCTACGCACTGTAAGGTATCAATAGTTAATAAGGAAATTATAAAAGAGTTGTTAATAATTTAATATATCTTATTGATCAATTTAAATAATCGAAGTGGATCATTTGTTGTTATACCATCAACACCTAATTTAAGTACATTGTCTAGTGGGTAATAACTTCCATAAAAATTTAAGATTGCTATTTTCCCATTGTTGTGCAAGTTACGTATATTTGAATCATCTAATAAAGAAAGGTCTATGTGTATAATGTTTGAATGAATCTCATCAAGGAAAGCTATACTTTCAATAGTATTTTTTTGGTCAAGTAAATAACCTAAAGTTATTCGATTGTTTCGTCGACTAAATTTTCTTAAATATTGTTTTTGACTTGAATAAATCTCATGATCATCAATAGAGTCATATTGTAATAAAAGGTTTTCAATAGATGCTTCTATTCCAGATATATCTCCCGGAGCAATTAATATGGATAATGGTATTTCCTTACCAAAAGTTTTTAATACCTCTTCGAAAGTAAGTATTTTTTGGGAAGAGTATTTTTTATGAAACCAGCTACCTGCGTCTAATGCCTTTATGTAATCAAGCGTATGTGAGCCAATATGACCATTCCCATTAGTTTTACATTCTAGATTCGATTCACTAAAAACAATTAAATGGCCATCTGAAGTCATTTGCAATTTGATTTGAATAAGATCCGCTTTATTATAAATGGCAGACCTGAAAGAAATTTCAGTGTTTTCAGGAAAATTGATCGAATCTCCATATCTTGCAATTATTATAGGTTTTGTATCTGATAATAATGAATAAATATTTGGTTTTATAATCATAAATTTTAATGCGTAACTTTTTCAGACTTAAAGTTTGAGAGTGTTACCGAAAATATTTTTTCGAATTGTTTTGCAAATATTTTCGCAAATTCTAACGTCGAAATTATATTATTAGTAATTTTTTCTACTGAAGTGACACCTTTATCTCTTATTCCACATGGTACTATATAATCGTACCAGGAGAGGTCTGTTGAAAGATTAATACTACATCCATGAAAAGAAACGCCTCTACTTATTTTAATTCCAATAGCCGCTATTTTATCATCTCCTACCCATACCCCAGTCAAGCCAGGTATACAAGATGCCTCAACACCAACACCTTTAAGGGATTGAATGATGCAATTTTCAAGTTGTCGGACATATTGGAAAGGTCCGTTGAACTTTTTTACAGTAAGGATTGGGTAAACAATTAACTGACCAGGTCCGTGAAATGTAATTTCTCCCCCACGATCAGTTTCAAGAACATCTGCACCAAGTTGTTGTAAAAAGTAAGGTTTTTTGAGGAAATCTTCTTCTTTACTCAATCGACCTTTTGTATACACAGGTGAATGTTCCATAAAAAGAAGCTGGTCATTGATTTGATTATCGCTACGCTGTGTGTGTAAATCTTTTTGTATTCGTAACGCACTTGTGTAATTTAGTTCACCATACCATTTTATGTCACAGCTTAAAGTATCCATAACTTAATTATAAACTAGATCAATAAATAATAGTGTCTTCACCAATTTTTTGTAATCCATCTCGAATATCTCTCATAAAGTTACCACTTTCAGCTCCATCAATTACTCGATGGTCAAATGACATACATACATTCATCATATCTCGTATGGCTATAGCACCCTCTTTATTAACGACCACTCGTTTAACAATAGCTTCAGTCGTTATAATACCAACTTGTGGTGGGTTTACTAAAGGTTGTGAGACTATTGACCCCAAAGCACCAGTATTGTTGACAGTGAAGGTTCCTCCCTGAACATCTTCTAAAGTAAGTTTATTTGTAGTAGCACGTTCTATAAGATATTTTAGATATTTTGCTAGTCCAGCAATACTCATAGAATCGGCATTATGTATGACAGGAACAACTAATCCGTGAGGCGCCGCCATGGCTATACCCAGATTAATACGATTCTTTAGGATAATTTTATCCCCTCCCCATGATGAATTTAGTAATGGATTGGCCTTTAATGCATCAGTAACAATTTTTAGTACAAATGGTAAATAGGTTATATCAACACCTTCTTTTTCAAAAAATTGTTGTCTGATATTTTTCCTTAAGGAAACAAGATTTGTCACATCTACTTCGTGATAACTCCAAGCTTGGGGAATTTCATTACTTTTAAGCATATTTTCAGCAATAATTCTTCTTAGCGGTGTTAGTTTTATTTCTGTTTCATCATTTCCAGGGTTAGTAATAATCGAAGGTTGTGAATTAGAAGTAATTGCAGGGGTGGTTTTATGATTCAAAACATCATCTTTTGTAACTCTACCACCGAGACCAGTCCCTTTGAGTTCTGACAGGTCGATATTACGTTCCGCAGCTAACTTTTTTACTATAGGGGAGTATCTAATTTTATTACTTGTATTATTAGTAGTGGGTACAGTCTGTTTTTGTGATTGGGCGAGTTTCTCTAATAATTCTGCAGGTATTTCCGGTTCCTCTCCTGAACCAGTTGGACCAACTGGTTTCACATCTTTAAGAAAAACACCTGCGGTACTGTTAGGAACAGTGATCTCAGGAGCAGGTTCCTCTATGGTTTGTATTGTACCTTGCGGGGTATTAGACACATCACCTTCTGCGTCCATTTCAGCTATTGGAGCACCCATAGGTACAACGTCCCCTTCAGCAACTAAGATCGCAATTAATTTCCCTGAGTACGGTGAAGGGATTTCCATATTGACTTTATCAGTTACTACTTCAAGTAATGGTTCATATTTTTCCACAGTATCCCCTACACTTTTTAACCATTTACCAATGATACCTTCAGTAACAGATTCCCCTACATGAGGAAGTTCAATTTGTATAGCCATTATAATTTTCCTTATATGATTTAGATCAATACTCTAAGAGTTTTTTTGCAGCAGATACAATACTTTCAGCACTTACCATAAATTCATTTTCTAAAGTTGGTGCAAATGGCATTGCAGGAACTTCTGGGCCAGCTAATCGCGTAACGGGTGCATCTAAGAAATCAAATGCTTCTTCCGCAATTATTGCAGAAACTTCAGCTCCTACTCCAAGTGCTTTATTATCTTCATAAACTATCAGAGCTTTGGAAGTTTTCTTTACCGATTCAAGAATAGTATCATGGTCAAGTGGGCGTACTGTTCTTAAATCAACAACTTCAACACTAAAGCCTTCTTTCTCCAATATTTCAGCAGCTTCAAGGCAATAATGAACCATTAATCCATAAGTAATAAAAGAAATATCCGACCCGGAGCGTTTAACATCCGCTTTCCCTATAGGAATTATGTAATCTCCATCAGGTACTTCTCCACGAACTAATCGATAGGTTTTTTTATGTTCCAGAAAAACAACTGGGTCATTGTCCCGAATCGCTGCTTTTAATAGTCCTTTTGTATCATAAGGATTAGAAGGAGTTACAACTTTCAAACCAGGCGTGTGAGCAAAATATGCTTCGACACTTTGTGAATGATATAGACCGCCTCTTATGCCGCCTCCATATGGAGCACGAATAACCATTGGTAATCCGACTGCGCCTTTAGTTCCATAGCGAACCCTTGCAGCCTCGCCTATTATTTGATTTACAGCAGGCCAAATAAAGTCAGCAAATTCAATTTCAGCAATAGGCCTCAATCCTTTAATTGCTGCACCTATTGCAATGCCAGCAATAGCAGCTTCAGCTAAAGGAGTATCTATTACTCGAGATTCGCCAAATTCTTCAACAAAACCTTGTGTAGCTAAAAAAACACCGCCTCTGGCAGCAATATCTTCGCCCAAAATAATTACATTTTTATCTCTGATCATTTCTTCATGCATAGCTTCATGTACTGCTTCAATAACAGATTTAATAGCCATAATTTACCTCGTTATTCTTCGTTATAGACATGTTTATAAAAATCATCAATTTCTGGGTAAGGAGCTGCATCAGCGATTTCAGTTGCGGTATTAACTTCTTTTGTAGCTTCGTTTTGGAATTGTTGTTCTTGCTCTTCTGATAAAATTCCTTTTGCCATTAATTTTATTTTTAATAATTTCAATGGGTCATATTTTCGAGCTTCTTCAACTTCTGCCATATCTCGATATCGAGTATCATCATCATCGCTAGTGTGAGGCATATATCGTTCAACTTTTGCTTCAATTAATGTTGGGCCTTCACCTCGTAAACATCGGTCTACTGCTTCTTTCATAACTTTAAAAACTTGCAATGGGTCAGTTCCATCAACAGCAATACCAGGCATGCCATATGCATCACCTCTAATTGCAATATCTTCAATTGCCATTTGTTTAGAAATCGGAACAGAAATTGCATATTTATTATTTTCACATAAGAATATTATTGGTAGCTTGTGTATCGCGGCAAAATTCATTCCTTCATGTACCTCTCCTTGGCTAGCCCCACCATCGCCAAAGGTTGTAACAGTAACTGTTTTGTCATCAGTAATTTTGCAAGCTAATGCATATCCTACTGCATGTGTGACTTGAGTACTTACTACATTGGAAAAATTGAATATGCCTAAATCGGGGATTGCGCCTTGGTTTGCAAATTGCCTTGCGCCGCTAAATGGCTCACCTTGTTTAGCAAGAAAACCATACAAAGTTTCAACTGGTTTCACACCAGCAGAAATTAACATTGCCAAGTCACGATAGTAAGGGTAGTAAGCAGCGTTAGGAGCAGTTTTTAAAGCTAAAACGGCACCTATTTGCGCAGCTTCATGGCCTTGGCAAGATGCAACTATAGCTGCTTTGCCTTGACGATTCATCATCCAAATTCGTTCATCTAATTTTCTTATTAGTAACATACTTGAGTAAATCTCAAGTAAATCCTCTTGAGTCAAACCTAATTTAGCGAGTTCTGGAGCTGAATATAAGTCTCCTAGTGTATTTGTAGTCTTCTTTTTGTTTGTTCGAGCTGTTGCCATACTGAGACTCCTTAGTAGCCTATTTCCAATAGTTTATTTCTAATTACAGAAAAACAATTGCTTTTCTAAATTATACAATATTGAACAAAAATAATCACAAGCATAAGGTAGAAAGTATATGTGAAAAATATTAAAATGGCCTATATTAACCTTTAAATTAAACAATTTGTATGTTAAAGATCAAATATGGATTTTTTATCTTTTCACTAGTTGGCCCAGCCCTTGCTGCAGTTATCTATTTAAGTGCATCCTTAGCTACAGTCAATATAGAAAATAGAATCAATCAAAATACTCATCAAGGTATAGAAGAAGAGCTGTGGGAATCTACAGCGTTACTTTTATGTCCTTTGCACTAACAACAAAAAGACATTATCCAAATCATGCCTATTCTATAGGTCTCTAAAGGTGACTATACGTCTACATATTTTATCGTTTATGTAGTATATTTAATAGAATTATGATAATAAACTGTTAATATTAATGGGAAAAATTATGAATATATTGAATGCTTTAGATAAGAAAATTTTCACTTTCTTACTCCTCGGATTATCCCTTGTAATATCTACTCTTTATTATACTCAGGATAATACTGTTTTCGCTCAACCAAGCAATGAAGCCGTAAATTTTCCTGACCCTTCATTTGAGCAAGCCGTCAGAGAAGAACTTGGTAAAATGAGTGGAACGATTGATTCATCTGAATTGATGTTCATTGAAGAATTACGTGTAAGTAATCGAGGCATAAGAGATCTTACAGGTATAAACTATTTCACTAACTTAGGATATCTTGAGGCATCCAATAATAATATTACCGATCTTTCCCCTCTTAGTGGTCACCCGAGCCTTAGAAACGTAAATTTAGGAGATAATTTAATTACTGATATAACCGCACTAGGGCAAATCCCTAATCTTGAATATATTTACCTCTGGAATAATAGAGTAACTGATATATCTACCCTAGCAAGCGCAACAGGTTTACGATCTTTATATATAAGCAACAACAATGTTCAAGACTTAAGTGTAATAAGTACTTTACCTCGATTAAACCAACTTAGTATTGAAAACAACAAACCAATTAATAATGCTGAAATGTTACGACCGTTGGTTAATAGCTCTGTAAGCCGTTTACAACTTGAAGGCTTAAATATCGAATCTCTTGGACCTATAACAGAAATGGTTAATTTGCGACAACTAGATTTAAGTAAAACGCAAATTACTGATATTTCAGGCCTAGACAAACTCTCTGGCCTTGAAGAAATAACTCTTCGTGATTTACGAGTTAAAGATTATAGCCCTTTGAAAAATCTCACTTTTCTCAGATCTATGAACTTGTCTTGGAATAGTTTGGGTGATGAGCAAATAAATGACTTCTTTAGTCCAGGTTCATTTGGATATCTGGAAAAGTTTAGATGTTCTGAATGTGGTATTAGTGACTTGTCATTTTTGAAAAACTTACCTTTTATTGAGGAAGTAGAGCTTGGTAATAATGAAATCTCAGACATTTCCCCTCTTTTGGAATTATTATACCTTGACCGTATATATATAGAACGTAATCAAATTCGAGATATTACTGGATTAGCTGATCTCGTTGGTTTGGGTTATGACAGCTATATACGGGTAACTGAAAACCCACTTACTGCAGAATCTATCGAGGTTGCTAGAGAGTTGCAACAACGTGGTGTAAGTATAGAATTTCCAAATTTCCCCACAGCGACGCCTACCCCATTACCAACACCTACTCCCACTCCTCCTGCTAATGCTGTCTTATTTAATGACTACAATCTGGAAAAACTTATCAGAAAAGAAGTTGGTAAAGGTATTGAAGGATATTTAGTCAAAAAAGATGTTGCAGAAATTACACGATTAGATGCAGAGGGTCTATCAATCTATGATTTAACTGGCATTGGGCAACTTCCAAATTTAAAAGGGTTACGCCTCCCTGGAAATAATATTAACAATTTAAAACCTTTATCTCGCCTGAATAAGTTAGCTTCTTTAAATATTTCAGGTAACAATGTCTCTGACCTGACCCCTCTTAATAAATTAAATAATCTTAAGGTGTTAGTTGTTGGAAATAATGATATACGCACGCTCGGATTAAGCCCAAAAATTCTTAAAAATTTAGAGTTTTTAAAAATATCTAATAATAATTTCGAAAGCCCCGATGAACTATATGAAGCTTTGGGTCAATTAGAAAACATACAAATTCTTGAGTTCGAAGGTGTTAGGGCAATCGATAATATTGGATGGATGAATAATGGTGTCTTTAATTCAAAAAGTGGAGAACAAGGACTGTACCGATTAAATATTTCAGGTACATCAATAACAGCAGTCCCAGAATTAACCAATTTACAAAACTTTGTGGACGGAATAAAGATTGAAGAAAAACAGGGTCAAAATAATACCAAACCATTATTTACCTACAATAGTGACTGTTTAAATGAAAAAGCTCAAGAAGAAGTAAATATCTTAGGTATTGAATCGGAGGATAGACCAGATCCTAATAATTGCGGTAACATCAAATTTTCTTCAAACAATCAAGGAAATTCAAACCAGGTATCAGGTTCAAATAATAACGGTAGCTCCTTTATGGATCCAGCCTTAGAGCAAGCTATTATGCAACAGGCTGGGTTTTCATATGATATGTTAAAAGATCAAAATGCATTAGCTGGAATCAATGCACTTAATCTTTCGGGTAGAGGTATTAATGATCTCACAGGAATTCAATCCATGACTAATCTTATGGAACTTGATATAAGCGAAAATAATATCCAAGATATCTGGGCCTTAGAAGGATTGTATGGACTGGAACATTTAAATATAGAAGCTAATCCAATTTTTGATATTAGTGTTCTTAACTCAATACCTAATCTTCGCTATCTTAATATGAGTCGTATTAATAACAATAATCTTTGGGATATACAACAGGCTGGAGGAAATATAGAGACATTGATCATCCATTCTTCAGGTATAGACGATGGGCACATGGATGCACTTCAAACATTTTATAATTTAAGAGAATTTATAGCTGATAATAATAATATTTCAAGACTTGATGTATTCAGAGGTTTAAGTAATTTTGCGAATGACGGACTACTCATCTTGAACGGAAACCGAATATCTGATTTAGGCCCCCTTTATGATAACCCCAGTATGTGTTGTGGTCTTACAATTGAAGTTATGGATAATCCTTTAGATCAAAATTCATATAAGAATATTGCTGGTGAATTAAGTAATCGTGGTGTTCTTATAACTACTAGTGGTAATCCTGGGGAAGAGAATTATAACTACAACTCACAAAGTTCAACTAACGTTTTTGGAACTGATATAGGATACACCGGTGGTGGTGATAGTAGTAATTTCTATTACGAAGAAGAAGGTAATAGCCGTGGTTTTCTGTTTAATGTTGATGAAGTCCCAGAATGGGCTCAAAGCATGGGGTTAACTGATTTTAACACCCTGTTAGATCCCACTGTTATAGCAATGTTTGGTATATTCATCACCCTGTTAGGGACTGTACTCCAAATGGTACGAGGAAGATAATTAACACTCAATAAATTAAGTTGTAGTGGTTATATAAATAAATAATCAGGAGACTGATATGAGCATTTTGATAGGTTTAATAAAAGCAATATTTAGAATGTTGAAAAGATTAGTTGCAACGGCGTTTGTCTCTGCACCATTTCTGGGTGGAGGTGGGTATTCATGGCTAGAAGGTATTTTACCACAATGGGCTGCTTTTTCGCTTATGGGCGTTGGCGGATTTCTACTTATGTTTGGCACCTATGTAAGCCTTATGTCTGCCTTTCCAACACCTGCACTAGTATCGGGTGAAAGTATATTAGAACAAAGAAGACCAAGCATGAAACCTGCATTTGCACGAATGTTTATGGGCTTTCCTATAATATGTGTTGCAGTTTATATGTTTGGATATACCATGCTTCCTTACTTATATCCTTCAATAATATTAATTGTTGGTCTATTTTACTTCTTCAAAGGAACTATGAAATATCTCAGGAATTTACATTTGAGTTACACTGTGACGGACCGAAGAGTTGTGCAGATGTATAAATTTTTAACGTTAAATACAGCTGAACTACCAGTGGGTAGATTAATTTCCATATCTGAAAGTAGGAACTTTTTCGAATTACTAACTGGACGAGGAAGTGTTATAGCAGCAAGTGGTATTGGTCATGGCCAAACTATAAAAATGGAAGAAATTGATAACCCATCTCCAGTCGCAGCAACTTTACGTAGTTTACTAAACGCCGGGTAAACCCACTTACTATTAAACTTAAACATTATTTATTGACAGGATAATAATGAAAAATCCTTTTGCGACGTTAATATTCAAAATTAAATTATTTCAGGTTTTACTTATAATTTCTATTGGTATGATTACTCTATTCTTACTTCCTGTGACAGCTATTGAAGCTCAATCATCACAGCAACCTCAATCTCTAGTAGCCATTGAAGACCCAGTTCTTGAGAAGTGGATGAGGGGATTTATTAACAAACCAACTGGAGAAATTACTACTTCAGATTGGTTAGCAGTTACCGAAGTAGAGATACCAAACGCGAACTTAACAAGTCTCACCGGATTAGAAAACGCTACAAATTTAAGACGATTGAATATTAACGAAAATAGGGTCAGTGACTTGAGTCCTTTATCGGCACTACCTCGTTTACAAAACCTTGAGATTAGAGATAATCTAATTTCTGACTTATCTCCTCTTGAAGGACTTCCCAGCCTAAATTATCTCTATGCATGGAATAATCGAATAACAGATGTAACACCATTAAATAGAATTATACCTTTGAAATACGCTTATCTGGGAGAAAATAGTATAACTGATATTTCGCCATTAAGAGATATGCAGGCAAATCTTTCCGGATTAGCTTTGGATAGCAATAGAATTATTGACGCCACTCCATTAGAGGGATGGGACAAGCTTACTTACTTGAGCCTTGCCTATAACAATATTAGAGATATTGAATTTGTAAAAAATATACCTAATCTTGATAACCTTTCCGTACAAGGGAATAACATAACTGATCTATCGCCAATATCAAACTTGGAATTCCTGAAATATTTGTACATAAATGATAATAATATAACTGATCTAAAGCCTTTAACAAATTTACAATATTTAGAAAATTTAAACATTTCAAGAACAAAAATTAAAGATTATTCACCATTGCAAAATATCCCATATCTCAAACACATAGACATGTATGATAATAATGTAACAGATATATCCTTTTTAGCCGGTATGACTTTCATTGAACACATTAATTTAAACAATAACCAAATCACAAAAATTGATTCTTTTAGAAATCTAGGTTATCTCGAGCAGATTTATTTGGAAAATAATAATATTTCTGATATTTCACCTCTTGCTCAAAATGGGTCGTTAACACCTAATACTGAAATAAACTTAGAAAACAATCCTTTATCTCAAGAATCTATAAATTTAGTATCTAATTTACGTGCTCGAGGTTTAAGTGTAGAGGCTCCTGCATTTGGCGTTCCTACACCAACCCCGACTCCTGTTCCACCAACCCCGACGCCTACTCCTCCAGCTAATGCTATAATCTTTGAAAATGTAGAGTTTGAATCCAAAATACGTGAAATGCTTGGTAAAGACAATACTGGATATTTATTACAATCAGATATAGCTAAAATTACAGAAATTAAATTAGACAAAGTTCAATTTGGACATATCAGAGATATAAAACATTTTACCAACCTAACTTTATTAGATTTACGTGGTGGTGGAATATACGATCTTGAAGGAATTGGGAATCTACAAAAACTAGAAACATTAGACCTTTCCGGTAATAACCTTGTAAATATTCAACGATTAGCGCAGTTAAAAAACTTGCGGACAATAACATTATATAACAACCAAATATCTGATATATCTTCTTTGACACCAGTCAATCTACCAAAACTATCTGTACTATTTTTAGATGGAAATAATATTTCCGAACTTAGTCCTTTAATGCCTTCAGACGGAAATTTAATTGAACAATTATGTTGTATTGGTATCGGAAACAACCCTATAAAAACACAAAATATTGACTGGGCAGGATTCTTCCCAGAAAAAATACTTACTTTACAAATTGGAGGACTAGGATTTGATGACGAAAAATTGAAGAATTTATTCTCAGCAGAACACGGTTTTCCTAATTTGAAATATTTAACCCTAATTAATAACGACATTAGTGATATTACCCCCCTATTAGAAATAGAAGGTTTGGGTATAGATTCATCAGTAAGTCTTAGGAATAATATGATAGATGAATCAGAATTTGATAATCCTATACAAACTCTTATTGAGCGAGGGGTTAACGTTAATTATGATAATCAACGTTCTCAATTGGCTACTGCTACTCCCACTCCACGAATTACTTCTAATGCTGTTGGAACTTGTGATAACCCAGGCGATTGGGTTAAATTTGCAGACAGAGCATTATTTGAATCCTTAATTGAGTCTATGCAAGACCAAGGTACCAGGTATTGTAGTGATAAGAGTGGCGCTCGAATAACACGTATAGCTCTAGAAACAGTAACATATCTTGATGCTTCTGATCGAGGTATCAGATTTCTCGATGGATTAGATGCAGCAACAAACCTACGAGAGGCACATCTCTCAGGAAACATGATTGGCGAATTCTGGCCTTTAGACTTTTTATATAATCTCGAACATCTCGATCTAAGAGATAATGGTATTTTTGACGCTTTTGGGCTATTCGATATGCAGGGATTAACAAACTTGAGTACATTACGATTAGATAATAACAACTTAGTAACTTTAAGAGGAGTTGAGAATCTATATAACTTAGAAGAACTCTACCTTACTAATAATAGGTTATGCCAAGAAGGATTTGATCCATTTGATGCACTAAGAATGAATATGAACCTCATGGTTCTAAATATTTCGTATCAGCAAATGGATCCATGTATAAGTGATATAGGTTTTGTGTATGCTCTCCCAAATCTTCACAACATTGCCATTGACAGTAGTAATGTAAATGATCTCGAGCCTTTAAGCGCAATGTATTCTATAGAAGCACTCGGTCTTGCTGATGTGAGGAACGTAAATGATTTTTCACCTCTACTTGGTTTGAATTATGTACCTGGAGCTAGTATCAATTTTGACAATTCTAATGTCCCTGAAGACATTTATCGTCAATTAAGTAATATGGGAATAAATGTACAGGCTGGGAGCGGCCCAGGGCCATTATTCAGCCAAAACATGAATTCAATTACAACTGCTGGAAGTGGAAATAATGTAATTGTAGATACTTCTATTTATGAATACCTTGAGGCAGGTGAAGGAAGTAATGTTAAAGTAATTGAATTAATGCACAATAACGATTCTTCTTACAGTGGACTATATAATATTGAACCATATCAAATCATGGGCAAGCCTGTTTATATGAAAACCAACTGTTATGCAGGTAGTACTGAAGGTCAATGTTATATATTTAAATGGCCAACAAATCAGGATGAATGGGTTTTACAACCATTTACACCTGGATCCTCTGTAAATGGCAATGATTGGCTAGCTAATGAGATTCTAACTGGAGAAAATCCATGGGATGGGTACTGGGGAGAAAATGTACGAAGTGTGAGAATTGTTAACGAATCTCCAAATGGCACTTTTGAAAGTAATGGCAATCAAGGTGATAATTTTTTCTATGAAGAAGAACGAGAGAGTCGAGGGTTTTTATTTAATGTTGATGAGGTCCCGGAATGGGCTAAGAGTCTGGGATTAAATAATTTTAACACCCTATTAGATCCCACTGTGATAGCAATGTTTGGTATATTCATCACACTACTAGGAACTGTAGCTCAAATGGTAAGAGGAAGGTAGAGTAGATTGGCATATTATACACTTGTAAAAGAATATGAACCTAAACAATCAACAGGGAAAAATGTATTCTTTAAACTTATATTAGCAATTTTCATAATCACTAATTACATATTTTTACTGAATGTTGTTCATGCAGATCATGAAGCGGGAGATCCAGATGGAGCAGGTAGTGGTATGGGCGATATGGGAAATATGATGGGTGGTATGGGCGATATGGGGAATATGATGGGTGGTATGGGCGATATGGGGAACATGGGTGGTATGGGGGATATGGGGAATATGATGGGTGGTATGGGCGATATGATGGGCGGAATGATGGGTGGAGATATGTCTATGCCTATGGCTTTAGATGTAGTATCTGTTGATGGATCTCGTCATTACGAAGGTACATACTATATGACAAATATGTGGAATGGTTTTCCAGTTTGGAATAACCCTGACGGATGTAGAGGCGCAGGTGGTACTGGGTGTTATATATTCAATTACAACACGAGTGAATGGCATCTCCAAGGATATCAACCAGGTGCAGTTGATAAGGTAGGGTTGGTTCACAGGTCTACCTTATCAATGTGGCCATGGGAAGGTGGATTTCCAGATCATAAAGTTACTATAAGCAATAATGTAGATATGAATAGTATGATGGGTAATATGATGGGTGGCATGGGGAATATGATGGATGGAGGTGGAGGTATGTCTATGCCGAATAGTAGCAATTCCACTTCAATGATGTTACCTGCTATGGATACTGGATATATGTGTAATGGCGAGCCACGAGTAATTTTCCCTGATAGCAATTTATTTTCTGCAATAATTAATGATATTGAGAGTTACCAAATTGGCGTAAGCTTTAGCGCTGGTGGTAGAGGGTGTGAACCAAATTCTATAACTCTCTATTCTCTTCAAGAGATACGGAAGATGGATATATCTAATTCACAAATCACCAATTTATGGGGGATAGAATACTTTTCCAACTTAGAGAAATTAAAAGCTGATAACAATTATATTGTGGATATAGAACCCTTGCAAGAACTTTTTAATTTAAGAGAATTGATTATTAACAATAATTATTTAATACTACAAGATCAAGACCCACGGTATCCTCCTGAAGAAAATCCTATTACTAATTTACAAAGAATTGGAGTCAGAGTTGAAGCTACCTACATTAGCTTAAATGACTTATTAACTAAACGAGGAGTCGATCAAAATACCGGAAAGTTAAGCCGAGATCAAATAATTGATATTTTGTATGAAGACTTAGATCCTGCACAAATTAGAAGTCTCAATCAAACTCAACCTTCATCAGTAAACCAGAATCAACAAAACACCGTAGATTCCTGTGGTCAAGTAAGTAGATTTGTACAGTTTCAGGATGAATCTTTGGCTAGAGGAATTCAGAATACTATGAAAAGCGAAGGCCTAAGGTTTTGTAGTGGTGGTGGTGAATTAGAAATAGACAGTAAGTCATTACAGAATGTTACTTCACTCGTTTTAAATGGACAAGGTATAAATTCACTTGAAGGAATTCAAGGATTAGTAAATCTTGTAGATTTGGAACTAGATAATAATAGAATAACTAATCTTGATGCTTTAGGCAGCTTAAAATCACTACGAAATCTGCTTTTAGGAAATAATCAAATATGCCAAAACAACTTCAATCCATGGGACAGTTTAAGAGGATTAGGGATTGAAGAGTTAAGTGTGGTAAATGCATGTATTTCGGGGTTAGACTTTACCGATGGTTTAAGAAATCTTCGCTCTATATACTTAGATGATAATCCAATATCAGAATCACAATTATACAAAATACAGGACTTACAAAATAGAGGTGTTCAAGTTTTCTATAATGGAAACATCAGTGAAAATCAACAAGGATACCAAAATAATTCAGATAATTTATCCACATCTTCAGTAAACGAAAGTTCTTCTTTCTATTATGAAGAAGAAGGTAGTAGTCGTGGTTTTCTATTCAAGGTAGATGAAGTTCCTGAATGGGCAAAAAGCTTGGGATTAACTGATATAAACACTCTACTCGACCCTACGGTTATAGCTATGTTTGGTATATTTATCACACTTTTAGGGACTGTATCACAAATGGCTAGAGGAAGATAGTTAATTAATATCTGATAAGAATTTACAAGGTATTAAAAGAATTAGGGCGATACATAAACAAACAACTAGTGCTGATAATGCTCCTACTTGTCCAAATGGGGTAAATGCGGTGAAAAACCACCACAGAAACGACCCAAATAGATAGGCTCCTCTACCAGCAACATTGTATAGTCCAAATGATTCGTTAATATCATTTTCGCTAGAATAGTGTATCAAAATTGGCCGATCAGCAACCCAAACACCACCTAGTAAGAAACCAGTATATGAAATAAGAATCCACCATAAGTTATTGTCTAGATTTAATACTGGTATTAAAACAACAGAAAGTAAAGCTACAATCCAACATGTTAGAACCAAAATTAAGCATCGGCGAGCTCCATAAGTATCAGTTATTACTCCCCAAAGAAAAGCCCCTGGTATCGAAAAAATGATACCTACGAATAAAAAACCAGGGATTTTATCAGGAGGTATCCCTACTGTTTCTACTGCAAATAAAGTAATAAAAGTAATGCCGGCATTGATTGCAGACATGTACCAAAACTTTACAAATAAAAATTTGCGTATTTTTGAAAACCTTGAATCGAAAAGGTATCGCATGGGGTTAATGATTTGAGGAATGGGGTATTTTTCATTTTGAGTGATTGGCTTGCTCTTTTGTGGTTTTTGGATAGAATCAGTAAACAAAACAAGTTGAATCGCAAAAAGTGCCAAAATGATTGAAATAATCAAAAAAGCCAACTCATAAGAACCAAATCTCGAGTTGATAAATATCCCTATTAGAACAACAATAAAAGATCCAGCATAACCAATGCCTATACCTAATCCTCCAATCATCCCTCTATTTTGTTCTGTGGAAATATCAGTCAGCATTGAGTTGTAGGCAATCTCAGCAATATTTAGACATATCATCGAAATCGCAAATAGTAAAAGTATGATAAAAATATTTACAAAAATCCCATATACGGCTATAGATAGGCAAGTTGCTAAAGTAAAACTAAGAACAACATATTTTTTTCTGAAATATATATCCATTAAGTTACCAAGTGTAGGTCCTAGAATAAGAGTGACACCTGTTGCTATAGCAATAGTTAAAGCAAAATCAGAATCATTTGATCCTTTATTATTTACCAGCCATAGTGGGAAAAAATAACCAATAACTCCGGAATAGAAAATTGTACTACCTGCATCAAATGAAATCCAGCTAATAACAGATGATGATAAATTATTTTTTATCATGTGATGAAAATTCTTCTACATAAATACAATAAGTACAGTTCGGTGAAGATTGAGGAATGTTATTACTTTCTAACACGTTATAAACTTGTTCTTGTTTAAGTAATTGGTCAACAGCATTGTTTAAAGTAAATGGATATCCAAAAGGTCTGTCTGTTCCGAGTTTTCTATCTATATAAAAACACCTGGGGCATTGTAGAAATAAATCATCTCTAGATCGGCTTAACTTATACGGCTTTTGTCGTTGAGAATTATTGATGTATAAATTTTGAGATCTAACCATTAATTTTTGCTTTCGAATAATAGGGTATATGAATATTCTATCAGGATCGCTTATTGAAATCTATTAGAAATAAAAATGGGCCCGGAAGGGATCGAACCTACGACCAATCGATTATGAGTCGACCGCTCTACCACTGAGCTACGGGCCCCTATTTTAAGGTGCTAGTATAAAATCGTATCTGATTTATAAATATTTTGCAACCGAGAAATGTCTATATTTCGATACCAAGATTCTTTTGATAGTCATGATCAATGTATTTGATACCACCTGTTGTAGGAATAGATGCAGCTGAGTAATCGATAGTATTTTTTCGATATGCAGTAGGTATGTTGTTGACAACATCTTGCTGAATAAGCTCTTGTATAAATGTATTATCTATACCCATTAACTCATTTAAAACATATTGATTAGCTTCACCAAATGATGGTGCAAACCCTTTGATTTTTACTTCAGTTTTATTCAAATGCCATGGTCTGGCTATAAATGCACGTGTACCAAGGTTTCTTTCTGGATCAGCTGTTACTTTTTCGATAAACCCGCGCTGATGGTTATGCGAATTAGTGAAATAATCTCGAGAATCAAATACAGGACCGGAGGGAATATCAAATCCTTGTAGTTTTTCCATTAATTGAAATCTTTCATATTTTTTGGTAAACAATGAAATAATCTCATCAAGCTCGTCATGATGAGCCATACGTGATGCATTGTCAATAAATCTTACATCTGTAATCAAGTCTTGTTGATCCATCGCTTTGCATAAAGAATTCCATTTATCTTGAGTAAGTGCAGAGACAACTATCCATTCATCATCATTACCACTTGTCGGATAACAACCTTGTGGTGCATATTGGGGGTGTCGATTACCAATACGAGAAGGTAATCGTTTGTTATCAGTCCAGTCAAGAATGTATTCACCTAGGAAGTAACAACCTAATTGATACATACCTATATCGATCCACTGACCTTTTCCTGTACGATTTCTATAACGAAGTGCTGAAGCAACTGAAAACAATCCACTCCATGAGGCTAGAAAATCTACGAAAGACATACCAGCTTTTGAAGGAATATCATTCAAATAACCTGTAACAGAAGCTGTTCCATGAGTAGCTTCCATTGTGGTGGCTTGACCTGGATAAGATGCATAAGGACCTTCGCTGTGGCCATATCCAGTATTGGATATCATTATAATATCTGGTTTGATTTTTTTTATATCTTCGTAAGTTAGATTCCACTTTTTCATTACTCTTGGCGTGAAATTTTCCATGATAATATCTGAAACTTTAATCAATTCAATAAATAATTCTCGCCCTTCTTGCCTAGACATATCTAATGTTAAGGACCGTTTTCCCCTATTCATATTATTAAATCCAGGTGCCTTATTCCAATAGTCTCCACTCACATCGCCATCAGCTCCTTGAGGCGCTGTTAGCCTTCGTGATATATCAACATGGGAAGGGCCTTCAATTTTAATAACTTCTGCCCCTAAGTCTGTCATAACTCCTCCCCCATATGGCATGGCAACTACATATGTCGAGTCTAATATCCTAACACCTTCTAATGGTAATTTCACAACATTCACTCAATTCCTAAATTTTTCTTATAATCTTTATCAAACCAACCATTCCCAATGGTTTGAGTTCCCCCTTCACGACCTGTTGATACATTACCTTGACGAATCCTTGTAGGAACATCATTTACAATATCCATATCAGTGAGGTCTTTAATAGTATTATCGCTTTTTGCTAATAAGTTTTTCAAAATATCAAAGTTGGCGTCGCCAAATGCAGGCCCATAGCCCTTGATTTTGATGTTAGATTTATTTAGATGCCAAGGTCTTGCTATAAGTACTCTAGGTCCTATTCCTCGTTCAGGTGGACCTGTGACTTTTTCTAAAAACCCTCTTTCCCAATTATGTTTAGATAAAGATGCGTCTTTAACATCAAATACAGGTCCAGATGGTATTCCCGATTGTTGTAGTCTTTCTGTTAATTCAAATCGGTCAAAGTTTTTTGTAAACGAGCTAATGATAGTATCTAAGTCATCATGGTTAACAATACGTGATTGATTATCAATAAATCTGGGATCACTAAATAAATCATTTCTTTGCATAATCTCGCAAAGGTTTTTCCACTGGTTAGTATTAACAATTGATATTGTTATCCACCTGTCATATTCGTTAGTGCGATAGCAACCTTGTGGTGCATATTGGGGGTGTCGATTACCAATACGAGAAGGCAATCGCCTATTACCGATCCAATCCATTAAATATTCACTAATAAAAGAAACCCCTAATTGATACATACCTATATCGATCCATTGACCTTTTCCTGTACGATTTCTATAACGAAGTGCTGAAGCAACTGCAAATAATGCATGCCACGAAGCTAAGAAGTCCACATATGATCTTCCTGCTTTATTGGGAAGTTCTCCATAATAACCAGTAACAGAAGCTGTTCCATGAGTAGCCTCCATTGTGGTGGCTTGGCCTGGATAAGATGCATATGGACCTTCACTATGGCCATATCCAGTATTGGATATCATTATAATATCTGGTTTGATTTTTTTTATATCTTCGTAAGTTAGATTCCACTTTTTCATTACTCTTGGCGTGAAATTTTCAACTATGATATCACTGACTTTAATCATTTCAATAAACAGATCGCGTCCTTCTTGTCGTCCCATATCTAGTGACAAGGATCTTTTGCCTCTATTCATCGTTGTAAATCCGGCTTTTTTATTCCAATAATCTCCGGATCCATCATTATCTGGTCCCTCAGGAAGTGCCAGACCCCTTGTTCCATCTAAATGTGAAGGACCTTCGATTTTAATAACATCAGCTCCCAAATCTGCTAATATACCACAGGTATACGGCATAGCAACAACATATGTAGAGTCTAAAACTCTAACACCTTCTAATGGTAGGTTCATACTGGAGTTCCTTTAAAAGATACTATTAAATATTTAAATGTTTTTTAAAGTCTGGATCATATGACTTTAAACGCCCAGCTTTCACTAATTCATCAAGACCCATTGTAGGGGTAGGACGTAAATTTTCAGGAACAGTAGTTGTTATTTTATCATTCACAAGGTTATTATAATTCTCTTGTGAATATCCTAATAAATTTACTATACAGTCATAGTTAGAGTCGCCAAACGTTGGAGCAGGGCGATGAATTTTCAAATCTGATTTATTTGCTTTCCATGGACGCCCCATAAGGACACGTTGGCCCATTTTTCTATCATCAGGAAAATCTACTTTTTCAAGAAAACCCCTTTCCCAATAGTGAGGGTTTAAATTAGAATCGCTAGAGTCGAATATTGCGCCTGAAGGAATCCCGGCTTCTTGGAGAATATTCGTTAGCTTATGCTTATCATATTCTTTAGTGTATTTTTCAATAATAAGATCAATTTCTTGATATTGCTCTCTTCGAGAAATTTCAGTTGAATATTTCGAATTATTTAATAATTCAGTAGCATTTAAAACGGCACATAGTTTTTCCCACTCTTCATTTGTATCTATTGATATGGATATCCATTCATCTGCGCCTGAGCAACGATAAACTCCTTGCACAGAACGCCATCTATGACGATTTCCCACACGCTCACCTTTAAATGCGTTTGACATCCAATCTAATATATATTCAGATGTTAAATATGCCCCTAGTTGATACATACCAACATCAACCCATTGCCCTTTACCAGTTTTATTGCGATGTCTCAATGCATTTGCTATTCCCATTAGTCCAGACCAACATGACAAAAAGTCGATAAAGGACTGTCCTGCTTTTGATGGAATGTCATTATCATAACCTGTTATGTGACAATGCCCATGAGTTGCTTCTTGGGTTGTGGCTTGGGCTGGGTATGAAGACCAAGGACCTTCGCCATGGCCATAACCAGTATTAGAAACCATGATAATATCAGGTTTAATTTTTTTCAGGTTTGGATAATCTAGTCCCCATCTTTTCATAACTCTAGGCGTGAAGTTTTCCATAAATATGTCAGACTGTTTAAGCATATCAACCAGTATTTCTCTACCCTCATCTTTACTCAAATCTAAAGTTAGAGATTTTTTACCACGATTTATCTGATTATACGAAGCGGTTCTATTCCAAGGGTCTTCTCCAACTATATTGTCTGGATATGCGCCTGCAAAAGCACCATTTCTCGTGGTATCGGGTCTACCAGGACCTTCAATTTTAATTACTTCTGCGCCAAGGTCAGCTAAAAGGCCGGCTGCGTATGGAAATGCAAACACATATGTAGATTCTATTACTCTTATACCTTCAAGTGGAGACTTCATTCATTACTCCTTAAATACCTAATTTTGTTTTATAATCTGGGTCAAAATATGCAAGACGTCCTAAATTCACCTGTTCTTCTAAAGGAACAGGTGAAACATTTTGAATAGTTGTTGGTTGCTCAGCAATAAAACCTTGAGATTTAAAATCTTCAAAATCTTTATCACTCATACCAATTAAATCTTTAAGGATTTCACTATTACTTGATCCTAATGGTTCAATTGGTCTACGAATTCGGGCATCTAACTTACTACCTCGCCAAGGTCTCCCCATTATTTTCCTCGTACCCATATTTCTAGATTCTGGATATTCCACACGTTCAATAAATCCAGTTTCTTTATAATGAGGATTAAGATTACAATCCGCAGAATCAAAAACAGGTCCAGCTGGGATATTTTTTGATTGGAGCAATTCCATTATTTCATACTTATTTAACTGAACAGTCCATTTAGCAATGATATCATCTAATTCATCGTGGTTTGCTCGTCTACTTAATAAAGTTGCATATTTATCATCTGACGAAAGATTTGGTTTGCCCATTATTTCACAGAAATCATTCCATTGTGAATCCTCGCCAATCGATAAAACAACCCATTGGTCTATACCTTTACAAGGGTATGTCCCTTGGGGAGTTCTCCAAGGGTGTCTGTTACCGAATCGTCCAGATTTGTTTGAGTTTGATTGCCAATCCATAATATATTCTGCGGTCCCCATAACCCCTAATTGATACATACCTATATCGATCCACTGACCTTTTCCTGTACGATTTCTATAACGAAGTGCTGAAGCAACTGCAAATAATCCTGACCAACATGCCAAAAAATCAACATAAGAGGCTCCAGCTTTAGACGGGATGTCATTGTCATATCCTGTTATGTAGCAATGGCCATGAGTAGCTTCTTGAGTTGTAGCCTGTGCAGGATAAGCAGAAAATGGGCCATCACCATGACCGTACCCTGTATTAGATATTAGTATAATATCAGGTTTGATTTTTTTGATATTTTCATAATCTAATCCCCATCGACGCATTACTCTAGGCGTATAATTTTCCATCATTACATCACTGATACTTATTAGTTCTTTCAGGTATTCTCTACATTCTTCTTTACTTAAATCTAAGGTAAGAGATTTCTTGTTCCGATTTAATAAATTAAAACTTGCAGATCTATTCCAATAATCAGTACCAGGATCATTTTCAGGGAATCCGCCAGAGAATTGGCCTCCTCTAACAATATCTAAATGTCCGGGACCTTCAACTTTGATAACTTCTGCTCCTAGATCCCCTAATATACCACCAGCATAAGGCATAGCAAAAACATAAGTAGAATCAATAACTCTAAGATTTTCAAAAGGTGATTTAGTCATATTCAACTCCATTAAATTAGATAATCTCTAACTCTCGCAGTTTTACTAAGTCTTCTTTAGTATAGTTAAGAGTTTCAGTGTAAACTTCGACATTATGTTGTCCTAACGTTGGGGAAGGAATTCTATATTGGCTAGGAGTTTCACTCATATTAAATAGTCTAAAGGGAACTTTTATTTTCCCTATTACAGGATGATCGACATCTTGATAAAAGTTTCGCGCTTCCAATTGAGGGCAATTAGCCAAATCTTCGGGTGTTTGAACAATACCAAATAACATTCGATAATCTTCTGATGCACTTTTAAACATTTCATGCATTTTTCTATCTTTGGTGGCTTCAGTCAGAATCCCATCAAACTCTACTCCATTTTGAACTCTTTGCTCAGCATTTGCGAATTTTTCTTCATGAAGGGCTTCATTCCCATAAAATTTAACTATATCGTCCCAAGTAGCACCACCTCCAGGTTGGCTTATAAAATAGCCATCAGCACAGGGCATAACATTACCAAATCCAGCACCTTCAGATCTTCTTCTCCCTTGAACAGCACCTGTCCAACTATAAAAAGGTTGATTAACAACTAGCGTTGAATTAACCACTTCTTGTATAGATACATCAACGTGTTGACCTTCTTCAGTAAAATCCCTCATAAGTAAAGTGAAAGCTGTCGATAACGCACCATTTATTCCAGACTCATATTGTGATTGAAATCCACCATGTTTTAAAGGTTCGCGGTCTGCGGTGCCGCTAATGCTCATAATCCCGCTCATCGCATATGCGACAATTTCTTCACCTTTATAGTTACTATATGGTCCAGTTTGACCAAACCAAGTAATAGATGTTAAAACAATTTGTGGATTAATTTTTTCTAATTCCTCATATCCAAGCCCTATAGAGTTAAGATATCCAGGCTCAAATGATTCAACAACAACATCACATTGCGCAACTAATTCTTTGAATATCTTTTGCCCAGTAGATGTTTCAAGATTAAGAGTGATACCTCTTTTATTAAGGTTCAACAAAAGAAAAAATAAACTCTTTTCAATGTCAGGATCGTCTTTATGGAATGGAGCCATAGTCCTTCCAAAATCACCCGTTAGTGGTTCTACTTTTATAACATCAGCTCCGAAATCTGCAAGAATTTTGGCCGCAAATGGACCTGCTATACCTTGGCTTATATCAAGGACTTTAATATCGTCTAATGCTCCCGGTGCAATCATATTTCTTAACCTCCATTGCATTATTTTGTCACAATCGTATCAATCATTTAATGAGATGTATTATAACAAATAGTAACGAACTATCACCCTAAATTATGCCCCCTTGGCGAAGAATAATGACATCATCTTTATTATAGTTTAACTCTTGGCAATAAATTTCAGTATTGTGTTGCCCTAATAAGGGAGCAGTTCTGGTAAATTTCCAAGGACAATTAGGTAGCCTAAATATTTCTCCCGGTATAGTGATTTTTCCAATTATTGGATGTTCGACTTCAATAAAATATTCTCGATTTTTCAATTGAGGGCAATTTAATAAATCTTCAGGAGTTTGGACAACACCTGTTACCCACCCCTCGCTCATGGTTTTATCAAAGTAATCATATTTGTTCCATTGTTCCAATATAGGTAATAGAATCTCATCAAGTTCCTGAGCATTTTCTATACGACCAGTATTTGTCGAAAATTTTTCATCACTTAATTCAGGGATATCAAGCATTTCAGCGTATGTACTAAATAGAGGGCGCTGACGTCCTTGTTGAGACGATGCTCCTATATATCCATCTTTAGATTTAACAATACCTTCAAACTTCACACCTTTAAAAGAACTACCTTCAATTTTAGTCGCACGTGATTCAACAGCTCCTGTATATGAATACCTAGTTGGTCCATTGTAATGATGAGAAGTTGAAACTTCTTGTAATGAGACATCAATCTGTTGGCCTGAATTGTTTGTTAAACGTGAAAACAGCGCAGCAGTGACGGTATAAGCCGCAGTCATTCCGGCCATATAATAGCTTTGGGGATGACCATGTTTAAGGGGAGATCTTCCATATGCTCCACTTATGTGCATAATTCCACTCATAGCATAATAAATTAAATCGTTGCCAAAATGTGAGCTACGAGGTCCTGTTTGGCCAAATGAGGAAAGAGACAAAATAATAAGGTTGGGAAACTTCTGTTTTAATTCTTCGTAAGTAAGACCTATTTGTTCTAAATACCCAGGTTGAAAATTTTCAACAAGAACATCCATTTCAACTAATAATTCTAGAAATATTTTCTTGCCAGTATTTTTAGAGATATCTAGTGTAACACTTCGTTTATTACAATTTAGATAAAAATACAATAAGCTCTTTTCTCTATGTGGTTCGTCGTGAAAAAAAGGACCCATATGGCGAGTTGTGTTACCCGTATTGGGTTCTTCAATTTTTATAACATCTGCACCATAGTCTGCTAGGTATTTTGTACAATATGCTCCACTAATTCCATCACTTATGTCCAAAACACGAATGTTATCCAATGCTGTAGTTGCCATTTTACGCCAAACCTAAGATAGATTTAAAATCAACATCAAATTCGGAAATCGTACCTTCTTCAAGTAATTTTTCTAACGATGGGGGATTGGTAGAAGATCTTTGGTTGTTGGGTTCATCAGAAATTATTCCTAAATCATAAAAGTCCCCTATGGTGTCTTCATCATATCCAAGTAGTTGGGATAATATATAGTCATTATGTTCACCAAGTGCAGGCCCAGGGCCTCTTATCTTTGTTGTCGAATTTGACATTTTCCAAGCACGACCAGAATACATTTGCTCACCTATGTCATCACTAGGATTGTGGGTTATTCTTTCATAAAATTGTCGATGGTTTAAATGTTCGTCTAAAAGTAATTCTTTACTGTTTAGTACAGGACCGGCTGGTACTCCTTTGGATTGCAACAAATTACTTAATTGAAGATTATTTTGAGTTTTAGTCCAATCAGACAATAATAAATCTAACTGTTCTCTATTTTTATAACGAGAAAATGAGTCCGAATATTCATTCGATTGTGACCAGTCAGGGTTATTCATAATTTCGCATAAATTATTCCAATGAGTATCATTCTCTGTACCTATAGCAATCCACTTATCTTCACCTTCTGTTTGGTAGACATTATGTGGGGCATAAAAAGGATGTGCATTTCCCATAACTTGACCATTTCGTTTATTAGCTACGAAATCAAGAATCGTATCACCAATTGTTGAAACTCCTATTTGATACATAGCAAAATCTATCCACTGGCCTTCTCCCGTTTTTTGGCGATGAAGTAGTGCGGACATTATCGCAAAAACAGCAGTCCATCCAACTGGCACATCGTAAAAAGCTGCACCTACTCTTCGAGGGCCTTCATCTGTATAGCCAGTCAATTGACTCAAACCACAGGTAAGTTCGAACATTCGACCAATACCCGCATATTGTTGCCAAGGACCTGTGTAGCCAAAACCTGTATTTGAAACGTAAATTATGTCAGGTTTTATTTTTTTAATTTCTTCGTAATCTAAACCAAGTCTTCCCATGCTACCAGCACGATTATTTTCAATAATGACATCACTAATTGAAGCTAAAGATTTAAATGATTCCTGTCCTTCATCAGTTCTCAAGTTAAGTGTCAAATCAAGCTTGCTTCTTTGAAGCATATGAAAGAGGCCATCTCTATTCCAAAATTTACTACCTGGTTTATTATCTAGAAAAACTCCACCGCCTTCTGATCTAGGTGCAGTATGATTTTCTATTTTAATTACTTCAGCTCCCATATCGGCAAGAATATGAGTAGCTGTAGGCATCGCTACCATAGTTGTAGAATCTATAATCCTAAGTCCTGTAAGTAAATCCTCCATATAGCCACCCCTATTAGTTAATGATTTAATGCAAAAAATGTTTTTGGATTTTCGATCATCATTTGGTTTATTGATGATTCACTAACACCAAGTTCAAGAAGTCTTGGTAAAAATTTATTTTTAATAAATAAGTACCCATCAGGATTGCGCTCGTGTCGAAGGACTCTCATTTCTTCAGAATTAACAAAGGAATCTACAGACCAGTCATGGCCAAGCATAATACGATTATCAAAACCTTCATCAATAAGCTCTTTAGTTACAAGAGCTCGTTGTTCCCATTCTGGAGTACCTGGATGGTGGCCACCAGGTAATCGGTCCAATCCCAGCCAAACCCCTTTAGCCAATAATCCTTTTAAATAGTTAATATCAGTGGAATCATTACTGTGCCCGACGTAAACAGTATTTGGATCAACACCCTCGTCTTCAAATATTGAAACTTGTTGATCACCAACACGTTCAGGTGCCCATGTGTGTGTTGAAATTGGGGTTTTAGTAGCCTTACTAGCGCGAGCAGCAGCTCGTAAAATTGTTTCACCTTCCGGTGTAACTCCACCCATATCATTTGCAACTTTTATAATTCCTGCTTTTATACCCGTCCCTTCTATACCGACTTCAATCTCGCGAATATATAATTCAGCGATTGTATCAGGAGAAGCTGTCCAAAAAACTCGAGGAATGTCTCTCCATGTGCCAGTAGCACAAATGACATTAACGCCAGACCTTTTAGAAACTTCTTCAAGCAATCTAATATCTCTCCCAAGGTCTAATGTACTTACATCAACAATACTATCTATACCTCGAGATTTCATAATGGAAAAAGTTTCTATTGCTCTTTCGAGTAAACGTTCTCTCTGTATAAGCTCAGGGAACACTTGTTGTATTCCAGCTGATGTAGTTAAAATATGCTCATGGGATAAAGTAAAGCCTAAATCTGTTGTATCCAGTGGTCCCAACACACTATTTATAATAGCCATAATCACCTCTCGATCTGAATATTTCGTATAATAACTCATTTGTTTTCAATAATGAATCATAGAACTACTTCTAATAAATAGATTCGTCTATAATTTGGATAAAAATGTATTCTATGGTAATGTATAAAACCAATCCGGGGGTAGCACAATTGGTAGTGCGTCACCCTTCCAAGGTGAATGTTGCGAGTTCGAGCCTCGTCCCCCGGTCCATTATTTGAACCTAAAATACATTCCTATTTCATATTAATGTCTTTTCTTTTGTGTGAATTATAAATTTTACAGCAGTTTTTACAGCAACCAGCTCGAGTTCTTATAGTTTTTTCAGTGCATCCCCTGCTCTATCAGCAGTTTGTCTTTTCTTATTAGCTGACAGGTGGTTATAAATATTTTTGGTGATGCCTACGTTAGAGTGACCTAACCTTCTACTAACCTCTAAATCATCAGCACCATTTTCGTAAAGGACTGTTGGTGCGTATTTAGGTAAGCAGGAAGTTAAAGATGCTCTTTATTCAGCAGGGCTTTGTTTGTCTAAAAGGTGTACTGAATTGAAACGTTTGTTAGTAATTAGTCGTTGCTCTTAGTAGTAGGTATGAGGGGGATATGGCTTAGGATTTATATATAGGGTAGTAGAGATACCTGTGACGATTTTATTTTTTATAAAAAAGGTATGTCATAACCAAATACCGTGAGTCTTACGGAAAATGCGAAACAATACTATTGTTAGCGCCATTAAAATCAGAAGATATATAAGGATTTGATTATTAGATTTTTTCATAATACTAAGTGTTTTTAATTCGATACTTCTACGATTTCATACTCAAAATCAAATGTTATTCCATATAAAAAGAGTGCTTCTTCGTAATTCACCTCTTAGCGAGATTATATCACAGGGTATATGGTCAGGGTGTGCAACTTTACTATTAAAAAAGGCTCTTTTTATTCATAGCTTACCTGTTAGGGCAAATTCAAAACTACGATTATCATAAGAATACAGCCCCAACTATTAAACTAAAAGAAATTCCCAAACCTAAAGACGCTTCATTAGCTTTACTCCTACGAGGTATATCAGGAATTATGATTTAATTAATATCCAAAAAAACGAAAAATATATAAATATGCATATATTCAACATTTTAAGCCTTGAGGTGTCCACCTTGCTTTTTATTACAGTATTCACGTAGTTTTATTAGATATTTCCCTTTCTTATGTTTTCAATTTAATTATGTGGTAATATGATCTACATAATATAGGAGTAGATTATGAGCGAATGGAATTATACTAAATGTTCAAAGCCCTTTGAGAGTGTTGAAGATGCATTAGAATTCATGGTTTCTCGATCCTTTGAAGGCCAGGTTCTTCAAAGAACACACGGTTATACAGCGGTATGTCCAACCTATCCTGATGGATATTACACAGATGCAAAGCCAGTTGCTTCATATTCACCTGAAAATGGAATTGTGAAAAATAAAGAAAAAATAAATTTGATCCTAAATGTAAATCAATCCCCAACTGTTGATACAGATTGTTGTCCACAACAAGTGAATACTGTAAACAAAGATAAATGTTGCTAAATATGTGTCTGTTGATAGAACCTCAAGGATTATAAAAGACTATGATTCTCAAGGTTGCCATAGAACAAGAACAAATACAGATCATCTATCAGCTGGCTGGCTAATAGATAAAATTAATGGGATCGGCATTTCTGCTGATAAAGAAAGTTCCCCGCTCAATCACGTGAATCCAATATCTTCCTATCTTAAGATAAATAATTCTGTAATTAAAGGGTTACCAATGTTTGATTGCCTTTATACCGATGAAAATATTACGAATGCCAGGTCAATCGATGTGGGTATAATTCTTGGGAGAGAGTCTCCACACATTGCAAATCTTAGTAGTAATTTAATAGTTCTACAAGGGACGAATAGCCTGATTCATATTCAAGAAGATCGATAGTCTGTAGTGTTTGATGTAAATAGAATATCTACATTACCAAAAGCGTTTAACCGAATTTCAGTACAATTAGATTCAGAGTAGTAATTTATTTACTTTTGGGCCATTTTAACCCATCAACTAATAACGATTCTATCTGAGAATCTCCGTGATTGTTTACTTTAACATTTACCTTTACATCGTTAGCAGTTTCAATGACTTTGCCTGTATCAACTTGTACGAAATAGTTCTCAATATCATAAGTAATTTCTAGTTCTGTAAACTCATCTTGACCTGCAACAAAAGATTCAACAGTCGTAAGCTTTCCTTTAATTCTGACAAATTCAGAAGAAGGAGTATTTGATTGAATTAGTATTTCGTCTCCATCATATGATGATGAAACACCATATGCATGCCAGATATCACCTGATTGCTTAAGAAACACATAAACATCCTTATCACTTTCGTCCCAAAATTCATAAAAGCAACAAGTAGTTTTGTCTGATTGATTTTGTGTTGATGGATCTTCTCGGAGGTGCGATATTTCATAATCTAAGATGACATAATCTCCACGAAATATATCTCTAGGGTCTACGGGTTGCGTCTGAAGTGAAATTATTTTATACTCCGAAAATTTAATTTCCTGAATTATTACAAATGCAATTATTGATATAATTTGTAATAGTATAATCAAGCTTAGCATTATATTTTTGGTCTTAGACACTTTTAGCCCTCATTCAAATCAAATCTATCCAATAATCGGCGCCTGAATCGTTCAAATGCGACACCACCCAGTAGTAATAAAACTCCTGTAATTGCGAAAAACAAACCTGTATCAATCATACCTAAGAAGAGATCAAAATATCTTGTAGAAATCAATAAGATAGTTCCAAAAAGTCCAAGGTTAACTAAGGAATAATTTTTAAGAGTTATACCTACATAAGCAATAGTTATGCTTAACATTAAAAATATTAAGTTAAAAATGACTACTGTCAAAAAGAGTAATAAACCCTCATTAATTTCAGGAACAAAGAGAAGAAACCAGGATAATAATATTAGGTACAAAAGAATTGTGGATTCAATGAGTAAAAGATTGGGAGTGAATTGAAAGTTTTTAAAGTAATATTTACTACCTTGAATTAGTAAAACGATTCCAGTTAGTATTGATATTATAATAATTTGGGATAAATATATATTAGTTGTACCCCATTCATTCCATATTCCTTCCATAGTCAAAAGATATGAAATTCCTAATACTGAAGAACTAGCAACAAAAACCAAAGTGTTTGAAAAGACATTAAGCATCGTAAATCGGGAATGTAAAAAGCCTATTACATATAATAAAACTCCATATATTACATAAAATGAAAAGATGAATTGAGGTGCATCAAAAGACGATAGTGAAGCAAGTTTCCAGCCGGGCCAAAATAACAAGATTACTATATTAAGTCGAAATAAAGCCTTTGATTCAATTATATAAGCGACTGGTAAAAGTCCTAGGAGAATCCATATCAAAAAATCTAAATTATCTGATCTTATGTGATAGATTTGTCCTATTAAAAAGACGCTGCCACTAAATAAAAAGGCGGCAAGGAAAAATATGGATGACCCTATTCGTGTGTAAATAGTCTTATATTTCAACCAATAAGCAAGAATATTTGTAATTATTATACTTATAATACTAATAATAATTTTTAGGAATTGCGGAATGGAATTCCAATTAGCAGCAATAAGCAGTACGACACCTAAACCAATTAGAGCGGCACCTAATGTACTTAAAATAATAATGAGTCTAGAATAACTGTTACCTTTATCAATGATTTCTTTTGTGACACCATAATATCCGAGGATTGAATCTTCCTGAGTATTAGAAATAATGCCCCGTTGAACAAAAACTTTAAGATCTTTCCTGATTCTATCTAAGAAATTTAAATCATTCGAAGATTTCATAGTAAATAACTTTCTAAATTTTACTATCTTTCGAATCAGTATAGCATTAAAAAGAGGGTATCGAGAGAAAAAGAGGATAGGATAAACAAAATACGAAAATTTGTGCTATTAAATTATAATGATTTTTCATAAAATCCGATTTATAAGTAACCAATATGTATCTTAATAAAAGGAGGAGTCTATGGCAACCTACAATTCTGAATCGGGTGATATCAACATGGTGCTCACAGGGGAATCATTGATAACTCGAGGCACTTCTATGTTTACTGAAGAAAACTATTTAAAGATGGTAGAAATTATGCGCGCTGGTGATGTTACTTTTACTAATGCAGAAATGATTTTTCATGATTATGAAAGTCCTAATAATCCGCACCAATTAGGGACGTACATGCGATCATCGCCTCAAAATATCAAAGAATTACAATGGATGGGAATAAATCTCGTGGCATGTTCAAATAACCATGCTTATGATTTTGGTGAAGGTGGAATACTAAAAAATATCGAAAACCTTGATAAGCTTGGATTAGCACATGCAGGAAGTGGGAAAAACTTAGCTGATGCAAGAGAACCTGGCTATATTGATACTGACGCAGGTCGAGTAGCTTTGATATCTTTAACAGACTCAGGCCCAGCAGAAGGTAGAGCTGGCGAACAAAGACGCGATATGCAAGGAAGACCTGGAGTAAGTTGGTTGCGATCTACTGCAATATATTATGTTGATCAGGAAAGTCTTGATGCATTAAAAAAAGTCAGCCAAGGTTTAGGTTTTGAAGACCAAAAAAAAGCTCGCGAATTTACGGAGGATAGCAGTACTGAATTTCATTTATTCGGACAACCCATGTACTCTCCTGTCCCTACTCTAAAGTTTGTGTTGAGTAAAGATGGGAATTTTAGCTCAACTCGAATTCCTAATCAATACGACATGGAACAAATTTTGGATCGTGTTAGTGATGCTAAACGAATGGCTGACTGGGTAATAGTAACAATGCATAACCACCAAAGTGGGGCTACAATCACTGACCCCGGGGATCATCTTGTGACATTTGCTAAAGCTGCCATAGATGCTGGCGCAGATGTTTACACAGGTCACGGACCACACAGAGATAGAGGTATCGAGTTATATAAAGGCAAACCTATTTTTTATGCACTTGGAGACTTTTTCATGCAAAACGATACCGTTTTACGAACTCCTCAAGATCGTTATCTCATGGAAGGACTCGGCTGGGACGCAGTTCCTGCAGATTTTTATGACACACGATCTGGTACAAAATATAGCGAAGACCATGTAAATAATGATACTAAGGGAATGCCGTCTGATTTCAGACAATGGGAAAGCTCAATGGCACAAGTAAAATTCAAAGGTAAGAAATTAAGCGAAGTAACCTTATTACCTTTAGATTTAGGATTTAGAAGATCAAGAGGAACTAGAGGTCGTCCAACATTAGCTACGGGTGAAGTCGCAAAATCTGTATTAGATAACATGCAACAAATGTCTTCTAAATACGGAACCAAAATAAAGATTAATGGTGAAACAGCTTCGATAGATATAAACTAATAAAAGATGAAAAAGAGGTAGTAGAAATACTACCTCTTTTGTTTATTATGCATCTTGTATGGCTTTGGCTAAAAGTTCGCCATTTTGCTTCCACCAATTATGTAAAATACTTATGTCTGTACCTAAGGAAAAGTGTTTCACGCCCATATCCAAATATTCCTTAGCATCTTCTACACTATTGATTTCAGCACGAGGAGCAACACCCATTTCTATGGCTTTCTTAAAAACATAATTCCTAGTATTAATGATATCAGGATGATTTCTTTGACCATATTTGCCTGTGTTCATAGAAAAATCTGCTGGTCCCCATTGAATCATGTCTACATTTGGTAATGATAAAATCTCTTCCAAACAATCTACTGCCCCTTGCTTTTCTATCATAATTGCGATAACAATATCACGCACAGATTGCGCATATTCTTCTGATCCACCATAACCCATATAGCTATTTCTACGAGTAGATACTCCATAAAGACCACCATCTTCAGGGGTGTCTGGTGTAGCAATTTTTATACATTCTTTGACATCATCGATAGATCGTGCATCGGTAAATAATATACTTTCAAAACCTGACCCTATACCCCTTTGAGCAAGATACGCTTGATTACTTTGATCAACCTTGAGCATCATACCTAATCCATAAATATCTGCAGCTCTTGACAAGTTATCCAAATCATGAAGATCGGAAGGTCCATATTCAGCAACAAATTCAACGTAATCATAAATATGAGCATGTCCAATAGCTTCAACTATAGAAGGCCACACTGAATGAATGTGTGTGCTAATAGTAGGTTCATCATTCGTTAATTTTTCCCGTAATATATTTTTCCTCATTATTACCTCCGCATATCCTTGTAAAAATTGATTGATAAATATTTTCTATTATGATACTAATATTCCATGACCATAAGTAATACAAAAACAAACAAAAATATAGTTGTCGCTGGTGCTGGAATTGTTGGTTGCTCTATAGCTTTTAATTTATCCCAACGACATAACGTGAATGTGACAGTAATTGATATTGACATACCTGGGCAAGGTGCATCCAAGCACTCTTTTGCCTGGCTAAATTCATATTATAAAATGCCAGAACATTATTGGCATTTAAACAAAATGTCTATGGATATGTGGCATAGGTTTGCTTCAGAATTAGGAACCGATGTTGGTCTTGTTGTTGGTGGTGATATTAGATGGGTAAAAACTAAAACAGAAGCTAATGAATTAATAAACAAAACAAAACAAATGCAATCTCTTGGTTATAAGTGTAATTTAATCGAAGAAACTGAGTTGAGGTTATTAGAGCCAAGTTTAAAAATTGATAAATTTGAAATTGGGTATTATGGGGCAAATGATGCTCATGTTGAACCTTTAAAAGTAATTGATGCTTGCTTAGGTAAAATTTCTGATAACGGTGGGGGGTTTTTAGGAAATACACAGATAAATAATCTATTGATTGAAAATGGTAAAATAAAAGAAATACAAACTTCAAATGGCTCGATTCCTTGTGACATATTCGTGGTCGCTGCCGGTATTGGAACACCATCGTTAACAAATATGGCAGGAATTAACATTCCTCTAGTAGAAAGCCCAGGATCAGGTGCAAAAACATCCACAATACCTCCATTGTTAAAAACTGCAGCACTTATTCACTTGCCTGCTATAGACGATAAAAATGGACAGCTCCATGTAAGACAATTTGCTGACGGGAGTCTAATGATAGGTGAAGGGTCACAAGAAAGCGTCTCTAATGATGATAGTAAGGAACATTCACAAAATCTACTTGAACGGGCTCAATACTACCTCCCTATTCCATCATCTACTAAAATATCATCTATGGGAATTGGGTATAGACCAATGCCTGCAGATGGCCTTCCGATTGTAGGCTACACAGATCAAGTAAAAAATATGTACGTGGCTGTGACGCATAGCGGAGTTACATTGTCCCCAATACTAGGAACATACGCAGCTATGGAGATATTAGATGATCAAAAAGTAGAGTGCCTTGATAACTATCGATTAGAGCGGTTTTTTGATAGTGATGGAGAAGTGGTTTTTCAAGGTAAAGACCAAAGATTAAAAATTTGGAACCGGAAACTAAGTTGTGAAAAACCTAATTAAACACGATTAATATTATATATTATCTGATTGAAATGATGAGCTTCGTAATGTAATATTGTTCACACGTTATTATTTAGAAAATTGAAGGAGAAATTATATGTGTATGGTATGCGGAAAATCCACAAGTGAAGTAGGACAGAAAGAAATTACCGGACAAACCGCCCATGGAGCTAATGAAGTAGATCCATCAGAAGGTACAAGAAGATTTCATGATGGACAATGGTACTTTTTCACCAGCATGGAATGCCGATCTCTTTTCATGGCTAACCCTGATAAATATATTACCAAGTAAAATTATAATATTTAGTGAAAAATATACACTTAGGAGTTGTCGACCAATCCCCTATTCGTAAAGGTGGATCTGCTGCTCAAGCACTTACCGAAAGTGTTTCGTTAGCTCAGATTGCAGAAAAATTAGGATATGAGCGTTATTGGGTTGCTGAACATCACAATTCTGGAGGATATGCAGGAACAGCTCCTGAGATACTTATTGGACAAATAGCTTCCAAAACAACGACGATAAAAGTTGGAAGTGGTGGAGTTATGTTGTCCCATTACTCTGCATTCAAAGTAGCTGAAGTCTTTCGTTTACTTGATGCGTTTTATCCTAAAAGAATCGAAATCGGAATTGGTAGAGCTCCCGGAAGTGATCAATTGACCGCAGCCGCACTCTCTTATCCTAAATATCCAATGGATATACAACAATTTCCACAGCAAGTTGTAGATTTGATAGGACATTTATCTGAAACACTCGATAAAGAACATCCATTTATTAATATTAAAGTCCAACCAGGCGACGCTCCGAATAAAATTCCAGATGTTTGGCTTTTAGGTTCAAGTGACTACAGTGCGAGACTTGCAGCAGAATTAGGACT
>Ga0209402_10000668_pt1 | contig 40240 bp, 34 predicted proteins | sample ArcticOcean_MG_C_3_FD_187437 | JGI IMG/M metagenome (GOLD analysis project Ga0209402, IMG submission 187437) | Marine microbial communities from western Arctic Ocean - ArcticOcean_MG_CB8_126 (SPAdes) (version 2) | ecosystem: Environmental > Aquatic > Marine > Oceanic | place: Arctic Ocean... | reverse complement strand
TCTAGTAAAACTTTACCAATATTCTTACGATCTTGAATATAATTATGTGCATCTGATGCTTTATGATATGGAAAAACTTGATCAACATGCGGATGTATTTTATCTTCTTTAATCCATTTCATTAAATCTTTTCTTGCCTTATTTAGTGTGTCTAAATTTTTCCAGCGACCCAAATGTATGCCAAATACACCTCTGTTACTAGCCATCATCTTTAAAGGATCAAATTTAGGAAAAGTTAACCAAGATTTTAAACGATGCCAGTTATTTTTTTTCTTACCTGGTGCCATATCGGAAATACCAAAGGAACAAACACGGCCACCGGAACCTAAACATCTATATGATTTCATTAGATTTTCTCCACCTATAGGATCTAAAACCAAATCTACACCTTTATTATCCGTCCAATCCATTATTTCAGCTAAAAAATCGTTCCGGTCGACTGGAAGAACTCCTCGTTCTCTAATAAAATCATGTTTTTCGGGCGAACAAGTACCAAATATGGTTTTAGCTCCAGCAACTTTTGCCAGCTCTATAGAAGCTAAACCTATTCCTCCGGCAACACCATGAATCAATATAGTTTCATCCTTTTGCAAAGCCCCCGGATGAATTATCATCAAGTAAGAAGTAAGATAAACTGCAGGAAAAGCTGCAGCGACTTCAAAAGAAATATTATCTGGAATTTTAAAAACACCCTCTACTTTGGAAACTAGATGTGTTGAATAACCTCCGTTGGATCCTGAACCTACTACTCTATCACCAATTTCATATTCTTTAACATCAGGTCCAATCTCATGAATAATTCCTGAAACTTCCATACCTGGAGTAAATGGAGGTTTAGGAGCTCCCGGATATAGCCCCATACGAGAAAGAATATCTGCAAAATTTATTCCAGCTTTAGATACACGAATACAAACCTCACCAGGTCCAGGCATTGGCGTTGGCAATTCATGAATTTCTAAATTTTCAGGACTACCATATTTTGTAACAACTACTGATTTCATTAATTATCCTCGTAATAATAATCCAAACCGAGATGTGTAATTAGAGTCTCACCCATTAAATGACGAAGTGTGTTCTCTAACTTAGCTTTTTGTGCAAATAAATCATGAACTGGATACAAATCTGGTTTACACATTGGTGATTTAAAATAAAAAGACAACCATTCCTGGATACCATACATCCTTGAACGTTTAGCTAAATCTAAAAAGAGAGCTAAATCAAGTACTAGTGGGGCTGCAAGTATAGAATCTCTACATAAGAAATCCACTTTAATCTGCATAGGATATCCTAACCATCCTTTGATATCAATATTGTCCCATCCTTCTTTATTATCTCCTCGAGGTGGATAATAATTAATACGAACCTTATGATACAAATCTCCATACAATTCAGGATACTTTTCAGGTTCAAGTATTTGCTCAAGAACTCCTAATTTAGAAACCTCTTTTGTCTTAAAAGATTCAGGATCATCGAGTACTTCACCATCTCTATTACCTAAAATATTAGTTGAAAACCAACCATCTATACCTATTTTTCGGGCTTTAAGACCCGGTGCCAGAATTGTTTTCATTAAAGTCTGTCCAGTTTTGAAATCTTTGCCAGCAATTGGGGTTTTTTCCTTTGCAGCTAGTGAATACATTGCTGGAAAATCTACTGACAAATTAGGTGCTCCATTAGCATAAGGTAAGCCTTCTTTTAGTGCAGCATACGCATAAAGAATGGAAGGTGCAATGACGGTATCGTCATCATCTAATGCGTTTTCAAACGATTCAAGGGTACCATAAATCGAAGCATGAGGATCTTGGTAAATCTCAGTACTACCACACCAAATCATAACGGCCCTATCTAAATTATTTTTTTCTTTGAAATCACGTATATCTTGTCTTAAAGCCTCAATTCGAGCTCTATGACCTTTAACTGATTTAATGTAAGTTCCATCCAACTTTTTGACAAAATTCTTATCGAAAACTGCTTTCATCGGTTTGATAAGAGACAATTCGGATTTAATTTGATTAAGTAACTCTTTCTCAATAACGCCTGCTTTTACGGCAGCTTCATAACAATTATCTTCGAAAATATCCCAACCTCCAAAGACTAAATCATCTAATTTAGTCAAAGGTACAAAATCTTTGATATTTACTTCACGATTTTCATTTCGTTTTCCTAAACGTAAAGAACCCATTTGTGTTATCGAACCTATTGGACTTGAAAGGCCATTACGAATTGCTAATGTCCCTCCTATGAATGTAGTACTCACAGCACCTAAACCAGGCATAAGAACTCCTAGTTTACCATTGGACTCTTCTATCTTTGCAGGACTCTTGATAACGACCATAGGATAATTAATGTATTAGGTGATTATATTAACAATTATAGTTAGTCATAAATTATTGAAAGACATGTTAATGAGCCATCTCCAGCCCTAAATTGAGACATCTCCATATAATGCAAATTAAGACCTTTTTCAATTAATATTTGTGAAGTTTTCGCATAACCCTTAGAAACCATTACATCGTTCCCAAATGAAATTATATTTGCCCCGTATGCTTCCTCACTAGGTACTAAAAGAATTTCAGTTCCTTCAGGAAAATCTGTTGTTTTAAACTGACCCTTGGGAACAAGAAGAACACCAGGCATAGGTGAAGTACAAATTGAGATTAAATGAAGAGAACTTTTAGGAACTTCAACAACATGTAAATCAAACCCTCTAAATTCAACAAAATCCTTTAAATTTTGAATACCTTGTCTATTCGTACGGCTGCTATGGCCCACTAAAAATTTATTTCCAAACTGAAATACATCACCTCCATCCATTCGCCCTCCTGGACTCATGAATTCCAACTTTAAATCCCCCTCCAAAGCTTGTACAATAGCTCCTTTTTCTCCTAATCTAGAGTCATGGCCAGCATTTGTAATCAATGCTGAATCACCAGCTACAATAGCATGATCTTCGACGAAACAACAATCCGGATAATCGGGATGTGAATCTAATTCTCTAACTATTAATCCTAATTCTCTTAACTTCAACACATATGCTGAATGCTGTTCGTTTGCTTCTTCCAAATCGGTTGGACCATTCCCAAAAAATGATGCTAAGGCTTTGTCATATGATTTTGAAACACCACGCACTATAGCTCTCACAATAAAGGTCCTAAAATCAATGGCAGCATGACTGTTGCATCTCCTTCAACGGTTATTCTTCTTGCCTTAGGCTGAACTTTACCCCAAGAAACTGCTTCTCTAACTCTAGCACCACTAAGAGAACCATCCCATTCAGGAGCAGTCGTAACTTGAACGGCATAATCTAAACCCTCTCGAAATTGATTCCACCAAATTGTGTGGTGTTTGGATATACCGCCACCAACCATCAAAGCTCCAGTACTTTTAGCTTCATGAACTATGTCTGATAATTCATTTTCTTCTGCAAATAAGTCTAAAGTAAAATCTCTATGATCTTGCCAAAATAACCACAATTGTGAGCCTACAGCTCCGTCAGTAGGGCCTGGAACAAACACCTTAACATTCTTTCGAGCACAAGTTGCTAAAAAAGACTCAGAACCGTTTTTTTCTTCTGCCAAACGAAGACCTAATTCGCGCCATATCTTCCACGGAATCCAGCGACTATCTTGTACATATAATTCTGCTAAAATTGGCTGTATCCATTTTTCAATAGGAATGCCATAAGAAGCATCTGGAATTAAAACATTTCCAAGTCGATTAACTCCTTCTTCACGTAATTTTTGGTCATCCATAGAAAAATCTCCATGATAGTAATCTGCCAAGATTCGAGCGATATCATGATCGAGAGTACCACAAGTAGTAACTACAACATCAATAATATCATTCTCTATTAATTGTCGAAGAAGACCCCGAGTACCCGTTGCCATTATATCTGCTGGAAATGAAATGAATTTTGTACAATTCCCTTTTGTCATGTCTTGAAGAATAGATGTTGCCGTAGCTATTTTTGCCGCTACAAAACCACCAGTTTCACTAAATTGTGAAATTAATTCAGATAATTTTGTATTTGAATCAATATGAATGTCTTTTACTGGTATTTTATGCATCCTTAATCATTCCACAATCACCACAAACATATTTGTCGCCATCAAGAACTAATTTACCTTCATCACACTCTGAACAAGGTATATCATCATTAGGTGAGGGATCCACATTTCTTTCTTCATCCTCTTCATTATGTAAAGCCACAGCTACAACAGTTTCCTTTTCATCAACAGACATCACTTTGACACCCCGGCCTACTCTTGCAATCTGCCTTATACTTTCTATATGTGTACGGATTACTTTACCAGATGAAGTTGTTGCTAATATTTGATTCGCTTGCCCAGGTGTAAAAGTAGCTATCACGTGGCCACTCTTAGCATCAACTTTAATATTTTTAACTCCTTTAGCTCCTCTCTTTGTAAGACGATAATTCTCAGCCCTAGCTCTCTTTCCGTAACCTTTTTCAGTAATAGTTAGCAAAATATCCTCTTCGGTAACTAAGGTCATACCTATAACTTCATCTTTCTCTTTCAAACGCATACCTATTACTCCTTGACCATTACGACCAACTATTCTAACTTCACCTTCTGAGAAACGGTTAGCCATCCCTAACTTAGTTGCCAGCATAATCTGACTATCCCCTTCAGAGATATCTACGCCGATTAATTCATCATTTTCTTTAAGAGTAATAGCTCTAAAACCTTGGTCACGAGCCCAGGCTCTTTGTATCCTTGAAGAATATTCTTCTAAACGAGTTTTCTTAACTATACCCTTTCGAGTTGCAAATAAGAAATAATGACCCTCTCCAGTTATGTTAGCCACAGGCAACATACAAAGAACCTTTTCATCTTTGGATTGACGGCCTTCATCTAACTTTTGAAGAAGTTGGACTAACGGCGTTCCTTTCGAATAACGTGAAACATCAGGTATCTGCCAAGCTTTTAGGAAATACATACTTCCGGCCGTTGTAAAGAAAAGTAAATGATCGTGGGAACCCATCGAATATAATTCAACCGGAAAATCACCCACTTTAGCCTTGATTCCAATTCTACCTTTACCGCCTCTGTGTTGAGCTTGGTATTCATCTAAATCAACACGTTTGATATATCCCTCATGCGTTCTCATTACAACTACTTGTGAACGTGGAATCAAGTCTTCAGTAGCTAAATCCCCATCAAAATCAGAAATTAGCGTCCTTCTTTGATCTCCATGTTTTTCATTTAATTGTGATAAATCTTCTTTAATAATAGTTAAAACCTTAGAAGAATCGGCTAGAATTGAATTTAATTCTGCCATTGTACCTTTTAATTCTTCTAACTCTTTTTTTCTTTCCTCTGCATCTTGCCTCGATAATTGATACAAACGCATATCTGCTATTGCTTTGGATTGTATTTCACTAAGTGAAAATGCAGTTTGAAGACCTGCGATTACAGCATCTCTACCTGCTGAATCTCGAATGAATGCAATTACATCATCCATCTGGGAAATTGCCAATAAGAGCCCTTCCACAATATGAGCTCTTTCTTCAGCCTTCTTCAAGCGATATTGTGTTCTTTTTGTTACTATTTCTTTACGATGTTCGATATATACTTCTAGTAACTCTATCAAGCCCATTCGCCTAGGTTGGCCTTTGACCAAGGCTACGTTATTAATTGCAAAACTTGTTTCTAATACCGAGTGTTTGTATAACTGATTTTCAACAATCATTGGAGCTGCATCACGCTTTAATTCAAAAACAACGCGCATTTCAGTTTGATCGGATTCATCACGAATATCTCTAATGCCTTCAATCTTTTTATCACGCACCATTTTAGACACTTCTTCTAAAAGGCGATTCTTTTGAACCATAAAAGGAATTTCTGTTACTACAAGATATTCATCCTTTTCAGTAGATTCATGCTTTACAGTACCTCGTAGCTTAACTGAACCCTGTCCTTTACTATAAGCATCAAAAATACCCTTACGACCCATAATAGTGCCGCCTGTAGGAAAATCCGGACCAGGCAAAACACTCATTATCTCAGCCAAAGAGATTGAGGGATTGTCCATCAATAAATTTAGAGCTTCGGACACTTCCGATAAATTATGAGGTGCCATGTTTGTAGCCATACCTACTGCAATCCCTGAAGATCCATTTACTAAAAGGCCAGGTAAAAGTCCTGGAAGAACTGTAGGCTCTTTCAAGGAACCATCATAATTATCTCTAAAAATCACAGTTTCTTCATCAAGATCAGATAAAACGGCGTCTGCAATAGTCGCTAAACGAGATTCAGTATAACGCATTGCTGCAGCCCTATCACCATCTATTGAACCAAAATTCCCTTGACCATCAACCAAAGGATATCTTAAAGAGAAATCTTGAGCCATACGCACCATTGTGTCATATATGGCTTGATCACCATGAGGGTGATACTTACCCATAGTATCTCCTACAATTCTTGCTGACTTCTTATATGGTGAACGAGATCCTGAACCCATCTCTTTCATAGCATAAAGTACCCTCCGATGTACTGGTTTTAGACCATCACGAGCATCAGGAAGTGCACGCCCTACGATAACTGACATCGCATAATCCAAATAGGATTTACGCATCTCTTTCTCTAAGCTTACCTTCAAAATTGTGTCATTGTTTTCAGTGGTCAAAATTTAACCTCAAATCAGTAGTTAAAGCTATGAATAAACCCCCTTAAAAGGGACTCCCCTAACACACTTGTGACCCCACCCTTAAACATTATAGTTGTAAACTCTAAAAAAAATGAAGATTTTAATGATAGGCATCGACGATTAATTGCAAAAATAGCCCCTATTTGTATAGCCTATAATTTTCACTTAACTTTGGTTAATTTTCAGATAAATGGAACTGCCCTAAATTTTGCTAAAGAAATAGCCCCTGCAACTAGTATAGGGAGTGGCGGTGAAAAATTGATAAATCTGGCGGAAAAAGGTAGACTCCAAATTACGGAATTACCACTTGCTACTACTTTTGGTAAAATTGTTATTTGTACTTCAAAGCCAGATGATAAAAAGAATTCAGATATCACTCAAATTGCTAAATTATCTAAAGAAACAAAAATTGCACTTGTATTCATAACTGATGAAAAACGAAATAAAAATATTAAAAAATTATTAGATATCTCAAACTATCACTGCGATATAAGTACGAAAAATATTAAGTTGGAATTAGACACTGAAATTGGAGCATTGACAAGTATTCTTAATAAAATCAGAACAACTTAAGAGCTTCTTCTATACGTCCTAACTCTATACCTGTGCTTTGTTGACCGCAAACTGCACCATTAGAAGAAGTCACGACTCCAGCACCAACTAGAGGTAGACCAAAGTTAACAGTTCCATCCATAATGGGAACTTTCAGTATTTCTTCCATGAGTTCTTTTTCATTATCAGAAATATCAGGATGGCAGAGACCGCCCTTATTGTTTATACATCCAATCATACCTAAAATATCCATTTTATTTAATGTAAGTGCCTTAATTTTTATACCTAAAACTTCTTCAGCTGATTTTATTGATCCTGGACTCAAATTTTCATTACAAAAACCACCATTATCATTAATCAAAAAATTATTTCCATTTGCATTAGAACGATCTGAGAGTATTCCAAATTTTAAATTATAATTATCTGAAATTGATTCAAATTTCTCAACTTCAAGTGAAGTTACTAAGTTAGAAACTAAAATACCATGGTTGTTCATAGTTAGCAATGTCCCTAATACACTACTACCCCCTATTGTTATTATCTCAACTTTAGTGCCTAAAGCCTCAGAAATAGCCTGCATATCATCTTCCGGTATCCCTGGAGGAATAAGTGTTAAATTATCATTTGTAGCACAAAAAACTCCTGAATAAGGACTATTGAAAAGATTCTTTTGAATTAATGCCATAGTGCCTATTCGGCAAGATGTACAATTACACTGCCATCTTCAAATTTTAAAGCTCTAACTCTAACTTTTGAAGGGGGTTTTTCGATTCCCCTAGCCCAAATATATTGGTTTACTGGAGGATCAATAAATAATTGCTTATCTTCTCCGCTTCCCCTTCGAGCGTTTGAGGATTTTCTTAAAACTTCACCATCTCTTTCAGGTTTCATATGCCTTGTAACAAAATCTTCAACAATGCGCATCGCTACTGGAGCTCTTCGTGTACGAGGAACCTTGTGTAATTTACGTAAAGGTATAGTGTATAATCTCTCTTGTATTAATTCGTCATCTGCCATATTTCATCACCTATGAAGTTTACCACGACGCCAAAAGTGACGTTTTGGATGGTTAGTAAATCTACGATTAGTCCTTTGAATAACCCAAGCTGGAACTCTACGATTGCGCTTAACTAACTTATTCAAACGCAACTTCTGACCGTAAACTTTTCTACTTGACATTAGTATTTACTGAGCGAACTCATCTCCTTTTGTAAATCCTTCTTAACTGCAAATGCAGTATTAGCTAATATTGATTGTCCTTTAGGTGTTAAACCACGACCACCTTGCTTTGATTTTACTATGAAACCTGCGATTTCAAGTTGTTGCATAATTGATCTAAGAATCTTACGACTTCCATTAACACTTCTATTTGGTTTTGAACCTCTGTCTCGAGCACCAGAGTAATGTTTTGCTAAACGTTCAGTCCCAATGGGACCATTAATTCCAATTTTTCTCAATACTGAAGCTGTTCGATAATACCACCAATCTGGTTGAGTAGGTGCCTTTTCTTTATGAACTGCAGTCTTTACAAAATTAGACCAATCTGGAGGAGAAATAGCGTCATTACCCTTCAATGTGTTGGCAAGTGCGCCAACTAAATGTTCACCAGGTACGTCGTATTGTGTTGTCACGTGAATATATCCTCTACAGAGATGACGCGCCACACGGACTATATTATAAACTTAAGCCTAATTGAAATATTAATGGAAAGAGTCCAAAAATATCTTGAAGAACACAATACCATGACACTGGCCACCGTCGGTAAAAAAGGTATTTCTGCTGCTGCCGTATTTTATGCAGAAACAAAAAAACCTACCTATTTGCTCTTTGTTAGCAGTCCAAACTCGGAACATATAACTAATTCAAGCGATGAAAAAAAATGCGCAGCCACTATACAGAATGACGGACTTGATTGGAATCTTATTGAAGGATTACAACTAAAAGGGAGTGTTGAATTGGCTGATGAAAGTGATTGGAATATTTACTTTGAAAAATTCCCATATATTAAGGATAGTGAAACCCTTTCAAAATCTTTAGAAAAGGTAAACTTGTATAAATTCACTATTTCCTGGGTTAGACTCATAAACAATTCAAAAGGTTTTGGAAACCGTTTTGAATTAGATTTTTGAATCAATCTGTAAAAAGATTATTCTTATGAAAATACCAAATAAGATATACAAAAATAATTATCAATATTCCAATTATAACAAAACCTAAGGTATTGCCTATAACTGGAAAAACAAACAAAACAAATAGACCTACAACAAAAGTCCAAGAAAGTAAATACAAAAGATAAACATGTGGAGCTAATTCAGGATCTCTGGCTGCATCTAATGTGAATAAAAGTCTCCAATTCATAAATCACTTAAAAGAATATACTAATTATCTTTTGGGGTATGTGTGGAATCTACAAAATCCTGATCTTTTGGGGTACGTATGGAATCTACAAAACCCTGATCTATTAGACCTCGACCAACTAATGCCGTATAGTTAGCTAACAATATTACCACTATTCCTGAAACTATAACTATTGAATGTGAAACAAAGCTCACATTTTTAATATCACTTACAAAAGAAGTACCTTCTGAAGCAAGAAAAAAACTACTTGCTCCATACGCTGCAGTGAAAGAAATTGCATACAAAATAACGTTATGGCGATTCATAAGGTTTGTTTTTGCGCTATCTTCGTTGTTTTTTCTTCGCTCTGAACGAAGAGTCTGTGCTGAAAGTGAATATATCACTAACATAATTGTAATTATCATAAATACTAAATCAAATATAAAACTGGGTTGACTTTCACGGGAATAAAGCATAACTCCTAAATGATACGCTAAAAAACTCCAATAACCTATTGCAAAATAACCTGAAAAAGCTGAAACCATAGGATCTGACCAATTCTTAGAGTGCATTCGATTTAATAAATAAAAAGTTAAAGAACCGAGAATAATTAATACCGTAAACCAAATAATCTTAAATATATTACTGAAAACAATACCTTGTAATTCTAATATTAGAAATATGCTAAAGCCAATTATTGCCCAAAGAATTGGAGAAACTGCATTCATATATTTTCCAAAATTCGAACGATGTTTGCTATTTACCCTAATCATCTTCTTAAGTGCAATTTCCTTGAATGGTACACGCATCCACCAAGCTTGTGCAAACTGCCAGAATATAAATATTATAATTAAAGCTAATGATAAAAAACTCCGTAAACTCTCACCATATTTTGTAAATTCAAAGGCATAATATATTATAAGTGATATGGTGAAAGACAAACTCATGGGAATCAAAAGAATTTTCCAGTAACTTCCAACAGAAAAATTCTTTAAGGATTCAAATCGCATTAAGAAAGCAGTGATTAGATAGCCCCATGAAAATCCAAAACCTATAACTAAAATTAAATCTATGAATAATTGATTTGAACTACGGCTGAAAACACCCAAAAAAATCAGAAAAATTGATAAAGAAAACGCATGGGGTGCAGTTTTTTTAGAAAATATGATTCGGAGAATATCAAGCTTTGTAATTACTTTGTGATTTTGAGATTCGACACTTTCGGAAGGTGGCAATTTATTTTCCGTTTTAACTTCTTCTTCCATTCTGTTTGGAACCTCTGAAGGAAAATTTCTTTTCGGGTAAATAAAAGCATGTAATTCTTGAAATCTCTAAAGCATATGCATTTTTTGCTAACTTACCGCCATGTAAATTAATTGCTCTTATCCTTGTCATTTTACCATCAAGACGAACTGTGTCACCTACTCGAAACTCTTCTTGAGATTCAAATTCTTGTTTAACTGAAATTGTAGATTCGCCATCATGTATCGCAAATCTAACCCGAGCATGCGTAGCTCTTTTAGCCCAAACAATGGGCTTATCTTGTGAATAAGCAGAAGGTGGACGCTTTCCGTCTAACTCAAGACCTGTAATCAAAATCAAACCATCTGGATGCGGTCGAGTTTCCCCCACACTAATCACAATTCCTCTATCCACGGACATAATCCCATTCTCAGTTATATCTTCATTGGAAATACGCAATCTCAATTCTAATGGTGGTTCTTCTTTTATCTCAGTGGGGCCAGTAGAATTACATTCTAAGCATGTAACAACTCCTTGGAAACTAAACCCTTTTTTAGAAGAAGTTCGACTTTTTAGAACTTTGTGGGGACATTCTTCTTCACACATCTCACAAAATATCCAGATTTCTTCCATTAGTGCTTAAAATGCCTCATTCCTGTAAATATCATAGCCATTCCATTTTCATTTGCAGCATCAATAACTTCTTGGTCGCGTAAGGAACCACCTGGTTGAATAACAGCAGTGACTCCAGCTTTTGCAGCCTCATCAATTCCGTCTCTGAATGGGAAAAATGCATCTGATGCCATGACTGTATCATCGGCATTAGGGATTGATTTAAAGGTTGCGATTTTTACTGAATCTATACGAGACATTTGACCTGCACCTATACCTACTGTACTTTTCTGTCGAGAGAAAACTATAGCATTACTCTTAACATGCTTAACTATTCTCCAACCAAATTGTAAACCATCTAATTCTTCTTTAGTTGGACTGCGCTTAGTTACAACTTTACAATCTGAAATATCTATAGTAGCTTCATCAGATTCCTGCATAAGCCAGCCTTGATCTAATGAGCGTAAGCTAAAACTTCTCTCATAATTATCAAGTGAACCCGTTTCTAATACTCTTAAATTCTTTTTTTGAGCTAAAATATTACGAGCTTCTGAATTAAATGAAGGCGCTATAACTCCTTCTTTAAAAGATGAAATAATGTTTTTTGACAGTTCGCCATCAACTTCCCGATTTAGAGCTATGATACCTCCAAAAGAACTCATAGGATCCGTTTTTATTGCCAATTCATAAGCCTTAACCAAATTATCGGCACTAGCTGCACCGCAAGGATTGTTATGTTTAACAACGATAACAGTTGGCTCTTCAAATTCAGTAACCATTGCTAAAGCTGCATCAAAATCAAGAAGATTATTATAACTTAGCTGCTTTCCTTGTATTTGTTCAGCATTGGAAACTGAAGGCGTTGTACTTAATAAGTCTGAATAAAAAATTGCAGATTGATGTGGGTTTTCTCCATATCTTAATGGAGGACTTCCCAGTCCAGTAACGTGTAAAGAAGAAGGAAGACCTTCTTCGTCAAACCTAGAACCTAACTCCGACTGTATAGTGGCATCATATTCTGCAGTATGTCGGAAAGCTTTCAATGCTAGATCTTGTCTTTGTAATAAATTTAGGCCACCGTTCTTGATTTCATCAATAATCCAATCATAATCATCAGCATCTGTAACAACGGCAACTCTTGAATGATTCTTAGCTGCAGCCCTCAATAAACTTGGGCCACCTATGTCTATATGTTCAATAATTGAATCTAAATCTAAATTTTTAGATATTGCAGCCCTAAAGGGATATAAATTACAGATTACCATATCGAAAATTCCAATATTATGTTCTTCAACTTCTTTGTTATCTTCATCTCTAGCAAGAATACCTCCAAAAATTAAAGGATGAAGTGTTTTTACGCGCCCACCCATCATTTCTGGAAAATTCGTAACTGAATCTACTGATGTAACATTTATTCCTTCATTTGAAATGACCTGTGAAGTTCCACCTGTGGACACTATCTCAATATCTAATTTGCTTAATTCTCTTGCTAAATCTACAATTTTATTTTTATCACTGACACTAATTAAAACACGAGATACTTGCCTTCTCTCCATATTATCGAAACTATTTGTCATTAATAATCTAGAAAATTAGGTACTATCTGGGAGTTTCTTAAGGAAATCTCCAGGAAGTTCTTTAACAAGATAAACTGTAGTTCCAGCCTTCATTATTTCACAATCTGCTCCTTCAGCAGACCTTACATCAACTAACAATACGATCGGCTTGCCAATTATATGACGGCCAGCTTCTAATGCATTTAATCTAGTACTTGAAAGATGAACCATGTTTCTATCTCCTGGATACAAACCATGTTCAAGATATTCGGTTGAATCCTCTTTGGAACAAGCAAAATAAAGATGCTCGGGATTATTATCAGTTGGTAAATCTAATTCTAAATCTAAGGTATGAGCATAAGTTGCTCTTAGTCTGCCATTTTTTAACTCATATCTACCTTTAGGATCAGTCTCTACGGTAGCTTGTAAATGTTTAGTTTCAAGATAATGGAAATGACGTCTTTGTGATTTAACTGCATCAATAAATTCTGAAGCTTCAATCCAGCCTTGCTTATCCATCTCAAGATCGAATTTATCGGGAAAATGACGCAATACGCCAGCCATTACTCTTCCAAACTGATCTAAATGTCTTGGGGACATTACTAAAACTCCTTCCTCTCCACTTAAGGGGCATTTATCACCTCTGAAAAAGCCATGTCCATACTTAACTTCCTCTTTCAAAGGAACTGTTGGATTTCTATGCATGTATATCCATTACAACGGGTCTGTATAATATTAGTTCTGATACTACTATTTCCGCTGAAAAGTTGTCTGAACTGAACTTGCATTTGAAGAATCGATGAGATTAGAGCCAGTTAATTCTTCACTAGTTGGCACATCTATTTCTATCCGGCCAGCTGAGAAAAGGTCATGCATCTTCTGTTCTTTATCTCGACTACTCCAAAAAGCCGCTTCATCTCTACTCCCTTTGGTAACAAAAATAAAAACTTCACCAGGTCTATTACGTCCAGTTCTACCCCGCCTTTGAATCATACGTATAGCTGATGAAACAGGTTCAAAAAATACAACAACATCTGTAGAAGGTATATCTAAACCTTCTTCACCAACTGAAGTTGCAACTAGAATATTGAATTCATCTTTTCTAAATCTATCCAATATTTCTTTCTGCTGTTTCTGCGTCATTCCCTTGTCCCCTATGCGAGAACCCTGGCCAACAAAACGAATTGGTTTAGCTCCTTCTATCTTTTCTAAATGTTCTACAATCAATGTTGCAGTATGTCTTATTTCTGCAAAAATAATGAAGCGAGAAGAACCGGAATGTATCTGAACCTCAATTAATTCAAGTAACCGTTCTAATTTTGGATGATCAGTAGGATTAGAAATTGCAATTTTCTGAGCTATCTTCCAATCTGAATTTGATACCAACCACTTATTAGCCCGACTACCTTTTTTCTTATCTTTAGCATCTTTTTCTATCCGTGAGGTGTAATCTAAAAATTGAAGCATACCTTGGGTTTCAACTGTCAAAATAGCATGGGCGACTTTCATGGCCATCGCCTGAGTCGTCATCATAGTAAATGTTTGAGGAGGTGTATTTGGTTTGGTTTTCATATAGGTCATTTGTAACCTTTTTCCAGCTTCTATTAACATTGTAGTTGATACTTTTCTTGGTCTATCTATGGCCCCTTGTTTGTACAATTTACCACAAAGATAATCTTGTAATTTTCTTAATTGATTTGTAATATCTATTACACTAACTGGCATCTCTACCCGAATCCAGCGTGTTTTGATTGGTTGGATATAGGGCATTACGTCAGGATCGGTATCATTCCTATTTTCCACAGCTGAAATTCCTAAATCCCGACATAACCGAATAATTTCTGGCTTAGAACTACCTGGTGAAGCGGTCATACCTATTGCTAAGTGATTTTTAGAAACTGCCGAATAATGATGACCAATTGATACGTATGCATAATTCCCAACAGCTCTATGAGCTTCATCAAAAATAACAAGAGAAAAATTCTTGAGATCCATGCGTTCATTTTCTATATCTTTTGAAACAACTTGAGGCGTTGAAACTATAATTTTTGAAGATTTCCACAAAGGCTCACGAAGATTGGGGGCAATCGCTCCTGTAAAAAGATTAATATCTACGTCTAGAAATTTATTAAGGAAATCTGCATGTTGTTGAGCAAGGGGTTTTGTAGGAGCCATCAAAAGTATTTGACCCTGCTCTAATTTTTCTAAGATTACTCTAAGCGCTACAACTGTTTTACCCATTCCTGTTGGCAAAATTACGAGTGTGGATTGTTCAAGGCAAGCCTGCGAGATATTTGCCTGATATTGTCTATCTTCCAATGGACCGTCTTTCAAAAATTTATGATTAAAAACTTTCATTCTTGAGGTCCAATCCATCCTTTACGGTAAAAGTAAAAGAGCATAATGGATGCAAAACTAGTCATGGCTAACATAATTTGGTTGAAATTAAAATTAGAACCAACATTCATCCCTGCGACGCCTGCAATTAATGAAAGAGGAAGCATAATCGAACCAATTGCAGTTAATGTTGTCATTACCTCACTCAAACGAGCATTGGATTCACTTAGCCTTACTGATACTTGTGAAAGATAAGTATCACGAGCTTTTAAAACAACAAATCTGTGATTTTCATAATGTTCAGCCCTATCTACTGGATCTGTAAAACAATCTTCTACAGCAAGAGGATGGAAATTTAAATTCTCTAACATAAACTGCTTTTCAGCCTCACCAGGATTCAAAATATCTAACCAACCGCTATTGATGTTTTTTAGTGCCGATGCTAACTCATCAGTTCTAATTGTTTTTTCACCAGATTTGTCCGTTGAGGACGTTAACAATCTAATAGTCGACACAATCTTTCGATTCAGGCTGGATTTAAACTATCTTCGGTTTAGAACATCTAAATAGTATGGTTTAAGATTTCTTTGAAGCTTTTTTGGGAGATTTCTTACGTAGTGTTTCAATTAATTTACTAGCAGTTCCTTGACGGCCTCCAGTTAATTCACTATAATTAGTAACATTTACTAAATTACAAGCTCCAGCCTCTTCAAGATCTGCTTTCTTAGCTAAATTCGCAATAAAATTAATTTGTTTAGGACTTGGGGGCTTAGGTACTGAATCCGTTTTATCGCGCAATAACCCAATTAATTGACTTGCAGTTCCGGATTTGCCTCCAGTTAATTCTTCAAATTTAGAAATACCAACTAAATTACAGGCTGATTTTTCATCTAGTTCTAAAGATTCGGCCAGACCCTGAGCATATGACAATTGTTTAACTGAAGCTGGAAGTGAAATATCATCTGTAGCATTCTTGAGACTATCTATAACTTCACCGATTCGTTCTCCATTCATTTTTTGTGGATCTTCTTTACCTATTATCTTTTCTAATTCTGATTCTGAAATTAACGAAGCCAATCTAAGATAGTAATCCAACTGACGCTTAGTAGGCGTTTCTTTCTTTTTCATTAAAGCTTTATCGTGAAGTTCATTAAACGAAGTAACAAAGCCATCCCATACTATTGCACCATTTTGTTTTCCAGTTTCTATCTGATCTAACTCAGATTCCATTGTTGAAGTAAATGAAGGTGAAAATAAACTCATTTTTTCTTCTTCAGAGTTATAGAAAGGTATTACTTCATCACAAAGCATGATACCTTGATCGGTCGGCTGGAGTCTGCCTTTATTATCGCTACAATATTTACGATCTAATAACTTTTTTATTGTTGCTGCATAAGTTGAAGGTCTTCCTATTCCTTCTGATTTCATTAAAGCTACAAGACCATGCTGAGTGTATCGTGTAGGTGGTTTAGTTTTGTCCTCAATTAATCTAGGATTTTCCTTGATATCATCTAATTTAATTGCTTTTCCTTCTAATATTTCAGGTTTTGGAGGTGTTGTAGCCGGGGCTTTCTGTATTGCTTCAAATGCAGATTCCCAACCCGGAGTCACCCTCCACTTTGTATCGCCATCTAGCGGCCTTTCAAAAGTTTCAAGTTTGGCCTGTAATTTCATACTTGTCCATTCTGAGTCTGTCATTTGACTTGCAATAAATCTAGACCAAATAAGACGATAGAGACGTATTTGAGATTCATCTAAACCTCCCGGTAATTCAATAAGTGGATCTGTAGGACGTATAGCTTCGTGAGCGTCTTGAATACCAGACTTTGGTTTGCCACCTCCAACTCCACTACCCACTAATTCTTTACCCCATTTTGAAATTATTTTTTCCTGTGCTTTTTCACGTGAAGATGAACTTGTTCTTGTTGAATCGGTTCTCATATAAGTTATATGTCCCAATTCATACAATCCCTGGGCAACTCGCATTGTGTTACTTGGCCTCCAATTATACTTACTTCCTGCTGCTTGAAGTAGAGTGTCTGTTGTGAAAGCTGCTTTGGGACGGCGTTTGTAAGTATTGAGAGATATATTCGAAATTAGGAGCTGCTTCTCAAATTTTAAACTATCAAAGACTTTCTTTGCCAAATCGGTACTATTTGTTCTATGTATATCAATTTTCCCTTTCTCATCTTTCCAGACTAATGGATCATCTCTATCATGAAAACATACTCTAAAATCTATTCCAGACGCTAGTGCTTGAACCGCCCAGTAAGGTGTTGTTACAAACTTTTGAATAACTTTTTCTCTATTGACGATAAAAGCCAATGCTGGCGTTTGTACACGACCCATTGAACTAAGACTCCACGATCTAGCAAATCTTGAAGCTTGATATCCTATCAAACGATCCATAAATCTTCGAACTTTAGCAGCGTCAACAAGGTTCATATCTATAGAACCGGCTTCATCTAAAGCGTCTCTAATCGCAGTTTTAGTAATCTCATTAAAAGTTATTCTTTTTATTTCTTTAAACTCGGAAAATAATTCGCTAAGTCTCCATGCTATGAACTCACCCTCTCGATCGGGGTCAGTAGCTATCAAAACTCGTTTGACTTTTTTACTACGTGCATCTGAAAGTATCTTCTTAACATTCTTTTCAGACCTTTCTGTCCAACTCCAAGGTGGATCGGGGAGGTTTGACGCCGTATGACTCCACAATGCCTTACTTCCATCTTTACCTTTATTTGGTAAATCTTGAACGTGGCCGTTTGAAGCTCTAACTATAACATTTTTACCCAAATATTTCTGGATTGTCTTGGCTTTGGCTCCTGACTCGACTACTACTAAATCCATTAAAGGACTGTCAGAAAGGGAGAATAAATATCTTTTTCTAAAGAAAAAAAATAACGGGGACCTTAGTCCCCGAATTTAGATAGCATAAAACTACTAGATTATTTAAGTTTTAGAATGACATCTCAAACATTAAAAATGTAATTATTATGAGGCTCTAACATGGTATTGGAAAAATTGAAAACTGAAAGGGTTAAAATTGCACTAATCGGAGCATCAAATGATAAAGAAAAATTCGGTAATAAAATATATCTTGATCTACGACTTAAAGGGTATAATGTAATACCAATAAATCCCAATGAAGAATTAATTGAAGGTGATAAAGCCTATTCATCGTTAAATGTAATAGATAAGCTACCAGATATTGTGAATTTTGTTGTTCCACCACCAATTGCTATGAAAGTTGCACAGGAGGCTGTTAAACTTGGAATTAAATATCTCTGGTTTCAACCAGGTTCTGAAAGCAAAGAATTAGAAAAGTGGCTAAGTAATACAAATGAAATAAAATATCTAATAAATTCTTGTATAATGGTAGATACTCGATAATTAAGAAATTATATTCTTAATTTGAGCTAAGGCTTCAGGGATTTTATCAGGTGAACAAGCCCCCTGTGCGTATGATTCTTTGCCACCCCCACTACCTCCAACTGAAGATAATGCCGATTTGAGAAGTGTCCCACAATCTTGATTAACTGAATCTGATTTTGCAAGAATTACCATTCCTCTTCCATTCTTGAAACAACCTATCGCTACTAATGTATCTTTCTTAGAAGTAATTTGACGAACTAATTTTTGAGCTTCTGCAAAATCGGCCTCACCCATATCTTGTGAATAAAATATTAGATCGCCTATCTTTTCACCATCTAAATCGGATGATTTCAGTGCAGCTAATTCTTTTTCTAGAGAAGAAACACGATTCCTAAGTTCTTTCCATTCTTTAACGAATTTTTGAGCGGCTGAAGGCGCCTGATCCATAGGTACTCCTAACTCTTCGGCCGTCTCTTCTAACAGTGCTCTTTCCTTCTGAGATGCTTTGATTGCGTCAGGGCCTGCTGAGAATTCTATTCTTTCCACACCGTCCTGTACCCGCTCTGTCCTCAAAACCTTGACGGCGACCACATGTGAAGTTGAAGAAACGTGAGTACCTGCACAAGCTTGAGCATCAATTCCCGGTATTTCAACAACTCTAACATCCCTATATTTTGGAGCCCCACCTTGATACAAAGTATCTCCATATTTACTATCGGCTTCTTCTCTACTATAAAAATTAGTATTAATTGGATAATCCTCAATTATTAGCTCATTGACATGCGCTTCTATTCTTTCAATTACTTCACGTGAAATTCGCTTATGATGAGTAATATCTAATCTTGCTTTATCTGGGGACTTTGAAGCTCCAGCTTGCCATACATGTGTTCCGAGAATTTTTCTGGCAGCTGCGCCAATAAGATGAGTTGCTGTATGGTGCCTACTCAAACCAGAACGATGAGAATCATCAACGACTCCCGATATTATGGTTCCAACGGGAGGTAAAGGGCCTTCTAAATTATGGACTACTACATCTCCTATTTTCTGAGCATTAACCATTTGGATTTTCTTATTTCCCCATTCTATTGTCCCAATGTCACTTAGTTGACCGCCTCCTTCAGGATAAAACAGAGTGTTTTCTAAGCAAATTTGGTTTGAAGAAGAATATAGAACTTTAGAGCTAAATATACGTTTTTCCATATCTTGATAAAAATCTAAATTAGTGGAGGCAATATCTATAAAATCTAAATTCTTTGCTTTTTCCTTGGAATCGCCTTGATGCCTATCTGCCACCATTGCGAGAAAACCATCAGGAACTGTAATTGAATGCCCTTGAGCTTCAGCAAACTCACTTACCACAGAAGGTGGTAATCCTTGTGAATCATAAAGATCTAATAACTTTTCTTGATTAATGCCTCCAGAATCCAAGGCCCGCTTAACTGTACGACGGCCTCGTTCTAATGTTTTATTAAAACGTGCTATTTCCAAATCAACCATATCTAGTATGTGGGGTTTGTTAGCCTTAAGTTCAGGATATGTCTTAGAAAAATTGTCTATGTGATGAGACACTAAATCAGGTAATGCTTCGGGAACTCCTAAATCTCTCAACAGCAATACAGTTCTACGGAGAACCATACGTGCCAAGTAACCAGCTTTAACATTACTAGGAACTATTCCATCACCAAACATAAAAACTAGAGACCTGCAATGATCTACTATTGCAAATAGTTTTTCTAATGGTTCAATTATTGAAGTAAACTCTGAAAGTGATAATTTATGACCTAATATCTTTAATCTATCAAGAACCATTTGTCTTAACTCAGTTAAATCTGAACCATAATCTATAGATAATACTCCACAAAGCTTAGCATTTTCAGTAATAAGTGAACTAGCGTTCTTTAATATTTCTTCAAGATTAGCTCTTTGTGTCAAATATGATACAGCTTCAGGAAAAACAGCTTCATAAATTGTAGAAGTTCCTTGAGAGGCCCAAACTAATCTTTCAAGACCATAGCCAGTATCAACTATAGACCTAGGCATTCTTCTAAATTTTATTCCTTTAATTTCTATATCTCCCTCTGGATCTTCTTCAAGATCCATGAATACAAGAGTCGCTAATTCAAGACCCCCTGCTAAGACCTCCAGAGCTTCGCCTCCATTTCCTCCACCAACCCATGGATTTTCCTTGTAGGTTATTTTAGAACCTTCTAAACCGAGACTAGTATACAGTTCATGACAAAGTTCAACTGTATGATTCTGCCAATATATTTTCTCTTCTTCATTATTAAATGCATGATGAGCCATCATTTCAAATGTAGTTAAATGACGACCACTGCGGCCTACTGATTCCAAATCATTAAGACGTATGCATGGCTGAGAAATAGTTAATGGATTGGCTGGAGGTTTCGAAGAACCACTAGTAACATGTGGTTGAAAAACCGCAATTGAAGCTATTGACAAATAAATATCATTACGCCAACGGGCAACAACTGAAGCCCTATCTATCCTGGTATGGCCTTTTTCTTCAAAAAAACTTAGAAAAGCCTCACGAGCTTCATCCAAATTCATTGGTTTAGAAAAAAGAGGCTTACCGATGAAAGAATACTCTACACATGGTGCGTCACCGCAAAGCTCAACCTTCACTGTTGACCAAAAAAAACTGTTGCACTTTGAGCATTTCTGCCGAGTGAAACCGGAGTCATGAAAGAAACTTAGTGAAAGACTGTTACCCACAAGATGGCATAGAGTGGGAACTTAAAAACTGCCGAAGGCATAAGCATTAATGATGGTTTTACAAATGAGGGATATATATGGCATCAAATGAAGCGCATAAACCTTATGTTTCTGCAACTAAAATCCTTCCTGAAATAACCGTACAAGGAATAATTTTAGCAATTCTTTTGGGTATGCTATTAACCGCTGCAAATGTTTACTTGGGTCTCTATGTGGGAATGACAGTTAGCGCATCTATACCTGCTGCTGTAATTTCAATGGCAGTTCTAAGAAGCCTAGCTAAGGCAAATATCTCTAAAGGAACTAATATTTTAGAAAATAACTGGGTTCAAACTGCAGTATCTTCAGGTGAATCTTTAGCTGCAGGCGTAATTTTTACATTACCTGCACTTTTAGTAATGAACCAAACCAGCAATGGAGAAGTAGGGTGGGCGGAATTTCCTTATTTTAAAACGGTTATTATCGCTTTAGTTGGAGGTACAATCGGCGTACTTTTTTCTATTAGTTTAAGAAGGATTTTTATAGTCAAAGAAGAATTACCCTATCCTGAAGGTGTAGCCTGTGCTGAAGTTTTAGTTGCTGGAGAAAAAGGAGGATCTCAAGTAATGCCTATTTTTGTTGGTATTGCTTTTGGAGCACTTTACAAATTATTTTCTTCATTAATGGTAACTGTAGATAATTCGGTTAAACAGGTAAGCATTGGCCTTTGGGAACATGGGTGGCAAAGTTTTTACACGTTGGGAGGGAAACTAAATGAATCTGCAGCATATGCTAAAACTAAAACTACTTTTTACTTAGGTGCTGAATTATCACCAGCTCTGCTTGGTGTTGGGTATATTGTAGGTCCAGCAATCGCAAGTTTCGTCTTTTTTGGAGGTCTTTTAGGAGCTATTGTAATAATGCCAATTGCCAGCGCCTTGCTTAATCCTACAGATGCTTTCATAGAACAAATTACCTCTGCTGCAATGAATGGAGAAGTCATTAATTATGGAGATTATGCAAATCACATCAATGGCCGAAGAAGAATGGTTGGTGTTGGAACTATGCTAGTTGGTGGGCTATACACTTTAGTTATTATGCGAGAATCTTTAGTAAAAGGCATTACTGAAATGATTGACGCCACTAAATCGACTGTATCTACAAAAGAAGGAATAATAAGAACTGATGAAGACTTACCAGCCAAATCAATAGCCATAACCAGTGCAGCAATGGCGATTCCTATGTTTTTTATGGTATGGATTATTTCGGGATTATTATTACCTGCCATATTATCATTAATAATTATTTTTACAGCAGGATATCTATTTGCAGCCGTAGCTGGATACATGGCCGGAATAGTTGGTAGCAGTAATAATCCACTTTCAGGAGTTACAATAATTGTAGTAATTTTGACAGCCACCATCTTTGCATTACTAAACAGTCTAGTTTATGGTGGAGAACATACTCAAGAATTACAAGTTGCAGTTATCGGAGTCGCTGCATTTGTGGCTTGTGCTGGAGCAATATCTGGAGATAATTTACAAGATCTAAAAACAGGATATATATTGGGTGCAACGCCTTGGAGACAGCAAATTGGACAAATTGTTGGTGTGGCTGCAGGTGCACTAGTAATCCCTCTTGTTTTGAATTTATTATCTGACCAAATTATGAATGGAGATTTAGAAGCACCACAAGCATTTCTAATGGCCAGCATAACTACTGGTATCCTTGGTGGAGGAATGGATTGGTCCATGGTTTTCATGGGATCTGGAATAGCCTTTTGTCTTGTAGCTCTTAGACATCCTGAAAATTACATAAATATTCTTATCTATGCATATGCTTTATTTTTAGTTGGAGGATTCTTAGAAGGTGCCATCCCTGCATTTTTATTTTCGGGAAGTTTATTAATTGCCGCTACACATGCATGGATAAATGAAAAAGGCGGCCTAAATATCTCTATAATGGCTGTAGCTGTAGGAATGTATCTTAGCTTAAAAATGACAATACCTATTTTCATTGGAGGCATGATAAAAATGTACATTGATGGTAGATTTGATAAACCTCTAAGGAAAACAAGACCTGAATTGTACAAAAAAGGAGAGGAAAAAGTATTAGCTGAGGAAAAAGAGAAATTGCACGGACCTGGTATTTTATTCGCTTCAGGTTTAATTGCAGGAGAAGCAATTATGGGTATTGGCTTAGCTGGAATGGCAGTTTCTGGAATATATCTAGGAATAACGGAGGACCCTTCCGTTTATCCAGGTCTACTCGCTTTCACTTTTGGAGCAATGATTATGGCAACATTTAGTTTAAGACAAATGAAAGAGGATGATTTTGGAAAAGTTGAAGAATGGAATTATAGTGAAGAGGTACAAGAAGCTGAAATGGTTGAAGAAGTTCCAAAAAAGAAGGCAAGGAAGCCGTAGTGAGAATAAAATTTGGCTAAACGGAATTTTGTAGTAATTGGTCATCGAGCCCATACTGCGGCTGATTGGAAATTAGATGATTTATGCGGTGGAGCTGGAAGACTTGATGTTCTTGTAAGGTGCGTAACTGCTTCTCTTTGGAAGTCCCATGGGATAAGAAAAGAAACAGATGTTTGGTTGATTCTAAATGGGCCACCTAATGCACCAATAACAGTTCATTTTAGTGGGGAAAAAATACGTTATCTTAATCCTGATGAAAGATCAACTGCAGCTCTAATTAGAAACGGATTAATCAAATATAAAAACCAAAATAATTCATTAGAAACTAGCCCAGGAGTAACTATGGAAAGAATAGGTTTAGAGGAGATTTTGAGGAGATTACCTAATCCCGTACTTTTGAGTGAAAGTGGGGAAGATGGAATTGGAAATTCCAATACATTTATACTTGGAGATGATAAAGATCCAACTGAAAGTGAAATGGAAATATTAGATAAATTACCTAAAATGAACTTAGGAAAAGAAAGTTTACTTAGCTCAGCCTGTATAACATTAATACATCATCGCCTAGACGAGAATTAACATGGAAGCTATAATTCTAGTAGGTGGATTTGGGACTAGACTTAGACCCTTAACTCATACAGTTCCAAAACCATTACTTCCATTAGCAAATATTCCAATGGTAGAACGCATGATTCGTAATTTACCAGAAGTGTTTGACACTGCCATCTTAGCCGTTAATTATGGTTTAAACGATATGAAAAAATATTTTGAAGGAAAAGACGTTGGAAAGAAAGTTATCATTGTTCCTGAAGAAGAGCCATTAGGAACTGGAGGAGCAATGCGAAACTGCATTGAACATGTTACTGGTACTACTGCCGTATTCAATGGCGATGTAGTAAGCTCTATAGACTTAAATGAAATGTTAGAACAACATATCAAAACCAAAGCTAAAGGAACACTGGCATTATGGGAAGTTAAAGATCCAAGTAGATTTGGTGTTGTCGAATTTAAAAATGGGCAAATATTGCAATTTCAGGAGAAGCCTGAAAAAGGTACTGAATTGTCAAATTTAATTAATGCTGGAACTTACCTATTAGAACTTGAAATATTGGAGATGATACCTCCAAATCAAAAAATTTCTATTGAAAGAGACATATATCCTAAAGTGGCAGGAAATGGATTACATGGTTTTCCATTTGAAGGATACTTTATCGATTCAGGTACACCGGAATCTTATCTTGAAGCCAATTTCAAGTCAATCGGAAATAATGGGACGGCAGCGCACACTGGAGCAAGTATACGTGGATCAGTCATAATACATGAAAATGCAAAATTAGAGCATTGTATTATTGGACCAAATGCAATTATTGGACCTAATGTTAATCTTGAAAAGTGTGTAATTAGAAACTCAGTTATTCTTTCTGACGTTAATGGCTATGGTGGAGTTGTAGAATATAGTATTATAGGGCCAAAAATAAAATTTAAAGAAGATGTAAACCGAAGTTTAATGTCTCCTAAAGGTAAAATAACATTTTAGATTAATTATGTCACTAAAAATCATTCAGATTCCGGTTGGACCCTTGGTAATGAACGCTACATTAGTAATGGATGTAGAAAGTAAAGAAACTATATTCTTTGACCCTGGCGATGAAATTGAAAGAATATTGGAAATTGCCAAGTCTGAAAATATGAATATTACTAGACTTATAGCCACTCATTGCCATGTAGATCATATTGCTGGGGCAACTCCTGCAATGAAAAAATTAGGATTACCTCTTGAAATATGCCCTTTAGGAAAAGAGATGCTTGGAAATGTAGGTCCTATTGCTGCAGCATTTGGATATGTCGCATCTGAAATTAAAGAAGGTGGATATCTTAATGAAGGGGATATTGTAAATATTGGAAAAACTAAATTTAGTATTTTACATTGTCCTGGCCACAGTCCTGATTCACTCTGTTTTTACACAGAAGGTATTTTGATAGGAGGAGATGTTATCTTTAAAGGAAGTGTAGGAAGAACTGATTTACCTGGTGGAAATACTGAACAATTAATGAATTCTATTACTGAAAAAATATATTTACTACCTGATGAGACCACTATTTATCCTGGGCATGGTCCTGAAACTACATTAGGGAGAGAAAAGAAAGAAAACCCCTATCTTAATGGAACAATGAGATTAGCATAGAAATGTTTATATCGATTAAATAATAAAGGTCTAATTGATGAGTTATGAGAAATATGATGAAAAAGTAAAAAAAATCTCAAACGCTATCAAACTAAATAAGAAATTAATTACTACCAATCGAAAAGGGCATAATTACAGAGATCTTAAATTTAAAAAGAACCAAACTAGAATTGATACTGGAAATCTAACAAATATACTTTCAATAGAAGAAGATTATATTGATTGTGAATCTGCAGTAACTATAGGTAAAGTGAACCGGACAACAATTCCAAGAAGAAAAATAATCCCTTCATTACCAGAAGGTGATAATTTTACAGTTGGAGGATGTCTTGCTGGATTAGGCTTAGGATCAAGTTCATACATTCACGGTTTTTTTAATGACAACGTAATCAATTTTGATATTGTTCTAGGAAATGGCGAGATCATGAAAAATATTTCCAAATCTAATAATTCTGATTTATATTATGGAATTGGAGGAACCTATGGCACTATGGGAATTATTACAAGAGTAAAGACTAAATTAATCCCCTGTGGAAAATATGTTAAAATAAATTACCTTAATTATAATTCTTTTGAAAGCTTTTATGAAGAATTTAAACTGAGAATTAATAACAAAAGTGATGATTTTATTGAAGCATTTGCAAATAAAAGAGAGGATTATACGATTGTAGCTGCAAATTTTGTAAATGATGTCAAACCCGAGGATATTTCAGTCATAAAGGACAAAGATATTCTGAAACAGAGGCATATGTCTATTTATGCACAAATTGCAAAGAAGAAAAAATATACTTATCTACGATCATTGGACTATCTGGAAAGATATAGCTATGCTGCTTTTTGGGGACATTATCTATACACACCTTACAAGATTAGAGATTATATTTATGCTGGATTAATGTATTCACTCATGCCAACGAAAATATTAGATTCATCTCCAGGTCATGGAAAATATAATATTTCAAAATATTTTCATGCAGCCAACCACATAGTTGGAGATTATACTAGAGATGAATATGTTCTTGCAACTGACCTAGGAGTTCCACTATCAAAATTGAAAGAAGCTATGGATTTAGCAGACAATATGACGGAAACATACCCTCGCTGGATATGTCCTATAATTGATAACTATAATTCTGAAAAAATATTTTGTACAAGAAAACCGGAAATGTGTAAAGATGAGATTATACTTGATTTAGGAATATATGGAATTAAGAATACTAACATAAAATCAAAAAAAATAAATCAGGCTTTCGAAAAATTTTCATTCGATAATGGTATATTCAAAGGGTTTTTTTCTACATGCTATTTTACTTATAAGGAATTTTGGAAACAATTTGATCAAGAAAAGTATGAAAATATAAGAAAGAAATATCATGCTAACGGCAATTTTATGGATATTTACGAAAAAATAAGTTATCGAAATAAAATCAAAAAGAAGAACTTTAGGAGCCAATTATTCATGTTCTTCGGAAAAAAATATTTGAAACAAATCAATAATAATAAGGATAAATTAATTAGGTAAAATAATGAAAACATTAATAGTAGGAAATAGACCGCTAAATAGCAATATAATTGATTTGGCAAAAGAAAAACTAGTCATAGCTGCAGACGGAGGGGCTGATCGATTGTTAAAACATAATATTACTCCTGATTTCGTAATTGGAGATTTAGATTCAATATCTGATAAAAGTGCGACGAAATTAGAGGAATGGCTTGTTTCAAATAAAAATATTCAAAAAACAGATTTAGAAAAAGCGGTTGATTATGCGATTGATAAGGGTGCAACTGACATCCAAATCGTGGGATGGTCTGGTGGTAGAATTGATCATACATTAGCAGCATTAGGTTTGGCTTTTAATTCTAAAATTAGTCTCATTGATGAACAATTTACAGTACAAGCTATTCTCGATTCAAAAACAATAGAAGGTGCTGAAAATACCTTATTTTCACTTATTGCAATGCCTGAAGCACGTGTCAGTGTTACTGGGGCAAGATGGAATCTTCAACATGAAAAATTAAGAATGGGAGGAAGGGGCGTCCATAATCAAATCGGACCTACTGGAACTGTTACTATTGATTGTCATAGTGGAAATTTACTACTAATTCAAGGTAATTTTATATTGCCTCATGATTGACTATTTTCTATTTCAGAAACTATAAAAGTCATTAATGATGAACCAAGAAGTGCAGATACAAAAACCTCAAAATTAGCTAGACCAACCTCATTAACTGGGTTTGTCAAATAATCTATTCCTGTTTGTAAATCTGAAGTATAAGTACCATAAATAACTACTGAAACTAACCCAAATAAAGCTCCAGCCAGACCACCTTTTGCCGTAACTCTATCGGATAAGGATAGGAAAATAGGAAGTACTGTAGCTGCAGCAAACAAATCTGCCACCAAAAAAATTCTGAAAACACTTAATGCATCTTCGGAATAATACCATGCCAACAAAATTGCAACTGGAGCTGTAGCAATTACCACATATCTTGCCTGTTGGATATCAAGCTTAGAATCCGTTAAGTCTCTAGAAACTACCGCAATAACTGCATTTTGAATAGTATCTATACTGGAACATACTAAGGCAACACCAATAACCAATAACATAGCTAATATTGGTTCTGGATAATCTTCAATTAGTTCAAAAAAAGCAATTGAAGGATCACTAATTGCACCTCGACCTGCTGTAACGGTCCCTAGAAAACCAAATAATAAAACTGCAATAAAACATAAAACTGACGCCATAATTGCACCTTTCTGCAAGGCTTTATCATCTTTTGAAGCCCAAGTGCGCTGCCAATTGCCCTGCGAAAACATTTCTGCCGCAGTTATTGCTAATACTAGTGCTAAACCGGCTTTAAATGTTGAATAATCACTAATACTTCCATGATGCCAACCCCATTCCATATCTTCTGGTGTGTAAGCCTTAGCATCATCAATTGTACTGTTAACACCCTCATTGAAAATTAGTAAAATAACACAAATTATTAGCCAGATTATGAAAAATGATTGAATACGATCTGTCTTAATTGAAACTGGGAGACCTCCAATTACGGTGTAAAAAGTTGTAATGACCGCAACACAAACTATCGGAATTAAAAAGTCAATTCCCGATAAAAATTCGACTGTACGTCCAATTGCAATATACTCTGCGAACATAAATGTAAACATGTAGATTATTGAAATTAGACCTACATAAATTTGCATAGAACGTCCCATTTTCTGACGAACAAAATCTGCAAGAGTCACTCCATTAGGAGTTAGTTTACGAATTAAAGGGCCTAAATAGGCTAATAAAAGAAATGGAGTCGCTGAAGATAAAGCATATCCAAATACATCATAGAACCCACCATAATATCCAACTTCTGAAGGGCTAAAAAGAATCCATATCCCCATCCCGGAAGCGAACAAGCTAAGACCTATCATTATCCAATTTTGGCTTCCACGGGCAGATAAAAAAAAGTCATTACTCAATTCATTTTCTGAAGATTCCCGATAACCCAACCAAGCAAAAAAAGCTAATGAAGCAAACAATAAAATATAAGCAATACTTGAAGAAATCATACCATAGATTCCATAAATTGGCCTAAATCTTCAACAATTTTACAAACTCTTTCATGATTCTTTCCGATAATATATAACGACGGTTCGAAACCATAACCACCTTCATCTATCAAAGCTTCCGCTTCAATGGATCTCTTGTTAACTAATAAACTTTCTCCATCTCTTTCTAATTTAGTAGAGATTATCTCTAATTTTTCTAATATATCGGAAACAATTGAATCCCATCTAAGATTTATTATTACTAAAATACTCGAATCAAACTTTCGCAATTCTAATAATAAATTTGATAAATGTGAAGAACCTCCAAATTTTGCTGAAGAAAGTGGGCGCGCTTGACCTCCAATGGGAGTTAAGCGACCTGGAAAGGCAGCTATATCTGAAATTTCAACAGCTTCATTTGTCGCTATTGCAATATTTACTCTTACTTGTGGAGAGAGTAAGGGAATTACTTTTGCCAATCGCTTCCGCATATCTGTAATGTTAACTAAAGTCCTATCCCGACTACCTTGAATTGGGAAATTTATATTCAATTCATGATTATCAACTTCAAGTATTAATTTCCATGAAGAAGCTTCTCCTTCTTTGAGAATCACTGCCAATGATTTTGCAGCTTCTTCTAAATCACTTTCAATCGGCTCTTTGTAACGCGTCGGCAAGGTGTGCAAATAATTGCCAGCCATTACCTGACTAACTCCTAAAGCATTACCAAGACGTGATTGGGTCCAGTCCTCTTTTGCAAGTATTCTACAAGAGCGTCCTCTTAATTCTTTGAACAAATTACTAGTCAATTCGATGGGTATCATATTAATCAGTTATAAAATATAATAAGTCATTTATATAATTTGTGTAAGCCTTTTAGCAAGGGGTCTAATGAACTTTGGTTTAAAGAGGTTAAATTTGACAAAAAATATACCAGTATCAAAAAAAGTATTAAACGAAATATTTGATGAAACTGGATTTGATAAAAATGATTTATCTATTCGGGAAACTAATCGTTTGGCTACAATTATAAGTAAAAAAAATAATATTGATTTCATTCGAATGGAAATGGGAATCCCAAACATACCGCCTCCGGATATTGCTAAAGAAGCTGAAAAAGAAGCAATAGACAAAGGAATGCAAGGTTTCTATCCTCCTTTTGATGGAATTCCAGAATTGAAATCTGCTGGAAGTGATTTTGTCAAAGCGTTTTTAGATGTAAATGTCGGACCTGAAAATGTAATCCCTACATGTGGCTCATTACAAGGTGGATATATCTCACAAGCCTTAGCTGGAAATATGCACCCTGGAAAAGACACTATTTTGTATTTAGATCCTACATTTCCAGTAACAAGATATCAAGCTAAATTTTTAGGATTGAATAGTATAGGAATTGAACTATACGACAATAGAGGGGATGAATTAATTAAAGCTATTAATGAAAAAATTAAGAATGGAAATATAGGTGGTATTCTTTGGTCTTCTCCGAATAATCCTAGCTGGTCATGTCTAACTGAAAGTGAATTGGAAGGCATTGCTGAAATCTGTGATAATAATAATATCTTAGCAATTGAAGATTTGGCATATTTAGGAATGGATTTTAGAAAAGATTATTCGCAACCTCATCAAAAACCATATATCCCTACCATTGGGAAATTTGGAACAAATTGGATAACTTTAATCTCAGCTTCGAAGGCTTTTTCATTTCCAGGACCAAGATGTGGACTTGCCATTATTTCTCCTAAACTAGACAAAATGGAATTTAAAGGACTGGAAGATTTCTGTGGTCGAAAACGATTTGGACATGCTTTCTCTTTAGGAGGATTATATGTTACTACATCTGGTACTAGCCATACTGCTCAATTTGCTTTAGCTAAAATGTTGAAAGCATCGACTGAAGGGAAATTTAACTTTATTAAGATAACAAGGGCATATGGAGAAAGAGCAAAACTTGTCAGAAAACTTTTCCTAAAATATGGTTTCAAACAAGTTTACAAAAAGGATATGGATGAAACTGTTGGAGATGGATTCTATCTAACTATGTCTTATCCAAATTATGACGGAAATAACTTAATGTTGGAATTAATGAGATATGGAATTTCAACAATTACTCTAAAATCAACTGGTTCAAATAGACATGAAGGATTAAGAATATGCATCTCTTTTATAGATTTGAAAGATATGCCTATTCTAGAAGAAAAATTAAAGATATTTATGGAGAATAACACTTGAAAACAAATAATGTCAATTTTGATGATTTAACTTTTACATTTACAGAAACTCGTTCAATGTATATTACAAAATGCCAGCAAGGTGACAAATGGAAAACTGGAAAATTAGTTCCATATGGAAATATTTCAATATCTCCTGCCTCAACTGTAATAAATTATGGACAAGGGTTATTTGAAGGAATGAAAGCCTACAAAACTGACGGTGGGCGGATTTTATTATTTAGACCTGAAAAGAATGCTGAAAGGGCTGCAAAAGGATGTCTCAGACTATCTATGCCGGAAATACCAAAAAATATTTTCCTAGAAGCAGTAAAGAAAGTTGTCAACGATAATTCAGATTATATTCCTTCTACAAAAAAAGGTGCATTGTACATAAGACCCATAATTTTTGGTTCTGCGGAAGGACTAGGGGTAGCACCCTCAACTGAATATACTTTTATTGTCTATTGTTCTCCGGTTGGACCTTATTTTAAAGGAGGATTAGCACCAATAAAATTAATAGTTTCTACACAATATCATAGAGCTCCGCTCAAAGGAACTGGAGGTGTGAAAGCAATTGGAAATTATGTTCCCGGAATGTTACCAAGTGGTAATGCCAAAAAAAATGGTTTTGCTGAAATCATATATCTGGATGCAGCTGAAGAAAAATATGTAGAAGAAGTAGGAGCTGCAAATTTCTTTGCAATCATAGATGGGAAACTTATAACTCCTGAATTAACTGGATCTATTCTTCCAGGTATAACGAGAGATTCAGTTATACGTATAGCCAAAGAAAAATTGGGAATGACTGTCGAAGAAAGACGAATAAGTATTGATGAAGTTATGATGGCTGAAGAAGTATTCTGTGCAGGTACTGCTGCAATAATCTCACCAATAGGATCAATAAAATACGGCAATAAAGAACACATATTTTCGAAGGGAGAGGTGGGATCAGTTACAAGAGAGCTGCACGATATTTTAACAGGCATACAATTTGGCAATGATAGTGATCCTTTTGATTGGATACTAGAACTATAACGTAATTTATACCCCCAGACAATAGTTTTGATAGCATGAAATCACTCATAAGTGAATTATCCAATAAAATTAAAACGAAAAATGCAAAGATTGGTATCATTGGAATGGGTTATGTTGGAATTCCCTTAGGATTAGAATTTGTAAAGGCCGGATTCTCTGTAACTGGATTTGATAAAGATAAAAAACGTGTAGATGATATTAATAGTGGAAAACAAGTAATGAAGCATATTTCTTCGAATTTAATGGCTGAATTTATTGATCAGGGAAAAGGTACTGCTACAATGGATTTTACTAAAATGCGAGATACAGATTGTCTAATTATCTGCGTTCCAACCCCTCTTGATGAACATGAACAACCAGACATGAGTTATGTTGAAAACGCAACTAATGAAATCTCAAAGAACCTCTCTAAAGGGAAATTGATTATTCTTGAATCAACGACATATCCAGGAACAACACGTGAGATCGTAATGCCCTTATTAGAAAAATCAAACTTAAAGGCTGGAAATGATTTCTTCTTAGCTTACTCACCTGAAAGAGAAGATCCCGGAAACAAAGACTTTAGTGTTTCAAAAATACCTAAAGTAATGGGAGGATATACTGAAAACTGTTTACAACTAACCAGTGAACTTTATGAAACAATTGTATCAGAAACTGTAAAAGTTAGTTCTATGGAAACTGCCGAATCTACAAAACTTATGGAAAATATATTCAGAGCAGTAAATATTGCAATGGTCAATGAATTAAAACTAATTTTTGATAGAATGGGAGTAAATATTTGGGAAGTTATTGAGGCTGCTAAAACAAAACCTTTTGGATTTATGCCATTTTATCCTGGACCTGGTATGGGAGGTCATTGTATACCAATTGATCCATTTTATCTATCATGGAAAGCAAAGGAATTCAATACTGAAGCTAAATTTATTGAATTAGCTGGTGAAATTAATCGGAAAATGACGGAAAATATAGCTCACAGAGTAGGTAAAGCTTTGAATGATGATAAAAAAAGCATCCGAGGAAGTAAAATACTTATGATAGGATTAGCATATAAAAAAGATATCGACGACATAAGAGAATCTCCTGCGATTAAAATTGAACAGTTATTAAAATATAAAGGTGCAAATGTAGAATATCATGATCCATTTGTAAAAGAATATGGAAATTTGAGAAGTATCGATTTGACTGCAGATAATATTCAGAAATATGACCTCGTTATAGTTACTACTGATCACAGTAAAATTGATTATGACTTAATTGGAAAATATGCTTCTGTAGTAGTAGACACGCGTAATATTATGTCTCATATCAAAAAACCAAAAGCTAGAATAGTAATGGCTTAGGATGGATAAGTATCAAAATATACGTAGTAATATTATAAAAAAATATAGTTGCTTAGTCGATGATGAAGCAAAGTTCGCAGAGTCAATTAATATACCTTTGAAACAATCTTTTAGAGTTAATACATTAAAAGAAAAAAAAGAAACAGTTCTAAAAAAATTAAAAGAATACGACCCTAACATAAGAACTACAGAATGGAATAATAATGCCCATATCTCCGAATTAGATAATTTAGGAAGTAGTTTAGAACATTTTGTTGGTCACATCTATATCCAAGAACTTACTTCAATGATTCCTCCATTGATAGTTAAAGATTTAATTAAAGATATTAGCATCATAGATTGTTGTGCAGCCCCAGGTTCTAAAACAACACAAATGGCAGCTATGATGGAGAATAAAGGCCATATTATTGCCAATGATGCTAGGCACGCTCGATTAAAATCCCTGAGAGGAAATCTTGACAGGCTTGGCGTTACAAATACTTCTGTAACATTAAGAGATTTTAAATCATTTCCAAATACAAATGCAGATTTATATTTTGTTGACGCCCCATGTAGTTCTGAAGGCACTATTCGGAAAAAAAATACAGTTGCACGAAGTTGGAAAGAAAGAGATTATTTTAGATTTAATAGACTTCAAATAGGATTATTGAGCAAAGCATGTGAAATGGCACCGTCAGGAAGTACTATTGTTTATTCAACTTGTACTTTTTCTCCAGATGAAAATGAAAAGGTTGTTAGTGAAATATTAGATAAATATGATATGAAAATGAAAAATATTAATATCGAAAACCTGAAAAGTGAGTCTGGAATTACAGAATGGGAAAATGAGACATATAACTCAGAAGTTGAAAAATGCATGAGAATATGGCCTCATCATAATGATACTGGTGCTTTTTTTATAGCAAGGATGGAAAAATGTTAACTCCATTAGAAGAAGAAAAAAGGCAACTAGTTTCAGACTATTGTGTTGAACGTTTTGGAATTAATTCTAAGATTTGGGAAAAATATAGTTGGTATTCCGGATCAAAAAATAAAATATATATAGCAAATACTTTAGAACTTGAACGAATTATTCCTGAAAGTAAAGGTATCTGTGTTTTTAGACTTGATAAAAGCCCTAAACCAACAACCAATTTTCTTCAACTTTTTGGAAAGTACATTACTAAAAATTATGTGGAAATTAATAATGAAAATACAATTAAGTATTGTCGAGGTGATGATTTAATCTTAGAAAATAGTGAAGCTCTAATTCCGGGATTTATGCTAATTGCTAACAAGAACCGATTTTTAGGATGCGGACATTGGAATGGAGAATTACTAAAGAATCAACTTCCAAAATCCAAATTTTGTAAGATAAACTTTCTTTGAGAGTGCCCATACTACTTAATTATTGGCTTTTATATGGTTAATTATGGGTCAAATGACCTTCGATTTCGAAGTTGATGATAATACTCCAGAAAAACCTCAAACAGAGGTTGATAAAATAGAAAAGGAAGATAAAAACGAAATCACTGAAAAAGCTATAATTAAAGTGGAAAAAATAGAAAAATCAGAGAAAGAAGAAACTACTGAGAAGCCTATAGTAGAGGTTAATAAAGTAGAAAAAAAGGAACGTAAGAAGAAGACTAATGGCAAAACTAAAGCCCATCAACTTGCAAAAGAACAGAGAGACATTCCAGTTTCAGAATTCTTTGAACAGAATAGACATATTCTCGGATTTGATAATCCCACTCATTCTCTGATTACGGCCGTTAAAGAAGGAGTGGACAATAGTTTAGACGCATGTGAACAGGCTGGATTTCTACCTGAATTAAAAATAGAACTCAGTAATTTAGGAAAAGATGAATTAAGTATTGCAATTGAGGATAATGGGCCTGGAATTATTGAAGAGAATGTACCAAATGTTTTTGGAAGACTTTTGTATGGTTCTCGATTTGGAAGCGGAAAACAATCTCGTGGACAACAAGGTATTGGAATCTCGGCAGCTATAATGTACGGTCAATTAACTACTGGTCGGTCTGCAATTATTAGTACGAGAATATCTAAAGAACATTTAGCAAACAGAATAACTATGAAGCTAGATACTAGGACTAATAGAGGCAATGTTGAGCGAACTGAAGATTTTGTTTGGAAAAATGATACTGAAGAACCTGATGAAGACGGCATTTATCCTGAAAAATATCATGGAACTAGAGTGCAATTCGCAATTAAGGGAAGATATCGTGAAGCTAGGCCATCTGTTTTAGAATATCTCAAATCTACAGCCATTGTAAATCCACATGCGAAAATAATTTTTAAAAACCCAGATGATAAAGTTTTCTTATTTGATAGAGGAAGTCATGAACTTCCTAAATTACCAACTGAAGGTGTCAAACCCCATCCACATGGTGTTGAATTAGGACAATTAATGCGAATGGCTCACCATAGTTCTGAACACCAAATGGGTAACTTTCTCCGTAAAGATTTCTCCTCAATGGGAACTAAGAGCATAAGCGATGTTTTGAAAAAAGCCAGATTAACTGTGCTAGTAAGACCACAAGATACTACAAGAGTTGAAGCTAAAAAATTAATTGAAGCATTCAAAACTACATCAATAAGAACTCCGACAAGTGGAGTATTGGTTCCTATTGGACCTAAATTAATAAAATTAGGATTAAAACAAGTTTTAGAAGAATATAGACCTGATTTTTACACTCTACCTATTAGCAGAACACCTTCTGTTTTCTCAGGCACTCCATTTTTAGTTGAAGTTGGAATGGTATACGGAGGAAACTTACCAAAAGATCAACCAGTACAAATTCTAAGATTTGCAAATAGAGTTCCTTTGCTTTACCAAGCTGGAGGTTGTGCTATTACTAAAGCAATTCAAAGTATAAATTGGAGACTTTATGGACTTGACCAAAAAGGTGGAAAAGGTACACCAAGTGGTCCGGCAATTATTCTAATTCATGTAGCTTCAACAAATATACCATTCACATCTGAAGCAAAAGAAGCAATTGCAGATATCGAAGAAATCAAAAAGGAAATAAAATTAGCACTGCGCAGTAATGCTAAAACACTCTCAAAGCATCTTAAGAAACAAAAGAAACGAGCTAAAGTTAGTGAGAAATTTGACTTAGTTCAAAAAGTTTTACCAGCTATTGCTGAAAAAGCATCTAGTGTTGTGGGTAAACCAGTACCTAATTTGGACAAAATAGTAGCAGCCATAATGGATGTAGTTTGGATTGAAGAAAAAATAGAATTTGAAAAGGGTCAAATTGAAATCGAAATTAAAATTATTAATTATCGTTTAAGATCTGCTAATTTCAAATTAAGGGTTGTAGTACATGGTCATGAAATAACTGAGGCAATGCCTAGACCTGGTAAAAGAGAAGGGAGTCATGCTATTTGGTCAGTAGGCCTACCAACTACTGAATCTACAACATATAAATTTACGATACCTCAGGGAACTCGGAGTAGCTTTGAAGGATTGGAAATGTGGGTAGAAGGCATTGATTCATCAAATATAATTGGCGCTGAAAAATGGACTGGAATTGTTGACCCAGGAATAGATGAAGCTTTAGAGGCTAAAAAACAAGGTCTGCTATAATGATGAACTTGCCTGATGGCATCAGAAAAAAAAGGTCATTCTTAGAAATTAAAGAGAACAAAAACTGGATTGCTTGGAATCCATACCATTCAAAATTATCGGCATACGTATTAGCCAAAGGGGAATATTGGCCATTTACCAAAAAAAGTATTGTCTTATATTTAGGAGCTGCAGAAGGAAATACCATACGATTTCTGAGCAATATTTGCTCTAAAGGTAGAATCATTGGAGTCGATATTTCTCCAACTTCAATGGCCGAATTACTTCTATTAGCTGATGAAAAAACAAATATCATCCCATTTTTAGGAGATGCACATTTTCCAAAACAATATCTCGCTCATGTTAATTCTCCAGATATTATATATCAAGATATCGCACAGAGCGATCAATTAGATATTTTTATAAGAAACTACAAATATTTTAAGCCTAAATGTGGTTATCTCATGCTTAAGTCAAAATCAATTAAGGGAAATGATAATGAAATTATTACTGAGTATAAAAATAAATTAAAAACTAATTTCGAGATTGTAGAATGTATTAATATTTCAAAATGGGCTAAGGGTCATAGAGCATATTATGTCCAATAATGGAGCCATCGGTGGGAATCGAACCCACGACCTGCGCCTTACCAAGGCACCGCTATACCCCTTAGCCACGATGGCCCATAAATGTGACTGAGAGGGGCTAAAAAGAGTTTAGCACATTTCTTAGCCTAACCATAACCTATTACACCCTACGCTATTCTGTGGCAAACGGTTAATTAAAAATCATGGTAACATACATAACTAATAGAAAAACTAAAAAAGAAGTTTTGGATAGTTTTGAACCCTTAATTCGTACTTGGTTTAACAAAAAGTTTGATGATTTAACTCCGCCTCAAGCGATGGCAGTCCCATTAATTGACAATAATGAAAATGTTCTTGTTTCAAGTCCAACTGGAACTGGAAAAACCTTAACTGCATTTTTAAGTATTCTTAATAATTTTCTTAAAATCCATCGCGAAAATAATTTTGAGGATGGAGTGCATGCTATCTATATTTCGCCATTAAAAGCTCTGGCAAACGACATTGATCGGAATTTAAAGCAACCACTTGATGAAATGATGGTCTTAGCAGAAGAGCTAAACCTAGATGTACCTGAAATTAAAGTCGCAGTTCGATCTGGTGACACCTCGCTTAAGGAAAGGGCGAGAATGGTGAGAAAGCCACCACATATCCTCATCACTACTCCTGAAAGTTTAGGGCTACTATTATCATCTAAAAAGTTTAGAGATCATTTCAGAAAAACAAGATATATTATCTTGGATGAAATACACGATTTAGCAAATAATAAGAGAGGTACTCATCTCTCACTCTCTGTTGAAAGATTAGCCCAAATCATTGATCATGAACCTGTAAGAATTGGCTTATCTGCAACACAGGCGCCAATTGAAGATATAGCTGAATTTCTAGGAGGATATAGTGAAGGCAAACCAAGACATGTGAATATAGTAGATGTTAAAGAAAGAAAACATCTAGACCTAAAGGTTCTTTGCCCAGTTGATGATCTTACTTTACATTCTACCGAAGTCATTAATTCAAAAATGTATGATCTACTTGTAGATTTAATTCAAGATCACCGTACTACCCTGATTTTCACAAACACAAGAGCTGGAACTGAATCAATTTCTTTACAACTTAAGGATAGAGGGATTGAAAAATTAGCAGCGCATCATGGTTCTCTATCCAAAGAAATGAGATTTGAGGTTGAGAAGAAATTGAAAGGTGGAGAAATGGATGTTGTAATTTCTTCAACAAGTCTGGAATTGGGAATAGATATTGGATACGTAGACTTGGTTATTCAGATTGGATCGCCTAAATCTATTGCAAAAGGATTGCAACGTGTTGGAAGGGCCGGACATGCTTTAAAAGCAATATCAAAAGGCAGACTTATTGTATCCGATTCCGATGATTTAATTGAATGTGCAGTTTTAGTTAGATCTGCTTATAATGGAGAAATTGACCGTGTTTCAATACCTGAAAAAGCTACTGATGTTTTAGCTCAATCTATCATTGGAATGTCATTAGACCGAACCTGGGGCGTTGATGAAATGTATAATCTTATAATTTCAGCATATCCATATCGCAATTTATCTAAAAATGAATTTTTAGAAATATTAGATTTCTTGGGGGGTGTTGCACTAGAAAAACACGGAGTTTATCCTAAAATATGGTATGATAAAACAGTTAATGAAATTGGGATAAAAAGAGGTTCACGCCAAATTTACAATATGAATATAGGGACTATTCCACAGGAGATAAATTATGCCGTTGTCCTTGAAGGGAGAGGTGCTCAGTTAGGGAATTTATCCGAAAAATTCGTTGAAAATTTATCTAGAAATGATATTTTTGTATTGGGAGGTCGAACCTACCAATTTTTAGAATCTAATCGCTCTACAGTAATTGTAAAAGATGGTCTTGGAAGAAAACCAACCGTACCTTCTTGGTCTGGTGAAATGTTACCACGATCTTTTGAC
>Ga0209402_10000664_pt1 | contig 40338 bp, 38 predicted proteins | sample ArcticOcean_MG_C_3_FD_187437 | JGI IMG/M metagenome (GOLD analysis project Ga0209402, IMG submission 187437) | Marine microbial communities from western Arctic Ocean - ArcticOcean_MG_CB8_126 (SPAdes) (version 2) | ecosystem: Environmental > Aquatic > Marine > Oceanic | place: Arctic Ocean... | reverse complement strand
AGAGTCGAATAACTTGCCTGCTATCAAGGGAGAAACGGCGGCCAACGCAAACCTGGAGAATGAAAACACCCCGAGCGTGCTGGCGGCGACTTTCTCGCCCACGACGTCCAATGCCGCTGCAGTAAGGATGGGCTGGTCGCTAAACAGGAATGTGCCTAGCAGAGCAGGGATGATGATCAACCCGACTCCCTCGCCAAATGGGACCAGTAGGGCTCTCAGTTATCGGAGCCTGCCAACCGGAACGCGGCTGACCGGCGCATCAAAAAGCCAATCACGGAAGCGGACAGCACCGCCGCACCCAGGTACAACAATCCCACCGCTGGGAAACCTCCCAGTGACAGCATAAGTCCCCCGGCAGAGGCGCCCACAACGCCACCAAGTTGATTGCTGGTGGAAAACATTCCTACTGCGGTAGCCCTAGATTGGCCCGCCAACTGCATTATCAATGTCGTTAAGATTGGCATTGAAACGGACACCAACGTCGATGCAACAAACGCCATCGCGACGACTATCCAAGCGGAGAAATCCAAAGTAAATAGGAGTCCGACAATCGCTCCGCCGACAAGGTTTATGCCGACCAACCAATCGAACCTACGAGCCCGGCCCGCTACGAACCCTCCGGAGAAGCTGCCGATCACCGCTCCTACACCTATCAACGCAAGTCCTGGAGCCGTGCTTGCCTCGTCCCAACCGTGGCTTTTGATCATGTAGGCAGCAAAGTAGGTCGTTAGCCCAATCAACACCGTCTGCTGAGCGGAATTTGCGACGAGCACGTACCACGGCGCTGCCTGACGGCCTATGGATTTGAAACGGTTGAAGAGGTCTATGCTCTGTCCCAGATGCCGCTGGCCAGAGGGTAGCCGTAACCAGAGCGGCACCCAAAGTGCCAGCGACAGACCACCAGTGACGTAAAAGGGCAATCTCCAGCCGCCCACAAATCCAAGCAAAGCAATCACCGGCAGCCCCAACGCAACCCCGACCCAACTCGAGGCGGTAATGAAACCGACGGCTTTCCCAACCTTCGCAGGTGGTAAAGTATCTGCCACCGCCGCCATTATGGTCGGGGGGAGCATGGCTGATCCTACGCCGGTGATGAGCCGTGTGGCCAGTAGGGAGCCGTAGCTCCACGCCACTCCGGAGCCTAGTATTCCCAAGGCCATTAGCAAAAGCCCAACCAGGAGCACCGGCCGCCTTCCGTATGTATCTGAGATAGGCCCGACCAAGGGCGCAGTTATTCCCCAGGTTATGAAAGTGGCCGCGGCGAGTTGGCCCACCACAGCTATAGAAGTTCCGAAATCGTCTGCCAACTCGACTAGGAGGGGCCCAAGCATCAGCATTGAAGCCCTGACTAAAAACACGACGGCGGCGAATGATAGAAGCGTCCACGACGAGACTCCACGCTGTTGGACTGCGGTCAAAAACTACTCCACGATTAACCTGAATGCTCAGGTTTCGTTCCCCCACGCCTGGCCGCGTCCGTTACAACGTCATACAGGGGCCTTGGTTCTTCTGCCGTAACCTCTGGCTCCTCTTTCGGGGCAACACATCGGCTACTTCAATCGTCGAACCTTGATATTCCCGCTATTGTAGTCCGAAGTCCCATGCTGTGGTCAGATCAATCTACTTAGGCGCCCTGTTTCCGTGACGCACCCAACGGCACTGCCAGCAACACGACGGCCCCGAGTAAGTAGATACCCGAGATGTAGAAAAAAGTCGCTTCGATCCCTTGAGAGTCGAATAACTTGCCTGCTATCAAGGGAGAAACGGCGGCCAACGCAAACCTGGAGAATGAGAAGACCCCGAGTGTGCTGGCAGCGACTTTCTCACCCACAACGTCCAATGCAGCCGCCGTAAGAATGGGCTGGTCGCTGAACAAGAATGTGCCCAAAAGAGCCAGGATGATGATCAACCCGGTCCCTTCGCCAAAAGGGACCAGCAGGGCCGTCAGGATGCAGAGTCCGAGCTCCCCCGGTATCAGCACCAGTTTTCGGCCGAAGCGGTCGGAAATATAACCAGTTATCGGCGTAGCTATGACCCCGACACCGACCAGAAGGGCGATATGTAAGCCAAGCATTGCGTTGCCCAAGCCCAGTTCTTCATCAAGCCCCAGATAGAGGGCCAGGAACGGCAGAAATGCCACATTGGCCATGCCGCGAAGCCCAGCCACGGCCATTATTCCCCACAGCCGCGGATGTTCCTTGAACGATTGCCGGGTGTTGGACATCTGTTCCTGGAACCCGGCAGGTTTATTCTCTCGGGAACCTGTGTGACCGATGTCCCGAAAGGCCCAGAAGACCAAGAAAGCCAGAAACAGCGGGACGGCCGCATAGATGCTTAGAATTCCCTTCCAGCTAAGTGACACCAGAAGAACGCCGGTCAATGCCGGGCCGAGAACGTCTCCGATATTGCCGCCCACACCATGTATCGATAATGCTGAGCCTCGGCGGTCGATGAATCGCCTAGAGAGGGCGGCAGTTGCCGGCAGATGCCACATCGACGCTGCTGCAGCCACAATTCCCATGCCGATCAACAGAACAGGATAAGCCGGCGCTATCCCCATGATCAGCCAACCGATACCAAACAGCGCCATGCACCCCGCCAGCACTATCCCCCAGTGCCGCTGGAGCATGTCGGTCACCACGCCGCCCGGGAGGGCAATGATGCCCGATACGACCTCCCGTGTCGTCGAGATGGCGCCAACCTGGAGTCCGTTCAAACCAAAGGTCGCCACCACTTCAGGCAACATAACGAAAAAGCTTTGGCTGAACCAGTGGAACACCCCGTGGCCCCCGCTGAGTCCGGCCAAAATGAACGCGGCGCCTGTGCGGATCCCTTGGGTTTCTTCATCCGTTGGTTGGGTGTAGTCTTCCGCCATTTTAGGGTCCTTTCATTATTTCGTTTTGGTTTAGCCGATGAAATTGATTTTCATCTTAATGGACAGGATGGCGCTCTCCCAAGTTAAGTGCTGCCTGTTATCACGCCTTTGGTGGACAATTGCGGTCTATCGCCACGAATAGATGGACTTTGGCGGGTACGTGACGCCGGAGATTTTGCTGTCCGGCGGTTGAGGCCAAGCATTGACTCCGGCTATAGTGGAACGAATCCAACTAAGGAGTCAAATTCATGGCAGACAAGATTCGCTTGGGGTTTGTGGGAGCTAACGTTAATTCAGGTTGGTCGACCCAATCGCATTATCCGGCGCTAATGGCCAGTCCGGACGTCGAGATGACCGCGGTTTGCACCTCCAGGCCTGAGAGCGCCGAAGAGGCGAAGAAGGCGTTTGGGTCCAAGCTCGCCTTCCATGATTTCCGAGAGATGGTGAAGTCGCCTGAGATCGACGCGGTGGCCGTGGTAGTGCGGGTGCCACTGCACTATGAGCCAACCAAAGCTGCTATCGAAGCCGGCAAGCATGTCTACACCGAGTGGCCGTTGGGCCGGACTACCGCCGAGGCCGAAGAACTGGCAGCGCTGGCCAAGGCCAAGGGCGTTCAGACTGCAGTCGGTCTGCAGTCCCGAGTCAGCCCCGCTTTGTTGTATATCAAGGAGCTGATCGAAGAAGGTTACGTTGGCGAGGTGCTGACCTGCCAGGTCACCACGATGCGCAGCGGCGCACTGGAAAGCCCTTCCAGTCGTAACTGGAACCTCGACGCCAGCCAGGGCGCAAACACCCTGACCATCGCCAACGGGCACGTCATCGACGCACTGCGGATGGTCTTGGGTAACTTTTCACGGGTGGCTTGCATGGTCACGACCCAAGTTCCCAAGATCTACGAGACTGATACCCAGAAGTTTGTGGATGCCACGGCTCCCGACAATGTGCGAGTAAGCGGACAGCTAAAGCGCGGCGCGGCGGCGTCGGTGCACGTCGGAGCTGTTCCCTGGGCCGGTAGCGGATTCAGGATGGAGATCTTCGGCCGTGAAGGCACGATCATCACCACCGGGAGTGTTTCGTCACAACGCGGCGAGATGCTGCGTGTCCAGGGCGCACAGAAAAGTCAGGAATTGCAGGACCTGACCATCCCCGACCGGTTCTCATTCGTCCCGGACGATTTCCCCAAGGGAGACCCGTACAACGTCGGTCAGATGTACGCCCTGTTTGCCGAAGCGATCCGGACCGGGAAGAACCGCCTGCCCACCTTCGATGACGCGGTGGAACTGCATCGCTTTCTCGATACCATCCAGCTGGCGTCGGACACGGGTCAAGAGCAGCAGGTCACCTAAAACGCACCTGAGGTAATGGTCTAACCACGTACCGATGGCCATAGGTACGTGGTATCAGTTACTGAGGCATGCCTTCCATATCAACCGTGATGTAGTACTGCTTGTCGCCCAGGGATCTGACCTTCTCCCAGAACTCATCCCCGGCGGCGAGGCCTCTTTCGTTGCGCTCGGCGGTCTCCCGGTAGATATTCCAAGAATCCGGGTGCAACTCACAGGACTCGGCAAAGATTGCCTCTGCTTCGTCAGCGCGTCCGTTCCTTCTCAGGTATTGGCCCAACTGAAATTTTGCGTGCGCCAGAGCGATCTCGTCGGTCATCGCCGGTATGCGCTTCTTGGTCTCATCAATATCGAACAAGAACTTGCTGGCGCTGCCGTTAACCGCCCAGTCCCCCGCGGCGTTGATGTAGGTTAATTTTGCTTGGGCGCGTGTTTCCTGGTCGAAATCCCGGGCAATATCGAGCGAACCGCCAGTCTCAACCGGGCGGACGATCTTGCCCGTTTCGTCTATCCAGACCGCCTGGGGTACGTTGAACATGTTGTACAACGAAGACAGCAAATGGTTCTGGTCGATCAGCGTGACATAATCCGGAGTGGCCGCTTCGATCCAAGGCCGCGCCGCCTCGACGTCAGCATCCATCGCCACCGACAAGATCATGAAGTCCTCGTCCTTGACGCTTTCAAACATCGTCTGCCAACCTGGCAGATCAAATCGGCATCCTCACCAAGAGGCCCACGTGATCAACAAGACCCGCTTCCCTCGGTAGTCGCTCAAGGAATGCAGCTTGCCGTCAAGATCAGGTAGCGTGAAATCGGGCGCCTGTAGGCTGATCATCGCATCGTTGCGGGAACCGGCGCCTTCGCCAAGCAGCCATACACCTGCATCAGCCGTCCGGACTGCGGGCTTACCCATCAGATCCCAAAAAGCCGACACATTTATCGCATCACCCTGGACAAACCTGTCCGAGTTCCCAGCAGGTGTGGGCACGCAGATATCGCCCTTGCAGAAGCCTTCGGGCTTCATCTCCCACCCGGTTATAGCGGCTGTATCGGTAGCACTGAGCCAAAGCTCATCGTTAGTATTCGGCCTGACCGACGCTACCTCTATATCGGTTGCGCTAGTCTCAGTTAAAACAGTAACCATTCGTTACCCACCTCTTAATTGATTGGTCTCATTGTATGCCAATACGGACGGCACAGTTGCCTAACCTGTGGCGATGTCCGTTCCATTTAATCTGACTGCACCGTAGTATAATCCGTGCCTTCGCGAATATTCCTAGGGGACGAAATTGATGCAGATAGGGATGTTTTACCAGATACAGGTCCCCAAGCCGTGGACGGCCACCAGCGACTACGACCGCCACTGGGAGATGTTGGAGCAGGTGGTCTTGGCCGAGGAGCTAGGTTTTGGAAGTGTCTGGGTGGCAGATCACCAATTCCGCACCGAGTGGTCTCACTCCAGCGCACCCGACATTACCCTGGCCGCCATCAGCCAACGGACATCACGCATCAGGCTGGGCATCGCTGTAGCCGTGCCGCCAGTGCAGCACCCTCTGCACATCGCAGCTCGAATGGCCACCCTCGATATATTCAGCAAAGGGCGAGTGGACCTCGGCATCGGCCGCTCCGGCTACCCGCTGCAGATGGCAGCGTTCGGAGTAGACCTGGAAAACGCCACCGGCATGGTGGATGAAGCATTGGAGATCATCCCCCGGGCCTGGACTGAAGGCGAATTTTCCTACGAGGGGAAATACTTCAATATTCCGCCCAGGGAAGTCCATCCCAAGCCGGTGCAGTCTCCCCACCCGCCGATGTGGCTGGGGTGCAGCCGCGAAGAGACTTTCAGGAAGGCTGGCGAGCTTGGCATGGGGTGTCTTGCGATGTCCGGCGGCGGGCCTGACCGGCTGACCGGACTGATCAACGCCTACCGCGAGGGCATCCGGAACGCCAAACCGGTGAGTAAAGTAATTACCGACAAGGTCTCCATCAGTACGCTGGCGATCTGCGGGGAAAACAGGAAGAAGACCCAGGAACGGGGCGCGGAGATCCTAGACTGGTACCGCCGACAGCAAGACCTGCGTCACGACAGGGTCTGGCGGCAACAAGACCCTGCCGACGTTCCGAGCGACTATCAGTGGCATTACGAACGCTCGGTGCCGACGGAAACGTCCAAGCAGAAAGAGATTTTTTCGTTAGACATGATCAAAGAGGGGCGGTATTGCATCGGCGACCCGGACGATTGCTTTCGCTTCTTGGAGCAGTACGGGCCGACCGGCGTGGACGAGATCATGCCCTTGTTCCAGATCGGTCCGATGGCCAGTGAAGAGGTAACGGAGACGCTGCGGCTGTTCGGCAAACACGTTATCCCGCATCTCGCCTAAACGCCGCGTCTTAAGACTAAGGTATAACCGCCGGGAATAGCTCTGTGAGACCAACCACACGCTTCGCTAGGCCTTGGTCTACCACATATTGGGTCAAGGCTTCCAGCGCCGGCCTATTGGACTCCACTCCGTACGCCCAATAGTCCTTGCCAAACGTCCGCCACGCCTCCTCCACATGCTCGATCAGGAACGGCAGAGTTAGGGCCAGAGCATCGGTATCGTACAGACGATCGACGGCGATATCCTTGGCCGCGGAGAATGCGTCGTAAAGACTCGATGCGATCCAGGGGTACTCCCGGTAGAGGTCCTCCCGGATAACCACCGTATGCATCACTGGGAAGATTCCAGTGCGCCGGTAGTAGTCCTGCTCCACCTCTTTGAAGTTGGGAAAGAGGCGGGCGATCTTGTCCGAGCCGTTCAGGAACATGCTCGGGATGTAGGTGGCGAATAGCGCATCAAGTTCGCCGGCAGCCAACATACCCTCCAGAGTCTGGTTTTCGGCAAGGAACTCCAAGTGGATATCATCAGGTAGGTCAGGAGGGGCCAGAGGCGCCGGAGCGGGAGTATCCTGTCCGCCCATGAACCAATCTATCTCCGACGGCGGCACACCATACTCGTGTTGGACGAGACCCTTGATGAAAACCCCGGCGGTAGAACTGTAATTGGGCAGTCCGACCCGCTTGCCCCGCAGGTCCTCAGGCTTGTTGATCCCAGCACCCGGCCTTACGTAGATGCAGTCATGCCGGAATATCTTTGACAGCATCACTGGGATGGCCACGAAAGGGCACCTGTTTCGCGCCTGCAAGATCACATATGAGGCCAGCGACATTTCGGCAGCGTGAAACTCCTGGTCTTGGAGCATTCGGGGAAATATCTCTCGCGGGCGCAGGACAGTGATGTTCGGGTTGATGCCCTCGGGCCGCACCCTGCCATCCATCAACGGACGGGTCCGGTCGTAGTCCCAGAAGGCGATGTTGAGGTCAAGGTCTGGCATCGAGATTCTCCGGCCAAAATCCACGGCGCTAAGGATAATCGACTAGCCGGGTAGCCGGGAGACTACAGGTTCAACGAGTGTTCTTCGTAGTCCTTGAGCTTGTTGTAGATCTGCAGGCGGTGGCGGTACGACTCCAACACTATGATCCGGTCGTTCTCGTCCACATTCACGGCCACAGGTCTGTGGAACCGCCATTCGGGTTCCATGTCGGCGCGGCGTCGGGCCTTGAGGATTTCGGGGTTGGCGTTGATGTAGGTCTGGGTCCACGGCGAGGGTTCCTGGGCGTCTCCGACCAGCGCTGTGATGTAGTGGCCCTCAGCGTCATAGATCTGGACGCGGTGGTTCCCCCAGTCGGTCACGTAGACGTCACCATCAGAGTCCACGGCCACCCCGGACGGCCCTTTCAGCGAGCCTACCCCGGTGGCGGTGGCTTCGAACTTAGCCAGCAACTCGCCGCTTGGGGAGAATTTCTGCACCCGGTTGTTGCCCCAGTCTGCGACGAACACGTCGTCATTCTTGTCGATGCAGATGCCCCAAGGCATTTCCAATCGCCCGTCGTCGGCGCCCTGCTGGCCAAAGCCGGACCGGAACTCGCCTATCTGGCTGAAATTCTGCACCCGGTGGTTCAGGCTATCGACAACCCAGATGGTGTTCTGCGAGTCGAAAGCGACTCCGGAAGGCCCGTTCAGCGTGCCTTCCTCGCTCCCTTTTCTGCCGAAGTGATAGCGGAAGGCTCCCTCGGCGTCAAACACCGAGATGCGGTGCAAGTACTCGTCGGAGACGTAAACACGGCCGTCCTGGTCGAGGTCGATTGACCGTGGCCACATGAAGCGGCCGTCCTCACCGCCGAACGATCCGAACTGGCCCTGGAATTCGGAATCGAAGTTGAGCTTGCTAACCCGCTGGCCCAATTGCTCTACGCCGCGGCTCAAGACATAGATGCGGCCGTTCTTGCCCAGCACAAAGTCCTGGGGCGCCCAGAAGCCCTGGCCTGACTGGCTGTACATGCCGATGCAGTAGCTATAGTCGAAGACCCGCCCAGCGGCGACGGTTGTTAGCATGATCGGCGTCCGGCGTTGGAGATCATACGAAAGCCATCTGTTCGAATTGTCCGCCGACTATCGGCACGGGGTCGAGACCCATCCATTGGTCTACCAACGAGGCGTAGAAGCCCCGGAAGTCGTAATTCGGCGCCAGGTCGCCCTGGGAGAGGTCTTCGGGTTTCAACGAGGGGTACTGCCCGTACATCCCGCCCTTGACTGCGTCGCCGATGGCAAACGCAACGCCGGCAGCGCCGTGGTCGGTCCCGGTGCCATTGTCCTTAACCCGGCGGCCGAACTCGCTGAACAGCATCACGACCACGTTATCGCTGGCGTCATGCTCTCTCAGGTCGGAGAAGAAACTCTCCAGGGCTTCGGATATCTCGATCCAAAGCTTGGCGTGGGAGCCTGACTGGTCGAAGTGGGTGTCAAAGGGCCCGTGGGACGTGTAGAAGACCTGGGTGCCAAGCCCGGCCAGATGCACCTGGGCCACATCCTTCAGGGCCTTGGCGATGGCGTTGTTGGCGTATTCGATGGTCGATGAATAACGCTCCGGGGCAAGTTTGATGACGTCCGCGCCCTTCAAGGCGTCGAGTCCGGTCTGGCCCAGGTATTCCATGGTGGGGCCGGTGCCGATGGCCGGGGCGTACATCCGGGCGAAGCTATCCAACAACTGAGTCCGTTCTTGCTCGGTGGTGAGGCTGCGGACCGATGAAAACACGCCGTAGGTCGCCAGGTTGTTCACCGAAGTGACCGGCACGCCCCGCATGGCCATTGCCCGTGGCAAACCCTGGCCGAAATTTACGCCTTTCAGGACGTTTTCGCCGGCTGGATCAAGGTCCCTGATGACCTTGGCCACCCAACCGTCAACACCGATGGTGTCAGGCTCGCAGGTGTGCCAGATGTCCATGGCTCTGAAATGAGAGCGCGGAGAGTTCGCAAAACCGACCCCGTGGATGATGGCCATGTTCCCCTGGTCATAGATGGCTTTAAAAGACTCGACTTCCGACCGGAAAGCTAGCTCATCGTCGATCGGCAGCACCAGCTCCTGGGGGATGTTCACCTTGGGCCGGGCGTCCCAATACAGAGGATTGGTGTAGGGGACTATCGTGTTCAGGTAGTCATTGGCTCCTGTGAGCTGCAATATGACCAGTACCGGGTCTTTTTTAGTTGCTGTCATTCCGACCTTCCCAAGGGTTTAGTGCGCGTATCTGTCTAGGCAAACTGATAATCCCTCGAAGCGGCAATGAGGGTGAGTATCTTGCCTATTTTAGCTTCTGATTCTTTGGAACTTGCTTCCGAGTCCCAGGACAATTCCCCGCCCTTGATGGCGTGGGTCAACAACTCGCGCAGCGTGGCATCGCTGACGTTCAGCGGCCCCATGCAATCCAGGCACGCAGCCACCATCTGTTGCGGCGATACAGCGCCGAACGAGCGGACACGCCTGATCATGCTCTTTACGCCGGGCAGCGATGTGTCGCCCAATACTCCGGCCGCGAAGTTCACTCGTCGCATCAAGGCTCCAGCATCGATCCAAGCCGCTCCTGTGTGCCAACCTTCGACGCTGGGCGGGTTCAGTAATTCCTGTCCCTGCCAGCCACATTCCAAAGCCAGGTTGTTGTATCCCGGTCTGAACCCTTCATGACTGCCGGCCATGCGCACCGTTCCCACGATCAGTTCTGCTGGGCTCTTGACCCGCCCGAACTGGGAATTCTTGAAGAAATCGGAGTTGAACAGTACCCGCAGGATGGAACGGATGTCTCCCTGGGACTCGCTGTAGGCCTCAACCAGCATCTCGATGGCTTGCGGGTCAGTTGGCGGGGTGGTGTTCCAACTGGGTACAGACGGTTCGTCGGCCACAAAGAACCTATAGAGGTGGCGGGCCAGGAACCGGGGCGAGGCAGGCTGATCAACGATGATGCCCATTATGTCTTCGCCGTTGAGGTTGCCGGTGTGCCCCAAGAACGTCTTCTCCCCTTCGTCGTGGTCCTCGGGTTTGTAATCAAACTTCCAGAAGAAACGGCCCAGTGGGTTGCGGGGTATCTTGGGGGCAATCGACCACCCGGTAAATGCCCGGGCAGCATTCTGGATGTCATCTTCGGAGTAATTCCCCACGCCCAGGGAAAATAGCTCTAGTAACTCCCGGCCCCAGTTCTCGTTGATCGCGCCGTCGTGGTTGCCGTGGTTATCCAGCCAGAAGATCATGGCGGGCGACTTTGCTAGTTCCACCAACAGGTCCCGGTAATTGCCCAGGCCAAACTCCCGGAACATGGCGATCTGCCTTGTCATCTCCGGCGGGTTGTCCACTTTGGAATTGCCGGTGGCGAACATCTGGTGCCAGAAGAGGGCCATCTTCTCTTCCAACGGCCGCTTGGTGTTGACCATCCGGAACACCCAGTCAGCCTGGTTGATGGGCGGGCCGGCTGCCCCTTCGTAGCCGGGGAAGATGCGGTACATGAGCTCGTCGTCGATGGCTGGCTGCTCTTCGGGGTGTAGCAGTTCTTCGACCACGGCCTCGTAGCCCTTCTCAGCCCTGGCGTCCAGATCCCACCGGGGCTCGCCAAAGCCGGCGCGCCGCATCAGGTGGGCCATCAACAGGATTTCTTCCCGATTGGGCATGCGATTATCTCCGTGAGTCCGGCCGTGAACGCCCTCTGGCGATTACGGTGTAGTCTCATCCTAGGATTGGGCACCTCAAGTGTCAATACAAGCCGCGTGCCGCGGATGGCGACTATCCTGTCTGCCACGTCAGGACGGCGGCTGGGTGATATCATTTTAGGCGTGCCAGATGGGAATTTAATAATGATTTCGCCGAGACACGAGGTTGACCATGGATTTTGATATTGATCAGGCCGATGAACTGCTGAGTACGACCCGGGCGGTGCGCCGCCGGTTAGATTTGGATAGGGACGTGCCTGACGAGCTGATCATGCGCTGCATCGAGTTGGCGGAACAGGCGCCTTCGGGAGGCGACATATCCAGCCGCCGCTGGCTCGTGATCCGCGACCCAAAGATCAAGAAGCGACTGGCCGACCTGTACCGTGAAGCCGGTGGCAGCGGCATCATCGAGACCGCGGCCCAGCGCAACGGATCCGATCATCCCAAGCAGCGTGTCTTGGAGTCTGCCGCCCACCTGGCCGCCAACATGGAACGGGTGCCCGTGCTAGTACTGGCCACGGTCTGGGGCGAGCATGACGGTAGTGGACGGCCCGGACTGTTCGACTCGGTGATCCAGTCAGCCTGGAGTTTCTGTCTGGCGCTACGGGCCAGGGGCCTTGGCTCAGCCTGGACGACCATGCACCTGAGCAAGTCTCAGGAGTTCGCTGAGATTCTAGGCATTCCAAGCGGCGTGTCTCAGATAGTGCTGCTACCCGTGGCCTGGACCATCGGCACCGACTTCAAACCCGCATCACGCCGTCCAGCGTCCGAGATCGTCTGGTTCGACCGCTGGGGCTACACGAAAGAAGACCCAGCCGAGACCGAAGACCTTATTGCCGCCGGGCCTGGCGTGACGGTCGAGATCGACATTGCGGCCTCACCGGAGCGTGTCTGGGAACTGGCCAGCGACATCAATACCCCGTCCCGGTTCAGCACCGAATTCCAGGGTGCAGACTGGATCGATTCTGACGGCCCAAAAATAGGAGCATCGTTCAAGGGCAGGAACGAGCGGACTGATGTTGGCCGGAAATGGGAGACCACGTCATATGTCGTCGAGTGTGACGAGCCCAGGGTCTTCGCCTGGAACGTCAACGACCGCGACCAGCCCAGCGCCAAATGGCGGTTCGAGATTGAGAAGATACCCGGGGGCACCAGGCTGCGTCAACGGTTCATCCTTGGTCAGCGATTGTCGGCTACTGGCCAAGCGATGGTCGACAACCCTGATAAGGCCGAGCAGATATTGGCGGGCCGCCAGGAAATGCACCGCGACAACATGCTGCAGAACCTCCAGGGGATCAAAAGTATCGCCGAAACCGATAAATAAGCGATGAATACCTGAAATTTACCCCCACGTTTTGACATATTGGGTAAATATGAATATCGTTGACCGAGGAATCCTATCGCGATTAAACACGCTCGATAATCTCCTGCCATTGGGCGGGAAAATGAGAAGGTGCGAGACATGGTAAAGCAGGGTATTGTGCCCGACGAGTTGACGAAACCCTTCTGGGCAGCCGCCAACGAAGGCCGTCTTGAGATCCAGAACTGCAGCGCCTGCAACCGGCTCCAGAACCCGCCATTAGCAGCCTGCAGTCAGTGCAAGTCCTCGGACAACCTGGAATGGAAAGTGATGAGCGGCAAGGGCAAGATCTACAACTACGGTGTGGTCTACGACTGCCCAGTGCGGCTACTTCAGGAAGACCAGCCGTTCAATCTGGCCGTGATCACCCTGGACGAAGACTCCGGCATCCAGATGTATTCCCACCTCCCCGGGACTCCCATCGATGATGTACCCGTGGGCGCCAGCGTGGAAGTCATTTTTGAAAAGTCCGCCAACGGCCAGATGATCCCCGAATGGCAGGTCGTTTCATAGATTCCACGCCTACTAAAGATCAATTAGCGAAGATTAAACAGCTCTTACTAAGGAGTTATAGATGGTTACTGAAAACGCTCCAGCTTCCATGTACCGGACGACTGAAGGATTGGGAGTTTGGGAACACAAAGGGAAGGTCGCAGCGGTTGGTGTCGGGCACTCCCCCACCACCCGGCGCTGGGACGGCACCGCCGAAAACACCATGGGCGCAAATAGCATCTTTGCGCTACGCCAGGCGATTGCGGACGCCGGCGTTAACCCCGCCGATATCGATGGTCTTGTGCTGGACCCGGTGACCACCACGGGCGCTCACTGGCCGGAGGGCCAGGAGATCCCCATGGACGTGGTCAATCACTACAACCCCACCGACGACCCGCTGGACGGCATCGCCAAGCTGAGCGCCGAGTGGATCCTGAAAAACATGCCGGAATTGAGCAACGTCAAGTTCACCATGTACGGCCCCGGCTGTATGTCCCACGCCATCGTCGTTGCAGCCCAGGCGGTGGGCGAGGGCCGCACCCACACCTGCCTCGTGCTCAAGAGTTGGCACAACCTAGACGGCCGTTACAATCAAGCCGGGATCAGCGCTTCTGACACCGTTCCCGGCGTTTTCGCCATGACTCCGGGCCGCACCCTCTGGGGCGCACCAGGCTCGTATGGCACCGCGCTGCAGTTCGCTGAATATTGCCGAAAGTATGGCAAGTCCCACGACATGATGGCCCCCTTCATGGCCAACTCCAGGCGCAACGGTCTGTTATTCCCCGAAGGATACTGGGCCCAGCACCGGCCAGAGGAATTGACGGCTGAGGACTACTTGAACGCTCGTTGGATAGCCAAGCCGGCCAGTCTCTTCGACAACGATATTCCGATCATGGTGTCCGGAGCCTACTTGTTCACCACCGCCGAGCGGGCCAAGGACATGAAGCAGAAGCCGGTCTACATCATCAACCATGCCTCCAGCCGGGGCGCTCAACGAAGCATCCTGCCCACGCTGGAAGAAGTCGAGAAAGAGACGGCCGAGACTGGCCGAAAGATCTACGAAGGCGCCGGTATCACCGCCGCTGACCTGTCTTTCGAGAACATGTACGACGGTTTCTCCCTGTTCCACCAGTTCCACCTGGAGGGACTGCGCTTCCGTGGCATGCAGAACGGCGATGCGCTGGACTTCTACCAGACGGATATCAGCATCGAAGGGCCCAACCCGGTCCTCCCCAGCGGCGGCAATATCGGCAGCGGCCGTAGCCGTTTCTGGATGCACACCGACTGTATCCAGCAGATACAGGGCCGGGCCGGCGCACGGTCGATCACCGGCGTGAAGCCAGAGATCGGAGTTTCCGGCGGCCCCATGCCCATGGGCGGCAACTTCACCGTCTGGAGCGCCACTCCCGACTAAGCCTCGGGGGAAAGCGACCTGCTGAATAGAATAAGGAGAGATGAACACCTTTGGTTATTCTGATAAGTTTCGACATCGACGGCACCCTGGAGGTGGGCGATCCCCCCGGCGTGCTGACAATGGAATTGGTGAGAAAGACCCAGGAAGCCGGCATCTTGGTCGGCAGTTGTTCTGACCGCCCGATCAGCGGACAACGGGCCATCTGGGAAAAGCACGGCATCGCCTACGATTTCGCCGTTTCGAAGCACCAACTCCCCGACGTTAAGGCCAAATTCGAGGCTGACGCCTACTACCACATCGGCGACCGCGAAGACCTGGACCGCCAATATGCCCTCGCTGCCGGGTTCGAATTCTTCTGGCCCGATGAAGCTGTCTCGGAGCCCTGGCTCAAATAAGTCTCCGACCCCAACTCGAGTTAATACGAGGCTGATCAAAGACGATGCAGGCTAACGGAAGCACGACTCCCAAACGCCGCAAAGAACGGCCATTGGAGGGAGTCCGCGTTGTGGACTTCACCTGGGTGCGTGCCGGACCGTGGGCCGCGCGTTGGCTCGCCACACTGGGCGCTGAGGTTATCAAGGTAGAGTGGCCGGAGAATATGGACATGATCCGGCTGAACCGTTTCACCGTGCCTCCAGGCGTGGAACCAGGGCCGAACTCCACCGCCCAGTTCGCCGACACCAACGCCGGGAAATTGGGACTTACCGTAAACGTCCGCCACCCCAAAGGCCTTGAGGCCATCAAAAGCCTGATTGGCGTCTCTGACGTGGTGATCGAGAATTTCAGCTCCCGGATCATGAGCCGCTGGGGCTTGGGCTACGAGGAATTGAGGCAGATTCGCCCTGACGTCGTCTACGTTTCCATGGCCGGGTTCGGCCAGACCGGACGTCAGCACTATTTCGGCACCATGGGCCCCGCCGCTCAGGCCCTCTCCGGACTCACACACCTCTCCGGCCTGCCCGGCGAGCAGCCTGCCGGTTGGGGTTGGTCTTACCTCGACGACACCGGCGGCATGTACGGCGCGATGTGCGTCCTGACCGCGTTGCAGCACCGCAATCGCACCGGCCAGGGACAGCACGTCGACCTGTCGCAGATGATCACGGGCATCACTCTCATCGGCTCAGCGTTCCTCGACAAGACCGTGAATGGCCGGGATTCCCGGCGAGTAGGCTATCCGCCTGGCAACCGCACCGTCTGGCCTGGCGCTCCCGTGATGAACAACTACCGCGGCCCCATAGCCGCGCCCCACAACGCCTACCGCACCCTAGGCGGCGGCTACAACGACTGGTGCGTCATCGCCTGTCTGTCCGACGAAGAATGGACCAAGCTGGTTGACCTGATGGGCAGCCCTGCCTGGGCAACCGATGGCAAATTCGCCACTTTGGACGGCCGCCTCGAACACCAGGACGAGATGGACCAGGGTATCGAAAAATGGGCCATCACGCTCGGTAAATACGAGCTGGCAGACAAATGCCAGGCGTCGGGCGTGCGTGCCATGCCGGTCCAGAGCTCCGAAGACCGCGTTGAGAGAGACCCTCAACTCAGGCACCGGGAGATGTTTACGAAAGTGAAGCACCCCATGCTTGGCGATTGGAAGTTCCAGAGCGCCCCGTTCCAGTACGACGGCGTCAAAGTACCGGTCAAAGGCCCGCCACCATTGATCGGCGAGCACACCACCAAGATCATGGGCGACCTGCTGGGTGTTAGCCGCGACGAACTGCTCCAAGGGTTTGAAGAGGGCGTTTACTGGCCGGAAACAACCCCCAAGTTCGACTACGTCCAGCGATCCATCGACGACGAGGCCAAACGATGACCGTTTCTCAGCCTGGGAACGAGATGCCGGGGCCTTTGGCTGGCCTGCGTGTGTTGGAATTGACCGGCGAGCACGCCCAGTTCTGCGGCAAGCTGATGGCCGACCTAGGCGCGGACGTGATCAAGATAGAACCGCCTGGCGGTCAAGAGACCCGCAACGTTGGGCCGTTCCTAGACGATGAGCCTGGCCCCGAGCGTAGTCTCTATTTCTGGCACTACAACACCTCCAAGCGTGGCATCACCCTGGACATCACCACGCAGGAAGGCCAGGAGGTCTTCCGCAAGCTCGCAGCCACTGCTGGACTGGTGCTGGAGAGTTTCCCTGCCGGGTATCTGCCAGGGCTGGGATTGGGCTACGAATCGCTTGCGAAAGACAACCCCAGCCTCATCATGTGCTCAGTCACGCCCTTTGGGCAGGACGGGCCGTGGCGTGATTATCAGACTTCAGACCTGCTCCACCTGGCAGCCGGCGGGCAGATGGCGTCGTCGGGCTATGACTTCGAAGACGTGCCTGACGCCCCACCCATAGCTCCCGGCGGCGGCAACGCCTGGCACATAGCCAGCCATTACGCCTACATAGGCATCATGGGCGCCCTGTACCACCGGGACTTCACCGGGGAAGGCCAATACATCGACGTATCAGCCCACGAGGCTTGTTCCCTGACTACTGAAGGAGCGATTGCTATATATCTGTCCACTGGAGAGGTCGTGCGCCGGCATACGGGCAGGCACGCTTCAGTGGATATGTCCCCCGGCATCCAGCATACGACCAAGGACGGCGGTCACATCAACACCACCCGCTCCGGCAGTAACCTCACGCCTGCCAGGGTCAAGGTACTCGGCGAGTGGATGGACGGTTACGGCCTGGCGCAGGACTTGCTCGACGACAAATACCAAGACCCGGCAGTGGTGGAAGAGAGCGGCCAGCATTTCGCGGACGTGCTGAAGAACTTCTTCGCCAATATGCCGCTGGTTGAGGCCTATGAGGGCGGACAGGAACTGAACTTCCCCTGGGGCGCGGTGCGGACCATGGAGGAGATCATCGGAGACCCTCACCTCGAAGACCGAGAGTTCTTCGTGCCGGTTGAGCACCCGGAACTTGGTCGGGAGTTCACCTACCCAGGCGCGGCGGCCATTTACAATGCCTCACCCTGGCGTATCTCCCGGCGCGCTCCCCTGATCGGCGAACACAACCAGGAAATCTTGGGCGACGAGTTTGGTCTGTCTAAAGACGAGTTGGAAGCCCTGAAGAAATCGGGAGCTATCTAGCTGCGCGGTATACAGGCTGTTTTAAACCTGGCGCCAGGCTGCACTGAATCTTCTGAATCTGAGATAACAGGAGTTCATGCCGAGCGTGCATGGCCTGTTTTGGCAACCCTGACAGCCTCGTTCATCCTAAGTTTCAGAAGCTTCGCGTTGAAGGCTAGACCTTGCCCAGCCGGATGAACCTTCCACCGATCAGCCACTCGGCCACGTAGAGATTTCCCTGGGGGTCTACCGCCAGGCCATGTGGGCTGTTGAACTTCCCTGTTTCTAGCAGGCTGGTGGGAATGACATTGCCCGAGGCGTCTTTGTTATTGGGCCATCCCTCGACATCACAGACCTGCTCGTTGGCCCCCAGATGGCAAACAAATTCGTCGTCCTTGCCGCACAGGGTAAGCCTGGCCCGGAGTTCGGCGATGACCAACAGGTCGCCGTGGGTGACGAACCCGCTGGGCGTTGTCAGGAAGTCACTGCCGAAGACACGTTTGTAGTTGCCTTCGAGGTCGTACACCTGGACGCGGCCGTTGGCCCGGTCGGCTATGTAGAGTTCCGCCGGCGAGGTCCGGCGGTCGATGAAAATGGCGTGGGGGCAAGCGAATCTGCCTGCGTCGCCCTCTTCGCCGTTGATGCTGTTGAGGTAGTTCCCTGAGCTGTCGTAGCGGTGCAGGTAGCTCTCGCCATAGCCGTCTGCGACCCAGACGTCGCCATTACCGCCGTGATGTTCTTCGTTGACCGCGACCCAGGTCGGCGAATACAGGCCCTCACGGTAGACATCCAAGTCCGGCCGTTCGAGACTGGCCAGGACGTTTCCTTCCAGGTCCATCTTCAGAACCTGGCCACGGGTCTCGCCGTCTGGATAGTCGTAGCCCACGCTCGGATGACGCTTGCGGCCGTTGTCGGCGATCCAGAGCAGCTCCTGACCGCCTTCTTTGACCAGGGTGATGCCGTGGGCGTCGCTGACCTCGATTGGGAATGTCCGGACGAGCGTGCCGTCAGGATCAAAGACCATCATGGTCGGGTCACCCTGGTGATAGGTGATCACTTGCCCAGATTCCGTGACTGTTACGCCGTGGTGCGACCAGCCGGTGCGGGCGCTCTCCGACTCTGGCATCGCTGCCCATGAATCCTGCCATTCGTAGGTGTTTGTTCCGCTGCCGATCTGCATCTAACTCACTTAGGGATTCAGGATGACCTTGGTGTAGCCGTCGACACGCTGGTCGAACTTCGTGTAGGCGTCCGGCGCTTCGTCAAGCGAGACCGAATGGGAGACCACAAAGCTGGGAGTGGCACGTCCCGAGATGATCATGTCACGCAGATAAGCGTTGTAACGCTTTACGTTGCACTGGCCGGTGCCCAATCGTAATCCCTTCTCGAACAGCTGGCCGAAGTTGATGGATAGCGCTCCGCGTTTGGAACCCTCGTCTACTCCGCCCGGATCGGTGGGGACGTAGAGTCCCGGTATGCCGAGCGCGCCGGTGGGGTTAACCACGTCAATGATCTGGTTCAGCACGATATTGGGCGCTTCGTCTTGCTCTCCGCCCTTGGCTGATGAGCCTGCAGTGGCTGCCTGGTAGCCGACGGCGTCGATACCTTTATCGGTGCCTTCGCCGCCTCGTTTTTCTTTGATCTGCTGCACGGGGTCGCCCTTGTCGAAGTCGATGGGTATGCAGCCGATGTCAGCGGCGATGTCCAGGCGCTCTTTCACATGGTCGACCACGTAAACCTCGGCCGCGCCACGGATCATGCAGCTATAGGCCGCCATGATGCCCACCGGCCCAGCTCCGAACACGGCCACGCTCTCACCGGGGCTGACGTCGGCCAGTTCCGCGCCGTGGTAGCCCGTGGGGAAAATATCTGCCAGGAGAGCGAAATCATTTTCCCATTCGGTGCCTGCTGGGAGGGGAAGGCAGTTGAAGTCGGCGAAGGGCACCTGCAGGTATTCCGCCTGACCGCCGACCCAGGGCCCCATGGCAACGTAGCCGTAGGCCCCGCCAGCGAAACCTGGATTTACCGTGGTGCAAAAGCCGGTGAACCCGCCCTGGCAGTTCTTGCAGAAGCCGCAGGCCACGTTGAATGGCATGACTACCCGGTCACCCTGCTTGAGGGTTTTAACGGCTAGGCCGGTCTCCTGGATGATGCCCATGTTCTCGTGGCCGAAGACGATCCCCGGCTGGGCGGCGGTTCGACCTTCGTACATGTGCAGGTCCGAGCCGCAGATACAGCTCGAGGTGATCTTCACAATGGCGTCGTTGGGATGCAGTATCTCCGGGTCTGGCACATTCTCGACGGCAACTTCAAATGGGCCTTTGTAGACAACGGCTTTCATAGCTCTGGCTCCTGTCAGATCGAACGCAAGATGGGTGAAATGGTGGCTGGGATTGGTTCCTTGTGGCTTGAGCTAGCGCTTCTGGTATACCTGGAAGCGGTGGCGGTTGGTCTCGGTAACGTAGAGGCGGCCTTGTCTGTCCAGGGAAACCGATACAGGCCCCCAGAAATAGGGTTCTGTCTGCGAGGAGATGTGATACGGAGTGTTCAGGTGTGCTGGCAGTTCGGGAGTGAGATTGGAGACCTCACGCTCGGCCCTCTCTTCCGGGTTCGAGGCTAGATAGTCCTCTCCCCACTTGGAAACAGTGGCCTCTCCGCGCAACAGGAGTTGAAAAGCGCCGTCCGGCCCTAAGACCTGGACTCGTTCGTTGCCCCAATCGGCCACGTAGATAAAGCCATCCGAGTCTATCGCCACGCTGGTCGGGCGGCGAAACTGGCCTTCGTCTTCGCCGGAACTCCCGTATGCAGCCATGAATTTCCCGTCATTGGTGAACTTCTGGATGCGATCGTTGCGCCAATCAGCCACGTAAACGTTGTCTTCGCTGTCTACGGCCGCGCCCCAGGGTAGATTGAACTGACCGTCTCCGGAGCCCAATGACCCCCAATTGGCAATGAACTTGCCGTCTGGGGTGAACTTCTGGACACGGGAGTTGTGTTGGTCAACGAGGAACACATTATCTGAGGAATCGATGGCGATGCCGGCCGGGCCGTTCAGCTCGCCGTCCCCAGCCCCAGCCTTCCCCCAGTGGCTCAGGTATTCGCCCGAAAGGCTATAGATAGTCACACGGTGGCTGTGCTCGTCGGTGATATACAGGCGCTCCTGGCTGTCCAAAGCCATGGCCACAGCCCAAATGAACTGACCGTCGCCAGTGCCGTTGCCCTTGCCGAATTCGCCCAGGTATTCTTCGTCCATGGTGCAGATGCCGACACGGATAGCCGCGGCCCGGGCAGGGTCGCAACGGTTGAGCACGAAGATGCGCTCGTCTTTGCCAACCACGATGTCGTAGGGGTTTGCGAAACCACGGCCGTTAAAGCCGTTGTTCACGATCCCGATAGTCTTGACGTAGTCCAGCGCGATGCCGGGCGATTTAGTCTGCGTGCTCACTCGAGCCCCCTTAAATAGGCACGGTCATTGATGATAGACAAAGGCGCGCCGGATACGCGCCGTATAGAAAAACTAGGCTAGTTGGTATTCCCGGGTGGCCGCTACCAGCCTCAGCATGTTGCCCACGCGCTGTTCCGCCTCGTCACCGGGTTGATGATCGCTTAGGTCCAGGTCGCCGTTCCGCGAGGCGTATTCCACCAGGATTGAGCGTGTCTCATCGGAGACTTGGATCGGCCCTAGCAGGTCCAGACAGCCGTCGGCCAAGTCTGAGGGATCGAGTACGCCCTGGTCTGCACTTGCCTCCAGCCGGTCGATGATCGATCGGACGCCGGGGCTGCGCACGTCTGAAAGTTCTTTGGCGGCAAAGTTCACGCGCTCCACCAGCGCCCCGCTGTTGATCCACTCGGAACCCTCGTGCCAGCCTTCAACCGTGGGTGGCTGGAGCAGGCCCTGGCCCATGTAGAGCATGGTGTTGGAGACCTTTTCTATGCCCAGCGCCGGGTTCTGGTAGCTGCCGGCCATCCGGATCGCACCCACCACCATTTCCACCGGGCCTTTTACCCTGGCGAACCGGGCTTCCTCAGACTTGAAGTAGTCGGATAGGAATAGTGTCCGCATCATGTCGCGGATCTTATATCCGGACGAGAAATAGGTCGCCGTCATGGCTTGAACGGCCTTCTCGCCAGCTTCAGAAATCACGTCGGCGGCGAAGAACTGGAATAGCCGCGTGGCCACGAACCGGGCCGTGGAGTCCTGCTTCACAATGATGCGGATGATGTCCTGGCCGTTGAAGCGGCCAGTCTCGCCCAGGAAGGTCTTTTCACCATCGTCGTGGTCTTCTTCGCGGTAGTCGAAGTGCCAGGCGATGCGACCGTAGGGCCAGATGGAGTCCTTGGCTGCCCTGATGGCCATGTACTCGGCGTTGCCCAGCGTCCAGCCGGTGAAGGCGCGGGAGCACTCTTTAATGTCGTCCTCGGAGTAATTGCCGATGCCCATGGAGAAGAGTTCCAACAGTTCGCGGCCATAGTTCTCGTTGATGGCCGAGCCGTGGTTCTCGTTGTTGTCCAGCCAGATGATCATGGCCGGGTCTTGGGATAGGTCCCCCAGGAGGTCTTCGTAGCTGCCCAGGCCGGAGCGGCGAAACATGTCCACCTGGTTGAGCAGGGAACGGGCCTGGTTCAACTTGGCATAGCCCGTGGCGAACAGACCGTGCCAGAAGAGAGCGATCTTCTCTTCCATCGGGCAGGATGTGCTGATCATCCGGTACATCCAGTAGGCGGCGGAACCGGGCAGGTCGCGCAGTTCCGATTGCTCCACGTGATAGCGGCGGATAAGGTCATCGGGCATGTTGCCGGGGTCGGAAGGATTGAGCAAGGCGTCTACAGCGCCGTCATACCCCATGGCCAGATATTGTTCCAATTCCTCACGGTTGGCGCCGAAACCGGCGCGCCTGAGCAGGTGGGCCATCAGGGCTGTGTCGTTGTTTATCATCACTATCCTCTGTTCAGGGGATCAAACTGATTTTGGGATTAAGGCAAAGATTTTAGGCTGCCATGCTTCTCAAACTGGCCGTTCACTTAGGACTTTAGGATGCCGTGCTTCTCAAACTGGCCATTCACGATAGAAGGTGCGTCCAATTCTAGCCAGTCTTCCAAAATCTCGGTGTAAACCGACCGGAAGTCGTTATTGGAACGGAGGTCGCCCTCGATCTGCTCAGCTTCGACGAGGGACGGGTACTCGCCGTACATCCCGCCGTTGACCGCGCCTCCAATCATGAAGGCCACGCCGCCTGATCCGTGGTCGCTGCCTGAGCCGTTGTCCTTGATACGGCGGCCGAACTCGGAGAAAACCAGGATCGTGGCGTCGTCTTCCGTTCCGTGCTCTTTCAGGTCGTCCATGAGACAGCCGATCGCCCCGGCAACCTCGTCCCACAGCTTGGCGTGGGTGGGCAGTTCACCAGAGTGGGTGTCGAATGGGCCGTGCTGGGTGTAGAGCACCCTTGACCCCAGGTTGGCGTGGAACACTTGGGAGATGCTTTTTACGTTCTGGGCCAACGCGTTGGGCGCGTACTCCACCGAGGAGGAATACTTCGCCGGTGCGGTGCGGAGGATGTCGGCCCCCAAGAGAGCGTCCTGGCCGGTGCGTCCCAGCAGTTCCATAACCGGGTCCCGTCCGGCGGTGTTGCCGTACATCCGGGAGAACGCCTCCAGCGTGAACATGCGCAGTTCTTCATCCTGAACGTCGGGGAACAGGCCGTAGGTCTCCAGGTCACCGACAGATGCTACAGACACGCCCGGTACAGCCAGAGCCCGAGGCAGACCGCGGCCGAAGTTGATACCCGTTAGCACGTTGTCGCCCTGCGGGTCCATGTCTCTGATCGCCCTACCTAGCCATCCTTCTTTGCCGATAGTATCGGGCTCGGCGGTGTGCCAGATATCCATCGACCGGAAATGGGAGCGGTTTGGGTTCTCGTAGCCGATGCCGTTGATGACGGCGACTTTGCCCTCGTCCCACAACGCCTTGACCGGCCCCATGCTGGGGTTGAAGCCAAGCTTGTCGTTGATGGGGATCACTTTGTTCTGGGGGATGTTAACCACGGACCGGTTATCGTAATAACTGCCGTCGCTATAAGGAACAACGGTGTTCAGATAATCATTGCCACCAGAGAGCTGAATCACGATCAGACTCTTTTCCCGTTTGTTACTGGTCATATGAGAAGAACTCCTATATCCGGTAGGAAAGGCTTTTTATCCATGAGGAATAGTGGCCCACATTGTACCCTTTTCGGGCCGCATTTTCGAGGGAACAGCAGAGGCTAACCCCAGACTTTTCGGGCGGTATCCACAACCAACTCCAATTTGCGCCACTGCTGGTCTTCGGTCAGCAGATTGCCTGCGGCCATGGACGCGAACCCGCATTGGGGGCTCAGGGCCATATTCTCCATCGGGAAGAACTTGGCAGCTTCATCAATGCGCCGTAAAAGCTCGTCTTGGTCCTCAAGAGTCCCGTCCTTGCTACTCAACAGACCCAGGACCACAGTCTTGTCTTTGGGGACGAAACGCAGGGGGTCGAACGTCCCTGCCCGATCGGTGTCGTATTCCAACAGGAACCGGTCTACGTCCAAGCCGCCGAAGAGCTTCTCGGCGATGGGCTCGTAACCACCCTCGGCATACCATTTGCTCTGGTTGTTGCCCCGGCAGATATGTATCGCCACCGTGACTCCGGCCCTTCTCGCATCGGCCAGGCAGGCGTTGTCGGCTGCAATGGCTTCTTCGAATGACTTGTCAGGGTCTTCGCCCAACTCACGGAGGTGGTCGCGCCACTTTGGGTCCACGTAATAGCTGTAGCGCGGCTCGTCCATCTGGATATAGGAAACGCCGTCGGCCAGCAGGGCCTGAATCTCGTCCCTGATGATCCCGGTCAATTCCGATAGAAGGTCGGACCGCGTGGGGTAGAACTGGTCCGTCAGGCCGTCCTGGTAGCAGATGGCCGGGAACTGGTTGGGGCTAGGGACGGTCATCTTCACCGGGCCCGGCGCGTTGGCTTTGAGATATTCCGTCTGGCTGCCGGTGAGGCGGTTTCTCCGGCGCAGCTTTCCGCCAACCACCTGCCTGGTGCCCTGGGCCTGTGGTTCAGCGCCCGGCCCCTGCCAGATACGAACCACGGCAGGCACCCCGGTGTCGATAAATCCTTCAACCGAGTCCTGCATGTCGTTCTGGAACCCGGCCCTGCGGAACTCGCCGTCGGTGAACACCGCCACGCCGATGCGTTGCTGTTGCGCAATGGCCTCTTTGATGGCCGCGTCCTCCAGTTCCCGCAGGTCGTCGGCGGACAGACCGCCTGCACCGAAGGACCTCCGGGCTTCCTTTAGGGCATCGGGCCGCAACAGGCTGCCAACGTGGTCCGCCCGGTATATCTCAGGCATCTGACTGACTCCCCACTAATGCTGATATTTCGGGGAATTCTAATTCGATTCAACCAGATATGGAAGAATCGATGGTAATATTGGGGATACTGAATGTCGGTTCAGAGGTGATTCCATGATTAAACCTAAGATGTTGGGCCATTTGGTCATCAGAGTTAGGGACGCCCAGCGCTCCGAAGACTTTTACACCAAGGTCTTGGGCCTGGAAGTCAGGAATAGGACCCGGGGCGGCAAGATGCGGTTCTTTACCAGCAACCCGGAGATCGACCATGAGCTGGCGGTGGCGGAGATCGGCGAAGAAGCGGTCGGACCATTTCCGGAGCAGGTCGGTCTATACCACATGGCCTGGGAGCTGGCCGATATGGACGAACTCAAAGACGCCTACCAGGTGGTCCTGGATAACCAGGTCTACGTCGCTGGATTCGGCGACCACGGCGAGGTCAAAGGCCTATACATCCGCGACCCGGACGGCATAGAGATCGAGCTATACGCCTATGCCCCCGAGTTCGAGAAAACTCCCCTTCAGGAGATACTCACCGGTGGGTCACTTCAGGGGACGACTGCGGACTAGGTCGTTAGCGAAGCCCTTAGCAGCCGCATGCACCTGTAACATCCGCGGCGTTTAATTACTCTGGATAAATAAATCACTGGGGGAAGACATGCGTCTGGAAAACAAAGTGGCCCTGATCAGCGGCGGCGCCCGGGGTATGGGAGCAGTTGAAGCCAAGATGTTTGCCAGCGAGGGCGCCAAGGTCGTCATCGCCGACATGCTTGAAGAAGAAGGCAAACAGACAGAAGCCGAGATCAACGAATCTGGCGGAGAGTGCGTATTCGTCCCGCTGGACGTCACAGACGAGAAAGCCTGGCAAGACGCCGTGGCTGCCACTGTGGCCCGCTTCGGCAAGCTGGATATCCTGGTCAACAACGCTGGCATCGCCAGAATCAACAGCGTTGAGGACACCACATCCGAAGAGTGGGACTTGGTGATGGACATCAACGCCAAGGGAGTGTTCCTGGGCACCAAGACCGCCCTACCAGAACTGCGTAAAGCCGGCGGCGGCTCCATCGTGAACATCTCGTCCATCGCGGGACTGACCGGAGGGCGCACGTCTTCTTACGCGGCCAGCAAGGGCGCTGTTCGACTGCTCACCAAGTCGACGGCGATTCAGTATGCGTCGGAAGGCATCCGCTGCAATTCGGTCCATCCCGGCGTCATCGAGACTCCGATGACCATACCAATCATGTTGAACACCAAAGAGGGACGGGAGCTTAACGAGGCCCGCTCCCCCATGGGACGCATCGGCAAGCCCGAGGACATCGCCTACGGCGTGCTTTTCCTGGCCTCGGACGAGTCGTCATTCATGACCGGCAGCGAACTTGTCATCGACGGCGGACTCACCGCCCAGTAAATCACCACTCAAGCGTTTCTGTTCCGTAGGAGGACTCATGGCCGAGATATTCGTTCTGGGTGGTGGTACTCCAACGCCCACTGCCGACCGGTTCGGCAGCTCTCATGCCCTAAAGATTGGCGATGAACTGCTGATGTTTGACTGCGGGCCGGCGGCGACCCATAAATTGGTGAAGGCCGGGTTGTTCCCCACGGAGGTGGACAATCTTTTCTTTACCCATCACCACTTCGACCACAACATCGATTACCCGTGCTTTTTGCTCTGCCGCTGGGACCAGGCTGCCGGGCACGGAGAGGAACTGAACGTTTACGGGCCAGCTTTAACCGAAGAGATCACCTTAGGCTTGATCGGCGAGAACGGGGTGTTCTCGCCCGACTGGCGGGCCAGGGTTGGCCATCCGCTGAGCCAGCAGATATACGTCAACCGGGGCGGCACTTTGCCGCGCATGCCGCCCAACCCAAAGGCCAAGAACATCGGGCCAGGAGACGTGGCTTCCGGCAAGGACTGGCACGTGACCGCTGCGTTGGCCGAGCACGTACAGCCTTTCTTGGACTCTCTAGCCTACTGAGTGGACACCCCCGACGGCAGCGTGGTCTTCACCGGAGACACCCAGCCGTGTCAGTCGGTGATCGACCTGGCGCGGGACGCGGACATGATGCTTTGCATGTGCTGGGACGACCAGGATGTAATGAGCCAGAGCGGAGAGGCAACCGGGCAGTGCGGCACTACCGGCGCCGCCCAGATGGCCCAGGAAGCCGGGGTTAAGAAGCTGGTGTTGGTGCACATGGGCCCCAGTCTTTCAGCTCAGGAGCCCTTCTACAATGCCAACCTGGCGATGCAGCGTATCTACCAGGGAGACATCGTCTTCTCCGAAGAATTACTCAAGATAGACTTGTAGGTAGCCAGAAAACGGCGCTTTGCTCCTACCGGTGCCAGCCCATGCCTTGGTGGAATCCGCGCAGGTAGGCCACCTGACCCCCGTGGACTATGTTGTCCCAGAGCAGGATGCCCAGTGCTTCTTCCACAGCCATAGTCTGGGTGGGGGCGGTCCACGGGACCTCCCGGCTGAGGTCTGACTCGTTCAGGCCGCTGATGTAGGCGGCTGCCGCAGCGTTGGCCTTGTCGAAATACCCGATGAGGACATCTTTGGAAGGTGCCTGCCAGGCTGAAACCCGATCATTGTCCCAGCCCATACCCATGTCATCGGGCTCGTCCGGCATGTTGAACTTCTCGAACCAGCGTTCTTCCGACCAGACTTGCGGTGCGTCCTGGAGACGCATGTGGATCAGCCGGTCGGTGACCCTAGCCATGTGCCAGATGAGCCAACTCATGGAGTTGGAATCGGCGTTAGGGCGGATAGCCATAGTTTTGTCGTCCACGTCCGACACCGCCGATTTCACCATGTTCCAGTTGCGCTCAAGAGCAGAAACGGTTGTTCGGTTGCCAGCCATAATGATTCTCCCAGTCTAAGTTTGTAGCAGTGATTGCCTAGTCCCTGACGTATTCTTCCTGGAGCTTGATGAACTCGTCAGTCCGGTTCACGGCCCGCAGCAGTTCTGGCGGCGCAAGGTGCTCGCCGAGGTCCTCCATGACGCCCCCGTCTTTCAGGTGCTTCAAGCTGTCATAGATGGCCTTTACGGCCACCGCAAAGGTCGGGTTACCCAGCATCAGTAACCGTACACCGTTGGCGGCCAGAAATTCCGGATCATTGCGGGCATCCAGCGGCGGGTTTAGGATCGTTATCGGCAGCGACGTCGCTCCGTGGGCAGCCTGGATCTGCTCCCGGCTCTTCACTCCGGTCAGCATCACGGCTTCTGCGCCAGTCTGAGAATACGCTGCCATCCGGTCTACCGCTTCCTCAAGAGGACATAGTCCAAAGGCGGCGGAACGGGCAACGATCACGGTTGTGGGGTCGGTTCGGGCGGCCACAGCGGCTTGCAGCTTACCGGACTGTTCCTCTTTTGATATCAGTCCAGGGTCCTGGACGTTGAACCGCCTGGGGACGAAATTGTCTTCGATCTCGATCGCTGCGACCCCTGCAGCCTCCATCTCCCGAACGGTGCGGCTGACGTTTACGGCATTGCCGAAGCCGTCTTCTGCGTCAACCATCAGACTGATATCGGAGATGCGAGTTATGCGGCGGCAGTGGTCCACAACGTCGGACATGTTGGACAAGACTATGTCCGGGACGCCCAGGTTGGCCACCTTCCCCACCGAGCCGGAGAGCACGCATACCTCGTATTCCAGCATATGGGCGATACGGGCAGATAGCGGATCGAAGATATTAGCGGCCAGCGTGCAGGTGTCCCTGGAGATCACCTGCCGGAATCTTTCACGGGCTACGGACATGTCTGCCACCTCTTTAGGTTCGAGTCTGCTGAATGGTACTCTCAGCTGAGACACGTGCCCAGATTAGAATCGAGCATCTGTATTTCGTGGAACGTGGTGATGGTTTCTCCTGATGCCGTATAATTCCTTCCCAATCGATTGTTTAACAATGAATAGGTCTAGATTAATGAGGTCTGCATGACGATCCTGTGGCTGGACGACGAAGATTGCCATGAAGTACAAAGAGTGGGCGGTAAAGCAGCGAATCTGAGCCGACTGGCCTCTGGCTACCGCGTCCCGACCGGGTTCTGCATCACTCCCGACTTGTACCAACAGTGGAGGCGGTTGATAGCAATCAGGCCGGCTCAGCCGCAGGGCTGTATTCGACCAGCCGTTATCTGGGCAGCATCATCGGGTCGGCCATCATCGCCGGAATCGTCGGCGCCAACGACCTGAACGTAGAGGGGTTGGGACTGGTATTCCTGATGTCATTCGTGGCCGCAGTAGTCGCCGCGTTTGTCAGCCTAGGTCTCCAGGGCCGGATCACGGGAACGTCATCTTAAGACCCCGCAGTCTGCCATTATGGCTGTGAAGAAGGCGGAAACATCCCCTCTCCCACGCATGGGAGAGGGTTAGGTCCGACGAAGTCGAGACTCTCGACATAGTCGGAGGTGAGGGCAACGGCTTTCAACAAACCTACCCAGAACCGCCGATGTGGATTTCCTAGGCTCCGGCCAAACTGTCATTTCGAGCGAAGCGAGGAATCTCTTTTCCAGGGTTAGCCAAAGACCGGTCCTTCAGGGTAGTGCCGGGCCTGCGATTGGATAATGGGATTCCTCCTCGGCTGTCGCCTACTCGGAATGACAGAAGAATCGGTGGCGCTATTTAAAATTTATCGGCGGCAATCCCCATAAACAAAAACGACCCGTCCTTCCGCGAAAGGACAGGCCGTTTTAAAATCCCAAAGAACCAGCTTAGTCGTAGGGGTGGAGCTTGATCTCCCGCAACGCCGGAAGAACTTCCTTGCCCAATAGCTCGATGGAACGCATGGAGTCTTCATGCTTCATGGGCCCCTCATTGCCGTAGATCAGAAGATATCCGGGGTTGAGCGTCTCAGTGACCCATTTGAGTTGCTCGATCACGGAGTCGGGCGTGCCGACGATAATCACCTTGGCCTCTTGTTGGTTCTCGTAGGACTGGGCGTCTCCCATGTTGCCAGCGAACACGCCCGTTGGGCGGCTTCGTTTGACCTCAAGGGCCTTACGTGACTGATAGCCGGGCGGGTCCACATGCTCTTTGGGGCCGCGCTGCCGGTGTCCTTCAGTCCAGACGAAGTGTCGGCCGATCTCCTGGGCTTTTTCCTCGGTGTCGGCGACCAAGACCTTGAGCAGGTAGCCGAAGTGCTCCGGCCCGGCCTTGTAGCCGTTCTCCTCGGCGGTGTCGATGTAGATCTGCTTCAACCACTCGGTGGTCTCCATGACCGCGCCCAGGTTCATGTAGGGATGACCGTGTTTAGCGGCCCAGACCACGCTCTCGGGGCTGCCGGTGCCGGGGAACCAGATGTCTGGCATGGGCTTCTGCATAGGCAATACCCAAGGGTTGACCACCCGGTATTGGTAATGCTTGCCCTCGTAGCGGAAGGGGCCCGGCTCGGTCCAGCATTTTACGATCAGGTCGTGGGCCTCTTCGAACCGCTCCCGGTTCTGGGTTGGGTCGATCCCGGCCTGCAGGGTCTCTACGGCCCCGCCCCGGACGAACCCGGATATGATCCGGCCGCCGGAATAGCAATCAAGCATGGCCACTTCTTCGGCCATCCTGACTGGGTCGTTGACCGCGATGACGTTGCCAAGGATGGCAATTTTGACGTTCTTGGTAATCTTGGCCAATACGGCAGCGTCCAGGTTGACCGCCGGTTTACCACACCAGTAGGCGGAATGGTGTTCATTGGTCATGATGCCGTCGAAGCCTATCTCATCGGCCAGTGCGTATTGCTCGTGGTATTCGTTGTAGAGTTTGTGCGCCTTGGCCGGATCGAAGTGAGAGTTGGGAAACGCCAGTCTGCCCGACTCGTATTTTTCTATCTGGTCCTCTGAGATGTAACCCTGAGCCTGCTCCGAAAACCAGTAGATCTCCATCTGGTCTTTGGGCCTGCTTAATCGATCAACCATGATTGTCTCCTGTAGTCCCCTGTAATCCCCTGTAGTCTCTGGTCGTCTCTGGTGCCGACACAGATTTGCTTGGCACACTATAACCGATTGTTTTAGTCACGACAGTAGGAGAGCGGCTGGATCTGCGGATGTTATAAATTGATATCTGATTCCATCTAAGACGATAGAGAGACCTCCAGAAGGCACGAATAGCGTCCAGGCGAGGAAAGTGCTAATTTAGTCCAACCAAGCCAACAAAGCCTACCAAGCCAACCAAGCCTACCCGGGCCACCGAACAGGAGCGACTATGACCACCAATGCCGAGCACCACAAGTGGCTGGACCTGACCGTCGAGGAAGCCCTCGAGCCGGACCTGCCGATCTGCGACCCGCACCATCATTTTTGGGACCGGCCCAACGACCGCTATTTTCTAGAAGACCTGTATAACGACCTGGGCGGCGGACATAACCTTGTCAGTACGGTCTTTATCGAAGCCCAGGCGATGTACCGGCAAGACGGCCCCGAAGAGATGAAGACCCTGGGCCAGACCGAGTTTGTGCAAGGTATGGTCGCCCAGAACGCCAGCGGCCAGTACGGAAACACCAACGTCGCGGCCGGGATCGTGACCTTTGCAGACCTGGCCTTGGGCGCCGGGGTTGAGCGAGTATTGGAAGCCCATCAAGCCGCCACCGACCGCTTCCGAGGAGTAAGGCACATCACTGCCTTCGACCCCAGCCCCGACGTGCCCCGCCCTCGCCCGTTCCCGGAGGGGCTGCTAGGGGACGCCAAGTTCCGGGAAGGGTATGCGGTGCTGGACAAGCTGGGTCTTAGCTTCGATGCCTACATCTACCACACCCAACTTGCCGAGATAGCCGACCTGGCCAACGCCTTCCCCGGCGTGACGATAATCTTGAACCACGTCGGCGGCCCTTTGGGCGTCGGCCCCTACGCCGGCAAGCGCGATGAGATATTCGAAGACTGGAAGAAGGGCATGACGGCCGTGGCCGCGTCTCCAAATGTCGTGGTCAAGGTGGGCGGTCTGGTCATGCCGGTCTGCGGGTTCGACTGGCACGAGCGCGCCATGCCCACGACGTCCAGGGAGCTGGCCCAGGCCACCGCGCCATACTATCTGCATTGCATCGAACAGTTTGGCGCCGACCGTTGCATGTTCGAGAGCAACTTCCCGGTGGACAAGATCGCCTGTTCCTACACCGTCCTTTGGAACGCCTTCAAGCGGCTGGCCCATGACTTCAGTGCCAGCGAGCAGGCGGCGTTGTTCCACGACACCGCCACCAGGGTCTACCGGTTGTCGTAAAAGCCGAAGGCCTGGACCAAATTGCCCCTAAACCACCAGCGGCGCTTCTCCTCCGGTGGGGACGTCTACTTCGAAGGCGTTTACGTTCAGGGCCAGCATGGAGTAATAACCCATCATGGTGGTCAGTTCGGTCAAAAGTAGTGCGCCGAAGTGGTCCAACGCAGTCTTGAAGGTGGCCTCGCTCACCCGGTTGGTTGCGAACAACTCGGTGGCGTAGTCGACGACGATCTGCTCCGCTCCTTGCAGCTTGGGCAGGGGCTTTTTGTCCCTGAGTGCGTCGACAAACGCGTCGCTGATTCCCTGCTCCCTGGCCCGGGCGGCGTGGGCGAACCAGATGTACTGGCAGTCCTTGTCCCGCGCGGTCATGATCATGGCCATCTCCTGGATGTTCTGCGGCAGTTCCGACTCCTCCCTGAAGTAGAACACCAGATGGTTGGCCCGCTTCCGCATCTCGGGGCTGTTGATCATCACCGAGCCTGGCCCGTTCTCCATAGCGTTCCTGCTGATCGCCACCTCGCTATCGAATACCTCCCGATACTTCTCGGGCACCTGGTCTCTTGTTACCGTGGGTGTTCGCGCCATTTGGTCCCTCCCTAATCGTTGATGCTCATCTCTGGCTTGGCCGCATGATAGCTAGGAAGGCCTGAGAGGGCAATGTTCGGCCCGTTAGGTATGGTTCAGCAGATATGTCTTAGCGGATATGTATTGCCGGTATAATCGAATAGAATATGGCAAATCATACCCAGCCTGAGGACACACAGTTGAATTTCTCTCACGTTTATTCAAGTAACCCGGTCGACCGCGGCGAGACGGTCCGCCGTGACGACGAATGGCTGGCCGACAAGGCCAATGACTCCACCAGCAAGTTCCTGCCCCTGCGAGATCTCAACATCATGGTGACCGACAACGGCCAGGACGGTCTGGGTTGGCTGGGCGTTGCTGACCTGGAGCGCTTGGGCGTCAAGTCCATGCCCATGTTCCTCGGATTGCTGGACGACATAGCTCACTTTGCCATTGACATATCGGCCCAGGAAAAAGCGGCGGCCGAACTGAGCGAAGGAAATGGATTCAGGTTCGTAGATGCCAGATCAGTCACTGATATTCTCAGCCCGGCAGACTCCGGGATAGTTGCCCAAGCCAGGGCCAACACCAACTGGCACAACACCAATGGCTTCTGCTCGATCTGTGGCGGTGAGACCCTCATGACGCGCGGTGGGCAGGTGCGCAAATGCTCCAAGTGCGAAAAGGAGAATTACCCGCGCACCGACCCGGTGATCATCGTGGTCGTCTCAGACGGCGACCGCTGCCTGCTGGGGCAATCCCGCCGCGGCCGGCTGAACCGCACCAACACCTACTCCGCATTGGCCGGGTTTGTGGACCAAGGTGAGTCGATAGAAGAAGCTGTCGCCCGGGAAGTGATGGAAGAAGCCGGCATCCAAGTTGGCCAGGTGCGCTACCACTCGTCCCAGCCGTGGCCGTTCCCGTCGTCACTGATGATCGGCTGTCACGCCGATGCAGCGACTACCGAGATCAACTTCGACGAAGACGAGATGAACGACGTCCGGTGGTTCTCCCGCGATGAGGTTGCATCCGCCCTACAGGGTAAGAACGATGACCTGAATGTCCCTCAACCCATCGCCATCGCCCATCACCTGATCACGGCCTGGATCAACGGCGACTAATTTCCCTGCCAGACCTCGTGGCCCTTTTGGCCGTCTGGCGAGAAGCCCGTGACTCCGTCGCCTCTGCCGGCGATTCCGCCGTCGGGGTGGCCGATCAGGTTGCCGTCGGCGCCCAAGAGGTCGCTGAACTGGTCGCAGCACTGCTTCACCACGTAATACACCGTCACGTACTGCCACTGGTATCTGGTGATCGATCTGGGCGGGAATTCCACATTTTGGGCTTCCAGGTCCTCCACCCAATTCGAGAGCCATGTTGGTAGAACGATGTCGGTCGATGGCGACGCTTCAACTGTCACCGAGGCCGTTTCCTTGTGGCCAACCACGTCTGAAACTACCACTGGATGTTTACCGACGGGCACGCCTTCAAACACGAAGTTGATCACCGGTAAGGCGGCTTCAACGCGCGTCGCCTCGTTCCCGTTCATCGTTACTCCCACGTCGATCCCCGCGAAGACATGCAGCGAGACTGTGACTGTGCTCCCATCGGCCACGATATCTTCGATATCCCATTCGCGGTGCGGCATGGGTGTTTGAGTTGCGGGTTGTGGGACTGCTACTGCTGTTGGGACCTGGGTCGTAGCCCCGGGTGTCGCAGGAATCCCTGATGCGCTACCGGAGCAGGCCATGGCTAGAGCGATAACCAGGCAGGTCACGGCAAACATAACCTTGTTCATAGTGATGTCCCAAGGCGGTTGAGTCGTTTCATACCTGTTAGACGAAGCTGTACTTCAATTTGTTCCCACTATGCCGAGGCTTGTTCATCACTGTCATTCTGAGGCGCGAGCCGAAGAATCTCTTTGCCAATGAACCATCTTACTGAGAGTAACGAGACCCTTCGCTTCACTCAGGGTGACAAGGGAGGGAGGCATTTCATTCAACCGGCACCGTCGCCTGGAGTACCCCCGGCACCCTGATTGTGCTTATAATAGCGCGGCCGTCCCCTGATTGGGAGGGCCACATAGACCGCAGGAGGACAACAAGTCATGACTCAATCATTGAAAATCGACCGCGACAAGACGGCGGTTGTCATTATGGATTTTCAGCAGAGGATCATCGCCAACAACGCCAGCGAACCCGAGAACGTGGTGAAGCAGGCGGCGTCGGTGCTTGCCGGCGCACGGAAGGCCGGTATCCCGGTGATCTATGTGATTCACCGCGGCGGCGCTCTGACCGAATACGCACCGGACGTGGAACTCCACGAAGGAGTGCCTCCGGCCCAAGGCGAGATGGTCATCACCAAGACCCGGCCCGGCCCCTTCTCCACGACCAACCTGGACGTAGCCCTGCGCGAACTTGGCCGCGACACCATCGTCATTATGGGCGTGTCCACCAGCGGCTGCGTACTGTCCTGCACCCGGTGGGCCGTTGACGTGAACTACAAGTTCATCGTTGTCTCCGACGCCTGCTCCGACGGCGATACCGAGGTACACCGGGTCCTGACCGAGAAGATCTACCCGAGGTTTGGCACGGTCGTGAACGCCGAGGAACTGCTGAACGCCATCTGACCTGGCTTCACCAACTAGTTCCGCAATAATCCCCCAATCATCCCGGAGAGGAAACATGAAATACGATGTAATCGTCGTCGGCGGCGGGTCCGCCGGTTCGGTGGTCGCTGCGCGGCTGGCCGAAGACCCCAACACCAATGTACTGCTGCTGGAGGCGGGGACCGACTACCCGGACATCACCAACCTGCCTTATGACATCCAGTTCGGCCACACCAGGGCTGCTGAAGAACCGGACTCCGAGCACAATTGGGCGCTGCGAGGGACGATCACCGAGGAACAGGGCGAGATCCACGTGGCCCAGGGCAAGGTCATCGGCGGCGGCGGTTCCATCAACGGCCAGGTCTACCTGCGGGGCATTCCACAGGACTTCGACGACTGGGCATCGTGGGGCAATGACGAGTGGTCCTACACCAAGGTGTTGCCCTATTACCGGAAGCAGGAGACCGACCTGGACATCAGGGACGATTTCCATGGGACGGACGGCCCGATACCCATCAGCCGGAAGCCGGGTGAGACTTGGCCGGTGATACAATCGGCGTTCCACACCGCTTGTCTGCAGAATGGGTATGACACCACCGACGACATGAACGGCGTCAACCCAACCGGCGTGGGCGTCGTGCCCATGAACAACCAGAACGGCGTCCGTATGAGTACGGCTATCACCCACCTTTCACCCATGCGGCACGCCCTCAACCTGACCATTAGGGGCAACGTATTCGCCCGCAAGTTACTGATCAAAGACGGCCAGGTAAATGGGGTGGAAGCCGAGAGCGGTGGAGAGGTGTTCACGGTTGAGAGCGACAAAGTCGTCCTCTCGGCTGGAGCGCTGAAAACTCCTCATCTCCTGATGCTCTCGGGGATCGGGCCTAAAGACCAGCTAGAAGAGTTCGGCGTAACTGTTTTGCAGGACACGCCAGGGGTCGGCGCCAACCTCCGTAACCACCCCATATCGCCCATATCGTTCCGGGTGAAAGAGGGCATTCCTCTGGTGCCGGACGCCTCCGGGGTGCGGACGGCGCTGCGCTATACCGCCAAAGGTTCCAAAGAGTCCAACGACATGATGATGACCACCAGCTCCATATTCAGCCCCTTTACCGGTGAAATACTGCCGGACCGGATCGGCCGCATATCCTGCGTGATCGAGCTGCCCGCCGGGGCTGGTTTCGTGCGGCTGGCGTCGTCTGACCCCGCTGTTCAACCCAAGTTCGACTACCGGTATTTCAGCCATCCGGAAGACATGCGCCGCATGCGTGACGGCATCCGGCTGGCAGTGAAGATTTTGGAGACCGACGCCTACAAAGACATTACCGAAGAGCGCGTGACCCCCGCCGACGATATTCTGGGCGATGACGATGCCCTGGACCTGTGGATAAGTCAGACGGTCGGGTCGGCCCGGCACGTGTCCGGCACCTGCAAGATCGGCCCGGACTCCGACCCCATGGCTGTGGTTGACCAAGAATGCCGGGTGAAGGGATTTCAGGGCCTGTGGATCGCCGATTCTTCGGTCATGCCCCAGGTGCCCCGGGCCAACACCAACGCGACGGCCATCATGATTGGGGAGAGAGTGGCCGAGTGGGCGGCGTAGCCTTGGCTTAATCCCAGCAACACCTGGCCTGGCCGGCGCCCATGCCGAAGCAGCAACAGGAATATTGGGAGGGACTTTGGCGTTAGCAGTCGCCTTTGCGTTCCTGGCGGCCTGCGGATTCGCCAGCGGCAACATACTGGTCAGAGTGGGCACCCAGAAAATACCGGCGGCAACGGCGGCGCTGGTGACCGTGCTCAGCGGCATGGTGCTGGTGGGTGGCTTGGCCCTGGTATTCAGGTTCGACGATATCTCGTCACTGTCCCTCGAAGCCATGGGCTGGATATTGGTCATGGGCATCATGGGCTATCCAATGGCCCGGCTTTTTATCATTACCGCGATCTCCATGGTGGGGGCGACACGGGCGGTTCCCATGGCCGGATTGCAGCCGGTGATCGCCTTCACATTGGGCGTGATCCTGCTCGGTGAACGGCCCAATCTTCTGGTGACCATCGGCACGCCGATCATCGTGGCGGGGCTTTTCTTGGTGATTATGCCCCGGCGCGGCTCCAACGCCGTTGGCCAGAACGTGGACTTCAGGCGGCTGGGCTACATTTTCGCCATCGGCGCGTCGGCCACATTTGCCAGCAGAGACGTCATCAGCAGGCACGTTGTTTCCAGTCTTATAGACCCCTTGGTGACGGCGGGTCTGGCGTTGGCCGTCGGCGGCGTGATTCTCTCGGTTATCATGCACCGGCAGGTGGCGCGCACCATCCAAACTCTGCCGAAGAACTATCTCTTGATATGTGCCCTGGCGGGGATATTTCAGGGCTTGGCGGTAGCTTCATTGTTCCAGGCGTTGAGCCGTGCGCCAGTGACCGTGGTTAGCCCCATCTATGCTTGTCAGCCCCTGCTGACCCTGATCTTGGCCCGTATCTTCTTGAGCCGGTTGGAGGCCATCGACTTCCTTTTGGCGGCCGGTACGACGATCAGCGTCGTGGGCGTGATTCTGGTCATTTTGGGAGCCACATCCTAGCGGAATTCCCGGGGCAGCCGTCAATGGGTATCCACCGACATTTCGAGCCTGTCACGCCATTTGATATATGTTATACTCCGCAGCGGTGGTATTAATCTGTGTCCTTCTATAGGCATACTAGATCGGTCTACGGGTATCCACGGGCGTTTCGTCCATCCGGGTCCTCATCTAACATTCCGCGTCTTATCGTCTCGATGACCAGACTTTTGCCAACTCTACACGAACAGGGAAGTCTTCTATGAGCTACCAGGACAGAAATCTAGCATGCGTGGAGTGTGGACAGTCGTTCATCTTCTCGGCCGACGATCAGTCGTATCATGCCGAAAAGGGTTACACGAACGAGCCCAAGCGGTGCCCCTCTTGCCGTCAGTCAAGGCGAGCGAACAGCTCCTCCGATGGCTTTGGCTTTGACCGGGGTCCTCGCGAGATGCACACAGTCGTTTGCGCCGAGTGCGGCAACGAGGCCACCGTGCCTTTCCGCCCCCGAGGCGACCGACCCGTCTACTGCAGCGATTGTTTCAGCCGCCAGGGTGGTGGAACAGGCGGCGGCGGCGGACGCTACTAAGCGAACGCTACCGGGACGCTAAACCGTCCCCCGTCCAAAGGTAAAACCGAATAAAACAATCCCCTAGCGGTAACCCGCTAGGGGATTGCTTGTTTTTAGCACACCCGTTGTACCGACCATCTCGGTCGACCGCCCCAATTAATGAAAGCGGCGGATTATCCTTCTGCTATCTCGATCACGCAGTCGATTATCACCGCGGTGTCTCTGGGGAGGACGGCCATGCCCGGCGCCGACCGACTGTGACGTCCGGCCTCGCCGAATACTTCTACGAACAGGTCAGATGCCCCGTCAACCACCTTGGCTTGGTCTCCAAAGTCGGGCGAGCTGTTGACCATCCCGAAGACCTTCAAGATGCCGGTCACACGGTCTAGGTCGCCCAGCTCCACCTTCATTCGCGCCAGCAGGTTCAATGCGCACCACCGGGCCGCCTCGTAGCCCTGCTCCACAGTGAGGTCCGCCCCCAGCTTGCCGCTGATGCGAGACCCGTCGGCACGGCGCGAGCCGACTCCCGCCATCCACATGATGTTCCCGCTACGTGAGGCAGAGAGATAATTGCCGATCGGCTCCGGAGGAGTAGGGAGGGTGTAACCCAATTCAGCGAGCTTGGACTCGACTACGCTCATCGACCATTCTCCATAGGCGTATCTAGGTTTCGGGTGTTAGAGGCTGCTACCAGAGCTATTTGGACTCGTTCAGGCACTCGATCAGGAGGTCCAAAGCCGCTTTGGTGAAGACCCACATGTTCTTCTCACGATCGGTGTCGCCAGTCTCCAGGGTGATTACCTTTTCAACTGGGCCGGTAACCGCGAAACAAGCGTGGCCGGACGAATCCCCGTACCGGTTGCCGGTGGGTCCGCTGGCCCCGGTTTCGGCCAACGCCCAAACGGTGCCCAGGGCTTCGCGGATGGTCCTGGCATTCAACAGGGCATAGGGTTCGCTACTGGCGCGCATGCCTTCCATGGTTTCGTCGGGGACCAGTAACAGTCCCTTCTGGGCTACCCGGGTATAGATGGTGCTGCCACCAACGTAGTAGTCGGACGCTCCGGGTATGGACACTAATGCCGCGGATATGAGACCGCCGCAGGATGATTCGGCCACGGCGATGTTCTGGCCGCTTTCTTTCAAGAGCGCTGCCGCAGGGGCGGCAAGAGATGTTAGGTCTGGCATGAGGGTTCCTCCGGTGGGAGAGTATGTGTTTGCTGGTGTGCCTAGCTTAGAGCACAGTTATTCTACATTAGGAGCAGCAGTACGCACATACCGCCTCGAACAAGCAGGGGTTTTATGGAGTATTTAGTGGACCTAGGCGTAAACACTTGACAAGTTGGCACTCCGCATGCTACGATAGCGAAAGCGCTTCAACGACAAATGTTGAAGCGAATTTTTTTGCCCTACAGAAACTCAAATCTCGGAAATAGAAAGAGTCCCCGTCCTTTAACAGAAGGACGGGGACTCTTTTTTGTCTCGCGCCGGGGCAGTTTATCAGTCGTTTATTTAGCAGTTTATCTAGTAACTTATCTGGCGCCAGCTTATTCGCTGGATATCATGTAGATGTCCCAGTTGGGGGTAGCCGCCGAGTGCACAGTAGCGGCATAGGCCAGCGATAACCCGTCCGGAGACCACGTGGGCCAACGCTCGCTGATATCTGGCGTGTTGGTGATCTGGAGTAGGTCGCTCCCGTCGTCACTCACGATATATATATCAGAATGAGAGTTGGCTAAGGTGGACCCCGTCAGTTGGACAGGTTTGGGGCAATGTTAAGTGAGACTCCCGCCGTCGTTCCAGGGTCTGCCAATGTTCTACTTGGTGACCACCTCCTCTCCGTTGAGCGTTCATCTGATTCGA
>Ga0209402_10000661_pt1 | contig 40422 bp, 37 predicted proteins | sample ArcticOcean_MG_C_3_FD_187437 | JGI IMG/M metagenome (GOLD analysis project Ga0209402, IMG submission 187437) | Marine microbial communities from western Arctic Ocean - ArcticOcean_MG_CB8_126 (SPAdes) (version 2) | ecosystem: Environmental > Aquatic > Marine > Oceanic | place: Arctic Ocean... | reverse complement strand
AGGACATTCGGAAAGTTAGTTAGGCGAATCGGTCTTACCGCCACCAGACTACACGACCTCAGACACTCCCACGCAACATTACTTCTTCAACAAGGAACGAACCCTAAAGTAGTTCAGGAACGGCTAGGTCATTCGTCGTTTGCCATCACCATGGATACTTATTCTCATGTGGCACCAGGACTCCAAAAACAGGCTGCCCAGGACTTCGCTTTGGCCATGGAAAAAGCGAAACCACTGAATAATTGATTCAGATGTCGGCAAAATGTCGGCAAACCGCAAAATGAAAAGCCCTCTGAAGTTACTCGGAGGGCCTTTTTATGACTAGTTTCGAGTGGGCCGTGCGGGGGTCGAACCCGCGACACCCGGATTAAAAGTCCGGTGCTCTACCAACTGAGCTAACGGCCCATTTTGAGGGTATGCTGAGGCGAGGAGACTTGGCTGAGGTATTGTATCACTCGCGCCTGAGTGTGGACACCGCTTTGCAGGTTTATATACCCGCCCTCTAGTTCTTTATTTATCAGATTAGGTTGTTCTCCGGCCTATTTTGCTTTGCGTCAATGCTATTGGCTAGTGCGTGACCGCGATCGCCTCGATCTCGATCAGCATGTCCTTGTGAATCAAACGGCTGACCTCAACCAGGGTACTGGCGGGGTAATCGCTCTTGAAGAACTCGCCGCGCACCTCGTGGATTGCGGCTAGGTGTTCTTCCAGGTTGGTGACGTAGACGGTTACCTTAACCACGTCATTAAAGGTAGCACTGGACTCGGCTAGGACGGCCTCCATGTTCTGCAGCACCTTGCGAGTCTGCGCGTGGATATCGCCAACACCAACAATGCTGCCGTCCAAGGCCCTGGCCACCTGTCCGGAAATAAACACCATCGTGCCTGCCGGCGTTTCCACCCCCTGGGTCATTATTCCCGCTGGGTAAGAGACCTTGTCGCTCAGAAGAATGGTCTTAGTCATGGTCGTTCTCCTAAAAACTTGGATCTAACGGAACGATGAATCTAGGAGCCTAAACTTAACGCCATTCAGCGTCGGTGGGGTAAATGTTTTTGCTGCCCCGGGCGGAACCCTGGATGCCCTCAACCCGCCACTTGTCGGCGGCAGCCTTGAACACCTGGAAGTGGGGCGCGGCCAGATGGGCCTTGAATGCGTCCTCATCCTTGTAAACTTCGTACAACCAGATGCGGTGATCATCATCGGCGTCCTCAACGGCGTCGAATCGCAGGCAGCCGGGCTCGTTTTCGTTGGCGCCCTTGGCGTCTACCATCAGGGCTTCAAGGAACTCTTCTCGGTGTCCCTGCTCAATCTGGATGGGAACGATTACTACGTACATAATTTAAATCTCCAAAAACTAATTGCGGCATATCAAGACTGGCGGCCGCCTGTAGGCAGGCGAATGGTAACGCCTTTGCACGGCAGTGGCAACGCAAGGGCTGCCCATTGCCTATCACCGGTTAGCGTGGTGACATCCTGCCATCAATCGAACATAATTCATCGGTGAATTTCAGTTAACGATCATTGGGCCTTAAGAGGCTTTAGAGGGAGCAAAAATGCCAGAACCACGAGTTGTTAGACGAGAAGAAGTTGAGCAACTAATGCGGGCCCCAGGGGTTTCCGTGGCTAGCAGCATCACCAAAGAAGTAGGTGCAACCGAGATTTCCAGCGGCATCACGACGTTCCAAGAGGGAACCTCCAACACCACCCATTTCCATAACGCTGAGGAGTCGGTGATCGTCATCGAAGGCGATGGCATTCTGATGATCAACGGAGAGGAAAACCGCGTCCGCCAGTACGATGCTGCCTTCATCACTCCGGGCACCCACCACCGATTAATCAACACTGGAAATGTGCCGTTTAAGATCGCCTGGTCGTACGCTACCGTGGACGTAACCCGCACGCCGGTGGAAGACTAGCTCCGATTGTGGCCAAAGGGTTTAGCCACAGAAAATTCGTACAGGAAACTAAATGAATCTATTACACGTGGAAAAGCCATTCGGCAGCCTGCTCAGTGGGTTTCTGCCACTGCCCTGGTGATGAGTGGTCCCTGGCTTGCTCGGCATATTTGGTGGAACGTCAGCCGGGTTAGCCATAGCACCTGCGTTGCAGGTGTTAACCTGGCCGTTTTTGGTGTTTACCGTGGCAATGCTGGCCCGTGGCTGGTGGCTGGCTCCGCCCCACGGCAGCTGGCGAGGGTCCGCCTGGAAGAACCGCACTACCTACACCCTGGTAGCCTTGACGATTTTGGCGTTTTCACTGTGGGGTCTGAGGTTTGCCGGGAAAATGGGTGAGAGTCCGATTTAGACTTCTGACTCTTGCTCAGTCAGTTCGATATCCTCTCTAGGAGCCTCGTCAAGAGACTCTTCAGGCTCGGCGTCTGGTTTTACGACTTGGTTTGGCTGCAACGCTGACAAGACCATGCTCAACAACACTATGCCCATCATCGTTAAGAACGCGTAACGCAGACCCACGGTAAACGCGTGGCCAACTCCCTCCGCACCGCCGCGCACTGCTTCCAGGTTGGGCTCGTGTCCCATTGATGCCATGGTGGCGGTCACGATAATCGTAGCAAAGGCGATGCTTGTGACGTTGGCGGCGTTCCGTATCAGGTTCAAGAACCCGGAAACCACACCATACTTGGCCATCCCCACAGCGTTCATCACCGAGCTGGAATTTGGCGAATAGAAAATGCCCATGCCAGTGTTCATCAGCATCATGGCTGGGACCACCATCCATATCGACGAGTCCTCTTTGACGAACGAGAGAATCAACAATCCCGTGGCTGAAGACGCCAGTCCACTGACGGTGAACGGGCGCCAGCCAAACCGGTCGGAGAGCACCCCGCTAACCGTGCCCATGATGGCCATACAGATGGCGCCAGGCACCACCACGAAACCCGCAGCTTTAGCGCTGTACCCAAGCACGTTTTGCAGGTAGAACGGCATCATGAACAAGACCGCAGACGAGCCCAAGAATGTCAGAAAGGCGGCGGATACGCCCAGAGAAAAAGTCCGGCCTTTGAATAGCCTCAAATCCAGCATCGGAGCGTCGGCCCGCAGTTCCCACCAGATAAACGTACCCAACATGCCGATTGCCCCTCCAAAGGCGGCCATGATGGGCAAAGACGTCCAGCCTGCTTTGTTGCCGGTGGTCATGGCTAGGAGCAAGGCCACCAACACGCCGGTAGATAACGCTGCTCCCAACCAGTCAAACTTGTCTCGTCGGGCCTCTTGGACCGGGGTCCAACCGCGCATCACCCAAATAGTGGCCACCGCGCCGATGATGTTTAACGGCAATGTCAGGAAGAACACAACGCGCCAGTCGAAAAGATCGACGGCCATCCCCCCAATTGCTGGGCCAGCGATGGCGCCCACCCCAACCATGGTCATGAACATGCCAATGGCCCGGCCTTTCTCGTTGGCGGGAAACACCGATGTCACAATGGCCATGCCGGTGCCCTGGGTCATGGCCGCTCCCACTCCCTGCAGGATTCGGGACGGGAACAACATCTCCAGTGACGTAGACAGTCCTGAAAGTGAAGCACCAATGCCCAGAACTATGATCCCAAAGATGTAAATCTTCTTGCGGCCAACCAAGTCGGAGAGTCGGCCCATTGGCAGCAGCAGCGCGGCGATGGTCAGGGCGTAGATGATGACCACCCACTGGATGGTGGGCAGGTCGGTCTGGAAATGGCTGGCGATAGTCGGCAGAGCCACATTGACGCTTCCGTGGTCTACCACCGACGCGAAAATGCCGATGGCCAACGCGCCAAAGACCCAATATTTGTAATTGGGACTACGTGTCAGAGCGGTTCCGCCCTCTGCTGCGGCGTCACTGGAAATAACGTTGGGTTCATACGTCGACATATGGACAAGGTTACCGCAATTTTGTTTACCCCGTCACACCGGTTACTCGGGCCACAATCCACCATTTAAACGGCTGTTGTACCATGTGGTGCCCGTGGTGACTAACCGTGGGTTTGGGTAGACCTTTACTCTAATAAATATGAAATTTGAGAGGCTTCAATGTCTAGAATACCCACAGCCAGCAGGGAGAGCGTACCCCAAGACCAAGTGGACTCATTTGACACGTTGGTAGCGTCACGGGGCAGTGTGCCAGATATTGGACCAGTGGCCATCATGATAAACAGTCCGGAACTGGCCACCCGAGGCGAGCACTTCCGAGCCTATTTCCGAGGCGATGAAATCACTCTGGAGGCGCCGGTACGAGAACTGGCTATGATACTTACCGTCCGTGAGTTGGACTGCTAGTTCATCTGGAACGCCCACTCCGGTTTTGCCCGCACAACAGGCGTGCCAGACAAATTGGTTGACGACCTCCGCGACAAGAAAGAACTGATCGGCCTCTCTGATAAGGAGTCGGCCGTGATCAACTACGGACGTGAGTTCTTCCGCACTCACAGAGTTAGCCAAGCAACATTCGACGCTGCACAGGCTCAGTTTGGGACACTTGGCTTGGTCGAACTAACCAATATAATGGGCTATTACTCGTCCCTGGCCTTCAACATCAACGCCTTTGACGTAGGCCTGCTAGACACCCTAATCGAGCTCCCCCTCCCAATTTAAAGTCGACCAAACAAAGCCCCTTTCGCAAATGGGGGTTGGGTGGATTTTTGTCCTCTCTCGTAAAACTGACTGGGGAAGCCTATTCCCCAGTCACAACGTCTAGACTTTGATAACCACAGTGTATTATTATCAAGACACTGTGGTAGCTACAGATAAGGTGGTATCAGGGGCGGCCGAAACTCTTATCGAAAGGGTCAGCATTTATCTGCCCGAAGAAAGCACCGAAACCGTTACCCAGGCCTACTATTACGCCGAAGCCTGCCACACCGGCCAAGAGCGTAAAACCGGCGACCCCTACATCGTCCATCCCCTGGAAACCGCCCTCTTCCTCGCTGATCTCCACTTGGATGCCCACACCATTGTTGCCGCACTCCTCCATGACGTAGTTGAAGACTGCGGCGTTACTTTGGAAGAGATTACAGAGCGCTTTGGCCCTGAAGTCAGCAAATTGGTTGACGGTGTCACTAAGCTGACCCGGATGGACGACAAACTCCAGCCACCGGACGACGGGTCCATCCTCCTCGACGATTCAGAAAATCTTTACGCAGAAAGCCTGCGCAAGATGCTGGTCTCCATGGCCGAAGACATCAGGGTAGTCCTGATAAAACTGGCCGACCGATTGCACAACATGAAGACCTTGGGCGCTCTGCCTCCGGAGAAACGGAAGCGCATAGCCCAGGAAACCCTCGATATTTACGCTCCTCTGGCCCACCGTCTCGGTATCTGGGAGATTAAGTGGCAGTTGGATGACCTGGCCTTCCGCCACCTCAATGAAGACAAATACCGCGAGATCTCCAAAATGCTGGCCTCGAAGCGCGGCGAGCGTGAGGAATACGTAGAGAAAGTTTCTACCGGTCTGCGTGAGGAACTGGCAAATTACGGAATCACCGCCGATGTGACCGGACGGCCTAAGGGCATCTATAGCACGTACCGGAAGATGGAGAAGTACCAGGCCCAAGGCAAGGACTTTGGCGACATTTACGACCTGTTCGCTCTAAGGGTGCTGGTCAATGAACCGGCTGAGTGCTACCAGTCACTGGGCGTGGTTCACCAGATGTGGCATCCTATCCCGGGCCAGTTTGACGACTACATAGGCAACCCCAAAGAGAATATGTACCAGGCGCTGCACACCACCGTTATTTGTGATGGCGGCACCCCACTGGAAGTTCAAATCAAGACCTACGAATTGCACCAGATCGCCGAATACGGTGTTGCTGCCCACTGGGCCTACAAAGAGGGCACGTCTGGCGACCAACGTTTTGAAGAAAAGATGACCTGGCTGCGGCAGCTTCTGGAATGGCAGCGTGAGGTTTCCGGAACCGCTGAGTTCATCGAATCGGTCAAACAAGACATTTTCCACGACCAAGTGTTTGTCTACACACCCAAGGGTCGGATTGTCGAGCTTATGTCCGGTTCCACGCCGGTGGACTTTGCCTACAAGATTCACACTGATTTGGGGCACCACTGTATCGGGGCCAAGGTGAACGGCAAACTGGTTTCTCTGGACACTGCCCTTGAGAACGGCGACACAGTCGAAGTGCTCAATTCCAAGTCGGATCGTGGCCCGAGCCTGGACTGGTTGAACCCGAACAAAGGTTACGTTCGATCAGCCGGTGCCAGACAGAGCGTGCGCCAGTGGTTCCGTCGCCAGGAACGCAGCGCCAATATCCAGCGCGGCAAGGAACTCATGCGGCGTGAGATGCGTCGACTGAACCAGAAGGTAGATGACGAGACCATTCTGGGCCTGTTCAAGGTCGACTCCATGGACGACCTGTTGGCCAACCTGGGTTCAGGTAACATTGCCGACAGCCTGCTATCCCATCGATTGGCACAGATTGGACTCGAGACAGATGAGCCACTGACCCAAAGGCGTAACGACCTGCCCCTGTCCAGCCCAAGTTCCGGCATCACAGTCTTGGGTGTCGGCGACCTGCTGATCCGCATTGGCCGCTGCTGCAACCCCATCCCTGGTGACCCAATCATAGGATTCATCACCCGCGCACGCGGCGTGACCGTCCACAAACAAGACTGTTCCAGCGTTCTACATGAGGACGAACCAGAGCGTTTGGTCAGCGTAAACTGGGGCGAGGAGCAACAACTTTACCCGGTGCGCATCATGATGAAGGCCTATGACCGCGTTGGTCTACTTCGTGACCTAACAGCGGTAGTCTCCAACGAGGGTGTGAACATCGCATCGGTGGTCACAGAAGAATGGGCGGATGGCACAGTGACCATGGCCCTCACCTGCCATACCACGGGCCTAGACCAGCTGAATAAGCTGTTCTCCAAACTGGACGGTGTGCGCGGTTGTATCTCCGTGACTCGTGACCGCTCTAGCATGCCCATACCCGCCCGTTAACCCCCCTTCGCTTTCCGGTCTCAACCTCTCTCTAGCAGTCCTCCTGCCTGACTAATCCACCTGGTTAAAATGTATAATGTGTGCTCGCGTTCACTCTCGATTGCGAAATATGCGATCTAAAAAATACATAAATTCCTGGAGGTAAAGTCATGCCAGAGAGAAAACCCGTGAGCCCAGCAGGCGCCGGTCCCAGTGGTGCCCCAAATCAGGCTGCCCTGTCGCCTGGAATGATTGTCGGCGACTTATTGTTCGTCTCAGGACACGTTGCAGTGGACACCAGTGGCGACGTTGTCGGCGAGGGTGACGCTGAAGCCCAAACACGTCAGGTTATGGCCAACATCCGGGCCGTGATCGACGCCGCCGGTGGCAAGATGGAAGATGTGGCCAAGATTACCTGCTTCATAACGGACATCGCCAGCTACCCGGCCTACAGCAAGGTCCGCTCTGAGACCTGGCCGAGCTCTCCGCCAGCCAGTTCTACTGTGGTTGTCGCCGGCCTTGTGCGCCCAGAGTTCATGGTGGAAGTAGAAGCTATCGTCCGCCTAGCCTAGCGGCACAAGCCGCGTTTCGGTTTTTTTAATACCCATTTCGGCTGAACTCTCAGCCGGAATGGGTATTTGTCGTTTAGGCTTGAATATGGAAACCCGGCATTGCCGGCCCGTTAGCGGTTGCCTTTGGCTTGGTCTGGGAGCCAGGTTGCCAACTCTGGGAACGCAATCACCAGGCCAATGACCACAAACATACAGACCATGAAAGGTAGCACTCCGATGAATACATCGTTTATGGTGCCGGTCTGCGCTAGCACCCCTTCATGCTCCGATAGTTCTTTATCAGTGTCCTTGCGCGCGCCATGGAGCACGTACAGGGCCATTCCCTGGGGTGGGCTGATCTGAGCAGCCTCCAATAGAATAACCATGATTATTCCGAACCACACCTTGTCCACCCCGGCATCGTTCAAAACCGGTATCAGGATAGGCAAAGTGGTCAGCATCATGGAGTAGCTCTCCATGAACGTTCCCAGCACCAAGTAGAACACCACCAACAGCAGGATTAACTGCAACTGACTGAGCTCAAACGAGGAAATCCACTCCGCCATCTCCACCGAAATTCTCACCGATGCAAAGGCGAACTGCAGCGCAAAAGCCGCCATCAAGATCAGTAGGATCATCGCCGAGGTTCTTGCCGTTGAGAGAAACGACTCGCGCAGGATGTTGACCATCTCGTCGAAGTTTCGTTTCACCTGTCCAGGTAACACTGGTTTTGCAGATTGAAAGTCGTTCAACTTGGTTTTGGTGCCAGATGGCAGGAAAGGCAGTCTGCTTATCGCTCCCGCGGCCAGGCTGAGAATAAGCATGCCTGAATTCCCGGCAATCGCGATTACCAGAGCGCCGGTTACCCCGGTGGCGGCAGCCTCCGTGGGCGTGGCAAAACCAAAATAAATGCTGCCCAGGACAGAAAACACCAATATTACGATGGGTACCAGGCTGAGTAAACCGACAAAGCGTAGTCGCCAGGAAACAGATGGCTCTTTCGGGGCGATACCCGGCCAAATCTTGGCGGCAATGCCGATCATCAGCATGAACGTGATGGCCAGGATCGCTCCCGGTATGAACCCGGCTAAGAATAATCTCCCCACTGACTCTCCGACAATCAACGCGTACAGGACTAAGCCGATGCTGGGCGGTATCAGGATGCCCAACGTCCCACCGGCGGCCAGTGAGCCGATGACCAGCCTTTCGTTGTAACCCCGTTGGCGGAAGGAGGGAAGGGCCACTCGGCTAATGGTGGCTGCGGTGGCCACACTGGAACCGGCGCAAGCGGCAAATATGGCGCAGGACGCGATATTGCTGTGGATCAGACCGCCCGGGATGAAGACGAGCCACCGGGAGAGGACGTTGTACATTCGTTCTGCCACGCCGCTACGGAGAACCAACTCGCCCATCAGGATGAAGAGAGGGATGGCGATGAGGATGAAGTTGGTGCTGCTTTCCCAAGCCCGGTTCCCCATGATGTTCCAGAGGTTCGGGTTGGAGATGTTGAAGAACTTCATGAGTAGGAGTGCAATTGCACCCAGTGCTCCGGCCACGTAAAGGCCGCCCATGAAGAAAGCACTCATCATGCTGAACGCCGCGCCAATCGCCATCGTGTGTTCCGTCTCCGGCCGCGTTGAATCGGGACTGGGGAAGGGGTCTAGTGGTATATCTTGCTGGATACAACCTAAGTACGAGGACTGGGAACGGGCGGTCAGCTCAAAGAGCATCGCCGCTACGGGACTATACAGTAGCGGTTCCAAGGGGAACAACAATCAAAAACAGGCAGATGACCGTTGCTGTTGCGGAGAGGGCTCAACCATAAGTAGAGAGACAGCCCCAGTTTTACGCTGGGGGCTGAGTTAGTCGTCGGCTGCGGCAGGAATTGCTGGGATCGTTTCTTCCCAGTTGAGGTTCAACACGCGGCCAGTCGGCTCCATAGACATGATGACAAATGCTCCGCCCACGCTCGCAAAGGTTGAGACCAAGATGGTGGCGGTGTAGGAGTCAAACAACCAAAACAACGCTCCGCCCAACCAAGCGCCCATGGCCATCCCGGAACCGGCGCCAAAGGCCTGCCAGCCAAAGGATGAACCCATTGGCCCACGACCAAAATACTGACGGTTGATGACTGGGAAGGCTGAACCTTCGCCGCCGTATCCAATGCCAAATATGACTGCAAACATGTAGAACTGCCACGGTTCTTGCGCCCAGAAGAGCATCAACACCGGCAGGCCCTGCCAGACAAAGGCCGTAGCCATGGTGCCCCTAGCGCCCAGGTAATCTGAGATTACAGGCGTCAAGAACCTGGTGGACACGCTAACCAAGGCGAGGGTGCTGAGCACGCCGGCGGCCGACACGTTGTCCATGCCGGCCAACACCGCAATGGGCACGATGTAGATGATGACTATGGAATGGCTGACGCAGCCCAAGAAGTGGATAGCCACCAACTTCCAGAAGGTGGTGGTGGACTGCATGCTGTTCCGGAAAGCCTTGATCCGCAGGCCTTCCATCACCCGGTCCCTAAATACCACTACTTCTTCGGTGGGTGGTGCGCCAAAGGGCCTGATATTGATGTCGCCAGGTCGGTTTCTAAAGAAGACCATGAGCGCCAACATCATGATTCCGCCGAGGATGCCAACGGACCAAAATGCCATCTTCCAGGACGAGCCGCTAATAAGGACGCTGATCATGATTGCCATAATGGCCGGGCCAAGTCCGTGGGATGCCTGCAAGAAGCCCACGCCATAGCCCAGGTGGGTGCGGAACCAGTACGATGCGGTGGTGATGATTGGTACGTTGAAACACGCACTGGCGGCGCCGAGGAATATCCCGTAGGAAATCCACAGGTGCCAGATCTCAGAGACCACGCCAGTCATTAGAGCGCCGACGATAAAAGCGAATATGCCGACCAGGATGACCTTTCTTGCGCCGTAGCGGTCGGTGCAGTATCCACTGAGAGGTGCCAAAAGAGCGCCTGTGATGCTGGCTAGGGCGTACGCCAGGGTGACCATTGCCGGATTCCAGTTGTTGGCATCCTCCAGAGGTACTATAAGGACCCCGAAAGCTTGCCGGATGGAACCACCAGCCATATGCATAACGGCGGCGATGGCCATGATAATCCACGCGTAGTGAATACCAGTGGACAGGCCGAACGCGCCTTTATTTTTAGGTTTAATCATTGGCAAGTCACATTTTGCGCCTGAGGCGTACCCATGTCAATTGATATGACGGGCATTACATTATTTAACCTGATTTAACCTGCTCATTTTGGCTTTATTCAGCCGAAGGGCCTAAATTTCACATCAAGACGGAGATTATGTCGCGTATAATTTCTTGAAAGTTGAGACCGCCTAGTAATTCGAATAAATGTAGGCGTAACGCGGGGTAACAAATGGGCGCAGAACAGAAACTGCAAGAGCTGGGCTTAGAATTGGGGCCTGTGGGCACCCCGGTGGCGAACTTCCTACCGACGGTGCGAACCGGGAATCTGCTTTTTGTGGCTGGCCACATCGCTGGAAAACCCGATGGTTCAGTGCTGAACCCAGGCAAAGTGGGGCGTGACGTGACTGAGGAGCAAGCTTACGAATCGGCCAAACTCGCCATGCTCAACTGCCTGGCTTCCATAAAACAGGAGTTGGGTGACCTAGATAAAGTCCAACGCGTGGTGAAGTTGTTGGTGATGGTGAACGCCGACCCGGAGTTTGACCGTCATTTCGTGGTTGGCAACGGCGCGTCCGACCTGCTGGTGGAACTCTATGGAGACCAGGGCCGCCACGCTCGTTCCGCCGTTGGCATGAGCGGTCTACCCCGCAAGAGCTGTGTGGAAGTTGAGATGATCGTAGAGTGTGTAGACTAGTATCTGCGCCAGCCCTTCGACGGGCTCAGGACGAGTGGGTTAGAGAACCCTATTTCTGTTTCTAAAATCATTCCGGCGCATACTGGGAATACCCTCAACGACCAAACTCGATTCCGGGTACCAACCGCCGACGGTCTGTCGAGACGTTCTTCAGCGTAAGATCTTTGGTTACCGTCAAACTTCCACCTTGTCCCGTCGCGCTTGCCAACCCTAAGTCCCGTCCTGTTGCCGGTAGCGATTGACTATGGGGAGGCGACGGTCTTTGCCAAAGGCGCGGTGGGTAATCTTGACGCCGGGCGGGGACTGGCGACGTTTGTACTCGTTGCGGTCCACCGCGGACATGACTTGTCGGATGACTGCCGGGTCAAACCCCTTGGCGATCATTTCTTGGTAGCTAAGGTCGTCTTCCACGTACGCTTCCACCACCGGATCAAGCACGTCGTACTCCGGCAGGCTGTCGGCATCTAGCTGGTCTTCTCGAAGCTCAGCGCTAGGAGGCTTATCAATAATGGGAATGGGAATAACATCATCCGCCGTCCCAAAAGCCGGGCCTTGCCCGTTGCGCCAGCGGCAGAGTTCGTAGACCGTGGTCTTCGGGACGTCTTTTAGCACCGCGAAGCCGCCAGCCATGTCGCCGTACAAAGTGGCGTAGCCCATGGCCATCTCTGACTTGTTGCCAGTGGTAAGCACGATCCAGCCAAACTTGTTCGACACTGTCATCAGCACGTTGCCCCGCACTCTGGCCTGCACGTTCTCCTCGGCCACATTGGCTTCGGTGTCTTTGAAACGGTCCTCCAGCATGTCGGTGAAGGCCTGGTGCGCCTGCTCTATGGGCACTTCCCACAGTTCCATGCCAAGATTTGCCGCCAGCTCTTCGGAGTCACTGACGCTGCCGCCGGATGAGTAACGGGAAGGCATGGTGATTCCTACCACATTGTCTTTACCCAAGGCGTCTACGGCCACAGTGGCGGTTAAAGCCGAGTCGATGCCGCCCGACAACCCGATCAGAGCCTTGCTGAAGCCAGACTTGCGGAGATAATCCCCAGTCCCCATGACCAGGGCACGGTAGACCTCTTCTGGGCCGTTCATCTCCGAGGCCAATTGCTCGCTTTCAAGTTCCGACTTGTAGATAGAGTCTGCATTCGAGATTGTCAGGGCTTTGGGTTGTCCCACCGCCTGCAACGCAGCGGCGAATGACCCGGTCGGCTCGGGTTTTTCTTCGGCGATTTCCTCTGGGAATTCCAGGTCGGTGATCAGCAAAGATTCTTCGAAAGCGGGCGCTCTAGCTAGCAGGCCACCATTTGCATCGTAGATGATGCTGCCGCCGTCGAATACCAGCTCGTCTTGGCCACCGACAGTGTTCACGTAGGCGACGGTCAGGCCGTGATCTGAGGCGCGATCGGCGACCATTTCTTCACGCATGGCCCGTTTGCCGGCGTGGAAGGGTGAGGCATTGATGTTGACGATTAACTCGGCACCGGTCTGGCACTGCACGGTGGTTGGACCCATTGGGTACCAGATGTCCTCGCAGATATTGACGCCGATCAGCACACCGCCGATGCGATAGACCGGGCAGACGGAGCCTTTCTGAAAGTAACGTTGCTCGTCAAAGACGCCGTAGTTGGGCAGGAATATTTTGTGGTAAACGTCCACCACATCGCCGTCGTGGCAGAGAGCGGCGGCGTTGGTTATTTGTGGGCCAACGTCTCCCAGTGTTTCCTCAGGTGGCCGATCCAAAGAGAGAATGTTCACATAGCCCAGAACCACTGCGATGCCCTCTGACGCTTCCGCAATCTGCTCCATGGCGGCTACGTTATCGGTAAGAAACGACTTTTTAAAGAGAAGGTCTTCCGGGGGGTAGCCAGTAGTGGCCATTTCAGGGAAGGCAACAAGGTCTGCCTGGGCGTCTCGGGCACGTTCCAGGTAGTCCAGAATCTTGGAGGTGTTTCCGGGGATGTCCCCAACTGTAGGGTTGATCTGCGCCAGGGCCAGGCGAAAGGTCCGTGCCATGTATTTCCTCGTGCTGGGTTGTGGCGAGTATACAGACTTCCAAATCGACATGCCAATCAAAATCGAGCCTGCACCAGAGGTTAGACACCACTTTCTATGGGCAGGTGGTGGACAAGGGTTGCCCGCCGAAGCTAATATTTCGACGTAGCGCGTTTGGGCCAACGCTGCGTAAGACGGCCCCGGAGGAGATTCATCATGGAATACGCCATCAACCACGTTCATATCAGGGCTAAAGACCCCAAGGCGTCTGCCTCTTGGTACGAGAAGATTTTCAACGCCAAGATTGTTTCAGAGCGCGAGGTCATGCCCGGCACCATCACCATTGGCATGCAGGTGGGCGGCCCAACGCGACTGAACATCTCATCCCAACCGCCGAATTCGTCTTCAGAACGGGCCGTTCCGGAACTCAACCGGCTTGGCTTGGAACACTTTGGGTTCCATGTGGAAGACCTGGAAGCCGAGATGGCCAGGTTTGAGGCTGAGGGTATCCGCGTAGTGCTGCCTTTGACAGTAACCCCACAGGGAATCAAGCTGGCCTATATCGAGGGTCCCGACGACGTAATCATCGAATTAGTGCAGGCGGCCCCGTAACAACCCCGGAAAAATAACAGCGAATCTATTTCTAGATAACGGATGGAAGGTTTATTTCAATGGCTCAAAAGATGACCGGAAAACAGGCTGTATTGGAGATGCTGAAGGCGGAGGGTGTGCGACACATCTTCGGCAACCCCGGCACCAGCGAAGGCCCGATCATGGACATGCTGGGTGATTACCCGGAACTCGAATACCACCTGACCCTACAAGAGAGCGTTGCCGTGGGCATGGGTGAGTCCTATGCCAGGTCCATTGAGACTGCGGCCTGCGTCATGCTCCACGTGGATAGCGGCCTAGCCAACGGCATCTGCCTGATGCTAGACGCGCTTAACACCGGTACGCCAATGGTAGTAATGTCGGCCAACTATGACGCCCGCAAGGTCAATGAGACCATGACTGATCTGGCAGAACTGGTTCGTCCAGTCACCAAATGGTCTGTCGAACTAGACCTTGCTGACTCGGTTCCGTCCGTCCTGCGGCGGGCCTTCCATGAAGCCAACAGCCATCCCAGAGGGCCGGTCTACGTTGGATTCTCCGCCAACGCGCTGGAAGGCGAAGCCGAGATGAACATCGTCCCCTCCAGCAAGATGCACGATGAAACCAGGCCCAGCGCCAAGGGTATTGAAGAAGCAGTGGCCCTGATTGCCGCCGCTAAGAACCCAATCATGATGGTGGGCGACCGAGTATCTGAGGACCACGCCAACGATGCCGCCGTGGAACTGGCGGAACTGGTGGGCTTCCCGGTCTACCAGTCACGGGGCGCAGAAGTGGCATTCCCAACCATGCACCCCCAGTTCTTTGGTACCCATACGCTGCGCACCCCCGCCGGGCGGGAGTTATTGGAAGATAAAGACCTAGTTTTGTGCATTGGAATGGATGCCATAGATGAGCTGTTCTACTGGGGTGATGTCATCCTGGGTGAGAACACCAAGTTGATTCACATTGACCCGATTCCAGGCCGAGCCGGAAGGTCAGAGCCAACGGACGTCGGAATCGTCTCGCATTGTCGTATGGGAATCGAGGAACTGATCGGCGGCTTGAAACCCCTGATTACGCCGGAACTTGCCAACGACATTGACGGCCGCAAGATCGGCGTATCGGCGGCGGCTGCCGACAAGCGGAAGGCTTTCGACGAGTCAGTGAAAGAGGATTGGGACAGCAAGCCAATGTCCCCGGCGCGCATGATGTATGAGTTGGCCGCCGCTATGCCTGAGAATGCGATTGTGGTTGATGATTCCATCAGCAACCGGGCCACCATGCGGCACTACTTCCAGGGCAAGAAACGGGGCGACATCAGGGCTTTCCGAGGCCAGGCCATCGGCGGCGGCATCGGCGCAACCATGGGCGCTGCCGTCGCCAACCCAGACCGACCGGTCGTCGGCATTATTGGAGACGGCAGCGCCATGATGACCGTCCAAGGGCTCTGGACTGCGGCCAATGACAACATCCCCTGCGTGTTTGTCATCTGCAACAACGGTATGTACCGCATCCTGAAGGTGAACTTCGACCTTTACCAACGGGATATCTTGCAGATGAAAGAAACGGCTGGTGAGAATCTGCCGTATTCCGACTTCCCCACGCCTTTTCACATCTCCAGCATCGCTGGTGGCATGGGGGTGGCCGGAGAGCGAATAACGGACCCGGCAGAGATTGCCCCGGCATTGCAAAGGGCGATAGCCTCGGGTAAGCCGGCGGTGTTGGACATCGTGATCGATGGTTCTATTTAATTAATCCTTTCACTTAAACTCATCGGGCAAAGAAACATGGAGGATATATTGGACATATTTCAGACTGTAGTCGCCAAGGCGTCGGGCATTACCGCTGATAGCGCTTTGGCCAGCGTATTTTCTGCCCGCGCCGACCTTATGGAACTCACTGAGAATTCCCACGAAGCATCGCTCAGGCCCAAGAGCCCTGGCGGATTGTCTCACGCGGAACGCGCCGGGCTGGCCTGCCGGATGGCCAAACTGAACAACGATTCAGCCCTGGTAACCCACTACGAGAGCTTGTTTGGTGACGGCAGCCAATCTCTTGCGGATACGAGTTTTGACGGCGGCAGCGATGCCAGACTCAAGGCAATTATCCGGCACACAGATCTAATCACCACCAAGCCAAAAGAAGCAGCAGCGGGCGACGTTCTGGCCCTGCAATCTGTTGGGATGAATGACCCGGACATTGTCAGGCTATCGCAGCTGATTGCTTTTCTCAGTTACCAGATAAGAGTGGTCCATAGTCTCAGGTTGATGGCGGAGGTAGCATGAGCGAGATACTCAAAGAATTCACAACGGTAGTTCCTTTTTGGGAGCCTCGAGTAAAACCAGTCGTGCTGGCGGAAGCCACCCCTGAGCAATTAGAAGCTATGAAGGTGACGGTCTCCGACACCAAGATCGGCAATTACACGCTGGTTCTGGCCCTGGACCCGGAGACTTTGCAACAGCGCACTCCTTTGTTCAACGGCATCATGTTTCATCACGGCGGCCTGTCCCGCGCTGAAACCGAGTTCGGCGCTGTGGCGGCCTCCGTGGTCAACGAGTGCATCTACTGCGCGGCGGTTCACGCCAATCGGTATAACCAACTGACCAAGGACGAGTCGGTGATGGACCTCATATTTGCCGACCGTAAAGACGCCAATCTAGACGACCGTCAAAAATCGATGCTCAATTTTTCCACCAAGTTGTCGCAATCTCCGCTAGAGGCTGATAAGGCCGATGTTGAGCGGATGGTTGAAAACGGACTTGGGTTGGATGAAATATTTGACCTAACTTTGTCCACGTCGATATTTGCCTGGGCCAACCGGCTGATGCACATTCTGGGCGAGCCCCATCCCCAGCCCTAAGTCAGTTACATCGATGGTTCTTTTTTCTATCGACTCATCTGAGAGAGAAATAGAGACGGAAATACGCCTACCTCAACGCAACCGGAGCGCGTAGTGAACTTTGCCGGACTGCGCGCTCGGTTAGCCCAGCGGCTGCCCTTCTACTACGGATGGGTGGTATTGGCCGTCGCATCTGTTCCGAGCTTCGGCTCACGACCAGTGATGGCCGTGGCTACCCTCTCGGTGTTCGTGGTACCCATGACCGAAGAGTTTGGTTGGTCACGAGGCCAGTTCTCTGGTGCCGTGAGTCTGGGCGCCCTGTTTGGATTATTGGTCTCACCCTATGCGGGCCGGCTGGTAGACCGCTACGGCTCCGGAATAATGCTTGCAGGCTCTGCGGCGGTGGTGGGTATCTGTGCAATTGGCCTTTCCATGACTTCCCCCGTTTGGTCCTTCTACGCAATGTACGTGCCAGGGCGGGCGGTGTTCTCCAGTCCGTTGGAATTGGGCACATCCACAGCCGTGAGTAACTGGTTCATTAGACGCCGACCCTCAGCACTGGCCTACATGGGCATCATTCAATCTATTGGGCTGACAATCTTCCCGGTGGTTGCCCAGGTGATGATCAACGGCTGGGGTTGGCGGACGGCCTGGTTGGCCCTGGGGATATTCACCATCAGCACGGGCATAATTCCCGTGTTGTTGCTGATGGCCCGTCGCCCTGAAGATATGGGCCTGGAACCCGACCCTGAGAAGAGCCAGCAACAAAGCCGTGAGTCTGCTCCGGTTGGGGCAGAAACTGTAGTGGAAGTAGCGGCCCCATCCGCTAATGTTGAAGACAACTACACGGTGCGGCAGGCGTTGCACACTCGGGCGTTCTGGATTTTGGCTTTGTTCTCGGTGTTTGGCTTCATCGTCCAGGCCGGGGTTAGCCTGCATCAGGTGCCCCATTACATCGGCCAGGGCGTGGACATCAGGCTGGCGGCAGTCACGGCCAGCGTCTTTGCCTTTGGACAAGTGCCTGGCGGTTTCTTCTGGTCGTTTTGGGCCCGGCGATTGCCGCTGCGGGTCTTGTTGGCAGCGGCGGGCGCGATCATGGCCGTGGGCGCCATCGGCACGGGGTACAGCAGCTCTCTATCAGTTGGGTTGCCCATGGGGTTTCTGCTGGGCGCAGGCGTGGGTGGGATACACCTGCTGCTGCGGCTCACCTGGGCCGACTATTACGGACGACTACACCTTGGCAGCATTCGAGGCCTGACATTGCCCGCCCAAATCGGCGGACAGGCAATGGGACCCATAGTGGCGGGGTTCATGTATGACGCCACAGGTGACTACCGCGCACCATTCACCGTGTTTGGAATCATAGTTAGCATCGCCGCCGTGATGGTGCTGGCTGCCAAACCGCCAGGCCCGTTGCCCGTGACCAGCGTGGCTACGGAGCCTCTGACGGCACCTACCAGCAGCTAGAAACGCCCGCATCTCCGACATGGTCGAGAGTCTCGACTCCGTTGGATCTAACCTTCCCCCGCTGCGGAGGAAGGTATTTTTATCGCCTGCCTAGCTATTCAGTCTTAGCTTTACGACTATAGACGGCGAACATTGGGTCGTCGGGCGGGCTGGTCTGGGCATTGAGGAAAGTGGCCTGGATGTCCTCAAAATTCTGTGCAGACTCCATGTAGGTGCCCACCAGATCAACCCGACCTCGGTCGGTAGAGTTGCGCCAGATTAGTACTGCCTTGGTGGCAAACATCCGGTTAGAAAAGCTGACAATGAAGACCCCGCCCGGCCGCAGAATTCGGTTCACCTGGGCGAAGGTCTCAATGGGTTTAGTCAGGTACTGAGCTGAGACGGTGATTAGCACTGCATCGAAGGAATCGTTTTCAAAGGGCAGCTCAGGATTTCTGTTCACGTCGTGAACAACAAATTCATCCAGGTCTGGATTTTCCATTAATTCGACTTGATTCAAGCCTAATCCGACCATTTTGGCTTTGGGATGGTCGGCGGGCCAGTGGGTGCGCCAGCTGCTCATCAGGTCCAGTATCTCTGAGTTCTCTGGTACCTGTTGTTTGAATAGGTTGCTGATTGCGGCGATGGCTCCCTGGTCTATATGCACAACCAAGCGCGGGGACTGGTAGAAGACTCCGTCGTCCTCTTCATCCTCTCGCTGGAAATATTCTGGTCCAAGATTCGACTGCGTGGCGGCACCTCCTGATGGCCGGATTTGGCGTGTTTCAGCGGCTTTGGCAGATTGTAACATGACCAAATTACTGACCACGCAACCTTTCTAACAATGCTGGTGGAGCGGCCCGACAGCGATTACAATTCGCCCATTCGTCATTAGACATAAGTTGCCAATTTAAACTTAATCAGATCAAAACCAAGTGAGGAGTAATAACCATGGCTGAAGAAACCAAAGAGGAAATGCTAAAGAGGATCTCAGAGAATCGAGGCTATTCCCTGGAGATGCACCGGATTATGGCTGAAGTGGACATTGATTGGGTCACTTCCTACAACCAGTTCATCGACGCCACCTATACGGGACAGCGTTTGTTGGACCGCAAGACCAAGGAACTACTGCAGGTGGCGGTTGAAGCCGCTCTGAAAGCCGACGTTGACCAAATCCAAGCCCACATCCACGTGGCCATCCAAGAGGGAGCCACCCCCATGGAAGTGCTTGAGGCCATGCAGTGCGTAATCATGCCCATGGGCGCCCTGGCCTACCGCCGCGGTCTCCAGGCCTGGTCTGCCGAGACCGGAATCGGCCTAAACGCCTAACCGCCAGCATAGCTGGGGTTTCATGGGATTGTAGGCTGATGTATCAGGTCGATAATCCCTATGCATAAAAAATAAAAAGAGAGCGCTTTTGTTTTTGCAAAGGCGCTCTCTTAAGTCAGACTCCAGGAAACGCGGCTGCGCCGCTATTTCTGCCAGTTTACTTTGTTTGTTAGGGTTCCAATGTCGTTGATGGAGATGGAGCAAACGTCGCCGTCCACCATATTCTCCGTTGCTCCGTCGGTACCCATCCACAGGATGTCGCCGGGTACCAGAGTCAGGTACTCGCTCATCTTGCTGATGAAAGTGCGTACGCCGAAGATGGCAGAGGCAACGTCATACTCGCCCACAATCTTCTCGTTGACCTTGATGATCACATGGAAGTCGTCCGGATTAAGGTCGGTGACGATCCAGGGGCCCATAGGCTTGAAGGTGTCAGTGTTCTTGGCCCGCCACATCGTTCGGTCGCCGCGCTGCCAGGTGCGCTCACTGACATCGTTGCCGATGGAGTAACCAAACACGTAGTCCAGCGCCTGTTCCTCAGTGACATTGCGGCAGGTCTTGCCAATGACCACCACCAACTCGCCCTCATACTGGAGCATCTCAGTGGCGTCTTTGGGCACGATTATGTCGTGGCCGTCTTCAACCAAGGCGTTGATGGCCCGGTAGCCAACATCGGCCTGTTTCGGCAGAACTGGTTCTTCACCGCGCATCTGGGCGGCCCAGGTCACATGCTCCGGGTAGTTGATACCAGCGGCATAAAAGGTCGGCGGGATGACCGGAACCTCTAGTTTCACCGCGTCCAGCTTGTGGGTCGTTGAAGTCTTTGTGTAGCTATCAAATGGGCTACCATCAACCTGAGTTACGGTGTCGCCCTCGATGATGCCAAATGATATGTCTCCGCCGGTGGAAAATCTGCACCATTTCATGTTTGTCTTACCTCGTTTTGGGCTGCAAATGCACACTTTAGGCAACCGGTGCTTGGGCAGCCGTTAATCTGTCAGGCCAATTTTACACCGCGTTCCAGCCTGGTCAAGCGGGAGACTGTCGGTGCTGGTGCGACCAAGGTGGTAAAATCTAGCGCGCTGGGTAGAAGTTCTCCGGAACCAAGCGTTCGGCGTTAAAAAATAAAGACAATAAATTACAAACAAGGTGGATTAGCCATGCGACTGGAAGGAAAGACCGCCCTGATCACCGGAGCCAGCCGGAACATTGGCCGAGAGGTCGCTATGACATTTGCCCGGGAAGGGGCTGACTTGGTCCTGAACACGCGCACTAGCCAGGCTGAACTGGACGACGTAGCCGCAAAGTGCCGCGAGCTGGGAGTAAAGGTTCACACTGTGATTGCCGACGTCTCCGACTCTGACAGTGTCAAAAAGATGGTGGCTGAAGGAATTAAAGAGCTGGGCAAGATAGATATCTTGGTCAATAACGTGGCCATCCGCCCCCATAAACCCATCCTGGAAGTGACTGACGAGGAATGGCACCATACCTTGGGCGTGAACATGCACGCTGCCTTCTATCTGATCAAGGCCGTGCTGCCTGGCATGATGGAACGCAAGACCGGCAGCATCATCGCCCTAGGCGGACAGTCGGCCATTACTGGGCGTCCCGGCACATCAATTGTCACCACCGCCAAGACCGGCGTGGTGGGCTTGTTGCGCGCCGTAGCCGCAGAGATGGCCCCCTACAACATACGCGCCAACATGGTTAACCCAGGCTCCACGGATACCTCCCGAGGCAACCCCGAGTGGTACCCGGAGTTCCAGGCCGGTGTGGAGCGTGGCTCCAACGAACACCTGAAAGATATTCCCATGGGGCGCCAGGCAACCGTGCAAGACATTGCGAATGCCTGCCTGTTCTTCGCGTCAGACGAGTCTGGCTACATCACCGGCGACAGCGTAAACGTAATGGGCGGCCGCTACATAAACTAGCCCACCGGCACAGCCGGGTTTTCATGGGGCGGCATGGTTGGTGTATTAGCAGCGTTGCCATACGTACCATCTAACCTCAGAGAAGACGTGGTCGCCGCGTAGGGGCGGGTTAAAAACCCGCCCTGCCGATCGTTAACCGTGTCACATACTCGAAACCAACTCTGGTTAAGAGACTCCGGTGGCACAAGATGACCCGCCGTAGGAATCTACTCCTGTGCTTTGTCCAACTGCTGCCAGACTAAGGCGGCGGCCCCCACCAGACCCACCGAGTCGCCCAATGCTGCCGATGTGAGCTGGAATTCTTTGTGGAGTTCGCTCATCGCTCGGCCCAGTATCTGGTTTTTGATGGCGGTGAGTAGATCCAACTTCACTAGACCAACGGTTACCCCGCCGCCCAGCACAATCATATCCGGGTTGAAAAGGTGGACCACGTTGGTCAGGCCGATGGCCAAGGCGGAGACCACGCCGTCCAATATCGACACCGCCAGCGGATCATGCCGCTGAGCGGCGTCGAACACCGCTTCGGAATCGACATTATCCGGTTCTAGTCCAGCCAGCACAGAGTCCGGAAACTCACTGGCAGCCAATCTGATCTTGGCAATACGGGCAATGCTGGTGCCTGAAGCCGCTGTTTCCAAACAACCCCGAGAGCCGCATTCACAGTTAAGCGCGTCTCCTGATGGGTTCACTATCGTATGACCGATCTCAGCCGTTAGACCGTTGGCACCCAGGAACAATCTCCCGTTATCCACCGCGCCGCCGCCAACCCCAGTGCTGACCGTGACATAAAACAAGCTTTTTACGGGCTGGCCTTGTTCTGCCGATTGCTTGCCAGCGCCAAAGTAGAACTCGCCCATTGCTGCCAGGTTCGCGTCGTTACCCACCCAGACTGGAAGAGAGAACTTGTCCTCCCATAGGGCATTGAAGGAAACACCGTCCAGAACCTTTAGGTTTGGCGGCTGGTAGAAGGTGCCAGTGGTTGGTTCCACCGGGCCCGCCACCGCCGCGCCGATTCCTGCCACTGGCCCGCCGGCGTGTTCGATGGCCGTTGCCAGCAACTGTTCAGCGTGGGCCAGGTACTGTTCTTTGGTGCCGTTCTGCGGGTTGGGCTCCCTGGCCTGCCAGAGGATATCGCCCTGCCTGTTGATGACTGCCGTCCTGATCCAGGTGCCTCCCCAGTCCATGGCCACTGCTACCTGCGGAGTGATCATAGCCCGCCCCTTTTTGTGCGGTTCTTCAATTGGCTAAAAGCTCGTTCAACGTGGCGCGGAGAGTTGTCTCAGTCAAAGGGCCGGACAATTTTTTGACCAGGATGCCGTCACGGTCAATGAAATATTTCTCCGGTATGCCCCGAACACCGTAATCGATGGCGATGACACCTTCACGGTCGAATCCGTTGGGGTAGGTATGCCCTTCCTGCTGGAGGAAAACCTCAGCGTCGCCGATATTGTCCCAGACCGACACTCCGATGAACTCTACCGGCCGGTCTTGGAACTCTTGGTACACCTTGGCTAGGGTTGGGGCTTCCACACGGCAGGGCTGGCACCAAGACGCCCAGAAATCCACCATCACAACCTGTCCCTGGTAGTCTGAAAGCTTTAAAGAACCGCCGCCAATCAGGTCCAGGCTGAAATCTCGGGCAATCTCGGCGTCGATTTCGTACTCGAAAAGGTCGCTGTTGGTCGCCAGGCCACCAGGGTTGCCGCCAGTGGTGATAGACGCCCAAGCAAGCAGCGCGAGCAAACCGATGAGCGGTACGCCGCCGCCCAACATGACCCAGGTGCGTTTGCTCATTCCAGTTCGTCTCCGCCGGAACTGAGGACTCGGTTGAGTAGTTCCTGGCGTTGGGTGCGGTAATCCGACTCTGGAACGTGCCCCTCCTGGTATTGGAGATCCAAGGACGCTACGGCGCGTACTACTGCGGCCCTCTCAGCCGGATCCACAGCCGCAGAGACCGTTGACTGGCCATTGACACCTGAATCAGGACGATAGCCCCGTATGAGGCCCCACAGGAGCATAAAGGCTAGTGTCACACCCAGGGCGCTGGGTATAGCGATCTGCCAGAATCTGCCACCAGTGATGGTGTTGGAGAATCGAGTCAAGGCACCTGGCAGTGGCAGGCCGGTTATCTCAAGTTGCAATCCCTGTCCCGGTGGCAAATCCCTGACCTCGTAGGCTCGGTAGGACGTGTCTTGGATATTCACCGGGTCAATACTGGTGAGATTGGAGACAGCCATGTTCGGGAAGGTCTCCGGGACCAGAACCTGGAAGATACCGGCGCCTTGGGGCAGGCTCTGCCGATATGAGAGGGTATCTTCCTCAAACGGGAACACGTAGGAGTAGTCGATGCTGTGGGCGCCAGGCACCACCGCTGATGTTAGAGCAAACCCAGTGCCGATGGACACGATGTCACCACCGGGCAGGTCTGACTGAACGTTTAACTCGGCAGGGTTTGGCGGCAGTGCAAAGCGTAGAAAGCTGATTTGGTCTAGGTTCGTAAGGTCCGGCAGCAACGTCCGATCTGACGAGTTCATTACGCGGACAAACTCGATGGCGCTGACCAGTTGGTCATTTTTGTCCACCGCGGCAATGACCATTACATGCCGTTCTATCTGGATTATTGAGGCGTCTTTGGTGGTCTCGTAGACGGTGAGCGTTAGTTCTCCATCAAGGTTGTCGTGGGTGAGTGAAGCGCCGTAAAAGACACCCAGGTGGTCAACGCTGATGGTGTAGGTGCTGCCGTCTTCAACCTGGACATCGTCGAACACGAAACTGCCGTCGGGTTCAGGGCTGGCCTGCCCGGTTCCGGCGAGACGTCCGTCTGCTCCGCTTATCAGCATCAATACACTGAGGTCATCCGGGATATCTGCGCCTGCTGTGCCGTTGACCACCTGACCTCTGACAATTGTCGTCTCTTGAGCCAAGATCGACGGGCCGCCAAAGGGAAAGAGAGAGAACGCGACAGCCAAGACCATCAATAGAACTAGTTTGGACCTCACTACGGGGACACCATAGGTGCGCCGCAATTGGGGCAATCAGATGCGCCCGCCAGCACTGCAGCGCTACAGTCTGGGCACGCAACAACTCGGCCATCGGCGTTCTCTCGTTCGCCCCTGACTAGCAGTATCTCCTGTTCTAGCACCCAGGCTGGATCCCCGCGGCCGGTCTCAAGCTGGTCTCTCAGCACTGTGGCAGCCTGCAATCGATACGCTTGGAATTGCTCCTGGAACTGTGATTCAGGTAGCCGACCTAGTTGAAACTCCAAGTCCAAGGTGTTGATGGCGTCGAAGATATCGTCTAGGGCTTGGTCGTCCGACTCAATCGAGACTGAACTGTCGGCAGCAATTGGTTCACGGTCACGCAGAAACGCGTAACCGACCACGGCAAAGCTGAAGATGGCGAGTATTGCGCCAAAAGATATGGATATAAATGTTTCCGCGTCCATGAACTCAGTTTACCAGTGGAGGCAAACCCACTAGGCGGTCGTGGGCCGGGTTCCAGGAGTTAACCGACGAGGAGTTGGCACCGGGGCGGGCGCACGGACTCGCGTCGGCCACAGAGCCACCACTGTGCCGACCAACATCACCGGCCCGGCCACCCACATCCACCAGATAAGCGGGTTTACCAAGATACGGAATCCCACGCTGCCATCCGGTAGGTTTTCGCTGGGCACAACGTAGAGGTCTTCGACAGGAGTTGACCGGATGGCCGCGCTGGTGGCAGCCATATTGAAGCTGGGATAGAAATCACGTTTGGGGCGGATCGTCTCCAGCAGGTCGCCGTCCCGGAAGATCTGGACGGTGGAGATAAACTCGGTGCGGTTGCCTTTGTGCGTTTCTACGCTGCCCAAGTAAACCAGTTCATAGTTTTCAATCACCACAGATTCACCGGGGCTCAGGACCACGTCTACTTGAGTGCTGAAGAACGATGTGCCAACGATACCCAAGGTCACCATCACCACCGACAGGTGGACGATGTAACCGCCGTAGCGGGGCCGGTTGGCCATAATCAGACGCAGGAACGCCGTGGCGTAATTCTCGCCTGAACTACGGTGACGAGAACGCGTCCCCCGGAACCACTCCATCAGGATTCCCGTAGTCACGAAAGTCGCCAAACCGAAACCAATAAGGGCGTATTCCTTGTGCAGTCCTAGTGCGGCCAAGATACCTACGGTGGCCAGGCCGCCAATTATGGGTGGCAGCAGTGTTTTTCGGACGCTGGCCATCCCGGCTTTGCGCCACGGTATCAGGGGGCCAACTCCCATTAGAAAAACCAAAGCCAGCATCAGCGGCCCGTTGACCTGGTCGTAGAACGGTCGAGCCACCGTGATCGTTTCGTCGTTGGTCAGCCGCGTTAACAGAGGATAGACCGTGCCCCACAGGGTTACGAATGCTATCGCCAAGAACAGCAGGTTGTTCACCAGGAACGCTGCCTCTCTGGAGAGCATTGAGTCCAAGTTTCGCGCGCTCTTCAATAGCGGGTACCGCCAGATGAAGATGGCGAACGGTACCACCACGCCAACGGCCAAGAAAATCAGAAATATCCAGCCTAACGAGGATTCCCCAAAGGAATGGACCGATGGCACCGATCCGCCCCGGTTCATGAACATGCCGTAGAGGGCCAGGCCAAAAGCCACGTTGACTAGGACTATGTTCCACATGCGGAACATGCCCCTGCGCTTTTGAACCATGACGGAATGGATAAAAGCGGTAATGGCCAACCAGGGCATAAATGCTGCGTTTTCAACGGGATCCCAGAACCAGAATCCGCCCCAGCCCAAGATGGTGTAAGCCCACCATGAACCCAGCAGCAGTCCCGCGGCCAACAGTACCCAGGAGATGATGCCCCAGAAGCGACCGGCGTCCACCCATTCGTCCCCGGTCTTCCCGGCCAGCAATGAACCCAAGGCAAAGGCAAATGGGAGGGTGATGCCAATCAACCCGGCCATCAACGCCGGAGGATGGAAGAACATGCCAAAGTGGGTCAGCAGCGGGTTGATGCCTTCTCCGTCCAAAGGCACAAAGGGGAGCTTGTCGAAGGGGTTGGCCATCACTGCAATCACGGCCAGGAAGAAGGTCAAAGTCAGCATCAAAACTGCGGTTGTGTAAGGCATGGCGTCTTTGAACTTTTCAGGCGATCGCCAAACCGCAATGCTAGACATGATTGCCAGGACAGTTCCAATGTAGAGCAGCGAACCCTCATTCCCTGCGTAGAAAGCCACCCAAGTGAACCGGTTGGCCATCGCCAGGTCACTGTGGGCCGCCACGTAGGCAATCTCAAAGTCGCGACTGATAAAGGCAATGACCAGGCTCAAGGTGGCAACGAGCAACGCCAGGGCTGCGGCGTATACGGCCGATTGAGCGCTTTCTACTAGGGCTGGTGACAGGCGCAGCTTACCGGCCACTGAGCCTACGGTGGAGTAGGCCGCCAGTGCCAAAGCTATCCAAAGGCTAATCGCGCCTAGTTCAGCCATCTACTTACCTTGTTCTCCCTGGTCAACATTAGCTTCGGATTCGTCTGTAGCGGTTGAATCTCCGGGTGATTCTCCAAGTGGTTCTACGCCAGAGCTGTTTGGATTGGATGTACTGCCTGTCTGAGGCGCGCTTCTAGTCATGTCCAAGTGACGGTCAACCAGCTGCAGATAGGGTATCAGACCGGCGTCCGTAACCGGCTGGGCAATGACAGGGGCAGTCCCTCGTCTAGTCATGGACCGGAGGACTAAGTACACGGCTATCAGTCCGACGCTAACTGCTGCAATCGGCATCAGCCAGGCCACCAAGTTGGCTCCTGATTTGGGCGGCGCGGCCAGAATATCTTTGCCGTAACGTTCAACAAAGAAATCAAGTATCTCGTCGCGGTCACGACCCTGAGACAGCATATCCCGCACAATCTGGCGCATCTGAAAGGAGATTTCTACTTGGGCTTGGTCAATGGTCTCGGCGGGGCAGACCGGACACATAATCATCCGGTCAATGCCCTGGGCCTGGCTTTCGCTGTAAGACCCTTCGGGTGCAACGGGCTCTGGGGTTTGGGCGTGCAGTGTATCAATCTGGGTAAGAGCCAGAGCGGAGAAGAGGGCGAAGACGACCAGCAATAGCAAGATAGCCCTGGGGGTGAACCTGGTCGCAGAAGAGGTATAGGGGCTTGGAGTCAAATGTCTCATATATCAACCGAAACCGGGAACGCAGCCCCAATACGTCCCGGGTTAATGCTCAGGTGAAGTTACTTTGGGAGCGAACCTACGTATTCAGCGATGGCGTTGCGTTCAGTCTCGTTCAATAGTTTGCCGAAGGGCGGCATGACCGAGGTTGGGCCAAGGGGCCTGCTCTCGGCTTCCAGCCTGGAAGCGATGAACGCCACAGGCCGGTTGGTGATGTTCGTGTCCACAATCGGTGTGTATCCGTAGGTCTCGGTAATCTTGGCTAGGACTGGCCCTGTGCCCTTGGCGTCGGAGCCGTGGCACATCTGGCAGTTGACCAGGTAGAGGTCAGCGCCAGTGTTGGTCACAGCAGAAGCTGGGGGTGGGTAGAATGCGACTGCACCAGCCACGCCAAGCAAACGGGGCGGCTCTTGGGATTTGAAAGACTGTTGGTAGTGCTGCTCGTAGAAGATATCCACGGGATACGTTCCTTGGCTACAGCCAACAATCAAGATACCAAAGAGCATGGCTATTCCAATGAACCACCCTTTGAATCTACGCTTACTACGTCCCGCCTTGGGCTGATCGGTCTGAACCTGATCGGCGCTAGACGAAATGGAATGTGAAATGACCCGGTTAATCATTAAGCCCCCGAGCCTCCGTCTTTGCGAACCACGTCAATAGCTCCGGCCTGGGTGAGCAGAGTCTGAGTTTGGGTTAGCTGATCTTCGTCCACATTGACCAAGACACCAATGTAACCTTCAGTGATACGGGTGTCGTACAGGCCCTGTTTGAACGCGGGCAGCCTGGATTCAAACAGGATACCGATGATTGTGAAAACGATTGCCGTGAGCATTGTGCTCTCGTAGGTCACCACAGCCATGGGAGGCATGGACAGAATCGGTTTACCGCCCTGTGCCAATGGGTAGGCCATCTGAGTCATGGCAGTGAGCATAATTCCCACTGTCATGCCAATCAAAGCACCAACAAAGGGGAATATGTAGAGACGGTGGCTCTCTTCTCGCTCGCCGAATGCACCCTCAGGGTAAGGAGCGTCCGTTAGAAAATCGTAGTCGGTCATTGGAACGCCAGCAGCCTTTAGAGCGTCACCCGCATCGGCGGCGTGATCGGCGCTTTCGAACAACCCTAAAATCGGTAATTTAGCCATTCTGTTTCCTCGAGATGCCTACTATTTAACAGTCGTGCCATTGTTTGCCAGAGACTAGTCTTCTCTTTAAACGGCTGGGCCAGGGACTTAGTCTTCTCTGTAGACGGCCGGAACCGTAACCCGGCCGATTTTTATTTCTGTTCTCAGTATTTCGCCCTCTTTAATGTCGTAGAGCGGTATTAGCGGTACAACCCTGGCGACTATCAGCATGAGCATGGTCACCATGGCGAACGTGCCTCCGACGATAATCCACTCGGTTGGACTGGGGCGGTAGGTGTACCAGTCAAAGGTCAGCAATTGTTTGCGGGCCAGGCCAGGTACGATAATCAGGAATCGCTCCAGCCACATACCGATGTTCACCGAGATACAAGCAAATGACATGATCCAGAGGTTTCTGCGAGCAGAGCGGCTCAGCCAGATACCCACCGGTAGGAAGTAAGTTACTCCAACGAAAATCATCATCCAGATATTCCATGGAGTAACCATGAACTGCAATTCCCTAACCGCGATCTCATCTGCCTCCCGACCGTAGAAGCCGAACACGATTTCCATTACCAAGAAGTAGAACCAACCAGTGGCCACCACCACAAGGAGACGGGCAAGTGCGTCAATGTGCTCGTGACGGATATAGTTCTGCCATCCGTAAACGTAGCGCAAAAGAATCAGTACGAAAGCAACCGCAGAAACTCCAGAGTGGACCGCGCCCACAACGAAGTAAGGGGCAAAAATCGTTGAGTGCCAAGACTTAACCGAGACCGCCATTCCGAAGTCCCAGGACACGATGCTGTGTACGGAGACGAAGACCGGCAGAATCAGTGCTGAGAGCAGTACGCCGGCAATAACCTGCAGCTTCCATTGTCTGGGGTTACCCTGCCAGCCCATGGCCAGCATGCCGTAGATGCGGTGACTGATACCAGTGGTACGGTCACGCAGGACTGCGAAGTCAGGAATCAGAGCAACCAATACGAAGAGGATGCTCGATGTTAGGTACGTGTAAACAGCACTGGGATCCCAGACTAGGGGGGTCCGGATGTTAGGCCAGATGCCGCGAGCATAGTCATAAGGCACAAAGGGCAGGGTGTAAATCCAGTAAACCGTACGCCATGGTCGCCCGGTGTGAATCAAAGGCATTGTCATGGCCGTCATCAGAGAGAAGACGGTGAGAATTTCTGCAGCTCTGGTAGCCGGACGCCGCCACTCTGCTTTGGAAAGACGCAGAATGGCCGAGAGCATCACACCGGCGTGGCTGATACCAATCCAGAACACGAAGTTTGTGATGAAGAAGCCCCACATCACTGGGCGGTTCAAACCGGTGACGCCAAAGCCCTGGTTGATCATGACTCCAGCGGCGCCCATGGCGAAGAGCACAATCATGCCAAGCAGCGAAATCGTCGTAAAGAACCACTTCGGAGAATTGAGAATTGTTAAGAGCAAATCCCGGTTAATTTGTTTAGAACTTAGTGGTTTGCCTTCCTGCATGATGCTCCGTTGAACGGTTTACCTGGGTAGTGTCCGGGCACATAGTGTCCGGTTGGATGCTGGGTTTTGGCATCCATGAGTTATGTCTAAATTGGGACCTGTTTATTCAGGCTTACCCAAGATTTGATATTCGCCTCGAAATAGCTTGCCCCATTTCTGGTACAACGTGCCTTCCTTCACTTCCCAGAGAGAAAGAACCGGCAGAATCCTGGTTGATAGTAGATAGATGAACACGGCTGCGCCAAGTCCGCCTACCACCATGAATACGTCCCAGATGTCGGGATAAACCGGCGCCGGTACGTGCTCCATGAAGAATGCGTATAGTTTTTCTCCCGGAGCCGCGTTGGCTGACGCTACGAAGATCCGGATGTTAAATAGGAGCCCACCAATCACCACCAGCAGGCCAGCCAGAGCTGGACCCCAGTCGGTGCGGCGTACGGGATTCCAGACCAGAACCGCGAACGGTAGTACGAAACTGAACAATGTGTTCAGGATAAAGACAATCGAGTAAGTATCGCTAATCAGGTATTGAATGATGTTCTGCTCAATCTCCAACCGGCCATACCAGAAGGTGATGAAGAACGCGAACATGTGGTAGATCCAGAGCAGGGTTATTCCCAACAACACCTTGCTGGCCGACCAGAAGGTCGACTTGCCGATGTAGCCTTCGTAGCCGCCCCAGCGTCGCAGTATGAACAGCACTACCAGGATGGCACCCAGGGAAACCTGGAAGCTGGTTACCGTGTAAATCACTGGGAAGATGGCGTCTTTCCATCCGGGAATCAAGCTCTGAGCGTAGTCAGAGCTGAATACGAAGTGCATGAAGACAACCGTCATGAAGTAGAAAGCGCCGAGCAATGCCAAGCCAGCCTTCTGTACGTTCCATTGTCGTTTGGTGCCATACCAGCCACCGGACAATCTCCGGTAGAGCCAGCCCTTGAAACCAGTGGCAGTGCTCCGTGATTCAGCCATGTCAGCCACAGCAGAGGTCCAGAGAATCGCCATTGCTGTAATTACTAAGAATGCTACTCCGACCAAATCCCAGGCTAGAGGAGCCCCAATGGGGCCTTCGAACCAGATGGTCCTGCGGAGTTCCATCTGACCTTCAACCACGCCGGCCGGGTTGTCCAGAGACGGTAGGAAAATCATCATGGGGATGAACATAATCAGATTAAGTATGCCCACAATGGAGAACAGTTCAGCGACCCTTGATAGGGGTCGACGCCAGTGGCTCTTGGTGAAGCGGAAGGCGCAGGCAGCCAGAGGGGCGCCGCTGGTAACCATGAAAATCATGGAGAAGACAGCGTTGTAGTAGCCCCAGGGGCCAATCTCATTAAATCCGTCATCGGCTGCTCGGGCAATAAAGCCGATTATGGCCAGCACGAACAGGATTCCAGTCACCACCAAGGCCGTTTTAAATGCACTGGAGGTGGTTTTAGATTTTTCAGATATGTCTTGGCTTAACGTCGCAGCATCTGGATAAATCCACATGCCTGCGTGCTGGCCATGACCTTTAGCTTCGGTTGCCGCCATTTATTTAGGCCTTTTCCAACGGGAATGGATCGACTTTTTTCAGGTAAATCACATTGGGTTTGGTGCCCACTTCTTCAAACAACCGGTAAACCCGGGTGTGACTCTCATCAACGTGTCCGCCGTGGTGGCGGGTTTCAATCTGCTCGTTAGCCTCGTCAAAGCGCTCTTTTACCGGACCGGTCTCATCGTACTGATCTGAAAATTGCAGGGCATTGGTCGGGCAAGACTGGACACAGGCGGGCAGGTAGTTGCCCTCTTTCATCTGGCGGTAGTTGAGCTTCTTTTCACCAGTGATACGTTCACCGGTTAGGGGCTCCAGGCCGCGTCGTTCTACGTTGACCTCGCCGCGGCGGAGGCGCTGCACGCAGAAGGTGCATTTTTCCATGATTCCACGACTACGAACGGTTACATCTGGGTTTAATTGGTTGCGGAATCGGTCCGGCCAATTGGGCTCCCAGTAGTTGAACATCCGGACGCTGTAGGGGCAGTTCACGGAGCAATACCGAGTGCCGATACAGCGGTTATAGATCTGGACGTTGAGACCTTCGTCATTGTGGTAGGTGGCGAAGACCGGGCAAACCGGCTCGCAGGGAGCGTTTTCACAGTGCTGACACAAGATGGGGATGAATCTTGCTTTAACGTTGGGAAATTCACCTTCCCAATAACGTTCAATACGGATCCACTCGTAGGCACGTCGTTGTTGGAAATAATCCTTGGTGTTGATGGGGATGTTGTTCTCTGCTTGACAAGCGACAACACAGGCCTGACAACCGGTACACCGGTCCAGATCTACTGTCATTCCCCATTTATGTTCTGCTCGTTTAGTTACCATTGATTAACCTTGTTTATCTACTATTCTTGGTTATAGGTCTTTTGTTAACCCAGCTGAGGCTGTTAGGCGTTCTCTGGGGCAATGGTCTTGATGATGTCTTCAGCGGGCGTCAGGCCAATCTCAACGGCCCTTACATCGCCTTCCAGTTTGGAGATACTGACGCTCTCTCCGGTCTTAGAAACTCTGACCCTAGTTCCAGCCCAGGCTAGTGAGCCTGTGTCCTTTACCCGGGTGGTCTCCAAGATATCCATCACGTTGGAACTTTCTTTGGCTGGCCGGTCAGTGGCGTAATCCGAGCCATATTGGCGGCCCTGTCCAAAGGGAACGCTAATGACGTCGGGCGGCGCGGCCGGTGTGGGGTAGACCACAGCCCTGATGGAGTCTTTGGAAGATTCTATCCGGAGGATATCCCCTTCTTTTACATCCAACTGCTCGGCGGTCTTGTCGTTCAATTCCACCCAAGTCTGCCAGGTAACAGTGGACAGCGGATCCGGCGCGGCCTGTAGCCACGGCAGATGCCCGTTGTATCCGTCTAGCAGTGTGTTATGGGAGAACGGGACCAGGTAGAAGGAGTCGGCGTCCATGCCGATTCCAGAGAAATCTGGGCTAGAAGCCTTGCCTGCGATGGTCTTCAGAAGACCAGCGGGAGCTTGGACCGACTTTGGTCCGGTGGATTGTTCATCCCACCAACCTCCGCGTTTCAGCAAGTTGTTCCAGAACTCCTCAGCTGAGGAGGCTTCAATGGAGCCACGGTTCAACTCAAACAAAGCGTCTGAGCCTTCACGGAGCATGTTCTTGAAGTTGGCCCAAGGCAGCTGAGACTCTTTGCCGAGTTCCTGTGCCACCGTCAGTAGAACATCCGGGAAGCTGAGTGGATCAAGGTCACCAAGCGGGTTAACCACTGGCTGCTGAAATCCAATCATCTGGTAGCCGGGACCCGGTTCTGTGATGTCGTCGCCCCAGTCTTCCAGAGAAACTCTGTCGGGGAGAATCAGGTCGGCTAGTGCACTGGTATCGTCCAAGAAGGGCGAGAAACTGATAACCATGAGGTCGTCAGCCTGAATTATGGCATCTCTAAGTTGGAGAGAGTCCGGCAGACCGTGGATGGGGTCTGTGCCGTGCAGCAGCAACAGTTTGGTCTCTCCGCTGCGAATCTGTTCGGTGATACGAGCCCAGTCTTCCAGGCCGCCCACTTTGCTGGTGGAGGGAACATCGTCCCACGGGCTGCCCGGGTTGAACTTGACTCCGCCTTCTTCTCCTACGCTGCCAACTAGGAAGTTCAGCGCGTAGATAGCTTCAAGGTTGAAGAGCCCATTGCTGGAAGCGCCGGCTGAACCGCCCCCGATAGCAATACTAGGTCGGCTGGCAGCGAAACTGCGGGCCAAGTTCTTTAGGAACTTCACCGGGTCGCCGCCAGTCATCTCTGCGGTCAGTCCGGCCATGGGAGCAATTGTCTCGGGCCGGAAGTTGTTCAATGCTTGAGCGTCGCCGCCGGTCAGGGAGTCAACGTTCACTCCAGGGGCAGCGAGGTTCTCTTCGATAATCACCTGAGCCAAGCTCATGGCCAAGTGACCTTCCCAACCGGGTCGCACGGGCAGCCATTTGTCAGCAGCGGCGGCGGTCATGGAAAACCGAGAATCTATCTGATAGAACATCCCTCGGTCACGGTTGTCACCCTGCCGGAACTCACCGTAGCCCCGTAGATAACGGGTGGGTGAGACCCAGGTGGATAGGAAGTCCGCGCCGAAGGACAAAATAAAGGCGGCGTTGTCCAGGTCAAAGTCGGGCATTGAGTCCTGTCCGAAGACGTTATTCACTGCTGCTCGGTAGGTGTTGTTGTCGATGGCTTCAAAGCCCAAGTGTTCGGCGCCAATGGCGGTACTGAACCGGTCTACCAAGAGGGCCATGTGCCCACGGAGCGGTTCGGTTATCATCACCGACGACCGTCCGCGCTCTTGCAAGGCGGTGCGCAGGGCGTCCATGGCGTTTGGTTGCCAGGAGATGGCCGAGAACTCCGCAGATTCGCGAGGGCCGGTGCGTCGCATGGGCGAAGAAATACGATCGGGGTGATAAAGGGCTTGTAGGCCTGATTCGCATCTGGCGTGAATCTTGCCCTGGTTGGTCGGATAGAAGGGGTTGCCTTGAATCATCTTGGCGCGGCCTTCCATGACCCGAATGACGATACCCTCGCAAGAGGGACAGGTCCGACAGAGGCTGGCGTACCAGTTATCGTTTCCCCGGACTAGGTCCTCTGGCAACCGCACAGAGCTCTGGATATCCAGTTCGCCGTGTCTGATGCCAAAGCCCTCACAGGCAACGGCTCCCACCGCGCCTAGGCCGGCCCAAGCTAGAAAATTTCGCCGGGTTAGTTTCATCTACCTACTGACCTTGCAATCCATTACTTATGACAGACCGTACAGTCTGTGGGAACGTTGTTGTCCTTGTGACAATCCAGGCAGGTTCCCATCTTTAGAGACTGGCCGGTTTTGGGTTTAACTACTGTTTTATTTCCTACATCGCCGTGACAGATAGTGCAAGTCAGGGCGACATCTGGAGTATCGGCTAATACTTCGCCGTTGATTCCGTATTTAATCGGAATATCGTCGTCGGTGAAGTACCTGATATGGGCTTCATGGATGAAGCGGACGTGATCCGGGAGACGGTGAACCCGTTCCCAGTTAATAGGCGTATCGGTTTCAAAGGCAGTACGTACTTTTTCAATCTCTGCCTGAGCGGTGACGGTGCCACCATCAATGTCTTTATGACAGAAGAGACAGGTTTCAACAGCAGGCACTGTGGCAGCCTCGCCCTTGGTCACATTCCGGTGGCAAAACTCGCACTGGATGTTGTTCTCGGCCACGTGAACGGTGTGCGGGAAAGCTATCGGCTGGGGCGGGGCATTGCCCAGCCCAAACGGTGGGTTGGAGAACCAGGAGATGAGAAGAACAACTAGGACAAATCCCATGATTACAGTTACAACGCCACCGGCAACCATTAGCGGCAGCATTTTCCGACTTGGCATCATCTAGTTAGTGGTTCCGTTCATTGTTTTCTTTGGAGTATTGGTAGTCATTGGGTATGAGTAATTCGCTGTTAAGAAGTGGGTTAGACAAAAACCCTGGGCCAAATGTTCTGAACATCTAACTGAGCGTTGATGGCAAGAATCAAGATAACCACACCGGCGGCAAAGACAAGAGCGGCGAACCCTGTCATCGGGACACGAACCTTGTGAGCCGACTCCGGGAGGTGGCCCGTCATGATTAACGAGGGAATCAGAGCGTGGGCAGTTAGCAAGGTGACGCCAAATGTCAGGACAATGGGGAGGTAAATCCAGAACCATTGCAGGAACATGTGGATGTTTTGCCAGTCAGTGCTATTTAATGCTTTAGGGTCGTCGAACATGGATTCTCGTCGGTTGTCTTATAACGCTATTCTTACGGGCATTCCCACGAAGGGAGCCGCGCGTAGAAATACCTCTACTTAGAGGCCAGGTGAAAAATATCACAACTAGATTTTGGTGTCAAGAGATTTTAGCTATGGCTACGCGTGAGTGCAGGCTCACCAACGCAGCATAACGAAGGCCTTTTGAAATGATGTATCCGGATAGTTTTAACGCGCTTTCAGCTTTGTTTTAGGTTTTGGCAAACTTAGGGCGTATTGGATGCTTTCTAATGCCAACTGGCCGAATGATTCATCACTTTCGACCGCCCCGCCAGGAAACAGTGCGTAATCCTTTTTAATCGGACTATCAGGGAAATATCTTAACGGTTCTGCCTGACTATCTGCCAACAGACGTTCTTTTGTTTCGGGCGGGAGTTTCAGCGCCAATCCCACAGGAGTTAGTGACATACAGATGCGGCCTTCTGCAAAGAGCAGCCGCGCCACCAAAGAAATGTTTGCACTCCAAGTGGACGTCGCCGGGTACACCTGGAATCGCTGCCACGAATGCCGGTAGCCTATCTAAATAAACATTTGCCATTGGTTTTTAGTCATGGACTGTGATTAATCGCTACGCCGGCGGATTGTTGTTGAACCAGTCCACAATCTCTGAACCAGTCGCTGCCCAGACGCCGTCGTGACCCATTATGTGTCTGAGAGCCTCTTCAAGATAGCCGATGCGGAAGGGCTGACCGATCAACCACGGGTGCAGGTTCATTGTCAGCAGACGCCCGGAGGTGTCGGATTCCCGGTACATCGTGTCAAATGCATCGGTTACTGATTGGGCGAACCGGTCAATGGTCACACGGCGCTGCGACAAGGTAAACAGGTCATCCATCTCCAGCATAGTTGGAAGGGCAGTTAGTCCGTCCCGCATGGGGTAGGGTTGCTCGTCATTTACCCAGTCGGTTACGTAGTCAAAGCCGGCCTGCCGCAGCAGGTCCGGAGTCCGGTTCGACTCACCATAGTCAGTCCCGTGCCATCCTCTGGGAACATTGCCGGTGGCCGCCTGCATCTTGTCCCTTGAGGAACGGATGAACACCGTTTCTTCCTCTACAGACATGTTGCCGGTGATCATCTGGGAGCCAGAGACGCCGTGAGCGATAATCTCGCAGCCCCGGTCTTGGCAGTGTTTCACCAAGAAGGGGTAGCCCTCAGCCGTCTGAGTGTCCATGGCGACCGTGGCCTTGATGTCCAGGCGCTCCAGGGTGTCCAACACTCGGAAGATGCCAACGCGGTGGCCGTACTCCCGGTGGGAGAAGCGAGGGTAGTCTGGGAACGGTCTCACGCCCAGTCCCCCGGCTTGGTCAGCGCTGTAGCTGCCTTCCGGCTGCTCCCATTCAGTATGTTCCAGGGTGATTATCACGCAGAGGGCAATCTTGGCGTTATTGGGCCAGCTAAGTTTGCCTCGGGTGGTTATGGGGGACCAAGCGTGGTGCGGATGGTCCATCCCTTCTCGTCGTTCAGATGCCATTTGGCAAGTCTCCTAAGACCGAATTGGCTAAAGGTTATTCTCCCTATTGATTCTAAGGTGAGTCCTTCAGAGGGCTCGTACTTGAATCGTTAGACCTTGTACTTTTGGGCGTTTTCTACTGCCTGGTCATAGTAGTTCTTAATGTAATACTCGGAGATATCGTCAGCCGTGGTCATCCAGACGTCATCGTGACCGGTTATGTGGCTGAGGATGTCGTCCAGGTACTTGATGCGGTTGGGCTGGCCAATCAGGAACGGATGCAAGGCAATACACATCACCTGGCCGCTCTCGGCACCCTCTTTATACAGTTGGTCAAACTGTCGCTTGCAGATTTCCGCAAAGTAATCCGCTTCGTAGTTCACCCGGAACAGCGGCGAGTCGTTCAGTTCAATGGAATACGGGACTGAGATTAACTTGCCCGACTCCACATTGATTGGCACTGGCTGGTCATCGTGCATCCAGTCTGTGTGATAGGTCAGACCGGATTCGGCCATCAAGTCAGGAGTGCGAACCGTGCCGGAAATGGCAGGGCCGAGCATCCCATTGAGTTTTTTGCCGGTATGTTTCAGAACCGTCTCGATGTTGTCCCGGTAGAACTCCCGCTCTTCTGCTTCTGTGTAGGCATAGAGGTAACGCGTGTTATATATGCCGTGAGTCATGTAATCCCAGTCGCGTTCCACCATGGCGTCGCGAATCTCCGGGAAGTGTTCCAGCACGGCTAGGTTCAGCGACACGCAGCTACGTATCTTGTACTGGTCTAGAACCTCCAACATCCGCCAGAACCCTACTCGGTTGCCGTAGTCACGGTAGGAGTACTGTTGCACGTCTGGGTACGGGGTGCGCGGCCACGGATCGCGGGGGCCGTGCTTGATGGGCATGTATTCGTAGTGCTCCACGTTGGGAGCAATCCACAGAGCCACCCTTTCGCCATTGGGCCATTTTATGGGTGGGCGTTCAATGATCGGGCTGTAATCAACTCGATGCGGAGGAAGGGACATGTTTGAAAGCCTCCTGAAAAAATCTGACTGCAAGCCACATCAATGTGCGCGGCCTGGCCAGATTGTGTGCCCAGACTAGGGGAAACCCCTATTACTGTCAATCGGCCTAGCGGCGCTCTTAAACAAGGTTGGATATTAGACGCTCGGGCTGGAAACCACTGGCTCTAGCAAATCCGGGGATATTGACGCAAAATGTCGGCAAACAAAATCTGGAAATTCAACCGGGTGTGAACCGTCAGGAGAAAATCTGATGCCAGCCAGAACAGGTAAGCAGTACATCGATGGACTTAAGGAACGGCCACCCACTCTATATATGTCTGGCAAACAGGTAAAAGACCCCACTACCCAGCCAGGGCTGATGGGCGGGATCAAGACCCTGGCCCGACTGTATGACCTGCAACACGACCCCGAAGTTGGCAAAGATATGACCTATGAGTCGCCGACCACCGGTGATCAGGTGGGTCTGTCATTTTTGACTCCCAGAACCCATGAGGACTTGGACCGTCGCCGCGAGATGATGCGGAACTGGGCCAAGATTACCTGTGGAATGATGGGTCGGACTCCGGATTTCTTGAATGTGAGCCTAATGGCCATGGCTGGTGCCGGTAAATACTTTGGCCAGAACCGCCCGGAGTTTGAGAAGAATATCCAGGACTACTACGAGATGGTCCGAGAGAAAGACCTGGTGTTGACCCACACCTTGGTCAATATTCAGCGCAACCGCTCCGGTGCAGCCACAGCCCTGGATGATTCATTGGATGTGGCCCTGTCGGTGGTCAAAGAGACCGATGAAGGGATCATTGTTCACGGCGCCAGGGTGTTGGCCACACTGCCCATCGCTGACGAGATTGCCGTCTACCCGGCACGTTCTCACCGACTGCCCACCGGAGCGCCTGGCCGGACTTCGTTTGCCTTTGCCCTGCCATGCGACGCACCTGGCCTGAAGTTCCAGTGTCGGGAGTCGTTTGACCTACAGCGTTCCAGCTTCGACCATCCTCTGGGATCTCGTTTTGAGGAGATGGACGCCCTGGCTTTCTTCGACAATGTACTCGTCCCCTGGGAGCGGGTGTTCCTTTACGGCGATGTGGACATGTGCAATAACATGTCGCTGGCCACGCACCAATACCTGCACTCAGGTCATCAAGTGGTGACCAAAAATGTGGTGAAGTGTGAGTTCATCCTGGGGCTGGCCAACCTGATGGTGCAGACCCTGGGCTCGTCAGAATTGCCCCAGGTTCACGCAATGATGGCTGAGATCATCGAAAACCTAGAGATTACCAAGGCCTTGCTGCGGTCCGCGGAAGTAGATGCTGAATTGGACGAGTGGGGTGTGATGTGTCCGGTCGACGTTAAGTTGATGGTGGCCCGGCAACAGTTCATCAACATGTACCCGCGCATGGGCGAGATACTGCACCTGTTGGGTTCTAGCAGCCTGATGGCCCTGCCCACTGAAGAGGATTTCAGCGGGCCATTAGTCGATGATATAGACCGGTACTTAGAGACAGACTTCTCTTCGGCTAAAGACCGTGTACGGCTATTCAGGCTGGCCTGGGATACCTGCTGCAGCGCCTTTGGCTCAAGGCAGATACTCTATGAACGTTTCTTTCAAGGCGACCGAAACCGCAACGTGGTCATTATGAACACTCGCTACGACAAGGAACCCATGAGCCAGTTCGTCCTAGATTTCTTGAACCAAGAGTAAGGCTGAGGAAGCCCATCCGCCTTAAAGACCTGCCGCTCAACCTGTCATCCTGAGGGGAGAAGCAACGAAGGATCTGCCAACTTCAGCTTTGCAGACCCTTCGGCAGGCTCAGGGTGACAATTACCAGTGTTACTCGAAGAAAGTAGAAAGCCTGCTTAGATACTCCAGACCCAAAACCCCTTCTCCCAGCCTCCTCCCCC